>Ga0207691_10002035_pt1 | contig 19784 bp, 17 predicted proteins | sample KBSM13metaG_FD_184327 | JGI IMG/M metagenome (GOLD analysis project Ga0207691, IMG submission 184327) | Miscanthus rhizosphere microbial communities from Kellogg Biological Station, Michigan, USA - KBS M1-3 metaG (SPAdes) (version 2) | ecosystem: Host-associated > Plants > Roots > Rhizosphere >... | reverse complement strand
GCGCAGCAGGGCCGCACCGCGGCGTCCGTCGGAGCTGGTGGTCATGCTGGCAGGGTAACGCTGGGGGTAACCCGTAGTTGCACACCTGTGACGTGCGCTTCACGAGGTGCTCCACGGCCAGGCCCACGCCGGGCCACTACGTGACCAGCGACCTCACGGTGTCGATCGTGTCCGCCTGGTCGGCACGCTTGTCGTCGCGGTAGCGCACCACGCGGGCGAAGCGGAGCGCGAGGCCGCCGGCGTAGCGCGTCGAGCGTTGCAGGCCGTCGAAGGCGATCTCGACCACCTGCTCGGGGCGGACGTGGACCACGTGACCCTCGCGGGAGGTCTCCAGCTCGAGGAAACGCTCGGTCTGCCAGGCGAGCATCTCGTCGGTCATGCCCTTGAAGGTCTTGCCGAGCATGATGAAGCCACCGTCCGGGTCGCGCGCGCCCACGTGGATGTTCGAGAGCGTGCCCTGCCTGCGGCCGCTGCCCCACTCGACCGCCAGCACCACCAGGTCGAGGGTGTGGCGCGGCTTGACCTTCACCCAGCCGGAGCCTCGGCGGCCGGCCTCCCAGGCGCCGTCGACCGACTTGACCACGACCCCCTCGTGGCCGTCGTCGAGGACGCGGGACTGGAACTCGGACGCCTGCTCGGCCGTGCCCGCGATGCTCCTCGGCACCCGGTGGCGCTCGGGCACCAGGTCGGCCAGCACCTCCAGCCGCTCCGTCGCCGGGGCGTCGAGGAGGTCGCGCCCGTCGAGGTGCAGCACGTCGAAGAAGTACGGCGTCAGCACCAGCTCCGACCCGGAACGCGTCATCGACCGGGATGCGGTCTCCTGGAAGGACCGCGGCCGACCCCCCTCGTCGACCAGGAGCGCCTCGCCGTCGAGCACGAGCGAGTCCGCCGGCAGCGACCGCACTAGGTCGACCAGCTCGGGGAACCGGGTCGTCAGCTCGTCGAGGCTGCGCGACCACACCGTGACCTCGTCGCCGATGCGGTGCACCTGGATCCGGATGCCGTCGAGCTTGCCGTCGACGATGCACGGCAGCCCGGTGACCGCGAGCGCTGCGGCGAGGTCGGGGGCACTGCTGGCCAGCATCGGCTGTACCGGGCGGCCCACCTCCAGGCCGATCGCGGCCAGCGCGTCGGCGCCGCCGTCGGCCGCGGCCCGGGCGGCGTACGGCGCGGAGCCGGCCAGCATCACCGCGCGGCGTACGACCGGTGACGGGACCTCGAACGCGGTCGCGATGCCTTCGACGAGCACGCCTTCGAGGGCACCGGTGCGTACCTCGCCGGTGACCAGTCCGCGCAGCAGTGCCTGCTCGTCGGCCGTCGCGGCACCGAACAGCGCGTCGAGCAGTCGCCGGCGCTCGGCCTGCGAACCCGCCCCGGCGACCCCCGCCAGCGTCTCGAAGGCCGCGTCGACCTCCAGCACCGTCAGGGACGGCCCGGCAGCCGGAGCGGGCAGGTCGGTCAGTGACCGCCAGCCGACACCGGTGCGGCGCTGGGTCAGCGAGCCGGACAGGTACGTGGCGACCACGAACACCTCGTCGTCAGACGCCATCCGAAGGCTCGCGGCGACGGCCGCGATCTTGGCCTTGCGCGATCTGGTCGCCCGGACGGTGTCGAACGTGGTCACGAGGTCGATGAGCTGCACGGGACCATTCAACCCGGAGGTGCCGACCGCTCAGGACACGTCGACGTGCACGTGGTCGCGGTGCTCGAGGATCGCGGCGACCGCGCGCGAACGGCCCCGTGTGTCCGGGGCGTAGTCGCGCCATCCCTGGAACGAGCGGCGCGCGGTCCAGATCCGGCCGTCGAAGATCACGGTCGCGACCCCGAGACGCCCGGCGTTCGCGACGAGGTACTGGGCGACCGCCCAGCCGTGCCGCCGGTTCGGCACAGTCACCGGACGCACGAAGACGTCGAGCGCGCGCCCCTCGTAGTGGGCCGAACCCGGACTATGGCCGGACGTGACCCCACCCCGCGCGAAGCCGCCCACCTGCTGCCTCCCGAAGACACGGTCCAGCTCCCGACGTACGTCGCGCGCCCGCGGCACCAGCCCGCTCGGGGTCAGTCGTGTCGAGCCGGCCACCGCGTCGGTGGTCTGCGTGCACGTCAGGGCGGCGGGCGCGCGTCCGGCGAGCGCGAAGGCCACCAGACGCCGATCTGTGGCCGACAGATCAGTGTCGAGAGCCGCGGTCACCGACGCGGGCGTCCCGCCGCCGCGTACGACGCGCGCCGTCGCGCGCGCCGCCGAGGCCGCCTCTGCGCTGCTGAGTCCCACCTCACGATCGCCCACGGTCACCGTGCAGTCCGGAGCACCGGGGAGCAGGCCGCGCGCGTCGGTGTCGAGCACCAGGAAGCTCGCGGCGCCGAGCAGGAGCACCAGCCCGGCGCCGACCGCCACCGCCGTCCGCCCGCGCATGCCACCAGTCTCCGGACCGCGCCAAGTCGGGGCTGCCACCTAAGGTGGCGCCATGAGCACGCCGCGGGTCCGGGTCTGGCGCCCCGGCTGGCCGTGCCCCGTTGCCCAGACGTTGCGCATCGTGCGCCGCGGCGGCGCCGACCCGACCTATCGCACCACCGCCGACGGCGCGATCTGGCGCGGCATCGGCACCCCGGAGGGGCCGGCGACGCTGCGCCTGCTGCCCCGGCCGCACACCGGCGACGTCCTCGGCCATGCCTGGGGGAGCGGCGCGACGTGGGCCCTGGAGCAGATGCCGGCGATGCTCGGCGCCGACGACGACCCGTCGGGATTCGAGCCCCGCCACCCGGTGCTCGAGCAGGCCTGGCGGCGGCACTCGCACTGGCGCCTCACCCGCACCGGCCGCGTGATGGAGGCGCTGACGCCGGCGATCATCGAGCAGAAGGTGACCGGGCAGGAGGCGCTGGCCGGCTTCCGCACCCTCGTCTTCCGGTACGGCGCGCGGGCGCCGGGGTCCGGCCACCAGGTCAAGCTCTGGGTGCAGCCGTCGGCCGAGACGATCCGGATGGTGCCGTCGTGGGCATGGTTGCAGATGCACATCGACCCGGCGCGGTCACGCGCGCTGGTGTCGGCCGCGCGCTACGCCGGCAACCTCGAGCGCACCATGGAGATGGGCGCCGACGGCAGCGCCGAGGCCGACCGCCGGATGCGCGCCCTCCCCGGGATCGGGGTCTGGACGTCGGCTGAGGTGCGCTTCCGCGCCTTCGGCGACGCCGACGCTGTGAGCTTCGGCGACTACCACGTCGGCAAGAACATCTTCTACGCGTTGACCGGCGAGGTCGTCGACGACGACGAGCGGCTGGCGGAGCTGCTCGAGCCGTGGCGCCCGCACCGCTACCGGGTGCAGCGGCTGCTCGAGCTGGCGCGGATCGCCCGGCCGCGCCACGGCCCCCGGATGGCCCCGCGCACCCACCTGCCGGGCCGCTAGAGCGTGGCCTTGAGCTCGGCGAACATCGCGTCGAGCGCGCCCACCGCGACCGAGAGGTGCCCCTCACCCTCGAGCAGGTGCGCCCTGACCCCGGGCACCTGCGTGGCCAACCACTGGCCGTGCGCGTAGGGCACCATCAGGTCCTCGCTGCCCTGCCAGATCGCCACCGGCACCGTGATCGAGGCGAGGTCGAAGCCCCACGGTCCCGTGAAGGCAAGGTCGTCGTCCACCCAGCCGTCGACCCCGTTGCGCAGGCCCTCCTTGAAGTTCGCCGCCAGGTCCTCACCGAACTCGTCGGTCAGGTGGTCGCGGTCCACCTGGGGGAGCAACGTCGCCATTCCCTCGATCATGCCCGCCGCGTCGGTGTCGGCGAGCTGCTCGGCGTCCGCCTCGAGCGACGGCCGGAGGGTCTCCTCGCCCGCGAGCGAGGCGTTGAACTCGACCACGTTCTGCTCGCCCATGCCGGCCATGAAGTCGATACCCCGGGCGCCGTACGGGGCGATGCCGGCGATGCTAACCACGCCTGCGGTCCGCTCCGGCAGCAGCGCTCCCATCGCGAGCGCGTGCGGACCACCGCCGGACCACCCGACGGTGACGCAGCGCTCGGCACCCAGCGCGTCGAGCAGCGCCTCCATGTCCGCGGCCACGTCGGCCACGGACCGTCCGGCCTTGCGGCTCGACCCGCCGTACCCGGCCCGGGAGTAGGTCACCAGCCGCAACCCGGCGTTCTCGGCCGCGCGCTGCATCGCCCGCACCGGTCGTCCCGACCCGGGAGTGCCGTGGTGCAACAGCAGCACGGGCCCGTCCCCGCCTGCGTCGACGATGTCAAGGGAGCGTCCGTCGGGCAACGTGATCGAGGTCATGCCGGGATACTGGCACGACGGCCGGCGCGAGGCGGGCTGGAGGCTCGTTCAACGGTAGGTTGGTGGTCCGTCCCCGACTGTGTGGAGACCGATGCCCGACCCCGCGCCCCGGCCGCGACAGCGCCACCTCCTGGACCTCGACAACCCGCGTCCCCAGCGGTCGGTCGCCGAGCGAGAGAAGTCCCTGAGCCGGGTGCAGCGCTGGGTGATGTCGGTGCTCGCGGTCACCACGATCCTGCACTTCGCCGCGGGCGTCGCGATCGCTGCGATCTTCATGCCCGAGGACCGGATGGACGCCCGGATCGGGCTCAACGTGATCGCCGCCGGCATCGGGGTCGTCGCCGTGGCGACCGGTCTGCTGATCCACCAGAAGTCCCCGCTCACCCCATGGTTGCTGCTCGGGCTGGTGCCCGGGCTCGTGGGCGCCTGGATCACGTTCCACTGAGTCGCCCTCTGGACGCTCGCCTCTGGGTCGGTGAGGATCACTCCACGAGGTCAAGGAGGCTCCGCGATGCGCAGCACCATGCAGGACTACCAGCTCACGATCGGTTCCATCCGTCAGCACGGCACTACCGTGCACCGTGACTCCGAGGTCGTGACCGCGACCCCCGGCGGTTCGCGATCGACGTCGTACGGCGAGCTCGCCGGGCAGGTCGCACGCCTGGCGAACGGGCTGCGTTCCCTCGGCATCACCGGCGACCAGCGGGTGGCGACGTTCCAGTGGAACAACGCCGAACACCTCGCGGCGTACCTGGCCGTCCCGTCCATGGGAGCTGTTCTCCACACGCTCAACATCCGGCTGTTCCCCGAGCAGCTCGTCTACATCGCCAACCACGCCGAGGACCAGGTCGTCGTCGTCGACGACTCGCTGGTGCCGCTGCTGGCCAAGCAGCTCGGCAAGCTCGAGACCGTCAAGCACGTGCTCGTGTCTGGACCCGACGCGGCGTCCGCCGACCTGGACTCGCTGCGCGCATCGGGCAAGGAGGTCACGCTCTACGACGACCTCCTTGCCGATCAGCCCGAGGAGTTCGACTGGCCCGTGGTGGACGAGCGCGACGCCGCCGCGATGTGCTACACGAGCGGTACGACGGGCAACCCCAAGGGCGTGGTCTACAGCCACCGATCGGCGTGGCTGCACTCGCAGGCGGTGTGCACCGCTGCCATCGCCGGGCTGGACTTCCACGACCGGATCCTGCCGATCGTCCCCATGTTCCACGCCAACGCCTGGGGCCTGGCCTATGCCGCCCTGATGAGCGGCGCCTCGCTGTGCATGCCAGACCGGTGGCTGCAGGCCGAGCCGCTGGTGCGATTCGTGCAGGAGAGCCGGCCGACCCTGTCCGGCGCCGTCCCTACGGTCTGGAACGACGTCCTCAACTACCTCGACAGCCACGAGGACGTCTCCCTCGACTCGATCCGGCTCATCCTCTGCGGCGGCTCCGCCGTGCCCGTGGCTCTGCAGAAGGCGCTCAAGGAACGACACAACCTGGAGATCCGGCAGGCCTGGGGCATGACCGAGACCTCGCCGGTCGCCACGGCAGCGGGCATCCCGCTCGGGGTCGAGGGGGAGGCCGAGTGGAAGTACCGCGGCGGCCAGGGCCGGCTGCTCTGCGGGGTCGAGGCGCGCACCTGCGGCGACGACGGTCAGGTCCAGCCTCGCGACGGCCTGGCCGTCGGCGAGGTCGAGGTGCGCGGGCCGTGGGTCACCGGGGGCTACTACAACCCCGAGGACCCCGTCGACGACAAGTTCCACGACGGGTGGCTGCGCACCGGCGACGTCGGAATCCTCGACGACCTCGGCTACATCCAGCTCACCGACCGCGCCAAGGACGTGATCAAGTCCGGCGGCGAGTGGATCTCCTCCGTCGACCTCGAGAACGCCCTGATGGCCCACGACGCCGTGGTCGAGGCCGTGGTCGTGGGCATCCCCGACGAGAAGTGGGCCGAGCGCCCGCTCGCCTCCGTCGTGGTCCGGGACGGCGCCTCGGTCACGGTCGAGGAGCTCCGCGAGTTCCTCGCCAAGGACTTCGCCAAGTGGCAGCTCCCCGACGCCTGGGCGTTCATCGACGAGGTGCCCCGGACGTCGGTCGGCAAGTTCGACAAGAAGGTCATCCGCAAGTGGTACGCGGAGGGGCAGATCGACGTGGAGTAGGGGTCTTGTGCGTCGTGGTGAGTGGGGGTTCACCACGGTATGCAGGTGTAACTACGGCAAATCAGACAGCGTCGCCTGCTCGGGTGTGCTTCCCATGGTCAACCCGCGCTTCCCACGATGTGCTCATTGTGGGAAGCGCAGGTTCGCCTGCATACCGTGGTGAACCCGCAGCACCGACCCCGGCATACCCCAGCGAACGGCGACGGCTGACCCCGGAGGCGGTCGCCGCCAGCCCGAGGACCCCGCCAGCCCGATGACCGCCTAGTGCCCACCCACCAGCGGCGCCATGACCCTGGCGATCCTGCTGCTCCTGCCGGTCCTGTCCTCCTCGGCGTCGGCCAGCGTCATCGCCCGGAGACCGGCGTTGATGCCGAGCCAGCGCAGTGGCTCGGGTTCCCAGCTGCGGCTGACGTGGTTGACCCAGGGGAGCGTGACCAGGTCGGAGTGGGCGCCGGTGACCAGATCTGCGAGGGTGCGCCCGGCGAGGTTGGTGGTGGCCACCCCGTCGCCGACGTAACCGCCGGCCCAGCCGATCCGGGTGTCGGGGTCCAGACCGACCGATGCCGCCCAGTCGCGGGCGATGCCGAGCGGGCCGCCCCACGCGTGGGTGAACCGCACGTCGCCGAGCTGGGGGAGCAGCTCGAGCATCACCCGCCGGAGCTCGGCGAACACCCGCGGCTCCGCGTCGTACGACGGACGGATGCGGGACCGGAAGTGGTACGGGGCCCCGCGGCCGCCGAACGCCAGCCGGCCGTCCGCCGTACGCTGGCCGTAGATGATCAGGTGCCGGCCGTCGGTGAACGTCGGGCGGCCGTCGAGGCCGACCGAAGCCAGCGTGGTCTCGTCCAGGGGCTCGGTGGCGACCATCAGCGAGTACACCGGCGCCACCGCGCGGCCGAGACCGGCCAGCCGTGGCGTGTAGCCCTCGGTGGCGCGCAGCACCACCTCGGCGGTCACGGTGCCCGCGTCGGTCTCCACCCGGCCGGGCTGGATGCCGCTGACGCGGGTCTGCTCGAAGATCGCGACGCCCGACGCCTCCACCACGCGCGCCAGTCCGCGCACCAGCCGCGCGGGATGGATCGCCGCGCAGTGGGGGGTGTACGCCGCGCCGAGCACGCGGTCGGCGGCCAGCATCGCGCTCGCCTCGTCGGCGTCGAGCAACCGCTCGTCGTCCTCGGTGAACCCACGGGCGTGTGCCTCCGCAACCGCGCCCCGCAGCCGTTGCAGCTGCACCGCGGTGCGGGCCAGGGTGACCGTGCCCCCGCGCCGGTAGTGCGCGTCGATCCCCTCGGCGTCGACGACCCGGCCGACCTCGCGCACCGTCTCCTGCATCGCGCGGTGCATGCGGAAGGCACCATCGGTCGACGATGCCTTGACCAGCTTGTCCCAGCGGGTCGGGAACAGCGCGCTGCACCAGCCGCCGTTGCGGCCGGAGGCGCCGAAGCCGGCCACCTCCGCCTCGAGCACGGCGATCCGGAGCGACGGGTCGGCCCGGCGCAGGTAGTACGCCGTCCAGAGCCCGGTGAGGCCGGCGCCCACAACGACGACGTCGTACGACGCCGGGCATGGCAGAGCGGGACGCGGTACGAACGCGTCGTCCGCGGTGTCGTGCCACAGCGAGAGCGACCGGTAGCCAGGCCGCACTAGCGAACGCCCCATGCGTAGGTCTGCTTGGTCAGCCTGAGGTACATGAAGGTCTCGGTCGTGCGTACCCCGGACACCGCGCGGATCTGCGTGGAGAGCAGGTCGAGCAGGTGGCTGTCGCTCTCGCACACGACCTCGCACAGCAGGTCGAAGCCGCCGGCGGTCATCACGACGTAGTCGATCTCGTCGATCTTTCCGAGCTCCCGAGCGACCGGGTCGAGCTGTCCGTCGACCTTGATCCCGATCATCGCCTGGCGGGCGAACCCGAGCTGGAGCGGATCGGTGACGGCGACGATTTGCATGACGCCGCTCTCGGTCAACCGCTGCACGCGCTGTCGCACCGCCGCCTCCGAAAGGCCGACGGCCTTGCCGATCGCGGCGTAGGAGCGCCGCCCGTCCTGCTGGAGCTGTTCGATGATGGCCTTGGAGACGTCGTCGATGGCGACCCTCGCGGGCTCGGGACGAGCGGTCTTGTCCGGCATGGAGGCAATCGTGGTGGTTGGTCGCGGGTAAGGCAAGGATGCGGCGAAGCGCCGAGCCCCGATGCACCCACCAATGATTTCGTTGAAGGCCGCCCAAGAAACAACGAGATCCCTTGGCGCACGGCACGTCTCGTGCGATGCTGCGCGGAGGACGAGCAAGGAGGCCGGGTGACCGAGACAACGTTCCCGCAGGGCCAGCCCGGGGGCAGGCGCCCGGGCGGAGGTGGACGCGGAGGTGCGAACCGCCGGGCGGTCCTCAAGGGTGCCGGACTCACGGCGTTCGGCATCGGCAGCGTGGCCATCCTGCCGCTGTTCGGAACGCCGTCGGCCGAGCAGGACCCGGCCGACTGCAAGGCGACTGACAAGTCGTCGAGCAACAAGCAGGTGGTGATCTCCAACTGGCCCGACTACATCGACCCGATCAACCACAAGGCGTCGACGGTCAAGGAGTTCGAGTCGGCGACCGGCATCACGGTGCACTACACCGACGACGTGAGCGACAACGCGGAGTTCTTTGCCAAGGTGCGCAACCAGCTCGGCGCGTGCCAGACGATCGGGCGCGACATGATGGTGCTCACGGACTGGATGGCGGCCCGGATGATCAACCTCGGCTGGGTGCAGCCGATGAGCGCGAGCGCCATCCCCAACCTCCACAAGAACCTGATCCCGGCGTTGCAGGACCGGCAGTGGGACCCGCACCGCAAGTTCTCGGCGCCCTGGCAGAGCGGGTTGACCGGGATCGCGTACAACGCGAAGAAGACCAAGGAGGTCCGCAGCTTCGAGGAGCTGATCACCCGGCCCGACCTCAAGGGCCGGATCACCCTGCTCTCGGAGATGCGCGACACGATGGCGTTCATGCTCAAGGTCACCGGAGCCGACCCGGACAAGTTCACCGAAGACGAGTGGAACACGGCCATCGAGAAGCTCGCGGGCGTGGTCAAGGCCGGGCAGGTGCGCGCCTTCACCGGCAACGACTACATCCAGGACCTGACCGCGGGCAACACGCTGGCCTGCGAGGCATGGTCCGGCGACGTGATCCAGGCCCAGTTCGACAACCCGAACATCAAGTTCGTGGTGCCCGAGGAGGGCATGTCGCTGTGGAGCGACAACATGCTGGTGCCCAACCTCGCGGAGCACCAGAAGAACGCCGAGAAGTGGATCGACTACTACTACGAGCCCGAGGTGGCGGCGAATCTCGCCGCCTACGTGAACTACATCTGTCCGGTCGAGGGCGCCCGGCAGGCGATGGAGAAGGTCGACAGCTCGCTGGTGGACAACAAGCTGATCTTCCCCGACGAGTCCGACCTGAAGGGCACGTTCGACTTCATGGCACTCACCGAGGCGCAGAACAAGCAGTACGAAGGAGACTGGTCGGATGTCACAGGTGGCTGAGTCCGCGCAGGACACCGAGGGCCTGGTGCCATCGGACCAGACGTTCGAGGGTCTGCGGCTGCGGAGCCTGACCAAGGAGTTCGCCGCGTTCACGGCCGTCAGGTCGCTGGACCTCGACGTGCCGGCGGGGTCGTTCTTCGCGCTGCTCGGCCCCTCGGGGTGCGGCAAGACGACCACGCTGCGCATGGTGGCCGGGCTCGAGACGCCCACCTCGGGCCAGATCATGCTCGGCGACCGCGACATCACGTGGGACAAGCCGTACAAGAGACCGGTGAACACGGTCTTCCAGAGCTACGCGTTGTTCCCGCACCTCGACATCTACGAGAACGTCGCCTTCGGGCTGCGTCGGCGCAAGACCAAGGACGTCGACCAGCAGGTGCGCGAGATGCTCGAGCTGGTGGAGCTCGGCAACCAGGCCCGCAAGAAGCCGGCGCAGCTGTCCGGCGGGCAGCAGCAGCGCGTCGCCCTGGGACGGGCGTTGATCAACAGCCCGGAGGTGCTGCTGCTCGACGAGCCCCTCGGCGCGCTCGACCTCAAGCTCCGGCGGTCCATGCAGATCGAGCTGAAGCGGATCCAGACGGAGGTGGGCCGCACGTTCGTGCACGTCACGCACGACCAGGAGGAGGCCATGACCATGGCCGACACGATCGCGGTGATGAACGCGGGCGTGATCGAGCAGATGGGTGCGCCGTCGGAGCTCTACGAGAACCCGCGCACGACGTTCGTTGCCAACTTCCTGGGTCAGTCCAACCTGATCGGCGGCGATGTCAAGGGCAAGGACGGCGACTCCGTGGTCGTCGACATGCACGGCACCAACGTCTCCATCCGGGCCGACCGCGCCCACGCCGAGGGCGGACGGGGATGGGTCGGCATCCGGCCGGAGAAGGTGCTCATCGTGGAGGTCGGCGAGGTGATCGACGCGCCCGGCAACAGCATCTCCGGCGGCGTGGTCACCGACGTCAGCTTCGTCGGGGTCAGCACGCAGTACCTGGTCCGGATGCCCTGGGGCCAGGAGCTGCAGGTATTCGAGCAGAACACGGGACGGCGACGGCTCTTCCACACCGGGGAGAAGGTCGACGTCTCGTGGCGACCTGAGTACGCATTCCTGCTCGACCACAGCCAGGACGCGTCCGCGGGCGCGGACAAGGAGGATCTGGCGCCGTGACCGCGGTCTCCGCACCCACCGTCCCGCCCCAGGCCCCGCCGGCGCGGCGGGCGCGCGCGCCGAAGCGCAGGCTCACCGGCTACTGGCTGCTGCTACCCGGGGCGATCTGGCTCGGCCTGTTCTTCGTGGTGCCCCTCTACTCACTGGTTGCGACCAGCCTGTACGACCCGGAGGGGTCGGTGCTGACCGGCTACGACATGACGTGGGCGTTCAGCAACTATGCCGATGCGCTCCAGGCGTACTGGCGGCCACTGCTGCGGTCCCTGGTGTACGGCGGCGTCGCCACGCTCATCTGCCTGGTCCTCGGCTACGTCCTTGCCTACGCCATCGCGTTCAAGTCCGGGCGGTGGAAGAACCTGATGCTGGTGCTGGTGATCGCGCCCTTCTTCACCAGCTTCCTGGTGCGCACCCTGTCCTGGAAGCTGCTGCTGAGCGACGACGGCTTCGTGGTCAACACGCTGCAGTTCCTGCACATCCTGGGTGCCGACCAACGTTTGCTGGCCACGCCGGTCGCCGTCGTCGCGGGCCTCGTCTACAACTTCCTGCCGTTCATGGTGCTGCCGCTCTTCGCCAGCATCGACAAGATCGACCACCGGCTGATCGAGGCAGCGGGCGACCTGTACTCCCGACCGTACGTAGGGTTCTTCAAGGTGACCTGGCCGCTGTCCCTGCCCGGGGTCGTCTCGGGCACGCTGCTGACGTTCATCCCGGCCGTCGGCGACTACATCAACGCCGAGCTGCTCGGCAGCCCCAAGCAGCGGATGATCGGCAACACCATCCAGAGCCTGTTCACCGACGCCAACAACTACCCGGCGGCGGGTGCGCTCTCGGTGATCCTGATGGTCCTGATCCTGGTGCTCGTCCTCTTCTACGTCCGTCGCGCCGGGACCGAGGAGCTGCTGTGATCACCCCAAGAAAACACTCGCTTCGCTCCTGTTTCCCCGGGGACCCCGAATGACCCCCCTGCAACGCGTCGGTCGGTGGATCGGCAACCACGTGATCCTCGTGGGCGGTCTGCTGGTCCTGATCTACACGTTCATCCCGATCGCGGTCGTCGTCCTGATGAGCTTCAACCAGCCCAAGAGCAAGCTGATCTACAAGTTCGACGCCTTCACCCTGCAGAACTGGCTGCACCCCTGTGCGGACCCGAGCATGTGCCACGCCGTCAGTCGCAGCATCCAGATCGGGCTGCTCGCCACGGTGGCCGCCACCGTCCTCGGCACACTGATGGCGTTCGCCTTGGTGCGGCACCGGTTCGAAGGCCGCTCGGCAGCCAACCTGGTCATCTTCATGCCGATGGCCTCGCCCGAGATCGTGATGGGCTCCTCGCTGCTGGCGCTCTTCGTGGCCTCGGGATTCGGTGGCCAGCTCGGGTTCTTCACGATCCTGATCGCCCACATCATGTTCTGCCTGTCGTTCGTGGTGGTGACGGTGCGCGCCCGGCTCGCCGGTCTCGACAACAACCTCGAGCAGGCGGCGATGGACCTCTATGCCACCGAGCACGAGACCTTCCGCCGGATCACGTTCCCGCTGGTGTTCCCGGGCATCCTCGGCGCCGCCCTCTTGTCGTTCTCGTTGTCCTTCGACGACTTCATCATCACCAACCTCAACGCCGGCAACACGACGACGTTCCCGATGTACGTGTGGGGTGTCGCCCAGCGCGGTGTGCCGATGCAGGTCAACGTCGTCGGCACGCTGATGTTCGTGGTGTCGATCGCGATCGTCCTCGGTGCCGAGGTCAACCGGCGGCGGCAGGAGAAGGCCCTGGTATGACCCGGGTCAGCTCGCCCGCGTCGACCTCCCTGGCCGACGCGAGCACGACGCCGTACTGGCTCGACGACCCGCGGCGACCAGCGCCGCTGCCCCGGCTGGAGGGTTCCACCGAGGCCGACCTCGCGGTCGTGGGCGGTGGCTACCTCGGGCTCTGGACCGCGCTCCTGGCCAAGGAGCGTGACCCCGACCTCGACGTGGTGCTGCTCGAGGGAGCGACCTGCGGCCATGCGGCGAGCGGACGCAACGGCGGGTTCTGCGAGGCCAGCCTCACGCACGGCTTCGGCAACGGTCGTACGCGCTGGCCCGACGAGCTGGACGAGCTCATCGCGCTCGGCCACGACAACCTGAACGGCATCCGGGCGACCATCGACCGGCACGGCATCGACTGCGACTTCGTCCAGGCGGGGTCGCTCGCGGTGGCCACGCAGCCGCATCAGGTCGACCCGCTCCGCGCGGAGTACGCCGAGATGCGGGAGCACGGGCTCGACCCGGTGTGGCTCGACCGCGACCAGCTGCGTGAGCGGCTCGACTCGCCGACCTTCCTGGCCGCGGTCCACGAGCCCCACGCGGCGATCGTGGAGCCCGCCCGACTCGCCTGGGGACTGCGCGCCGCGTGCCTCTCGCTCGGGGTACGGATCCACGAGCACACCCCCGTGACCGGTGTCCGCCGGCGCGGGGCCGGGGTCGAGGTCGCCACGCGCAACGGGCGGGTCACCGCGCGGCATGTGGTCCTCGCAACCAACGCCTACCCGCCCCTGCTCCGCCGGCTGCGGCTGATGACGGTGCCCGTGTACGACTACGCCTTGGTCTCCGAGCCGCTGAGCGCGGACCAGCGCGACGCCATCGGCTGGCGCGGACGCGAGGGCCTCTCCGACACGGGCAACCAGTTCGTCTACTCGCGCACGACACGAGACGGACGCATCCTCTGGGGCGGCTACGACGCGATCTACCACTACGGCAGCGCGATCAGGTCGGAGTACGACGCGCGCCCGGAGACGTTCCAGCTGCTCGCCGACGGGTTCTTCAGAACCTTCCCCCAACTGGAGGGCCTGCGCTTCACACACGCCTGGGGCGGCATGATCGACACGTGCACGCGGTTCACGGCGTTCTACGGCACGGCCCTCGGTGGCCGCGTCGGCTACGCGCTGGGCTTCACCGGACTGGGCGTTGGGGCCACCCGCTTCGCCGGCGACGTGGTGCTCGACCTGCTGGCCGGTGCGGACACGCCGCGCACCCGGCTGGAGATGGTGCGCACGAAGCCCGTGCCGTTCCCCCCGGAGCCGATCCGCTGGGCAGGAATCGAGGCCACCCGTCGCTCGCTCGCACGGGCGGACGCCAACGGCGGCAAGGAGAACGTGTGGCTGAAGGCGATGGACCGCCTCGGCCTGGGATTCGACTCATGACGATGGAGGAGACATGACGCACGCAGAGCTGTTGCACCGGCACCGGGCCGTGATGCCCGACTGGCTGTCGCTTTTCTACGACCAGCCGATCGAGATCGTGTCCGGGCGCGGACGCCACGTGACCGACGGAGAAGGCAACACCTATCTCGACTTCTTCGCCGGCATCCTCACCAACATGCTCGGGTACGACGTGCCCGAGGTGCGTGAGGCGATCAAGGAGCAGGTCGACCGCGGGGTCGTGCACACCTCCACGCTGTACCTGTTGCGCACGCAGATCGAGCTGGCCGAGAAGATCGCCGCGCTCTCCGGCATCCCGGACGCCAAGGTGTTCTTCACCTCCTCCGGCACCGAGGCCAACGAGGCCGCGCTGCTGTTCGCCACGTCGTACCGCCGCAGCAACCAGGTGATCGCGCTCCGCAACAGCTACCACGGCCGCGCGTTCGCGACCGTCGGGATCACCGGCAACCGCGGCTGGGGGGTGTCGTCGCTCAGCCCCGTGCACGTGACCTGGGCGCAGGGTGGCTATCGCTACCGCAGCCAGTTCCGGCACCTCTCCGACAGCGACTACGTCGCCGCCTGCACCGCCGACCTCCGCGACCTCATCGACACCACGACCGCGGGCGACGTCGCCTGCATGATCGCCGAACCGATCCAGGGCGTCGGCGGGTTCACGGTGCCGCCCGACGGCCTCTACGCGGCGTACGCCGACGTGCTGGCCGAGCACGGCATCCTGTTCGTCTCCGATGAGGTGCAGACCGGCTGGGGCCGCACCGGCGAGCACTTCTGGGGCTACCAGGCGCACGGCATCACGCCGGACGCGCTCACCTTCGCCAAGGGCATCGGCAACGGCACCGCGATCGGCGGCGTGGTCGCCCGCCGCGAGCTGATGGACTGCCTGAATGCCCAGTCCGTGTCCACGTTCGGCGGCAACCCGCTGTCCACGGCAGCCGCGAAGGCGACGCTCGACTACGTGCTCGAGCACGACCTGCAGCAGCAGGCACTGCGCGTGGGCACCCTGCTCCGCGAGGGCCTGGAGAAGGCGACCTCCCAGCTCCAGATGGTCGGGGACGTACGCGGCAAGGGCCTGATGATCGGCGTCGAGCTGGTGCGACCCGGCACCACCGAGCCGGACACAGCCGCGGCGGCCGCCGTGATGGAGCGCGCCCGCGAGGGTGGGCTGCTGATCGGCAAGGGCGGCCTCTACGGCAACTGCCTGCGCGTCGCCCCGCCCCTGACCCTGACCGACGACGAGGCCCGTGAGGGGCTCGCGATCCTGACCGACGCCCTCCAGACCGTGGCAGTCGACGCATGACCGCGCATGCCCCTTCCGAGCTGCCGGCCTCCGGGCTGATGTCGCTTGCGGGCGTGGACCTCGGCTTCCCCACGCACGGCTGAGCGGGTGACGCCCTGGCTGCTGGTCGACTACGGCGAGGTGATCAGCCTTGCGTACGACGCCACGGTGCAGCAGCGCGTGGCCACGCTGCTGGGGATCACTCCGGAGACCCTGTCCGAGCGGTACTGGCCGGACCGGCTGGCGCTCGACGCCGGCCTGCCCAGTGACGAGTACTGGTCCCGGGTGGCCGGCCGGACGGTCTCCGTCAACGAGGCGCGCGAGCTGGACCGTGTCGACATCGGCGGGTGGGCGCGCCTCGACCCGCGGATGCTGGATCTGCTCGACGAGCAGGCCGCCGCCGGCGTACGCCTCGCCCTGCTGTCCAACGCGCCCCTGATCCAGGCCCAGGCGTTCGATGAGCTCGCCTGGACCGACCGCTTCGAGCACGTCTTCGTCAGCAGCCGGATCGGCCTGGTGAAGCCCGACCCCGCGATCTACACCCACGCCATCGCCGCGATGGGTGCCGACCCGGGGGAGGTGACCTTCGTCGACGACAAGGAGGTCAACGTCGACGGGGCGGTGCGGGCCGGGTTGCGGGGGGTGGTGTTCAGGGGCGTGGACCGGCTCAGGAGGGATTTGGGTTAGGGGGATCAGGCTTCGGCTGGTCGAGGACCTGGGTGGTGGGCTGCTCCCGCGTGAGGGCCCGGGCGGGAGCTTGGGGATGCCGTGTCGGCGGCGGCGCTTCCCTTCGGTCAGGCATTCCGTCGCCGCCACGGCATCCTCAGCGAGCCCGGCGCCGGGCGCCGGACGCCTCAGATCACCAGCGGGTCCTCGAGCAGCCGAAGCCTGATCCCCCTACCCCTTTCCCCGGACCGGTCCACACTGGACTCATCTCGACCGGAGCAGGCGGGGAGGTGCTAGGCGTCTCGTGAGCATGATGGGTGGGCGTGACCTGGCGCGGCTGTACGAGCAGCACGCACCGGCTGCGCTGCGCCTGGCTTATGTGCTCACCGGTGACCACGCCGTCGCCGAGGACCTGGTGCAGGACGCGTTCGTGCGGGTCATCGGCCGGCTCGGGCAGCTGCGCGGCGAGATGCGGTTCGACGCCAACCTGCGGCGCACGGTCGTGAACCTGTCGTGCGGGACCTTCCGGCGGTTCCGGGTCGCGCGCAGCGCCGACGGCGCGACCGAGGAGCGGGACGAGCTCTGGTGCCGGTTGGACTCGGTGCCGCCGCGGCAACGGGCGGCGCTGGTGCTGCGCTACTACGAGGACCTCTCGGAGGAGCAGGCGGCGCGGGTGTTCGGTTGCTCGACGAGGACACTGAGGTCGTTGACCGCACGCGGCCTGCAGACCTTGCGCACCCAGGAGAGCGTGGTGGCCCGGTGAGCGACCTCGAGACCCGGTTGCGGGAGACCCTCGTTCTTCACGCGGACCGGGTCGAGCCTGCGCAGGCGACGGCGGCGCTGCTCCGCCGGACCCGCCGGCGGCTGGCCCGCACCGTGGTGGCCTCCGTGGCGAGCGTGCTTGCGCTCACGGCGGCCGGTGCGTGGTCGGTGCGGACCGCGACGGCCGAGCCGGTGCGGCCCGTTCACCAGCTGGTGGTGCCGAACCCGGCCGTCCACAACGGTGACCTCGCGTACGTCGCTGGCCCGCTCGACACGGCGCGGCTCGTCATCCGGCACAGCGACGGAAGCGTCTCCTCCATCGACCGCACCCGTCTTGAGACCGAGCCCTGCACGCCGTACCCCGTGGTGAACATGATCGAGGGCACACCGCGGTGCGGAGGCTTCGGATCCCTCGTCTGGGCACCTGACGGAGGGCGCCTGGCGTTCGTGTTCGCGCACCGCTCGCTGCACCCGGGCAACGCCCCGACCGACCTGTACGTCGTGCGGGCCGACGGTAGCGGGTTGCGCAAGATCGCGGCTTGCCCGATGCACCGCGGCATCCTGCCGTGTGACCTGACCTCGGCATCGGGACCGACGTGGTCCCCCGACGGCTCGCGGATCGCGGTGTCGGGCGACGGAAGGATCTGGATCGCGGCCCTCGACGGGGGAGGCTTCCGTCCGCTGACCGGGTGCCCTCCGTGTGCCGACAGCCATCCCGACTGGTCCCCCGACGGCCGGTCGATCGCCTTCGCACGCGACGACGGCGTCTACGAGGTCTCTGTGGCCGACGGCAGCACGTGGCGGCTGGCCTCCCTGCAGGGAGTGAAGGCGCCGGCCTGGTCGCCCGACGGCACCCAGGTCGCGATCCTGGCCGAGGGCGGCGTGTACGTGCTCGACGGCGTCGGCGGGGACGGCGTGGTGCGCCGCGTCGCCGGGATCGCGGGACCCCAATGGGTCAGCGTGCCGACCTGGTCACCGGACGGCCGCACCCTGGCGTGGCTGGTGGAGGCCGACTCGCGCGCGATGCGGCTCGGACACCACGTGGACCTCTGGACGACCAGGCTCGACGGCGCCCCACCGTCCCGTGTGGTGCAGGGGCCGTGCTGCCTCGCGAGCGACGAGGGCGACGCCAGGCTCGCGTGGTCACCCGACGGCCGGAAGATCGCGATCCATGAGCCTGGCCGCACCACGACGCTCGTACCGCAGGGAGTCCTGGTCGTGGACGTCGCGAGCGCGCGGCTGCGCCGGCTCCCGGGCGGGGACGCCGCGTGGCCGGCCTGGCAGCCGGCGGGCTAGAGCTGCGACTCGGCGCGGGTCAGGACGTCGCGCAGGATCGACTCCATCTCGTCGAAGTGCGCCTGGTCGCAGATCAGCGGCGGCGCGAGCTGGACCACCGGGTCGCCGCGGTCGTCGGCTCGGCAGTAGAGCCCGGCCTCGAACAGCGCGCCGGACAGGAAGCCACGGAGGAGGCGCTCGGACTCGTCGTCGTCGAACGTCTGCTTGGTGTCCCGGTCCTTGACCAGCTCGATCCCGTAGAAGTACCCGTCGCCGCGGACGTCGCCCACGAGCGGCAGGTCCTTCAGCTTCTCCAGGGTCGCGCGGAAGTCGCCCTCGGTCTCGAGGACGTGCTCGTTGAGCTGCTCGCGCTCGAAGATGTCGAGGTTGGCCATGGCGACCGCCGTCGAGACCGGGTGACCGCCGAACGTGTACCCGTGCTGGAACGTGGTGTCGCCCTTCGAGAAGGGCTCGAACAGCCGGTCGGTGGCGATCATCGCGCCGAGCGGGGAGTAGCCGGACGTGAGGCCCTTGGCGCAGGTGACGATGTCGGGCTGGTAGCCGTAGCGCTCCGCGGCGAACATGTGGCCGAGCCGGCCGAACGCGCAGATCACCTCGTCGGAGACCAGCAGCACGTCGTACTCGTCGCAGATCTCGCGGACCCGCTCGAAGTAGCCGGGAGGCGGCGGGAAGCAGCCGCCGGAGTTCTGCACCGGCTCGAGGAACACGGCCGCGACGGTGTCGGGACCCTCGAACTCGATCGCCTCGGCGATCCGGTTCGCCGCCCACTGGCCGAACGCGCGCTCATCGTCCGGGCCCAGGTAGGAGGTCTCCGCAGCGCGGTAGAAGTTCGTGTTGGGCACCCGGAACGTCGAGGGCACCAGCGGCTCGAACGGCGCCTTCATGCCGGGCAGCCCGGTGATCGAGAGCGCGCCCTGGGGGGTGCCGTGGTAGGCGATCGCACGGCTGATCACCTTGTGCTTGGTCGGCTTGCCGGTGAGCTTGAAGTACTGCTTGGCCAGCTTCCAGGCGCTCTCGACGGCCTCACCGCCGCCGGTGGTGAAGAAGACCCGGTTGAGGTCGCCGGGGGCGTACTCGGCGAGCCGTGCCGCCAGGTCGATCGCGCCCGGATGGGCGTAGGACCAGAGCGGGAAGAAGGCGAGCTCGGCAGCCTGCTTGGCGGCCGCCTCGGCGAGCTCGGTGCGGCCGTGCCCGGCCTGGACCACGAAGAGGCCCGCGAGGCCGTCGAGGTAGCGCTTGCCGTGTGCGTCGTAGATGTACGCACCATCGCCGCGCACGATCGTCGGCACGTCGTTCGTGTCGTACGCCGAGTGCCGGGTGAAGTGCATCCAGAGGTGGTCGCGGGCCTGCTGCTGGGAGTTGTCGCTGCTCACCCGAACCATAGTGCCTGCGGGTACGGCACTCTGCAAGGGATTCCGCACCTGCGGCGTGTTCAGACCACGGAATCCATCGAACAGTGGCCGGGTACCTCTATCGATTTCGTTGCCCCGTCGATAG
>Ga0207691_10002034_pt1 | contig 19787 bp, 27 predicted proteins | sample KBSM13metaG_FD_184327 | JGI IMG/M metagenome (GOLD analysis project Ga0207691, IMG submission 184327) | Miscanthus rhizosphere microbial communities from Kellogg Biological Station, Michigan, USA - KBS M1-3 metaG (SPAdes) (version 2) | ecosystem: Host-associated > Plants > Roots > Rhizosphere >... | reverse complement strand
CGTTCCAGCAGTGATCGGTAGAACGGTCGCTCGCAACGCGTTACTGGTTCAAAAAGCTTCTCCAGGAATGCTTTTGACGACGGGTATCGTCGGTATGGTGGGAAGTACCGTTCTCGCATGTCGGGCTACACTGAAGATGGACGAGGTTTTGACGGAGAGTAAAAGTAAGCTCGACCTCGCTAAGACGCTCGTGCATGAGGACTATAGTTCTAAGGATCGTCAGAGGGATGTTGCGCTTATTTATTTCCAGACGAGTGTGAAAGTCGCTCAGTTGTATGCACCAGCGGTTCTTGTTGGAACGATTTCAATCGCAGCTCTAACGAGATCGCACAGCATCTTGACTCAGCGTAATGCGGCATTGATGTCGGCTTATGCTGCGCTCGAGAAGGGTTTTAAGGAGTATCGTGCTCGTGTAGTTGAGAAGTATGGCGAGGAGCAAGATCAGGATTTCCGGTACGGCATCGAGAGAGTTGAAGTGATCGATGCGCAGACGAAGGAGAAGAGAATCAAGATGACGGTTCCTGGAGAGCCGTCGATCTATGCTCGATTCTTCGATGAGATGTCTTCGTCATGGAACAGAGAGCCTGAATACAACTTCATTTTCTTGAAGGCACAGCAGAATTACGCAAACGATCTTCTTAATTCCCGAGGTCATCTTTTCTTGAACGAAGTCTATGATCTACTTGGACTTGAGAGATCAATGGCTGGATCGGTAGTGGGATGGCTTCGTTCATCGAACGGTTCCACTGATAATTTCGTCGATTTCGGTATTTTCAACGGCGATTCAGAGAAAGCTAGAGATTTTGTCAATGGTTTTGAGAAATCAATTCTGCTCGACTTCAATGTCGACGGAGTGATTTATGACAAGATCGAATTCGGAATGCGGGAGGCATTGTCATGGCGACGGAACAAGTAGTAGAGAAAGCAGCAGAAACAGTAGCAGAATCTCTTGAAGAGGCCGCCTTCGTGACTCGCCGAATCAATCCGAGAGATATCAGTCTAGTAGCTGGTGGACTAGGTCTAGGTCTCGTTATCGGTTTTGTCATCGGGTGGCGTCTCAATCGAGCGAAGATCTACGCAGAAGCATATCGACAGAGCGAGGAAGAAGTCGAGAAGATCCGCGAGATGTATCGAGAGGCTACCGCAATTAAGCTAGAAGATAAACCAGCTCTCGAAGCGGTTATCGAAGAACGCGGATATTCGGTGAAGACTCCGGATCCAGAGCCAACAAACGATTCGTCGGGAGAAGTAGAAGTGCGATTGCGGGCTCCTGTTCCGATTCCGCCTACTCTCACGGTGGGAGATCAGCCCGAGATTCCGACGATCAGGTTGGAAACAGGGAAGTCGAAAGATCTTCACTGGGACGCGGAAGAGGAACTCGCCAGTCGGACTCCTGATAGGCCGTATATCATCCACGAAAATGAATTCTCGGCTAACGAAACGGACTATAGGCAGGAAACTCTTACTTGGTATGCGGAAGACGGAGTCCTTACCGACGAAAATGAAGACAAGATCGAGGCACCAGACGATATTGTCGGTCTGGATAACCTTAATAAATTCGGGCATGGTTCGGGAGATTATAACGTACTGTTCGTGCGAAACGACGCGAAGAACATGGAGTACGAGATCTCTCGCATGCACACCAGCTATGCTGAGGAAGTCCTAGGAATCACCAATGAACCTCGAGAATGATTACTTCAACTGGTTGATCTCACAAATAGAGGTTCCTTCACGCGGTAACACCTATAACGATCTGTTTGCGAAAATGCACGCTACAGAGTTCGTATGGATCCTTACAGGTGATGATAATCGTTTACAAGACGCAGTGGATATACGTTTCGAATTTCTACAAAGGAGACGAAACGATCCACTAGCAGATCGACCTGTTTCTATGCTTGAGGTATTGATCGCTCTCAGTCGAAGAGTGGCGTGGATTGCTAACCATAGTCCAAACTACTGGGCTTGGCAATTGATCAAAAACCTCAGATTGCACAAAGCGTCCGATCCATTGACCAGTCGAAAAGAAGAAACAGTAGAAAACGCTCTGGAGATACTCATCTGGAGAATGTACGAACGCGACGGTCAGGGCGGATTCTTCCCGTTGAAATACCCGACGGAAGATCAGACAAAGAAGGAAATCTGGGATCAGATGAATCTGTATGTCAACGAGATGAACAGAGCCACTATTTGATCAAAAATCCTGACCCATAAGGAGGGTTTATGGATTTTTATCAGATCCGGACTAGAGAGATGAAAGATAAGGGTATGGAGCTGTACCCTGATTTCATTGTCCGACGTTCTAAGGATCTGATGGTTCAAGGACGGACCTTTTATGCTATTTGGGATGAAGCAAGAGGTCTTTGGTCTCGTGACGAATACGATGTTCAACGGTTGGTGGACGAAGAGCTAGAAGCTGAAGCCGAGAGGCTGAGAAAAGAAACAGGGATAAATTACCACGTACGATATATGAGCTCGTTCCATAGTAACAGTTGGGCTCAGTTCAGAAAATTCCTGTCTAACATCAGCGACAATAGTCGTCCGCTCGACTCCAAAGTCATGTTTCTTAATTCAGACATAAAGAAAACTGACTATGCGAGCAAGACGCTGAGTTACGCCTTGGAAGGAGGTGATTACTCAGCTTGGGATGAGCTTGTAGGAACATTATATTCTGTCGAAGAACGAGCCAAAATAGAGTGGGCTATCGGATCCATCGTTGCCGGAGACTCAAAGAAAATTCATAAGTTCTTTGTTTTCTACGGGCCCGCTGGATCCGGTAAGTCCACTATATTGAACATACTGCAGAAATTGTTCGAAGGTTACACCACGACGTTTGATGGAAAAGCACTTGGTAGATCTGAAGGACAATTTTCTACAGAAGCCTTCAAGAATAATCCCTTGGTTGCTATTCAACATGATGGTGATCTGTCCCGACTAGAAGATAACACTCGGCTGAACTCAATCGTCTCGCATGAGTTGATGCAGATGAATGAGAAATACAAGCCGAGTTACACAGCCCGATCACAAGCTCTTCTATTCATGGGTACTAACCTGCCTGTGAAGATTACACATGCCAAATCGGGAATCATCCGAAGATTGATCGATATTCACCCTTCGGGTGTAAGAATTCCGGTGAGGCATTATAATGCATTGCTCAGCCAGATCGATTTCGAACTGGGAGCAATTGCTCAGCACTGCTTAGACACATATTTGGCGATGGGCCAGAACTATTACAACGGCTATCGTCCTCTTGAAATGATGCTGCAAACCGATGTATTTTTCAATTTCATCGAAGCATATTACGACCTGTTCAAAGCTCAAAATTACACGACACTGAAACAAGCATACGGTTTGTACCAGGAGTTCTGTAGTGAGAGCGGTATTGAAAGAAGCTTACCTCAATACAAGATCAGAGAAGAATTGCGTGATTACTTTGACGAATTCAAGGATCGTGGAGAAGTAGGAGGAGAACACGTTCGAAGTTTGTACAGTGGCTTCAATGCGGAGAAATTCAAGACTCCAAAAGACACCGAGACTGAGTTACCAGCCTTCTCACTGGTAATGGAAGAAGTTGAGTCTCTGTTCGACAGGGAGTTCTCCGACTGTCCAGCACAGCTTGCAAACAAGGACGGTTTTCCTGCTCAGAAGTGGGCTAAAGTCAAAACCACACTTTTAGATATTGATACATCACAGCTGCATTACGTAAGAATACCAGAAAAAATAGTTGTGGTTGACTTCGATTTGAAGGAAGCCGACGGGCATAGTCCACTCGAGAGAAACCTCGAAGCGGCTAGCCAATGGCCTCCGACATACGCCGAGCTCAGTAAATCTGGAGAAGGCGTACATCTTCATTATGAGTACAGTGGAAATCCTTCTGAATTAGCGAGCATATATTCGGACGGCATCGAGATCAAAGTGTTTACAGGAGAGGCCTCATTACGGCGAAGGCTGACTTTATGTAACGCTGTGCCGATCCAAAAGATAAGCAGTGGTCTTCCGCTTAAGCCGAAGAAAGAGAAGATGCTTAAGGCTAAGACTATTACAAGCGAAAAAGGTCTCAGAGAGTTAATCGAGAGAAATCTCAAGAAGGAAATTCATCCTGGAACCAAGCCATCTATCGATTTCATAGCTCATATTCTAGAGGAGGCACACGAATCTAAACTAAAATACGATGTCACAGATCTTCGCCCGCGTATCTTGGCCTTTGCAAACAACAGCACGCACCAAGCAGCAACCTGCTTAAAAACTGTCCAGAAGATGAAGTTCCAATCCGATCCTGAGCTGGGTTCGGACGCCACTGTAGATGTGAACGACGATCGTATGGTTATATTTGATGTCGAGGTCTATCCTAATCTCTTCATGATCTGCTGGAAATTCCGTGGGGATGACAAAGTTGTAAGGATGATAAATCCCTCGCAGGCAGAAGTTGAAGCCTTGACAAAGCTCAAACTAGTAGGATTTTACAATCGTCGATTCGACAATCATATTTTGTACGCGGCGATACTGGGCTATACAGTCAAGCAGTTGTATGAACTGGCTCGAAAGATAGTCATTGACGGTAATCGCAATGCCATGTTTGCTCAAGCGTACAATCTTTCCTATACCGACGTTTGGGATTTCAGCTCCATTAAACAAAGCCTGAAAAAATTTGAGATTGATCTCGGCATCCATCATATGGAACTGGATATTCCGCTAGACCAACCCGTAGATGAGAAAGATTGGCCACGAGTTGAGGAATATTGCGTCAATGATGTCATAGCAACTGAGAAAGTCCTCGAAGACAGATGGGAAGACTTCGTGGCTAGACAGATTCTAGCCGAACTCAGTGGATTGACAGTCAATGACACAACGCAGAGACATACAGCTAAGATCATATTTGGGGACGAGAAGAATCCCCAACAATATTTTGTTTATACGGACCTTAGCCAAGAGTTCCCGGGGTATACCTTCGACGCTGGCAAGAGCAATTATCGAGGGGAAGACCCTGGAGAAGGCGGTTATGTCTATGCCGAGCCCGGTATTTACGAGAATGTGGCCCTACTTGATATCGCTTCGATGCATCCTACTTCGATTGAGATCCTAAATCTCTTTGGAAAATTCACGGAGCGTTTCTCAGAGCTCAAAGAAGCTCGTATTGCTATTAAGAGGAAAGCATTTGCCAAAGCTCGGACTATGTTGAATGGTCGTCTAGCACCATATTTGGAGAATGAAGAAGGCGCAGATAAGCTTGCCTATGCCCTCAAAATAGTTATTAACATTGTGTACGGATTGACTTCGGCTTCATTCCCGAATCCTTTCCGTGACCCCCGTAATAAAGACAATATTGTGGCAAAGCGTGGCGCTCTCTATATGATCGACTTGAAGAACGACCTACACGACCATCATCATAAAGTTGTTCATATCAAGACCGACTCCGTAAAGATCCCATATGCGGTTGGCGGTGGTGCGAGTGTTATCGACTTTGTAAAAGAGCATGGAGCTCGATATGGATACGACTTCGAACACGAAATTACTTACGACGTACTTTGCCTTGTTAACGAAGCTGTATATATTGCTCGCAAAGGCGATAAGTGGACTGCTGTTGGTTCTCAGTTTCAACATCCGTATGTATTCAAAACTCTTTTCTCTGGAGAAGAACTTACTTTTGACGACTATTGCGAGAGTAAGAGCGTACTTCAGGGAACAATGTATCTAGATAGAGAGGAGCACGAAAAAGATGAAGAATTGGATCATCGTCGCATGCGCCACGTCGGCCGCACTGGTCGCTTCGTACCTGTTCACGAGAAAGGCGGAACCCTCTTTCGAGTCAAAGAGGACAAGTACTACGCCGTAGCTGGCACCAAAGGCTACAAGTGGATCGAGGCGGAGATCGCTCAATCTACTCCAGATCTAAAGATCGACATGTCATATTTTGAGAAGTTGCAAGATGATGCCGTAAAGACCATTGAAGCATTTGGGTCTTTTAAAGACTTCGTGAGTAAGGAGCAATGATGTTTGAAGGCGGTAGAACTGGCCACGATCGAGATCGCGGTTTATACAGAAAATTTGAAGTTAACAGAGTTAGTGATCCCGATCATAAACATCTCAATTGTGAGTATTTTGTACTCGATCTGACTCACGATAAATTTGCTAAGCCCGCTTTAATTGCTTACGCTAATGCGTGTTCTGAGGAATTTCCTGCATTGGCTAAAGATCTGAATGCTCTTACCGAGAATACAGGAGACGTCGATGCCACAGGATAACACGGTACTTATGGAAGGTGTCCGCATCATCTTTCGCAATTTCTCAGGAAAGGAGGGACAGTACAACAGAGAAGGTGACAGGAACTTCGCAGTTCTGCTCGATGACGCAACTGCTAATGCAATGGCCGAGGATAGTTGGAACATTAAATGGCTCAAGCCTCGCGAAGATGACGAAGATGACACTCCGCAGGCATATTTGCCAGTCTCTCTAAATTTCAAAGGTCGTCCTCCACGGATCGTGTTGATTACTTCTCGTGGGCGCACTAATCTCGATGAAGATTCAGTTGACATGCTGGATTGGGCAGACATCATCAACGTTGATCTGATTGTCCGTCCGTATGAATGGACGGTGAATGAGAAGAGCGGAATTAAAGCGTATCTTCAGAGTATTTACGTCACGATCGAGGAAGACCCTCTGGAGATGAAGTATAATCAACTCGATCAAGCATGATAGGGATTATTGTCACAGTTGTTGTGACAGCCCTTGTTGTTCTGATCAGTGTACTATTGGGATACGGCCTTGGAATTCGCAACCGAAACGAATAGGACTTATGGAAACTACTAGTCTCACAACCAAGTATGTTCGTAAGCCTCTATACGTGGACGCTGTTCAGGTAACTGAGCAGAACTTTGCTGACATCGCAAGATGGTGTTTTGGAGAAATTGGCAATATTGACGAGTCGCCTGTAGACCGCTCAGCGGAGGTTCAGCCAAACAAACAGTACATTCACGTGAGAGTACATAATCCGAAAAACCCACGCCAGACAAAAGCATTTGTGGGAGACTGGATTCTTTATACCGAACGAGGTTACAAAGTTTACACGACCAAAGCTTTCCAAGCTAATTTCGACCCGGTCGAAGAAAGCTGATCAGAAACTCGCGTAAATTACACGTGTTATTATGAAGGAGTAAGTAATTTATTTACTCTTTCTTTTTTTCTTTTCCTAAAGGAGGTGGGATTGTGGCGGAGCAACGCACGTTCGTTAAGGCTTGCCAGGAGTTTTTCTCCGAAGGCAAGCACGGCCGTAAGGTCGAGATTCCAGAGTTCAAGCAGCTGACGACGCAGGACAAGATCGAGCTGAGTCAGATGCTGATTGCGGCAGGCTTCGACCACAAGCCCTACACCGGGGAAGGAGCTACGTCGTAATCACAGATAGACCCTGAGTGGGATTCCTAATCCGCGACTCTCTGACGAGGGGAGTGCTTTCTGTCCGCAGTCAGAAGGCAGCTCAGGGTCTTAGCATCGGAGGAAAATGAAGCTAAAGACATTGCTAATCTTTTTCTTGTTCATGCTCGTGCTGGCGTTTCCAATTACAGCGCAAGCAAGACCCCCTGTTCCAGCAGATGTCTTCAAAGCTGTTAGGACATATTGGCACACGAAAACTGAACGTGTGCAGGCATTTGACATCATCGACTGTGAAACTGGCCATGCCTATAACACAACGGCGAAGAATGGTCAGTATCGCGGTATGTTTCAGATGGGTACGGATGAACGAAACAAGTATGGTCATGGATCAACGGCCATGCTTCAGGCAAAAGCCGCTCATAAATATTACCTAATTTCAGGTTGGTCACCCTGGCGAGCCTGCCTATGAAAGAGAGCGAATATGCCCGAAAACGAGCACAAAGTCGTGACGAAGTGGAAAGAAGCAGATGCCCAAGCTCTTGAAGACCGGGTAAGTGCGATCGACGAAACGCTGGAACATCTTAACGATTTGGTCGAGATGTTCGATGACGACCATGATGTTGTTACCGAACTTCGAACTATGACTGGACGACTGCGAGAGCGGAAGAACCATTTCCACGACAAGGCAGAAAAAATTCGAGCGGAGTTGGCCTCATGAAATTTCTTTGGGCAATTCTCTTTTTGTTGTGGGTGTTCCTGGCTTTCCACTACTTTATCTCGTATAGGGAGTGGCGACAACAAGACAAATCTCGAAGAGAAGAACGAAGGCTGCAATAGCCATGTATATTTGGGGATGCAGAATCGGCGCTGAGTTGGATTGGGAAACCCTTCCAAGAGAAGCCGAAGAGACAATGCGTCAAGCCGTCATGAAAGCGTTTCAAGAACTAACCGGACAGAGTCCATATTTTTGTTTCTCGGGTTGGGGTGCGGAACTCGATCCTAGACAGCAGAGACTAATTGATCGTCGACTAGAGCTCGATAAGCAAGTTCAAGAGCAAAGAGAAAAGCTGATTGATGGCTGAACAAGAAGAGACCACACGTGAACGTGCTTATACTTTTGTGCAGAGCACTCATACCGACGATGAGGACCTCGAAGGTGCTGTTCTCACAGGATTTCTAATCGTCGGAGAATGGCAAGCTCCAGATGGGAGTAGATGGCTGTCGAAACTATCTGGGGACTCGAGTAGAAGCCTGCCTCCATGGCGAGAAAGAATGTTCGGCTTTGAAGTAGCACACGAATGGTGGGACGACGAACGAGAGGGAGATGATGGCTGAGCCTAAGACGCAGATCGAACGACGACAGGACAACCTAGAAAAAGCTATTAGGGAAATGGGAAAATCTATTCTCAGTGATGTAGAGCAAGCACAGATTGACAGAATTCTCCGCGGGGAAGATTTGGGAGAAACAGAGGCAAACGATGCCGGTTCGGAAACATAAAGGCGGATACAAGTACGGCAACAAGGGAAAGCTGTACAAAGGTAAGGGCGCTAAGGCAAAAGCAACAAAGCAAGGAAGAGCCATCCAAGCGAGTAAGCGTGCTCGAGACCAGAAGAAATAATTAAAAGGAGCGTAATGCCTGATAAGACTGATAAATTCGTACTCCAGAACGATAACACAGGCACAATTCACCAGCTTCGAAGAGATGGCAAGACATATTGCGGGCGTCCAAATGGTCCGAACGACAAGCGAAGGCGTCTAAGCTCAGCTCTCAAACACAAGAACGCACATCTTTGTAATACGCCAGGAAAGTGCATGGCACACGCGTAAGAAGGAGTCATGCGTCAAATCTATTTCAAAAAGCAGATGCTTGGTAAGTGGCGAAGGGACGACGGAGAGTCAAAGAAACTCGTCAGCGAAGAGACCATGCATCGCGAAGTTCAAAAGTTGATCAACGATGGATGGGCGCTCGAGACTCACGGAATGTTCCATCTTCGTGGAATGACGCTGACCAAAGCATGAACCATCAACACAGAGGTAGTACCAAAGAGACAGTCCGGCGGTGTGTATCGGGGTTTAGCGGCTCAGATACGTATCCCCCAGACGTGGAGTGGCTCGAAAAGGATTTACCAGCTTTGGTTTACGGCTGGTAGGTCGTGAAGGCGGGACCCGGCAAAAGCATCTGTTATTGAGCAGGTGTTAGTAGCAGTCGTAAAAAAGCGCTGCTTCCAATGGGGGAATCCCTGAGGAAGGGTGTGGACGAGCGTTACGAACTCGTCAGCGGTGATCCGGTAGGATAGGGAAGGCTCCGGTGATTTACAGTATGCTACTATTGATTATTATCAATGGGAGTAAACTCATCGGTCGGGAGTTATACCTAAAAACACTCTCCTCCACAGTCTCTTTGGTACTATCTCTGTGTAAGCTCCAGGTGCGGGGATCTAGCGCGGATCGAGGCGAAACTGGAGTGTCGGCGGTACGGACCCTTGAGGAACCGCTTCAACATGCACTGGGCTACGCGGCCGACATGAATTTTGAACAAAAGATTAGTCCACGCTGCTAAAAGAGCCGACAAACCTAGGTGAGCGCAACCTCACTTAGACAAAGCGGCAACCCAGTTGCGTGGGAATGCGTAACCTGCGTGCCCAAAAAAGTACCAGTGGCGGTAGGAATGGGGCAAAGGGCCCTCGCCGTGGACTAATAAGCTTGGGCCTGTCTCGAATCCTCTCTCAAGGAACATGGGTGATCTGCCATGTCGGGATGGGCCCAAGAAACTCTGGCGTGAACTTGCGGCGCGATCGTAATTCTAATATAGGAAGGAAGCTATGAAGAAGATTGCGACAATGCTGGCAGTATTGGCCGCTCTTTGGGTGGTTGCCGCAGCTGGTGCCGGAAGTAATCTTTTCGACCACAATCTTGTAAGTGCGGAGCTCTCGTCGACTGCAGTAGACACAACGCTCGATGGTAAGGTCTTGAGAGTGACGAAAACAGAAGAGCAGATGCCGATCGCTGACTGTCAAGATAGAAGTGATAACGACGGCGACGGTCTCATCGACTGGCCGAGTGATCCTGGTTGCTCTTCCTCGAGCGATACGGACGAGTGGAATGCCCCTCCCCCCGCCCCTCCACCTCCTCCTGCGCCTCCGCCTCCTCCTCCACCCGAATGGCAATGGACTCTGATGGACTCAAATCCTCCAGATTACGGGGATGGGGGCTATGACGAGTGTCAGCTGGTTAGAGTTCCATGTCTGATGATGGATCCACTTACCATTCGCTGCAAGGTCTTCGCCTTCGTTCTCAAACCGCATGAAGGTCACTTCGGATGGGATTTCGGACCAGCTCTCAAGTACGAAGGTGGATGGAGGATCTGTTACCGGCCGTTCGGGGGTGGGATCACTGAAGTCTCATACAGGTATGGCGATGCCACTGACACTTACGGACAATGGGAGTGGCGCGGCAACGACACTGGTTACCCAAACCATATTAGACAAGACCACGTTGTCTACGTGCGTTACGGAGGCGGAGCTGCCATCTGTATTGGTGGTACTCAGGGTTGCGGACCCGAACGTCATTTTCGTTTGACGTACACATTCACAGACTCGGGTAAGTACGGGTCAATCACCAAGGTTCTGAATTACCTATGAGAACCTTTCTCGCAGCACTCGTCATCGTGATCGCACTCCTGGCTGTCCTGTATATTTGGTCAGCCGGGCTTCAGTCGTAAAACTTAGTCTCTAGGTACTCCTTCTTCGTCACGGAACACAGGGGTTTTGTCAGTCGCTGGCCTAGTCCCACGTCGACTAAGGGCTACGCGTTTCACTGGACTAGAGACTAAATATTCTCCGAGAGGCCTACCCGCGGGGAGTTAAGCGGGAACACAACTCGGGGATAGGGCGAGGTTTCAAGACGGCTAGCCTCACCCGCCGGTGTCTGCGGCACTCCGTAACGACACGGAGGTGAGAAGGCTCTAATGCGAGATATCCCTTAGCTTATGCATGAGCGTGAGGGCCATTAGAGTCTTCTCCGCCGGTTGCCCAGACAGTTTATTTTTTCGAAAGGATATCTATTATGGCTGATAATGGAGATGCACCAAAAGTTGCGATATTCCTTTGCTGTGCGCAAGTGATGCCGTTCGATCGGATACACGATATGGCAGGCTTTTTGATCTGTCCTGAGCATCATGAGCGTCTGTACGGATGGCGTAGTCAAGAATTCAGACCCGGCCGACTATATTCTGGAATGACTCAGCTGGAGAGAGACCAAGCTCGAGCTGCTGAATTGTTTGGAGAGAGCAATGACGCTTGAAAAAGCTCGCACAGGACTGTTTATTCTGTTGATAAACTATCCGGATGCCATGATCGTGAAGTACGATGCGCAGATTTATGATGAACAACCTTCAGGAACGCCAGGAACACCGGGTTGGTGGTCACGTAAACCAGACGGTCCATGGGTCTGCGTCGATCTAGACAACGGGGAGAAATTCGCAATCTGGAAAGAGACAGGAAACGTATTCCGTGTTGATGAGAACGGTGCGGTTGAGGATGAACCGTTGTACGAAGCGTCGTCGATTATCTCATGGGGTCCTGATCAAGATGCCTGAGATGTATCAAGATTGTTTGGACGGACACGGATGTTCAACGCCTATTACATGTCAACTTGGACATCGATGTCAACTGACATTTGAAGTATACGGATATACACGACCTCCTCCACCGATACGAGAAGTAAGAGAAGGTGACCCACCATTAGGACGATTTAAACTAGAATCCCAAATAGAAATCCTAGACGAATGGTCAGTGGTCGACAGATGGTGGACTCTAGATCCGTTAAGGTGTGAATTCCTTCACGTAGACTGGTTAGGACGCGCCCTTACATTTTTTAGACAGGCTCCAGATAAAGTATGGAGAATATGGCAGAAGACTTAAAACCGCATCAAGAGAAAGCGCTGACGCAATTAAGCAATGGCAAGATCCTCTGGGCTGGTGTAGGCTCAGGCAAATCTCGTGTGGCAGTTGCCTACTACATGAAGAATGAGCACCCAAAAGACGTCTATGTGATCACCACGGCCAAGAAGAGGGACAAGCTCGAGTGGGACAAGGAGTTCGTCGGCTATGGGATCAGCAAGCACAGCGACGGTACAGGGCCAGGGTTGTTGACCGTTGACAGCTGGAATAATATCGGTAAGTACGCGGAGGTGACTGGTGGATTCTTCATCTTTGACGAACAAAGACTGGTTGGCAGCGGTCAGTGGGTACGATCGTTCCTCAAAATTGCCCGAAACAATAGATGGATTCTACTATCTGCAACGCCGGGGGACACATGGCTGGACTATATTCCTGTTTTCGTCGCCAACGGATTCTATAAAAATCGAACTCACTTTAAGAGAGAGCACGTCGTTTACGCACCGTTTACGAAATTTCCTAAGGTCGATCGGTATCTCAACACAGGACGCCTGAACAAGCTCAGAAATCAGATATTGGTACATATGCCGTATACGAAGCTTACGACGCGGCATACAAAGACCAAATACGTGCATCATAACGAGGATCTGATCCAGAGTGTCGTCAAGAATAGATGGCATATTTACCAAAACCGGCCCATAAAGGACGTCGCGGAGCTGATCGCACTAGTTCGCAGGATTATAAATAGCGATCCAAGCCGTGTAAGGACGATTAGAGAGCTTCTGGAGGGTCACCCTAAGATGATCCTCTTCTACAACTTTAATTACGAACTGGAGCTTCTCAGAGCGTTAAAAGACCAAACCACAGTAGCGGAATGGAACGGTCACAAGCACGAGGAGATACCCAAAACAGACAGTTGGGCATATTTGGTCCAATATGTGGCCGGAGCGGAGGGTTGGAACTGCATAGAGACCGATACAACGTGCTTTTACAGCCTTACATATTCGTACAAGAACTGGGAAAATGCGCACGGACGGATAGATAGACTAAATACGCCGTTTCTAGATATTTACTACTACATTCTGCGCGCAAAAACAGCCGTAGATCAGGCCGTCTGGCGGAGTCTAATGTCTAAAAAGAACTTCAACATCGCAAATTTCCCGATCGAGAACCTCAAGGTCAGAGTGTAGTTTTCGGTAGATTCTAGGAGATTTTAGCAGATTCTAAGCTGAATTCAGATATTTGCCAAGATCTCTGCCAAGATTAGCTATCGTTAAGATTTATCGCGATTACCAGGGATTTTAGGGTCAAACTGCTTGCCAAGAAAAAACGGTCAAAAAGTCTCTTAGGTTTACCTACATAATATCTATTACTCTACGCGCGACCCTAAGTATAATACATATAACATTAGATATTAGGTAGAAAACCCTAGGGGACTTTTTGGGTAAAATATCTTGGCAAGGTAAATAGACTTAAAACTCCTGGTAATCCAAGGAAAAGACCCTCGATAACTAATCTTGGCAAGAATCTTGGCAAATAACTAATATACCTCCCACAAGGCCACGCGCATTTAGTCAAGTGGGGTTCGAAGTGCCCCCTTAGGCTACCGCCTTTTCTCAAGGTAAGTAAACTGGGGTTGTAAACTATTTATGGAGAGATAATGGAAGAACATTGGAGACCAATCGAGAACTTTCCTGGATACAGCGTTAGTAACTTGGGAGATGTCCGCGCTGACAAATCTGGGCGTATCTTAAGATTGTCTGAAAATCAATTTGGTTTACTTCAGGTAGGACTTATGAGAGATGGGAAGCAATTTCACAGATCGGTCCCACTCTTGGTAGCTAAAGCTTTCCTTCCTGAGCTTCCTGGGCCGTTTGACACTCCTATCAATCTGGATGGTGACAGACATAACAACAACGTAGAGAACCTAGCATGGCGCCCTCGTTGGTTTGCTATCAAATACAATCGACAGTTCAGACATCCATATCCTAATTCCATCATGGCGCCTGTAGTAGACTTGAAAACGGGTGAGGTTAGCGAGAACTCATTCGAGTGCGCTAAGCGATATGGTCTACTCGAGCAGGACCTCGTTCTTTCCATCCTAAATCACACATATGTATGGCCAACTTATCAAGAATTCGCTATTGTGAGAGATTAGATATTAGTTAGTAAAAAAATCGCACTGTATAATGAAAGGAGTAGAACATCGCATTTATTTTTTGCGAAAAAACGGCTAATAATTGGAGAGGAGGATCATGGCTAGTAACATAAGTCTTCAGCCCCAAGAGCTAGATCTTACGTTATACGCTGGAGATGGTATTGAGTTCAAGTTAATTTGTACCGATACTACTGATGCTCCTATTCCTATTGCCGGTATCGTAAAATCACAAATTAGACATGCGCGATTGGATACAACTCCTGTTATGGAACTCAGTGTAGATTTAGCAGAAGGTGCCCAAGGTAAAATTGCTCTCTCGTTAACAGGAGAACAAACGCAAGATATCGTAGAAGCAGGCAAAAAGGGGAAATTCAGTGGTGTTTGGGACGTTGAATGGACACCAACTGGAGCAGAACCACGAACCCTTTGTCAAGGTAAAGTCGAATGCACCGCTGACGTAACAAGGTAAAAAATGAGTATACTAGGCGAAATCGAAGAGATAAACGTTACTGTTGAACCGACCCCCGAGATCGTTCTTCTAAAGTCGGCACCAGACGTTATTATCGTAGGTTCGGCGAGTTTAGGTCCACAAGGACCAGTAGGACCACCAGGACAATGGACTGCGTTGACCCAGGCCGAATATGACGCTCTTAATCCGCCTGATCCAGAAATGCTTTATCTGATCATTTCTTAAGGAGGAACGATGGCTATAGGATTGGCAGCGGCGATTGCGCAGTCCATCTTGGACGCGCTTTGTCGTAATGTTGCGTGGACACAGCCACCAGCATTTTACGTCAAGTTGCATACTGGTGATCCAGGAGCGGCTGGCGCGAATAACGCTTTTGGAGACACGACTCGTAAACAGGCAACTTTCTCAGCAGCAGCGGCTGACGGTACTATTACAACTTCAGCCGATCTTAACTGGACCAGTGTCACAGCAGCTGGAACAGTTACACACGTTTCGTTCTGGTCGGCTTCTACTGCCGGAACATTCCTAGGTTCAGACGACCTAGCAGTAGCACGCACTTTGGCGATTGGTGATAACTTCACAATTCTAGCCGGTGACGTCGATTTGGCCCTGACACCTATCGCGGCGTAGTACGATGGCGACCGTCACTGAGAACTTTGTCAAGACAACAGATGATGCAGCCGCTGTCACACACACAATTACGGGTGTTACGATTGCTGCTGGAAAACTTGCGATATTGCGCTTTGGTTTTCAATCGGATTCGATCACCGTTTCGTCTGTTGTAGACAATGCTGGAAATACTTGGAGTGTTCTTCCTCCAGTTCACAGTACGACGGGTGATAATCAAAGTGCCGCAATGGCATATCTCGTTGTTCCGGCAGGTGGACTCAGTGGCGCGACAATTACGATAACTCTTTCTGCTTCAGCTACTCTCGCCTCACATTTGGCTTATTTCGATTCTGACACCGGGTGGAAGCCTCAATCTCAGGTGTTGGACAAAAGCGCAGGCGTCAATACTGGGTTGGTTACCGGATGGTCGTCGGGATCAACCGCAACAACGGTTGTAGCAGACGAGCTTTTAGTTGGAATGGCCTATTCAGGTGGAGCGATTAATGGTGGGTCGTCAACTCCTGGATCGGGTTGGACAGAGGAAAATGAGCAGAACCTAACCCACGGATTCAAGTTGGTCACCGAGTGGCAGAAGGTAACTGCCACTGGAGCTTACGCCGCTACCGGAACATGGTCAGCCGCAGAAATTGCGGCTTGCTACATTGCTACTTTTGTCACTGAAGGTCAAACTCTTCCGGCATATCCTAAAGCTGAGAATGTAGCTGAATCGGCTAACCCGACAACTGCTGCAACTGCCCATACGGTCACTTATCCTACAGGCATTCAAGCAGGAGAAACGCTGCTTATGGTTGCAGACAAGGGTTCGACTGCGGCCACAATTGCGGCGATCACTGGTTGGACTGAGCTACTCGATGAGAACTTAGCCAACGGTCTTTATGTCGCATGGAAGAAAGCCGACGGAACAGAAAGCGGAACTTTTACAGTTACGACTTCCGCGTCCACTCGTCTGGTTGTGATGATTTATAGAATTTCTGGCGCGGCAGATCCTACAGTTTCTCCCCCTCAAATCGGTACAACTTCTACAGGTACATCTGCGACCCCTGATCCTCCTTCACTTACGCCTTCTGGAGGATCAAAGGATTACCTATGGATCGCCATTGCTGGAATGGCAGGAGAAGAAGCGGACGATGATACCTGGGGTAATACGCCGCCTTCAGGTTACAATCCTTCGCCGCCTCGCCAGATTGCAGCTGGTACGGTTGGTACTAACCTTGGCGGTCTGCTACTAGCTGCTGAAGTTGGGAAAACTGCAGCTACTGAAAATCCAGGAACGTTCGGCGTTGATGTTTCAGCCGCTTGGAGAGCGCAAACAATCGCGGTTGTTCCGGCTCCTTCTGGTCCGGCTACACTATTTGGTCAGGTTGCAGCAACATTCACATTTACAGAAGTAACAGCAGGACAGAAAAAGACGTTTGGTCAAGTAGCAGCTCCATTTTCTTTTACTAGAGTGGTAGCTGGTCAACGCAAAACATTCGGACAAGTCGCAGCACCATTTACGTTTACCGAAGTGACAGCTGCTCAACGTAAGACGTTTGGGCAAGTGGCTGCTCCATTTACGTTAAATAGAGTAGTAGCCGCTCAACGTAAGACGTTCGGTCAGGTTGCTGCACCATTCACGTTTACTGAAGTAACAGCAGGTCAACGTAAAACATTTGGACAGGTTGCTGCGTCGTTTACTTTCATTGAGGTAACAGCCGGACAACGAAAAGTATTCGGACAAGTCGTAGCACCATTCACGTTTACTGAAGTAATAGCTGGCCAGCGCAAAACGTTCGGACAAGTTGCAGCACCATTCGTATTTACCAGAGTAACAGCAGGGCAGAAAAAGACTTTCGGACAAGTCGTAGCACCATTCACGTTTACTGAAGTAACAGTAGGACAAAGAAAGACATTCGGACAAGTTGCAGCGTCTTTCACGTTTTCTGCTACTACCTCTGGTATCAAATTAGGTAACACTTTCTTTGGTGTTGTATCATTACCTGTAACATTTAGTAAAGAAGTTCTTGGTCAACGTAAGACGTTTGGGCAAATCGCTCTCCCAATTGTCTTGTCAAGAGAATTTGTTGGACAGCGCAAGACATTCGGACAAGTTGCTCGTTCAACTATATTTAGTGCTAGCATAATTGCTACTAAGAAAACCTTTGGTGTTGTAGCACTACCGGTAACATTTAACAAAGAAGTTCTTGGACAGCGCAAGACATTTGGTCAAACAACTCTTCCAATTTCATTTGTAGAAGTAACAGCAGCTCAACGTAAGACATTTGGTCAATCAGCACTACCTATTACTTTCGGCGAACAGACCAGTGGACTAAGAAAAGTATTCGGTAGAACTGATCTATCGGTACTGTTCAGCGAAAATACAATCGGAAATCGCAAGACATTTGCCCAAGTAGTCTTCCCGATTTCGTTCATAGAGACGGTTGTCGGTAAGAAACACACATTCGCACAAGTCGCTCGACTTATCAACTTCTCGGCGTTTGTTGACGGTCAAGTCTTCACAGGTCCGAGAACTTTGTATGGTCGACTTTCTTTGCCGATTACCTTTATCGAAGAGATCACAACTCAGCGTAGAACGTTCAGTCAAACTTCACTTCCGCTAATCTTTGAGTCTGACGTTCAGGCTGGGAAAGAAACATTCAGTAGTCTCGTACTACCACTTATCTTCGAATCACAGATTCAGTCAGGCCCTGTTGGTACTCACGGACAAATTGCGCTTGAACTTATTCTGGGTGTAACCACCAAAGGAAAGATCGCTTATTCCTCGGTAATCCTGAATGAGGCGATAGCGCTTTATCTCGGCGAAGAACAAATTCTAGCCGCTTATTTTGGTAACGAACAAATATGGCCATAAGGAGAATAATGACTACCGAAGGTGTTCGAGGACCAGCAGGTCCTCCCGGAGCAGATTCAACTGTCCCAGGTCCTCAGGGTCCAGAAGGCCCAATGGGTCCTCAGGGTCCAATGGGACCAGAAGGTCCTCCGGGTCCGCAGGGTCCAATGGGATATCAAGGACCAAAAGGTGATCGAGGAGAGCAGGGTCATCCTGGTCCAGCCTCGATGATTCCAGGTCCTCAGGGAATCGAAGGAGAAAAAGGCGATCCTGGGCCTCAGGGTCATCCTGGAGCTGATTCGACAGTTCCTGGTCCTAGAGGTCCAGAAGGTCCTCAGGGTCCTCCTGGAAAAACAGGCGCTCAGGGAGAGATCGGACCTCCAGGTCCAGCTGGACCAAGAGGGCCACAAGGACCACAGGGATTGTCGAAAGAAGACATCCATTTCGGGATGAGTCCTCCCGAGAATCCAACTCCGGGCATGCTTTGGATTGCGGTACCAGTGACAAAGTACAACGGGACGGATTGGGTGCCAGCATGAAAGGAGGAACATGGTAGGCGTAATAGATCTTCAACCCAAAGTTGTAAATCTCATCCTATATGCTGGCGACGGTGCTACAATCAGATTGCTTTGCACCGATAAAGTTGGAGCTCCTGTAGATATTACTGGTAATGTAGAAGCACAGATTCGAGTAAATCGAGATGAGGGAACACCGCCTGTAGTTCAGTTTACTGTAGATCTTACTGATGCTTATATCGGTGTAGCTGTACTTTCGCTAACTGGCGATCAGACGCAGACATTGGTAGAGGATCCTTCTAGCGTGAAGAATAAATTTACAGGTGTATGGGATATCGAATGGACACCTTCGGGTATGGAACCACGTACGTTGTGTCAAGGTCGAGTAGAGTGTGCGGCTGATGTTACAAGATAACGACATGGTGGTCACACTTGAGGCTGGTGAAGTAGATCTAGAAATCGAAAAAGCTGACGAGATCCAAGAGCTTGCGATAAATCTAGATTCTTCGCCGGACATCATTATCCTGGCTTCTGGAAATATTGGCCCGACAGGACCTCAAGGTCCTGCAGGTTCAACCGGTCCGATAGGTCCAACTGGCCCAACAGGCCCTACGGGTCCGCAAGGAACAGCTGGAACGCCAGGTGAACAGTGGTTTACACAAGCAGGTGCTCCGTCAGGAGCAACAGGAGTCGTCGGGGACTGGAGTCTAGATAGCTCCAACGGAGATTACTACGAGAAAACAGGTAGTAGTACCTGGACCCTTCGCGGTAATCTTAAAGGTCCTCAGGGAAACGCGGGCTCAGCTGGAACACCAGGTGAGAAATGGTTTACACAATCCGGTGCTCCCTCAGGAGCGACTGGTATCGTCGGGGATTGGAGCCTAGATAGCTCCAACGGAGATTACTATGAGAAAACGGGTT
>Ga0207691_10002032_pt1 | contig 19798 bp, 21 predicted proteins | sample KBSM13metaG_FD_184327 | JGI IMG/M metagenome (GOLD analysis project Ga0207691, IMG submission 184327) | Miscanthus rhizosphere microbial communities from Kellogg Biological Station, Michigan, USA - KBS M1-3 metaG (SPAdes) (version 2) | ecosystem: Host-associated > Plants > Roots > Rhizosphere >... | reverse complement strand
ATACCCGCGTTCGGCAGAGCTGTTCGCGCTCAAGCGGCGAGTCGATCCCACGGACAAGCTCACGAACACCCTCTGGGACCTCTACGCTCCGGATGCGACGGGGAGCTTTCCGCCGGCGACGCCGCTGCGGCTGCCTGCCGCGCTGCCCGCCGAGGCGCGGATCGTGCTCGACGAGGTGAAGGACTACACACGCGAAGAGGCCGCCGAGCTCATGACGCACCCGGAATGGGATCTCGTCTACAGCAGCGAGGCCTATGCGCGCTGGCTCGAGCAGGGGAGGAAGCCCAGCGGCTTCCCTTACATCGCGTGCGTGGGGACATTCTGGCGCTCCTACTACGGAACCTGGCGGGCGGCGCACGAGCGTTACCCGATCGGCATCGGCTCGCACGTGCTCCTGAACGTGATCGGGATGAGCACGGCGATGGAGTACGGCCTGAAAGAGGTCTACGAAAACACGTTCGGCCGCCTCTCCGAGCTCGCCATGCCTCCCGGGGGGACGGACGAGGATCGCTACGCGGCGCGGATCGCCCGGGAGTACGTTGGCCTCATCGAGCGGGTCGGCTGGTATGAGTTCGATTTCGGCAAGGCGCTCCGGGAGCTCTGGACCACGGTTCCCGCCAGCGGCCCGGGATTCCTCCGAAAGTGGGAGCGGCGTTTCTTTCTCAGCGGCGAGTACGGCATCAAGGCCACCTACGCCTGGTTGATCGGGCTTGGGACCCGGATGTCCTACACGCCCGACGTCATCCCGCGCGGGATCGTCGCCGTCGGCTGGGACGAGGTCTCACCGGCGATCCCGAACCTCGCACCGTCGGCGAGGCTGGACCGCGGCTACACGCTCCTCACCGTGCCGCGCTACAACCCGTTTCGCGACGCGCTCCTCGCACTGTCGGAGCGCTCCGGCAGCGTCCGGCTCGCCGAGGTCTGCGGGTCCGAGCGAGTGACGCTCACCGGCACGGCCCCCCGAGGCTGGATCGCCCCCGCCGGCGCGACCTCGGTCGTCGCCTACGCCGTACCGGCCGACACGTCACGCAACCGCATCCTTCTGGAGGTCGGCGCCCGCGATCTGCTCGAGGTGATTCACCGACTCCGCACGGAGGGCCAATTCCGCATCGATCACGTGTATGACTACTGACGAGGAGGCGAGATGAGCGCCGCCCTGATCGCTTTTCTGCTGCTGGCGCCGCCTGCCGGTCCGGCTCCGAGCCCGGACGAGGCGGCCGTCGTCCGCGCCGTGAAGGAATACCACGCCGCGTTCGAGGCGGGCGATCCGGCCCGCGTACTCGCCGTGCTGGGCCCCACCTATTTCATTGGTGACGAAAAGAGCGCCGGAGGGCGGGACCGGATGAGCGCTCACCTCTTCAAAGTCGGGGACACGCTGCGGGACTGGCCGAAGAACTTCCTGGCGAGCTCGGGCCCTTACCGCGACTCGACGGAGGTCGTGAACGTCAGCATCCGCGGCGACTCCGCCGTCGTCCTGGCGAAAGAGACGGGGAGCAACAAGTTCCGGAGCTGGCAGAACGAGGAGACGGCGTGGATGCTCGGCCGGACCGACGGCCGGTGGCGGATCGTGGGTCAGATCATCCGTGACATTCAGCTTCCGAAATAGTTTCTGAAGCCAGGAGGCCGCGAGCAGGAAGATGCCAGCGAGTCCGCTGACGCGCGTCCGCAAGATCTGTCTCGCCCTTCCCGAGGCGCACGAGAAGATCGCGTGGGGCGAGCCGACCTGGCGAGTCCGCGACAAGCTCTTCGCGATGTTCGCCAACAACCACCACGGAGACGGGCGCATCGCGCTGTGGTGCAAGGCCGCTCCCGGCGCTCAGGAAGACCTGGTTGCCGCGAACCCGGAACACTTCTTCGTGCCGCCATACGTCGGCAAGGCCGGCTGGCTCGGAATCCGGCTCGACAAGGGGCTCGCCTGGGGGATCGTCGCGAGTCTCGTCCGGGACGGCTATCTCGAGATCGCCCCGAAGACGCTGCGCGCGATGCTCCTCGCTAAGCCTTGAGTCGTCCCTCGATGCGCGTGTCGGGCACCAGCCAGATCGCTGCCACGGCGACGTAGATCGCATCCGAGATCCACTGGTTAACGAAAGCCAGAGGGATCGCGATCGCGTAGAGCACGAGCGACAACTTGCCCTTCCGGTCGCGGCCGAGGGCCTGGGCGAGCTGGGAGTCGGGTCCGTGCTCCGCGACGATCGCGTTCGCCAGGATGAGGTAGGCGAGGCCCGCCAGGAGCAGGACCGCGCCGTAGACGGCGGTCGGCAGGGGAGCGAAATGGTTTTCGCCCATCCAGCCGGTTGTGAACGGGACGAGCGAAAGCCAGAAGAGCAGGTGCAGGTTGGCCCACAGGATTCGCCCGTTGACGCGCGCGGTGGCGTGCAGCATGTGGTGGTGGTTGTTCCAGTAGATCCCGAGATACACGAAGGACAGCACGTAGGTCAGGAATACGGGAAGCAGCGGCCGCAGCGCCGCGAAGTCGGTGCCGTGCGGAACCTTCAACTCCAGCACCAGGATGGTGATGAGGATGGCGAGCACGCCGTCGCTGAAGGCCTCGAGCCGTCCCTTGGGCATCGGTCAGCACGTTATGCCACGCGAGGGCAGCGCGCCAAGCCCGGGTCGACCCGCGTCGCGGGCCCGCGGCTCGCCGGCGCCCGCCGGCTATGAAAGACTTTGCCGAGGGAATCGCAACTCGGAAAGGAGGAGCTCATGAAGGGCAAGTTCTTTCTCGGATGGGTCGTCGCGTTCGTCCTCTGGATGGCCGGAGGCTTCATCGTCCACGGAACGCTCCTGGCCGCCGACTACAAGCTCACCAACCTCTTCCGCGCGGACACCGATGCACAGTCTTACTTCCCCTGGCTGCTCCTGGCGCACGTCGTCGCGGCCGGCGCCTTCGTCTGGATCTATTCGCGAGGCATCGAGGCGAAGCCCTGGCTCGCGCAGGGGGTCCGCTACGGGATCGCGATCGCGTTTCTGACGGCGATTCCGATGTACCTGATCTACTACGCCGTCCAGCCCATGCCGGGATCTCTGGTCGCCCGGCAGATCGTCTACGACACGATCTGCATCGTGATCGTCGGCATCGCCATCGCGTGGGTCTACCGCGGCGCATCCGCGCGGGCGTGACGCCGACCGGCATCCGGTTCTTCGCGTCGCCGGCGGCCTTCGGCCGGTGGCTCGAAGCCCACCACGCGAAAAGGACCGAGCTCTGGGTGGGGTACCACAAGAAGGAGTCCGGGAGACCGAGCCTGACCTGGTCCGAGTCGGTTGACGAAGCGCTGTGCTGGGGATGGATCGACGGCATCCGCAAATCCGTCGACGCGTCGCGCTACACGATGCGGTTCACGCCGCGAAGGGCCGGAAGCATCTGGAGCGCCATCAACATCCGCAAAGTGAAGGTCCTGACCGTGTCGGGACGGATGCGCCCGCCCGGGCTCGCGGCGTTCCGCGCCCGGCGCGGCGACCGGTCGGGGGTGTATTCCTTCGAACAGGGAAAGACGGTGAAGCTCCCTCCCAAATACGAACGCGTCTTCCGGCAGAACCGGCCGGCGTGGGAGTTCTTCCGGACGCGGAGCGACACGTACCGGCGCGTGACGAGCTGGTGGGTCATCAGCGCGAAGCAGGAGGAGACGCGCCGCCGGCGCCTGGGCATCCTCATCGAGCGCTCGCAGGCGAAGCGGCCGATCCCGGGACTTCCGAGCGCGCCGCAGGCGCGACCTGCGAAATAATCCGGCCGTTCCCGGAGGTGACGATGGCGCGATACCGGAACGCGCTGCCGCAACTGGATGGCCGGCTGTTTCTGACCGATGGCGGCATCGAGACGACGCTCATCTTCCACGAAGGCCTCGCGCTCCCGGACTTCGCGGCCTTCGATCTGCTGAAGACACCCCAGGGCCGGGCCGCCCTCGCAAAGTACTTCCGTGCCTACGCCGAGATCGCCCGGCGTTACCGCGCCGGCTTGATCCTGGAAAGTCCGACCTGGCGGGCGAGCCCCGACTGGGGAAAGCGTCTCGGCTACTCATTCGGAACCCTGGCCCACGCGAACTTCAAGGCGATCGCGATGCTGGAGGCCCTCCGCGAGGAGCTTTCGTCGGAGCCGACGCCGGTCGTGATCAGCGGATGCGTCGGACCGCGCGGCGATGGTTACGTCGTCGAGCGGGCGATGACCGCGGAGGAGGCGGAGGCGTATCACCGCGAGCAGATCCAGGTGTTCGCCGACACCGCGGCCGACATGGTCACCGCGACCACGATGAACTACGCCGAGGAAGCCGAGGGCGTGACCCGCGCGGCCAGGAGAGCGGGAATGCCCGTCGCGATCGCGTTCACCGTCGAGACCGACGGGAGGCTTCCCACCGGACAGGCGCTCGGCGACGCGATCGCTCAGGTCGACGCGGCCACGGCCTCCTATCCCGCGTATTACATGCTCAACTGCGCCCATCCCTCGCACTTCGAGAAGACGCTCGCCGCCCTCGGGCCGAGCGTCCGGCGCATTCGCGGCCTGAGGGCAAACGCGTCGACGAAGAGCCATGCGGAGCTCAACGAGTCCGCGACGCTCGACGCCGGCGATCCGGGAGAGCTCGGCCGCGACCACGCCCGCCTCAAGCAGGCCCATGCCGACTTGAACGTCTTCGGCGGCTGCTGCGGCACGGATGGCCGGCACGTCGAAGCCATCGCGAGGGAATGCGCGCCCTTATTCGGCTCCGCCGGATGAACACGCCGTCGTCGCTCGAGCCGAAATCCATCGTTCTGCCGGGGAGAACGCGCCTCGAGTACGTCGAGCAGGGAAATTCCGAGGGCTTTCCGGTGGTCTTTCTGCACGGCGTCACCGACTCGTGGCGTTCCTGGGAGCTCGTCCTGCCTCACCTTCCACCTTGGATCCGGGCGCTGGCCCTGTCGCAGCGGGGACACGGCGAGTCCGACCGACCCGCCGACTATCGGGCCCGCGATTTCGCGGAGGACATCGCCGCATTCGGCGATGCGCTGGGGCTCGACCGCTTCCTGCTCGTCGGCCACTCGATGGGAGCCACGAATGCCCAGCGATTCGCGATCGATCATCCGGACAGAGTCCGCGGCCTGATCCTCGTCGCGTCCTTCGCCGGGTTCTCCGACAACCCCGTCACCGAGGAGTTCTGGAGCTCGGAGCTGGCGCGGCTCGAGGATCCGATCCCGGAAGCCCTCGCGCGCGGGTTCCAGCTGGGCACTCTCGCACGGCGAGTGCCGGACGAGTACCTCGATGCGGTCGTGGCCGAAAGCCGGAAGGTTCCGGCGCGGGTCTGGCGCGCCTGTTTCGCGGCGTTCCGCGAGGACGAGTGCACTTCGGAGCTCGGGCGGATCCGGGCGCCGACCCTGCTCATCTGGGGCGACCGCGACGCGTTCGCCCGCCGCAGCGACCAGGACACGTTGCTCGCGGCGATCGCGGGATCGCGCCTCGCCGTCTACGCCGGTGCGGGTCACGCCGTCCACTGGGAGGAGCCACGGAGATTCGCCGACGAGGTGGCCGCTTTCTGCGAGGCCCTGGATTGCGGAGGTGAACGATGAAGCCGAAGACCGCCTACCTGGCGCTCTGCGTCGCCGGGACCGTAATTCCGTACACGCAATTTCTGCCGTTCGTGAAGGAGCACGGGCTCGACTTGCGCCTCTTCGCCCAGCAGCTCTTCTCGACGCGGATCGGAGCGTTCTTCGGGCTCGACGTGCTCGTGTCGTCGCTGGTGCTCTGGATGTTCGTGCTCGTGGACGGACGGCGGGACGGCGTGAGGCATCTCTGGGCTCCCATTGCGGCGAACCTCGCGGTCGGCGTCTCGCTCGGCCTGCCGCTCTTTCTCTACTTGCGAGAATCCGCGCTCGAACGCCGGACCGCGTAGTCCGGACACGGCGAGCCGACCTTGCCCAGCTCGAGGGTGATACGCCCGGCCGGTGTCACGGCTCTCTCGTGCTTCTTCGCCGTCGGAGCGGCGATCGCCGCCACCGCGGCGTTCTCTCTGCTGCTTCCGGGCGGCGTTCTCGAGCCCATGTGGCGCGTCAACCCCCGAGCCCGCGAGGCGTTCCGCGGCCTCGGGTCCTGGGCCGCCGTCCTGCTCGGCATCGTGTCCATCGCGTGCGTCCTTGCGGCCGTCGGGCTCTGGAGAGGCCGTCCCTGGGGCCGGCGCGTCGCGTCCGCGCTGATGGTCTTCAACCTGGTCGGCGACGCGGCCAACGCGACCGTCGGCGGCGATCGGCGGGCGGCGATCGGCATTCCGATCGCCATCGCGATCCTGTGGTTTCTGCAGAGCCGGCGCGTTCGCGATTTCTTCGCGCATCCGGACGGGCCGCCGGAAATGGGAGACTGAGCCGAATCGCGATGACAGCCTTCGACGTCGCCGCGGCCGCGGACGAGAATCTCGCCGTCCACTTCACGTGGGTCCAGCGGCAGACGGCGGGGATGCGGTCCGTCCTCGAAGACGACCTCGTCCGGACCGAATGCGGGATGGACTGCGACACGTTCAATGCCGTCTGCCGCGCGCGACTCGAGCCAGCGGGCGCGGCTCGCCGGATCGGCGAGGCCATGACCTGGTTCTCGGGGCGGCCTTTCTCGTGGTGGGTCGGTCCGGCGGACGGCCCGGAGGATCTCGGACGCCGCCTCGAGGACGCCGGGCTCGCGGCGGCGGAGACGGAGCTCGCGATGGCGGCGCGGCTTTCGGCGCTTCGCGCGGCCGATCATGCGCCCGCCGGCCTCGAGATTCGCCGGGTGCGGACGCCGTCGGAGCTGTCGGACTTTGCGCGCGTCAACGCCGCGAACTGGACGCCGCCGGATCAGGCCGTCGTGCGGTTCTACGAGCTGGCGGCGCCGCTCCTGCTCGCGACGGGCTCGCCGATCCGTCTCTATGTCGGCTACGCCGACGGAGAGGCCGTGGCCGCCGCGGAGCTGACGGTGGCCGGCGGCGTGGCCGGTCTCTATGGAATCTCGACGCTCGCGCCGCACCGTCGGCGGGGCCATGGAACGGCCATGACGCTTCGGCCTCTCCTCGACGCCCGCGCGGAGGGCCTGGGTCTCGCCGTGCTCCAGGCCTCGGCTGCCGGCGCCGGCGTCTACCGGCGAGTAGGATTCGAGGAGTTCGGCGGCATCACGGAGTACAAGCCCGAGGCGAAAAGGGGGAGGACGTGATCATTCTGGCGACGATTCTCGCGGCGGCGGCCTCGGCCTCGCCGTCGCCGGCCCCGGACGACAGCATCCTGGGGACCTGGCGCGGCACGTCGACCTGCGTCGATCGGCAGCGGCATCCGGCGTGCAAGGATGAGGTCGTACTTTACGAGTTCCGCCGGAAGGCGGCCGAGGAAGGCGCTGTCACGCTGAAGGCCGACAAGATCGTCGAAGGCCAGGTCGTTCCCATGGGCGAGCTCGATTGCCGGTGGGACGGGGAGCGCCGCTCCTGGACGTCCGAGTTTCGGAAGGAGGGCGTGCACATTCTGTGGAGCTTCGTGGTGCGTGGGGACGCGATCGAGGGTACGCTCGTCGATCTGCCCGACAGGAATCTCTTGCGTAACGTCGCGGTGAAGCGGCAATGAGAGGGGGACGCTGGTGGCGGAGTTGAAAACCAAGCAGACGAAGCAGAGCGTCGCCGCGTTTCTCGCCGGAGTCGAGGACCCGCAGGCACGCAAGGACTGCAAGACGCTCGTCGGCCTCATGGAGGAGGCGACCGGCGCGAAGGCCCGGATGTGGGGAACGAGCATCGTCGGCTTCGGGGACTACCGCTACAAGTCCGCCCGGACCGGCCGCGAGGGCGACTGGTTCGTCGTGGGGTTCGCCCCGCGCAAGGGCACGCTCGCGCTCTACCTCCTCTCGGGCCTGCACAAGCACGACGCCCTCCTCCACAAGCTCGGCAAGCACAAGACCGGGAAGGGCTGCCTCTACATCAAGACGCTCGCCGACGTCGACGCCGGCGTGCTGAAGAAGCTCGTCGAGGCCGCGGCGGAGATCTGACGTGGGCCGCGTCGCGGAGCGTCTGCGGTCGCGGTCCATCGAGCTGCCGCAGCCGAGCCGGCCGGGGGCGAACTACGTGCCCTGGGTCCGCAGCGGCCAGCTGGTGTTCCTGACCGGCCAGCTCTCGCAGTGGAACGGCGAGCGACGCTTCATCGGGAAGCTCGGCCGCGAGTTTGGCGTCGAGGAAGGTCAGGCGGCGGCGCGCCTCTGCGCGTTGAACCTCATCGCCCACGCCCGCGACGCCGCGGACGGAGACCTCGACCGGATCTCTCGAATCGTCCGCGTCGCCGGGTTCGTCAACTCGATGCCCGATTTCGTCCAGCAGTCGCAGGTCTTGAACGGTGCCTCGGATCTGTTCGTGGACGTCTTCGGAGATGCGGGACGTCACACGCGCATGGCCGTGGGCGTCGCCGTGCTGCCTTACGACGTTGCGGTCGAGGTCGAGGCCGCGTTCGAACTGCGGTAGCCTCTCGCGTCCCGGAGGATGGAAATGACTCTCACGGCTCTGACACTCGTGTCCGCGCTCGCCACGGTCGCCGCGCCGGCGTCGGCGGAGGAGTCCGCGCTTCCGAGTGTGTCGCTGCCGCCCGAGCTCGCGCGCGTCCTGACCGACTACGAGGCCGCTTGGCGCGCGAAGGACGCCGCGTCGCTCGCGCGGCTGTTCGCCGAGGACGGGTTCGTGCTCCAGCGGAACAAGCCGCCCGTCCGCGGCCGGGATGCGATCGAGAAGGCCTATGCCGGAGCCGGCGGCTCGCTGGCGCTGCGTGCCCTGGCCTATGCGGTCGAAGGGCCGGTGGGCTACATCATCGGGGGCTATGCGGCCCGGGCCGGAGAGCCGGACGACGGGAAGTTCACGCTCACGCTGAAGAAGGCTCCGACCGGCAAGTGGCTGATCATGTCCGACATGGACAACGGGAACCGGCCTCCCCGTTGAGCCCGTCGAAATCCGTCGCGTCGGGCGCGAATCGTGCAGAAGACCTGGTCCGCGTGAGCACGCGTCTGCTGGAAGCCATCGTCCGCCGGGACGCGTCCGCGCTCGAAGAGCTGCTCGACCCGGAGTTCGTCCACCTGAATGGAAACGGCGTGAGGACTCCGCGCGCCGAGTTCATCGCTTCAGTCCTGTCTTCCACGTACACGGTGCTCGAGGCGGGCTTCGAATCGTTGTCCGCGGACGTCGTCGGAGGGCTCGGCGTCGTCAACGGCGTTCAGAGGGCCGAGGTCGCTCTCGGGGAAGGCGAGCGGGTCGTCTCGCTCGGCGCCTTCACCGACGTGTTCGTGCCTTCCGAGAACGGCTGGCGCATCCGCCTCGCGCGCTCCATGGAACTCGATGGCTAGGCGGCGCCCGGGGCGCCGCGGCGCGTCGCGATGGATCTTTCGGACGCTCGGCGCGCTCGTCCTGCTCTCGCCGGTGCTCTTTCTCGTCGGTTATCGGATCGCGGCAAAGCGTCTGCTCACGGGACCGGCCTTGCGCACCGAGATCAACCAGAAGCCCGAGGAGATCTGGATCGACTGGGACGAGGCCGTCTCGACCTGGCCGGGCCGCGTCTCGGTGAAGAACCTCCGCATCCGCGGGAGCGATCCGAACGTTCAGTGGATCGTGATCCTTCCCGAGGCGACCCTCCGGTACTCGCTCCTGCCGCTTCTGAAGCGGACCTTCATCGTCACGCAGCTGCGGCCGGCGTCCATCCAGTTCCGTTTGCGCCAGAAGCTCGTCCCCGGAAAGTTCACGGAGGCGCAGGCCAAACAGCTTCCGCCGATTCCGGGTTTCTCCGACCCGCCGCTCCGGGCCGAAGGCGAGAAGCTCCCGGAGCCCGAGGGCCACCCGTTCACTTTCGAGGTGCAGGACGTCGCTTCGGACGTCTTCGACGACATCTGGGTGGACTCCTTCCGCTACCGCGGTCCCTCCAAGCTGCGCGGCCGCTTCCGGCTGAAACCCGGTCACCGTGCCCAGATCGGTCCGGCCTCGGTCGATTTCGGCGGCGGCGCGCTCGAGGCCGCCGAAACTCCGGCGGTGACCGAGCTTTCGGGTCGCCTCGAAGCCACGTTCGCCGACTGGGACGTCCAGGAGCTCACGGAGAACAAGGTCTTTCGAGTCGTCACGGCGAAGATCGACCTCGCCGGCCCGACCAAAGGGGTCGACTTCCTCGATGGCCTGCTGCATCTCGGCCGCGGCGTGCACGTCTCGGGTGGTCCCGGGCGTTTCTCACTGAAGGGCGAAATCGACCGCGGCAACGCTTCGGGCGTCGCGCAGATCACGGCGCAGAAGGGCAAGTACGTCCGGCCGGGGCTCTCGCTCTTGGGCAATGCCGACGCGAAGCTCGTATTCTCGAACTGGGTGCTCGACGGCGGCTCGCCGGAGATCGGCGGAACCCGGTTGAAAGTCACCGACGTGTTCGTCGCCGGCGCCGGACCCACGACGAAAGGCTGGTGGGGAGAGTTCGAAATTCCTTCCGGAAAGATGCTGACCGGCGGCCTGGCCGGCAAGGTCGTCATCCGGTGCAGTGATGGCCGGCCGCTTTTCGCCTTTCTCGGAGAGGGAATACCGAAATGGGCTGCGGGCCTGCTCGACCTCGAGGGCCTCAAGGCTTCCTCGGAGGTCGTGTTCTCGGAGCCGCGGACGACGGTCCGCCACCTCAAGGCGACGGGCGAAAAGCTCCTGGTCGAAGGCGACTACGACCGCCGCGGTGAAAACTCCACCGGCGCGTTCTACCTCGAGAGCGGAATCCTCAAGATCGCCGTGGAGATGCAGGGAAAGAAGACGATCCTCCACCCGTTGTGGCCGCGCACCTGGTTCGACAAACAGCGAGGGGTCGAGAGCCCGGCCGGGCGCTAGAATCCCCCGACTCGTTCGATTCTTTTCTTTTTGGAGGGGCTCGATGAGGCACAGGATTCTTGCGTCCGCCGCCGCACTGTTGCTCGCAGCGCTGGCCGCGCCGGACGCGTCTGCCCAGGGGACGGCGCCGCTCGCTCCGCTCGAGGCGCTTCAGTTCGCTCAGATGAAGGACGCGAAAGCCGAACGCGTCTCGTCGTCGAGCCCCGACCCGGGCTCGAACAACGACAGCAAGACGCCGATCCCGGGCGAGACGCTCGTGCTCGCGGACCTGCAGGGCCCGGGCGTCGTCACGCACATCTGGCTGACGATCGCCGCCAACGAGTACGCCTGGCCGCGGCTTTTGCGGCTGCGCGTCTACTACGACGGCAATCCCGAGGCCTCGGTCGATGCTCCGGTCGGGGACTTCTGGGCGGTCGGCCACGGATTCGAGCGGTGGGTCAAGTCCGAGATGATCCGCAACAGCTCGGAAGGGCGGGCGCGCAACGCCTACTGGCCGATGCCCTTCGCGAAGTCCTGCAGAATCACGCTGACCAACGAAGGACGCCGCCGCCTCGACCACGTCTACTACCACGTCGACTGGTCGAAAGTGCCCGCGCTGCCGCCCGACACGCTCTACTTCCACGCGCGCTACAAGCAGGAGCTGCCGGCGGAAGCCGAGAAGAAGGTCTACACGTTCCTCGACGTGAAGGGCCGGGGCTTCTACGCGGGGACGGTTCTCAGCGTCGTCCAGCCGGAGGCCGGGTGGTTCGGTGAAGGCGACGAGCGGATCTACGTGGACGGCGAGAAGGAGCCCTCCATCATCGGCACGGGCTCCGAGGACTACTTCAACGACGCGTGGGGCCTGCACGTCCTCGACGGGCCGTACACGGGCGTGACCGTAGCCGACGGCACGGGCCTCGGCTCGCGCATGACGGGGTACCGCTGGCACATCAAAGACCCCATTCCCTTCAAGAAATCCTTCCGCTTCGACATGGAGCATCTCGGCTGGACCTTTCACAACGACGGCTCGCTGAAATCCGCCTACGGAACGCGCGACGACCTCATGTCCTCCGTCGCGTTCTGGTACCAGGAAGGCGTCGCCACGGGCCTCTGGCCGGTGCCCTACGGCTCGGCCCGCCTGCCCCAGGGAAACGCGATCCAGTTCGAGGTCGAGAAGGTCTTCGATCAGGTCAAGACGGAGAAGGGCGCGGCGTCCGTGTTCCCGGACCTCTTCTGGTCCAAGGACGTCCTGATTTTCAAGGCGGACGGGCCCGGATCGCGCATCGAGATTCCCTTCGAAGTCGAGGAAGCCGGCGACTACGAGCTCTACACGCAGATCGCGATGGGCTCGGACTACGGGATCTACAACGTGCTCCTCGACGGAAAGCCGCCGGTCGCTCCGGTGCTCGAGCACGAGCCGGGCGCGGACGTGCGGCCGGAGCTCTCGTTCGACGGATACGCGTACGAGACATACGTCGGTCGGGACTACCAGGTGGGCTGGCCGAGGCTGACGAAGGGCCGTCACACTCTGACGTACGTCTGCCTCGGCAAGAACGCCGCGTCGACGGGCTACGTGCTCGGCGTCGACAACATCGTGCTCGCCCAGGTCGGAAAAGCGGGTTGGGCGAAGGCCGCGAACGTGAAGGCGCCCGTCGTGCCGACGGATCTGGCCGGCGCGACGAAGGCCCTCTCGGATCCGGATCCGGTCGTGCGGGGGCTGGCGGCGCGAGAGCTCCGGAACATGGGCGCCGCCGCGGCGCCCGCGACCGACGCGCTGGCCGCTCGCCTGAAGGATTCCGACTGGATCGTCCGCATGGCCGCGGCCGAGGCCCTGACCGCAATCGGCCCGAAGGCTGCCCCCGCCGTGCCGGCGCTCATCGCCGCGGCGGGAGCGCCCGGCGAGAACGTCAACGTCGTCCGTGCCTGCGCCGAGGCGCTCGGCGCGATCGGCCCGGCGGCGAAGAGCGCCGTTCCGGTGTTGCAGGCGATTGCGGCGAAGCCGATCCTTCACGTGAACGGCGTGATCGAGCGGTCGCCGTCGTACGCCGCCGAGCAGGCGATCCGGAAGATCGAGAGTCCCGCGAAGAAGTGAACGGCGAACGGGCCGCCCGCCTCTTCTACTCTTTCTGCGTCATGGCCGGCGCTGCGGTCCTGGCGGCCAACATTCTCTCCGCGCTCCGGCTCGTCCCGATCCAGGGAGAGTACGCAGTCGTCTACCGGGTCCTCGTGTTCCGCGGTGGGATCGTTCTCGCGGCCGGACTTTTCGCCCTCGCCGTGCTCGTCGCGTTCCGCTTGCGTGCCGGCACACGCACCGCGCCGGCAGGCCTCGGGTTCGCGGCTTCGGAGTGGACGCTGCGGGGCCTGTGCGTCTCGACCGCCCTCGCATTTCTCGCGACGGAAGTGGGCAAGCTCGCCCACGACGCGGAAATGCGGAGCTTCTTCGCGGCCTCGGGCTACCCGGTGTGGTTCCTCTACGCGGTCATCGTGTTTGAGACCCTCTGCTCCGTCGGGCTGCTCGAGCCGCGGGCGCGCCTGGTCGCGGCCTCCGGCCTCGTTCTCGACATGGTCGGCGCGATCGTCACGCATGCGCGCAACGGCGACCCGGTGTCGGACTCGTACGAGGCCATGCACCTGCTGGCCACCCTCGTCGCGATCGTCGGCATCGGCGTGCTCCGCGAGCGCGTGCCGACCCGCGCCGCCGGCGTCATAGAATCCGATCCCACCACGCGGGAGACACGATGAGCGACGGGACGAGCCGGCGGGAGTTCGTGGCAAGGACCCTGGGAGGCGTTGTCGCGGCGGCGCCGCTCGCCGCGCGACTTTCCGTCGCGTCGCTCGCGGGACGGCTCCCCGCTTCGGCTTTCCCGGCCGCCGCTCCGTCGAAGACCGACCTTCAGCCCTTCGACTACGAGGGCGTGACGCTGCTCGACGGGCCGATGAAGGCCCAGTTCGACACCATGCGTGCCTACTACTACGCCATCCCCGACGACGACATCCTGAAGGGCTTTCGCGCACGGGCGGGGCAGCGCGCGCGCGGCCAGGATCTCGGCGGCTGGTACAGCGGCGAGCCGGCCCGCAGGTTCTGGTGGTCCAACGGCGACACTTTCAACGCCTTCGGCCAGTGGCTCTCGGGCATGGCGCGGATGTCGAAGGCCACGGGCGACGCCGAGATGCGCTCGAAGGCGATCTTCCTGATGGGGGAGTGGGCCTCCACGATCGAGCCGGACGGCTGGTTCTTCTACTCGCGCCGCCCCTGGCAGCCGCACTACATCTATGACAAGCAGGTCGGCGGCCTCGTCGACATGGCCGTGTACGGCGGACGGAAGGACGCCCTCGTCCACCTTTCGAAGATCACGGACTGGGCCATCGAGAACCTGGATCGGAGTCGCAAGGTCGACTCCGACACCGAGTGGTACACCCTCTCGGAGAATCTCTACCGCGCGTACCAGGTCACCGGCGACGAAAAGTATCGCCGCTTCGCGGACCTCTGGCGATTCGAGGACTACTGGAACGCCTTCTCCGGCGCGGCGCCGACGGAGGTGAAGCGTCATGGCCACCATGCCTACAGCCACGTGAACACGATGTCCTCCTGCGCGATGGCCCACGTCGTGAGCGGAGAGAAGAAGTATCTCGACGCGATCGTGACCGAGTACGACTGGCTCCAGAAGACTCAGTGCTACGCCTCGGGAGGCTACGGGCCGGAGGAGGATCTCGTCCCGGAGGACGGGGAGCTCGGCCGCCGACTCGAGACGACGGCCTACTCCTTCGAGACGACCTGCGGCGCGTGGGGAGGCTTCAAGCTCGCGCGCTATCTCCTCACGCTCACCGGCGACGCGCGCTACGGCGACTGGATCGAGAAACTCCTGTACAACGGAAGTCTCGCGGCGCTGCCGATGGGGCCGAAGGGCGCCACGTTCTACTACTCGGACTACCGACTCGGCGGAGGGCGCAAGTTCTACCATCCCGACGGCAACTGGCCCTGCTGTTCGGGCACGTACCCGCAGGTGCTCGCCGACTACCACAACGTCGTCTACTTCCGGGACGCGGGCGGGCTCGCCGTGAACCTCTTCGTGCCCTCGCGCGCGGCGTGGAACCAGAACGGAACCCAGGTCGTCGTCGAGCAGGAGACGACCTTCCCCGAAACCGACACGACGACGCTGACGGTGCGTCCCGGCAAGAGCGCGGCGTTCGACGTGAAGTTCCGCGTCCCCGGCTGGACGGCGGCGAAGGGTGTCGAGGTCTCCGTCAACGGAAAGCCCTTTCCCCTGACGGCGGAGCCGGGAACCTGGGCCGTTCTGCGGCGAACCTGGAGCGCGGGGGACCGCGTCACGATCCGGCTGCCGATGCATCTCGCGCTCGCGCCGATCGACGTCCAGCACCCGAAGCGCGCGGCCGTGACGTTCGGCCCCGTCGTGCTGGTCCGCGACGCCACGCCACGTCTCGCGTTGCAGGGAGGTCCCACGGAATGGATGGTCGGGCGGCCCGGTCTGGAGTTCACGGCGCCGGGTCAGCCGGAAGGAGTGTTCATGCCCTTCTACAAAGTAGGAGCGAACGTGCCGTACGACATGTACTTCGATCTGCAGTCATGAGGCGTCTTCTCGCCGGTCTCCTTCTCGCGCTTTCGGTGGCGGCGCTGCCGGCGCAGACCCGCCACACCATCACGGCTCAGGACCTCTGGGCCTTCCAGCGCGTGGGCGCTCCGGCCCTCTCGCCCGACGGAAAGACGGCGGTCTTCGCCGTCACGGAGTGGTCCATCGCGAAGAGCAAGAGCAGCTCGAGCCTGTGGCTCGTGGACGTGGCCGGCGGCGAGCCCCGGCGGCTGACGCAGGCGCCGGGCGGCTCGGACGGCGCGCCCGCGTGGAGCCCCGACGGAAAGCGCATCGCGTTCGTCTCGAAGCGGGCGGACGACGACGCCGCGGCGCTCTACGTGATCGCGTTCGGAGGCGGCGAGGCGAGGCGCGTGGCGAGCGTGCCGTACGGGTTCAAGGCCCCGAAGTGGCTCTCGAATACGCGAATCGCCGCCCTCACGCAGGTCATCACGGAGCTCGCGGGCAAGCTCGAGAAGAGCGACCTCGAGGCGATGCGGAAGGAGATGAAGCGGCGGAAGGACTCGCCGATGACGGCGAAAGTCACCGATGAACGCCAGTACCGCTTCTGGGACAAGACCCTCGCCGAAGGCGTTTCGGACAAGCTCGTGGCCGTCGACGCGGAGAGCGGGGCGCTCACCGATCTCTCCCCGGGCTGGAACCGCGTGTTCTCGACGGTCATGGACCCGGGCTTCGATGTCTCGGCCGACGGGAAGTGGATCGCGATGGCCATCAACGCCACGCCGCCGCCGTACCGCGAGCGCACCAACCTCGACATCTACGTCATTCCGACGGACGGCACGGGCGCCCTGAAAGACCTCACCGCCAGCAATCCCTACACCGACGACTCCCCGCGCTTCGCTCCCGACGGCCGGTCGATCTACTACGTGCGCGAGGCGAAGTACACGGCGGGCAATCGGCGGATCGCGCGGGTCGACGTCTCCTCCGGCGAGAGCGCGACGCTCACGAACGCCTACGACCGTTCGTTCGACGCGGTCTCTTTCACGGGCGACGGAAAGACGCTCCTCACGACCTCCGAGGACCGGGGGATCGTCGGTCTCTTCCGGCTCGCCGCGGATGGGACGGGCCTCGCGCGCGTCTACGCCGAGGGCACCACCGGCGGCCTCGCGGCGCGGAGCGGCTCGGTCCTGTTCCTGAACGAAGCCGCCAATCGCCCTTCCGAGATCTATGCCTTCGACCTTCCGAAGGGCACGGCACGCCGCCTCACGCGCTTCAACGATTCCCTGCTCGCCACGCTCGATCTCGGGCGGACCGAATCGCGGGACTTCCGGGGCGCGGGCGGGGATACCGTGCAGATGTTCGTGACGTACCCGGCGGGATTCGACCCGGCGAAGAAGTATGCGCTCGTCCAGATCCTCCACGGCGGTCCCCACACCATGTTCCGCGACGACTTCGGCTACCGCTGGAACCAGCACATCTTCGCGTCGCCCGGCTACGTGGTCGCGCGTGTGAACCGGCACGGCTCGACCGGGTTCGGGGAGGCGTTCGTCGGGTCGATCGACGGCGCGTGGGGCGAGAAGCCCACGGCGGACATCCTGGCCGCGACCGACGTCCTCGTCAAAGACATCCCGGCGATCGACGGCTCGAAGGTGGCGGCGGCCGGCGCGAGCTACGGGGGGTATCTCGCAGCGTGGCTCCTCGGCCACACCGATCGCTTCGTCTGCCTCGTCAACCACGCCGGCGTCAACGACTTCATCACCGAGTACGGCAGCGACTCGACCAGCTATGGCTTCGACGCGACCGTCTGGGGCGGCACACCCTGGAAGGACGCCGCCGGGATGCAGAAGAACAACCCGATGACCTACGCCGCCGACTTCAAGACCCCCATGCTGATCTCCGCCGGGGAGCAGGACTATCGCGTCCCGTACGGCAACAGCCTCTCGCTCTACGGGGTGCTGCAGGCGATGAACGTGCCGTCGCGTCTGTTGCTCTTTCCCAACGAGAACCACTGGGTGCTCTCGCCCCAGAACTCGATCTACTGGAACTACGAGGTGCAGCAGTGGCTGGCCCGCTACATCGGCGGCATGCCCATGGAGAAGCCGGTCTTTCCGATTGAAAACTGAAGAGAAAGTGGAGAAGCAGGCCCAATGAGTTCCGTCAAGCCCGGGTCGAAGGAAGTCGTCCTCGTCGCGAGCGGGGACTCGCGCCCCGCCGCGAACCAGCGCTGCTGGCCCGCGCAGCAGCACCTCGAGCAGGCCGTGGAGAAAGCCTTCGGCGAGCTCGGCGCGCGGATCGTGCGGGGCCACGCCTACGATCCCGAAAAGAAGCACGGCTTCATCGACGGCCAGGCGCGCGGGATCCAGATCTTCCGCAAGATCGATCCCGATGCGCCCCTCGTCGTCGCCGAGGCAGTCTGGGAGTACACGAGCCACATCCTCGCGGGCCTGACCAAGCATCGCGGGCCCATCCTGACGCTCGCCAACTGGAGCGGCGAGTGGCCGGGCCTCGTCGGCATGCTCAACGTGAACGCGTCGCTGACGAAGGCCGGGATCCCGTACAGCTCGATCTGGAGCGAGGACTTCGAGGACGGCTTCGCGCGCGGAGGGCTCCGCCAGTGGCTCTCCGAGGGGCGCATCGGCCACGACACGAGTCACGCCCAGGCGATCGAGGATCGGACGTTCCCCGGGAACTACGCCGAGGACCGGGCGCGCGGGGCCGCGCTCGGCGAGGAGCTCAAGCGCGATCAGGCCATCATGGGGGTCTTCGACGAGGGTTGCATGGGGATGTACAACGCGATCATCCCCGACGACCTCATGCACGCGATGGGCCTTTTCAAGGAGAGGCTCTCGCAGTCGATGCTGTTCGCCGCGATGCGCGAGGTCCCGGACGAGACCGCGCGCCGCCACTACGAGTGGCTCCAGAAGCGCGGGATGAAGTTCCGGCTCGGCAGGGACGAGGCCACGGAGCTGACGGAGTGGCAGGTCCTCGAGGGCCTCAAGATGTACGACGCGGCCGTGACGATGGCCCACGGCTTCGGCTGCGCCGCGATCGGGATCCAGTACCAGCAGGGCCTCAAGGACGTCTGCGTCGCCTCGGACCTGACCGAGGGCCTGCTGAACAATCCCGACCGCCCGCCCGTGCGCGGCGCCGACGGCAAGACGCTCTTCGAGGGCCTCGCGGTGCCCCACTTCAACGAGGTCGACGAGTGTGCCGGCGTCGACGCGCTCCTGACCAACAGGGTATGGATGGACATGGGGATCGATCCCTCCACGACGCTGCACGACGTGCGCTGGGGAGCGGCGGTCGAAGAGAGCGGCGTGAACGGATTCGTCTGGGTTTTCGAGATCTCGGGCGCGGCGCCGGCCTCCCACTTCATCGGAGGCTACGAGGGCGCTCAGGGCGAGCGTCAGCCGCCGATGTACTTTCCCAAGGGCGGCTCGACGCTCAAGGGCATCTCGAAGCCCGGAGAGATCGTGTTCTCCCGCGTCTACGTCAAGAACCACGCGCTCCACATGGACATCGGGCGCGGCGGTGTGGTCAAGCTGTCGAATGCGGAGACCGAGCGGCGCTGGCTGGCCACGACGCCGCAGTGGCCGATCATGCACGCGGTGACCTACGGGATCACGCGGGACCAGATGATGGCCAAGCACATGGCCAACCACATCCAGGTCGCGTACGCGCCCGATGCGATGACGGCGAACCGCGCGCTCGTGCGGAAGGCCTCGATGGCGCGCGCGCTCGGGATGCAGGTCAACCTCTGCGGCGACCCCGAGCAGACGCTGGATCGACATCAGGCGGCGCAGTACCGGGCGTGAGGCGCTGAGGTTGCCGACGCCGCCGCCCACACCCGTGTCGCGAACGCCCTGCGCCCTCGGCCTCGATTTCGGCACGGCCTCGGTGCGCGCGGTCGTCGTCGAGACGCAGACCGGCCGCGAGCGCGGCGCCGCGGTCGTCGAATACCCGCACGGCGTGATCGACGCGACGCTCCCCGGAACCGGAGAGAAGCTGCCCGGGGACTGGGCGCTCCAGCATCCGGGCGACTGGGTGTCTTCGATCGAGAAGGCCGTGCCGCAGGCGCTCGCGGCGGCGGGAGTTCCGAAAGAGGCGATCGTCGGAATCGGCGTCGACTTCACCGCGTGCACGGTTCTGCCGGTCGATGCGGCCGGGGCACCCCTGTGCCTCTCGCCGTTCTGGGCCGCGCGCCCGCATGCCTGGGCGAAGCTCTGGAAGCACCACGCCTCTCAACCCCAGGCCGACCGGATCAACGCGCTTGCCGAAGAGCGCGGCGAGGCGTTCCTCGCGGATTACGGCGGCAAGACCTCGTCGGAGTGGCTCGCCGCCAAGGCCCTGCAGATTCTCGAGGACGATCCCGAGGTCTACGCCGCCGCCGCGGCGATCGTCGAAGGCGGCGACTGGATCGTCGGCCAGCTCTGCGGAGCCCGCGTCCGCAACTCCTGCGGCGCCGGCTACAAGGGATTCTGGAGCCGG
>Ga0207691_10002031_pt1 | contig 19804 bp, 20 predicted proteins | sample KBSM13metaG_FD_184327 | JGI IMG/M metagenome (GOLD analysis project Ga0207691, IMG submission 184327) | Miscanthus rhizosphere microbial communities from Kellogg Biological Station, Michigan, USA - KBS M1-3 metaG (SPAdes) (version 2) | ecosystem: Host-associated > Plants > Roots > Rhizosphere >... | reverse complement strand
CATCATGCGCGAAAGAGGAATCTTCGCCGTCCCCACCTTCACCATCTTTGAATACTTCTCGAAACACCGGGCCACTGCCGCCGAAGCCAGCCGCGGAGCCGCGTTGTTCGATTACAAGATCAGCGAATTCAAAAAGCAGGTGGCCGCCGGTGTTCCATTCGCTGTCGGCTCTGATGTAGGCCCGTTCCCTCACGGCACCCAAGCCCGCGAACTCGTGCTGATGGTCCAGTACGGCATGAAGCCCCTGGCAGTTCTCCAGGCCGACCTCATCAACGGTGCAAAGCTGCTCGGATGGCAAGGCCAGATCGGCGAACTCAAGCCCGGCTATTACGCGGATATCATCGCCGTCCCCGGCAACCCGCTCGAAGACATCACAACATTGGGAAAAGTAAGCTTCGTGATGAAGGGCGGCTCCATCATGCGTCAGTGATATCTCACCGGGCGCAATGGATCTCAAGCGTTCGTAGGCAGATCGTCACATCGATAATGCCGGCGTGAGTGCTACGATGCGCGCATGAAAAGCTCTAATGTCTGTCTACTCCTTCTCGCAACTGCTTCTTTCGCCGTCGCGCAGAACGACGAGAGCAAGAGGCCACCCGTCATTGACATTCATGTGCATGCAATGGACACCATCCCAAACGTCGGTCCGATGTGCCCCTTCCCGCCGCAGTTCACTGCCTCCGACCCGAAGCTGTCTAACGAATTTCAGCTAGGCTGGGCGCATCAGGACTGCTCCCCGGCTCTCGAACCCTCAAAAGATCCCGACGAATACATGCGGCAATTGCTGGCGGAGTGGGATCGGCTCAATGTCACTGCCGTTGTCATGGGCGATCCTAAATCTGTCAGGCGGTGGATGGACGCCGCACCCGGCCGGGTGATTCCGGGAACCTCGTTCGATGGCACCGGACCCGATGCCAAATTTGTGCACATCGATGAACTTCGCAAATCATTTGCGCAAAATGGTTTCAAAGTGATGGGAGAGGTCGGTCTGCAGTATCAGGGAATCTCACCGAGCGATCCAACAGTGGAAGCATACTTCGCACTCGCGGAGGAGCTGGATATTCCCGTCGGCATCCACATGGGCACCGGTGGCGGAGCACGCGCCAACATCGCATTGCCAAAATTCCGCGGATCCATGGGCGATCCGCTGCTGCTCGAGGACCTTCTGGCACGTCATCCAAAGCTGCGCCTGTGGATCATGCATGCGGGTTATCCAATGATTGACAACCTGCTCACATTGCTGCAGGCCAACTCGCATGTATATGTCGATGTGGCCGGACTGATCTGGAGCTATCCCATCAAAGAAGTGAACATGTACATCCAGCGCATTGTCGATGCGAGCTTCGAAGATCGCGTGATGTTCGGAACTGATCAGATGTACTGGCCAAGGTTAATGGCGACTTCAATCAGCGTGATCCAGAACGCCGACTACCTGACACCGCAACAGAAACGCGACATTCTTTACAACAATGCCGCGCGATTTTTGCGGCTTGATCAGAAAGCGATTCCTGAAAACCGATAGTTGAAGCTCACCCTCGATCAGCGAACGCTTGCAGCGGAATCTGCACCTGCACGTTTGGCCTGCAGCTTCCGCAAAGCCTCGGTGAACCGCTTCGGCTGCACAGGCAGAAGCGATTCCTCTATGGCTTTGCGATAACCGCCGAGGTAGATGGAGTACATCACCGCCAGCGAGCATCCGATCCCAAACATAAATCCGAAGCAGAGCCCAAGCACCACTGCCGGACCAAAATCAACCATCGCGCTCGCCTCTTCTCTCTGCGGTCAAACAGCGACTGTGAAGCTGTCCTCACTCCGCGTCACCGCATGATAAAGCGTGTCTCGCTCCACAGGTACGCGCCCCGCCTCCGTAATCAGCCGGCAAAGTTCCTTGCGCGTCATCCCCTGCGGAGTGGTCGCCCCCGCGTCATGATAAATCTTCTCTTCAATGACCGTGCCGTCCAGATCATCCGCGCCAAAGCGCAACGCAATCTGCGCAATCTTGGGAGTCATCATCTGCCAGTACGCCTTGATATGCGGAAAATTGTCCAGCATTAACCGGCTCACTGCAATCTGCCGAATGTCCGTCAATCCCGTGGTCACGGGCAAATGATCGAGTGGCGTGTTCTCCGGATGAAACGCCAGCGGAATAAAGGTCTGAAACCCACCAGTCTCATCCTGCAACGCGCGCAGCTTCAGCAGATGATCCACGCGGTCTTCGTCATTCTCGATGTGCCCGTACAGCATCGTCGCGTTGGACTTGAAGCCAAGCTTGTGCGCCAGTCGCGCTGTCTCCAGCCATTCCATTCCATCAATCTTGTGGTCGCAAATAATGCTGCGCACCCGCGCTGCAAAAATCTCGGCGCCGCCACCGGGCATCGAGTCCACGCCCGCCTCGCGAAGCTTCACCAATGTTTGCTCAATCGTCAGCTTGGCTCGACGCGCCAGGTAAGCAACCTCCACCATGGTGAACGCCTTGATGTGTACCTTGGGGAACCGCTGCTTGAGTCCGCTCACCAGATCCAGAAAATACTCAAATGGAAGATCCGGATGCAATCCGCCAACAATATGAAACTCCGTCACCGCCTCGGAGTATCCCGATGCCGCGGTCTCCCATGCCTCTTCGAGCGCCATCGTGTAGCCCGCCGGATCGCCCTTCTTGCGTCCGAATGCACACAACTTGCACGCCGCCACGCACACGTTCGTTGGGTTGATGTGCCGATTCACATTGAAGTACGTAACGTCGCCGTGCATGCGCTCGCGCACGAAATTCGCCAGCCATCCCACCGCCAGCACATCGCGCGATCCATAGAGCGCCAGCCCGTCGCTGACGTCGAGCCGCCCCCCTGCCATCACCTTGGCGGCGATTGGCTCAATTCGCGGATCGTAGGTACGGAAATTGGAAATTGGGTTTGTAGCTGCGATCGAATCCTGCATATTGAAATGATACAGAAAGGCGTCAATTCAATTGAAACAGAAAGGCGTGAAGCAGCTCACAGCCTGCTTCACGCCTTCCAACGTCGACTTGGAATTACCTGGATCCGGTTTGCACTCCTGTTGCACGTGGCTGAACCAAAACGCCGTCGTACATTGAAGCCGCAAGCAGCCGCCCACCAGCGGATCTGATCAGATAGACCTTCCAGCCAATTCTCGACCACGTCCATTTAAGCCCGGCAGGATCAATGGCATAAACAAAGTCGCTGCCTCTCGAACTCACCAGAACCTTGCCCTGCGCCGAGTCATAGTAAAGATCGTTCACGTCCTTGAAAGGAAGTCGCTCGATCCACTGCCAGCTCTTCCCCTCATCCTTGGATACGTAAACGCCCTCGCGGCCACCCAGCCATGCCGTACCGTCCGCCGAAAAAACCGCGCGATCGATCCGCGTAAACCCGGCCGGAAGCTCTGATGCAGCCCAGGTCGCTCCCGCGTCGGTCGAAACCACAACTCCATTCCGTTTCGCGGCAATGAAAGTAGAGCCGTGCGCGGCAGCTGTAAGGTAGTCTCCCGATCCCAAAACCAACCCGCCTTGCCAGGTCTCGCCATGGTCCTTGCTTGTCAGCAGTCCCGCCGTCGTCGAGGCCAGCCAGACATCCCCTGTCAGATCGAGCGCGAAAACACGCCCATCGAGGAAGCGTGGCTTATCCTTCACCGTGGTTTCAACGGGAACCTTCTTCCCCTTCTTCAGCACGAAGCTCTTTTTTAAGCTGGTGGTCTGAATCGTATTGCGCGGCTCCCAATGCCCTCTCGCACTGCCCTTGGCCAGTGCAAAAATGCCGTGATTTGTTCCCGCGACAATGGTTCCGTCCGGCGCCTGCGCCAGCGCAAACACATCGCGGCCATCGAGCCCCTCGTGAATCTGGCTCCAGTGAGCGCCGTCATCTTCCGACACAAAAACGCCACCGTAGGTCTTGTCGTTCACAACGCCTGCGTAAAGATGGGCCGGATCCTTTGCATCCACCAGCAGGGCTTCCACCTTGCGACCTGAAAAGCCTTCATTGGCAGACACAAAACTTGCCCCCGCGTCCTTGCTCGACAGCACGCCGCTCCGATCGGTCGCTAGCAGCACGTGCTGCGGATCCTTGGGATCCACAAAAACATCGTTGACGATCACATCGGGGCCTGTCATCCGCTTGAACGTCTTTCCCGCATCGACAGTCTTGTAAAGTCCCTCGGTTGTTCCCGCGTAAACCACATCATGATTCACCGGGTCCTGCATCAATACGCGAGTACGTCGCGCCGTTGACGGAATACCCTGGATCTTGTGGAACAACGCACCCGCATTCTCGCTTTTGTAGATTCCGCTGCATGCGCTGGTGTACACAACGTTCGGCTGCGCCGGGTCAATGATGATTGAGAACACATCGGAGTCATCGATCAAGCCCTGCTTCATGCTCACCCAATTGTTGCCATCCGTGGTCTTCCACGGCAGGTGCCATGTTCCCGCATAAATAATGTTGGAATCCTTCGGATCGATCGCGATGGATTCAACTTCGTGGATCTCTTTGCTCCCCGCCGGACTTATCTGCGTCCACGTCGATCCGCCATCGGTACTGCGAAAAACTCCATCCAGCGTTCCCGCGACAATCAGCTTCGGATCCGATGCAGACTGTGTGAAGGCGCGAATTGACTGCCCCTTTAGGCCATCCGCCTGTTTCCAGTTCTGCCCGGAGTCGTGGCTCACCCAGAGTCCGCCGCCCTTATGGCTGATATTCCATGCCGCCACCAGTAAGTGCTTATGGTTCGCGGGGTTCACAATAATGTGGTCAAGCACTAGGTCGTCCGCTGCATCAAGTTTACCGAGGCGGCGCCAGGTCGAGCCCCGATCCTCTGACTCATAGATCCAGCTGCTCGTTGTGCCCATATAAAGGTGATTCGGTTCCCCTGGAACCGCAGTGAAGGAGCGAGCGTCACCACCTGCCGGGCCGACGGCGATCCATGGCTTTTGTGCAGAAGCCGAGTGAGCGGCAACAAAAATGAGCGCCGTCAAAGCGGCACACGCTAACGGTCCGTAACGGCGAACCGAGGGAGAGCTTGCTGGCTTACCACTCATGGAAGGTGCTCCCGATCTTGGAAAAACTTGATTTGGATGAAACCTAAATGCAAAGAGGCTTACCGGGGAAGTACCGGTAAGCCTCTTTGGATTACTTTAGGAACCTGTACATACACTCCCAATCAGACGCCAATCCATCAGGAATGGTAGCCCGGCTGGTCTATCGAAAGGGTTTAGCGCCCGCTCTCCTTGGAAAGCGGGCGCTTCTTCTTACTTGTGCCGCTGGGGCAGGGGCTTGCGCGCCTGGACCTTCACGGTGGATTCATCAACAGGTGTGGTTCCGGAAACGTCGGTATTGAAATCGGCGCCCGCGGGAACCAGGTAGTTTTCAACCTTCTGACCATCCGTCGTGCCAGTGGCCACGCTGATGCGCGAGGGGTCAATACCCTTCTCGGTAACCAGGTAGTCCTTGGTGTTGACGGCGCGTTGGCCGGCGATCGGTTCTACCGTTGCATTCTTCTTGTGCTTCTTCGGCAGTTCCTTCTCGGCGGCGGTCGAATCGCCAACTACGACAACCTTGGCATCCGACTGCTGCTGCAAGCTGAGCGCAACTTCGTCGAGGCAAGCCTTGGCTTCGTTGTCCACGCGCGTCGGCCGCTTCTTGTCGTTCTCAAAGTTGATCGAGCAGAGTGCCTGCGCATGCGGCTGCGGCGGCGGAGGCGGTGCCTCGATCGTCACGGTCGTCGTTGCGCTTGCTGTGTGTCCCTTGTCGTCAGCCACATTACACGTTATCGTCACAGGTCCGGTCGGAGCACCCGTCGATGCGAATGTCGCCGTCGTGCCGCTGCCGCTGACCGTGCCACCTGCAGCCGTATAGGTGTAGGTGAGCGGACGGTTCTGCGGGCTCACGCCTTGCGACGTGATGGTCGACGAATCGCCCGGCTTGATCGTGCTCGGGTTGGCCGAGCAGCTGATTGTCGGCGGCTCGTATTCCTTCACGGTGAAAGTCGAGGTGCACGAGGCGAGCTGCCAGGGCTTCAGGCCTTCCTTGCCCCGCTTGCCTGCCTTCACGCTGCCATTCACGGTGTAGGAACCAGGTGCCAGCGCGGAAGTGTCAACCTTTGCGGTCGTGTCCGTACCGGTTACACCCTGTCCCGACCAGCTATAAATCACGTTGTCCTTCGGATTCAGCATTCCTGCTGTTCCCGTCACCGTAACCGGCTCGCCGGGGTACACCGAAGTCGGGTTCGCCGAGCAGGCCAGCGTTATCGGCGGAGGAGGTGCGATCGTGCCTACCTTGAACACAACGCCAGCGCTCAGGCGGGCCATGTTGAAGTTTCCGCGGCCCACCGGATAGAAATTTTCGTGTGTGTACTGGTAGTCCGCCTGGAAAACGCGAATCGCGAGATGGTGATTGAACAATGGCGTGTTGTAGTCGACACCGCCGCCGGCCGTCAGTACTACACCCCACTGATTGTTGTAGTAATAACTGCCTGCGGTCTCCCCGCCCACCAACGCATGTATGAATGGCGTGATGTCTTCACTTGGGAAGCGGAAGATGATGCCACCCGACCCACCGGAGAAGTCGTTGTTGGGCACGTCCTCGTTATGCATGTCGTGATAGTCGCCCTCGAGTTGAAATCCGACATAGTTGTTGAAGTAGCGCGTAATGCTTCCAATCCCACCGACGTTAATAGAACGGGGGTAGTCGCCTGCGATTGGTTCACCACTCTTGGGCGCCAGATAGCTATAGCCCGCAAAGATATCCCACTTCGACGGAGAATCCGTCACTGGTGCTTTCGTGGCCGCTGCCTTGGCAGTGTCCTGAGGTGCATCCTGGGCTGCCATGGCGATTGGCATGAGTGTTACGCAAGCCAAGGTCAAAGCCATGCAGGTAAATTTTGAAAATCGCGAGTCCATGCGTTTATCTCCTCCGCAATAAAGCTGTCAATCTTTCAGAAAAGGGTTGTCGATGTCTTACCGTTTTCCGTTCGGGCGACTTAGCTGCTCCGAAGTTGTTGTTTTTATCGCCATCCCGGGCCAATTCCGAGTCTAAGATCTTCTTGGGAATTGTCACCTGCCAGTTCTGACAGTAGCTCTTGGATGGCTGATTTGGCCTGAAGTCCAATCCCTTACGACCATCGACGTGCTGCAGGTGCGCCCAGAATTGGCTCGAAGAATGCCTTCGACAGGGCGCTCCAAATCACCTGCATTTCAAACACTCTTAAAACTAACACAGGTTAAATCCTGTAGAACGCAGTTCTTCAGGAAGTTTCCCACCTGGTACACCCCACTTGGTGCGCTTGATCACGTCCAATTTTGGTTTGAAATTCGTTCCGAATGGATAGCAGGAATCTTTCCCCCGCAGCTCACTCCGCGTTCAGCGTTTTCATCAGACTCCTCGGTTCGCGCTGGATCTTCTCCTGAAGCAGAGTAATGGCGTAAAGGAGTTGCTCCGGCCGCGGCGGGCACCCGGGAACGTACACGTCCACCGGGACGATCTGGTTGACTCCTTGCACGATTGCGTAATTATTAAAAACACCACCCGAAGTTGCGCAAGCCCCCATCGAGATAACCCACTTAGGCTCTGGCATTTGGTCGTAGAGGCGGCGAATCACCGGAGCCATCTTCTGCGCAACCCGTCCGGCCACGATCATCAAGTCGGACTGCCGCGGAGAAGGCCGGAAAACCTCAGCTCCGAATCGGGCAATATCAAATCGCGATGCGCCCATCGACATCATTTCGATGGCGCAGCATGCCAGCCCAAACGTCACTGGCCACACCGAACTCTTGCGAACCCAGTTCACCGCAAAATCGAGCGAAGTAAGGAACACACCCTCCGGCTGCTCAAAGCCATAATTGACTTCCTGCAGCTTGGCGCGGTTCTTTGCGCTGCTCTCCAGCGTTCCGAAGACGTAGTGGTCGCGTTCTTCAATAGAGCCCATATGCCAATCTTACCTCTTTGGTCCTTATATGGATGGTGCATTCTCGACCGGGGTGGCTCAAAAGAATCCCGAAATCGCGATCCCCTTTTTTGCCGGATTCGATGTACCGCAAGATATGCCTGCGATTTTCACAGGCGTATCACAATCTTTTTCCCGATTCGTCCTCGATACGCTATGCTTCAGGCATCACCGGTCATGTGAAAGTGCCATTTCCACCTCCACGAGGCGAAAGCACATCTGCATGAAGCGGGCAGCGGGCCAGAATCGCCCCTCGGTGATTGCAACTGACGACATTCCCTTTGGAGCAGATCTGTGAAACTCAGAAGTCGCCTGAAGCAAATTTTCGCCGTCGCAATTCTCACCGTCCCGGCCTTGGCCCTCGCACAGCCATCCGCCCCGGCACCATCTGGCCCCGCAACCCAGGAGCAGATCGCCTCCCTGCAAGCAGCGGTGCAGAACGCGCAATCCAACGCCGACAACGCATGGATGCTAGTTTCCGCAGCGCTCGTACTCTTGATGACCGGCCCCGGCCTCGCACTCTTCTATGGTGGCCTGGTTCGAAAAAAGAACATCCTCGCCACCATGATGCAAAGCTTCGCCATGATGGGCCTGGTAACGATCCTGTGGGCGATTCTTGGCTATTCGCTCGCCTTTGGGCACGGCAACAGCTTCATCGGCGGGTTTGACCATCTCTTCTTGCGCGGCGTCGGAGTAGCGCCCAACACCGATTACGCGGCCACCATTCCCGAGCAGACCTTTATGGTCTACCAGCTCATGTTCGCCATCATCACTCCCGCCCTGATTACCGGTGCATTTGCCGAGCGCATGAAGTTCAGTGCCATGGCGGTCTTTCTTTCCCTCTGGTCGCTGGTCGTCTACAGCCCCATGGCACACATGGTCTGGGGTGTCGGCGGATTCCTCAATGCCATCGGCGGCCATTTTCCGAGTCTCGACTTCGCCGGCGGAACTGTAGTCCACGTCACCTCCGGCGTCTCTGCGCTTGTCACGGCCATCTATTTAGGCAAGCGCCTGGGATACCCCCACACCGCCATGCCCCCTCACTCCATGGTGCTCAGCTTCATCGGCGCCTGCCTGTTGTGGGTCGGTTGGTTTGGATTCAATGCCGGCAGTGCTCTCAACTCCGGCGGATTGGCCACCAGCGCTTTTGTGAATACGCACTTCGCCGCTGCCGCAGCCGCTCTTGGCTGGACCATCACAGAGTGGATTCACAACGGAAAACCCACCGCTCTCGGCGCCATCTCGGGTGCCGTGGCTGGGCTGGTCGCGATAACCCCTGCTTCGGGATTCGTAGAGCCTTTCCCCGCGTTGCTCATCGGCCTCATCGCCGGCGCCTTCTGTTCCCTCATGGTCTTTGAAGTCAAAAGCCGCCTCGGTTATGACGACTCCCTCGATGCCTTCGGTGTCCACGGCGCAGGTGGAACACTCGGCGCTCTGATGACGGGCCTCTTCGCCACAAAGGCAATCAATTCCATCTTCGGTAAAGACGCCCCCACAGGCGCAGCAGATGGACATTGGGGACAATTGATCAATCAGTCCGCTGGTATCGCCATCGCGTGGATCCTCTCTGCTGTCGGTACACTCGTCCTGCTTTTCATCGTCGACAAAGTCATTGGGTTGCGTGTCTCGCCGGAAGATGAATCAACCGGCCTCGATCTGTCGCAACACGGTGAAGAAGGTTACGACCTTAATTCCTGATCGAAACTTCAAGCCGGCTCTCGCACTTGAGCGCGCCCCGGCCTGATACGCTGTCAAACGAGGCATTTGCTTATGCTTAAGATAGAAGCGATTCTGCAGCCTTCGAAGCTCGACGCAGTCAAGGATGCCTTGCTTGAAGCAGGCATCGAAGGCATGACGATCCTGGAGGCCCGCGGCCACGGCCGTCAGAAAGGCCACACCGAGTTTTACCGAGGCCGCGAGTACACGGTTGACCTTCTCCCCAAGGTCAAAATCGAGCTCGTGGTCACCGATGAAATGAAAGAGAAAGCGCTGCAGGCAATCATCGGCGCAGCGCGCACCGGCCGCATCGGCGACGGCAAGATCTTCGTCAGCCGCATCGAAGATGCCATCCGTATCCGCAACGACGAACACGGCGAAACCGCGCTCTAATAACTGCTATTGATGTGTCATCCTGAGCGAAGCGGTCTGGGGCCCCGCAGGCGATTCATCGTCTGTGGGGTGGCGCAGCCGGGGGGAGCCGAAGGACCTGCTTTTCGCGATGATCGATCGCTCCCGCAGCTCGAGCGCCATTTCCCCCAAGCCCAAACTTCGATCGCAACTCACTGTCGCCCCAGCTCTGCCAGTTCGACCTTTTGGCGCGGCTCCTTCTTCACGCGGGGATTCAGCACCACAAATCCTCCCGTGTGGCTGATGTAGATTCTGTGAAACAAGACCGCAGGCAGCAACCCGGCCGCATCCGATACAACTTCCCTCCGCGATTGCGCCACATTCAATTCGTGCAGCTCGGTTCTGCCAATCTTCATTGCCGTGTGCTCATACACCGGCATCGCGCCGGGGCCTCCCGATGCCGCCAGCCGTGCCCCAGCCTGCGATCCATACGATAGGTGCAGAAGCGCAACGTGGCTCGCCGGAAACAACTCCGTCATCCATGCAGCCGTGTCGATCTGCAAAGCCACCTGCCCCGACTGCGTTCCCGGAAACTCCGCCTTCACCAGCAGCCGGTTCATCGTTCTGTTTTCCTTGTAAGTGCTTCTCGCTTGAAACGGCACCCGCTCTCCCTCCGGTGCAGGCGCGTCAATATACAGCCATCGCTTGTCGTAGTCGATCAACACATCAAACTGACTCAGAAAATCTTCCCCGAGAATGCCGTTCAACCCCGGCACCAGGTTTCTCACGTTGTCCATCTTGTCGGCCAGCACCTGGAGTCCCGCGAAAATCGTGTTGCCCACCCGCACATCATTCAGCAGCACGCGCTGGTCACGCCTCATCTCCGTCAGCAGCGCGACGTCGGAATGTCCCACGTCCGGCGCGTTCAACTGCCGCTGCAATTCGACACTGATCATGCTTGACGTGCATCCGGTATCGAGCAGAAAATTCCACGGCCCCGTGCCATTCACCATCACCGGCACAACGATCAGATAGTCATGAACCAACTGGAACCGCACCGCATCTCTTGCGCCTTCCATATCGGGATTCGAAGACTTGGCCAGCCCGGCACTTGGCCATAGAAGCGCCGATCCAACAAGAGCGACGCTGAGGAAGCGAGCACGTTGCCACACCATAGACGACCTCTCTCTGGCCGCTCGAAACGGAGACCGCTTCTCACACAGCTATCCGCGTGCGCACTTGGTGATGCCTCAATTGTGAGAAAAACGACCTCGGTACGAGTGCCTGTATGCCCTGTTCTGAAACCATCTTGGGGAAAAGATGTATTACTAGAGAGCACGGCTCTTACATGTTTGGCAAGTGATTTGTAATTCTTTGAACTCCAAATCGCAAGTCTGCCTCAGCCTGACACAAGGCAATCCTGCCACAACCGCGCGAGCTCACACCTTGACCTGAAAATCAGACTGACGGGCCCTTAAAAAGCAAGTAGAATTGCGCTCAACTCTAACTAGGACAAGGAGTGGCTTGATGAACGTCGAGCGTGGTGTTCGCCTCATCGCAGGCGTAATGGTCTTGCTTTCCCTCGGTCTCGCACATTACTTCTCCCCGAACTGGCTTTGGCTGACGGTCTTCGTGGGTCTCAATCTCCTGCAGTCTGCATTCACGAACTGGTGCCCAGGGATGAAATTTCTACGGATGATGGGCTTGAAAGACGCAAGCTGAACTCAAAGCCACGGCGCACTGACTAAGGCAAGAAGAGAACGGGCTTCAGCCCGTACATCAGATCGCAGAATCTCCATGGGCTTTAGCCCCCGACGGAAGGTTTGACAGCAATCGGTCCCCCGATTCAGCTTCTGCGACCAAAAATTCTGTCCCTAACCGTAACTTTTTCTCTCTCCCGCGCGAATGAATAGCAGACTGCACCAGTCGTGTGACTGACCGAGCGTGAAGCCTCAGATCACAGGGCCGGAGCTGGATCCCCATCACCGGAGAGATTTATGAAGATTGTGAATAGCATCAGCGCCCTCGCGCTGCTGTTTGCGAGTGTGGTTAGCGCCAATGCTCAACAGGGGGGCCGGCGTGCCCTCGTAGTCACCGCGTCCAATACCGCCAGCAATCAGTTGCTGGTCTACGACACTTCTGGCAAGCTCGTGCAAACCGTGGCAACAGGCGGCCAGGGCGGGGCGAGTGGCAACTCCGGCGGCATCGCCACGTGGCGCGGACGGCGTGTCGCCGCCGTCAATTTCGGCTCGCAGACAGTCGCGATCCTTGACAAAAACGACGACGGATTCCAGTTGAAGCAGGTCGTCTCCGCCGCATCGAGCCCGCTCAGTGTCGCATTCGGGCACGGCCACCTCTACATTTTGGGCGCCACCACCATCGAGTCGCACCAGGTCTTTGACTGGGGCGTTAGTCCGGGTCCGGACGGCATGGCCTCGCTGGTGAAAGCCGACGGTTCTGCCGCCCAGGTAGGCGTTCTTGGAAATGAGCTGATCATCAGCGAAAAGAGCAACGTCATTGAAAGCGTGAATCTGAAGGGGGATGGCGCGATAGTGGGCGCCCCTTCCACGGTCGCCAACATTCCCGCGAACGTTGACGCTCCGTTCGGGTTGGTGACCCGGGGCAATGATGCCTGGGTAACAATCGCGCATGCCGATGAGATCAGCCTTGTGCGGAAAGACGCCGTCGTCACGGTGACAGGCTCCGGGACGCAGCATGCCCCATGCTGGCTCGCGCTCGACGGACCCTACCTGTTCTCCTCGAACTCTCCGAGCAAGAGCATCTCCCGCTACCTCGTATTTGGAAAAAAGATCATCCAGCAGGTCGCGGTTGCTGCAACCCTCAATGGCAGTCCCACAGATATCGCGCACCTTGGCGGATTCGTCGCCGTTATCGATGGCGCCGGGGCCATCTCACACCTTTCAGTCTTTAAAGTCGACGGCGATGGAGACCTCAGTTTGCGTGCAGCCGCCACCATCAACAGCGCAGCCAACGGAGTTGCCATCGTTGGCGATGACGACTAAGAAAAGGATGTCAGGCTGGCGTGGATTTCCCCGCACACGGGAGTCCACGCCTTTGCGAATGCGACAGGCATAATGGATGCGGATGGCTATTCCGCAAAAATGCGGATGCGAGAGGATTCCAAGATGCCCGCACGATCGACGCCTGAGATAGCGTCATCGCCGGGTCTGGAAGCCCTCATGCGCCGATATCAGCAGGCAGACGAAGAGGCGGCCAGGGCGCTGATCCAGGCCGTCAGTCCGCGGCTGCTTCGCTATTTCTGCGCGCAGACCTTCACGCGGAGGTTTGCCGACGATCTGCTCCAGGACACATGGATGCGCATCCACAAGGCGCGTCACACCTACCGGCCAGTCGAACCGGTCCTTCCATGGGTGTTTGCGATCGCACGGCACGCAGTGCTCGATAACTACCGAAAATCGCGCCGCGTTGAGATTCGCGAACTGCAGGTGGACGAACTGCCCCACACCGCTTATCAGGATGCGGGCTCAAAGAAGAGCGAGATTGATTTGGATACACTCCTCGCCCCCCTGACACGAAACCAACGTGACGTGGTTGTCATGCTCAAAATCGCAGGAATGAGCATAGAGGAGGTTGCGCGCGCGACGCGGTCGAGCGCGGGATCAGTGAAACAGAAAGCGCATCGCGCATACCAGAAACTACGCGACATTCTCGCCCCGGGGAAAGGAACGGCATGAACTCTGACGATCTCGATAGGATTCTCGACAACGCCGGCCGCACTTCTCCGGATGCGACGGCTCAAGCCTCGATCGCACATGTCGAGAGCACGGTGCTCAGCGACCTGCACCCGGTCAGGCCTCTTGCTCCGCTCTGGATTTACCTCTCGTTGTTCCTGGTTCTTTTTGTCGTAGTAAGCGGTGCGGCCGGCTCGATCCTCGGTCTGCATGGCCTGCACGTGTTAACGATCAGCCAGTTCATTCTGATTTCCATCACACTCTTTGCCGTCGCATCCATCGCTTCGGCCGCGTGCGCCCGCGAGATGACTCCCATCGGATCGCAATTAAGCGCGTTTTCACTCATCGCGGCAGCCCTCGCCTTCCCCGCACTCTTCTCGCTGATCTTCCGCGGCTACGGCACGACGAGCTTTGTCTCGCAAGGAATTCCCTGCCTTGTCGCCGGATTGTGTGTGGCAATTCCGGCGGCTCTCCTGATCTCGTTCCTTCTCCGTCGAGGCTTCGTCATGCAGTGGAGCATGGCTGGCCTTGCGGCTGGCACACTATCCGGCCTTACCGGCCTCGCCATGCTTGAACTGCATTGCCCCAATCTCAAGGCCATCCACGTAATGGTCTGGCATGTCGCAGTGGTTATCGTGAGCGGAATCCTCGGATTCGCAATAGGACGGCTCGCAGATCATCTTCGCCACAGTTCAATCTGAGTACCCTTCCGATCTCACCCCTATCGCGCGCCTACTCCCAGCGAAATACCTTTGCCGAAATCGCCGTAAAAAGCAGAAACAACGCCGTCAACGCTGCCACATCGCTCAGGTGGACCATCCACGTGTCGCCGTTCCATATCCCCGTCAGCAGGTGCACCGCATAGGTCAGCGGCACCACTCGCGCCACCGCGCGCAGCACCGGCGGTAGATCTGAAATGCGCACGAAGAGCCCTGAGACCGCGAACATCGGGTAGAGAATAATCGCGCCGATCGGCTGCGCAAATCGCGCCGTCGGAACGATACTGGCGATAACAAAGCCGACCGAGAGAATACTCCAGGTGCTGATCAGCAGCGCGATCGTAAACGAAAACCACGGAACGTGAACTTCCGGCGGAAAATAGCGTTTGCCCGCAAGCAACATCAACGCTAATGTCGCAGCAGTCAGCAGCAGCTTGACGATCACATGAGCACTAAGAATCGTCTGCGGCCGCAGAGGAGTCGCGCGAAGCCGCTTGAGGATGCCTCCCTCGCGGTAGATCGAGATGATCGTCACCAGCGAAAGCACCGCGCTGACAGCGATCAACAGCGCCACAAGAACAGGAATATCGGCGCCGGAAACACCGCTTGCAGCAGGTGCCGGTCCACCGAACCTGAGCTTTGCTATTCGCCCCAGCACAATAAAAACCAACACCGGCACAACAATTGTCCCAATTGCGCCCAGCGGTTCGCGCAAAAATATTTTGATCTCGATCCACGTCAATTTCCAAAGTCCACGCAGCATTATTCGTCCTATTCGCGAATGGAGTGGCCAGTCAGCTTCAGAAAGACGTCCTCAAGGTTGGGAAGAATTGTCCGGAAATCCGTGACCCGAATCCGATTCTCAGACAGACAGCGAATCACCGCGGTGATCAGGTCGTCTCCCCGCCCGCGAATCGTGAATCGTGCGTTCACGCACGACACCGACTCAGCTTCCGGAATCGCCTTGAAGTGCTCACCTGCAGCGCGGTCATCCGCAACGAGAACAACCGTACGCTCCGGACAGTGCCGGCGGACGAGGCCATCCGGCGTGTCGATGTCGATGATCCGTCCGTGCTCCATGATGGCCACCCGGTCGCACAACCGCTCCGCCTCTTCCATAAGATGGGTCGTCAAAAACACCGTCTTGCCTCGCTCGCGGATGCCGCGCACCAAGTCCCAGATTGCATGCCGCGCCTGAGGGTCGAGCCCGGTCGTCAGTTCGTCGAGAAACACCACTTCCGGATCGTTGATCAACGCAAGAGCGATAAACAGTCTCTGCTTCTGGCCTCCCGAGAGATTCATGAACCAGGAATTCCGCTTGTCGGTAAGGCCAAGCTGTTCCAGCAGTCGCTTTCCATCGATGGCATTCTTCCCATAGAGCGACGCCCAGAGATCGACCGCCTCCCACACTTTGATTCGCTTCTGCAACTGTGCCTGCTGAAGCTGAACTCCGATGCGGTCCTGCAGTTTGTACACTTGGCGAAAAGGGTCGAGACCTAACACTGCGATCGTGCCGCGGTCTGGCTTGCGAATCCCCTCGATGCATTCCATCGTCGTAGTCTTCCCCGCTCCGTTGGGCCCGATCAGCCCAAAGATCTCCCCTTGGTTCACCTCGAAAGACGCCTCCTCGACGGCCACAGTTTTGCCGTAGGTCTTGCGCACTCCGGAGACTTCAATCACTGGATGCATAATGTCTTCTTTGAAAATCGCAGACGAATGGACCTGACGCGGAGTGTTAAGTGTACTTCCTCCCACCAATCCAGGTTCGTAGCGCTGTGGGACCAATAGTTTTTATCCTGCCCGATCGGGCAGCGCGAAATGCCCGTATGGCTGATGCATATGGAAACGAGAAAGCGCATGGTAGTTCCCTAGGCGCTTAGCCGAAGGAGCAAAAACATGCCAGGTACTCTCGTTGAATTCTCTCAGCAGCTCGCAAATACAGTTGAAAAGGCAGGACACTCCGTCATCTCAGTCCTCGAGGGTGGTCGTGCCGGAGTAAGCGGAACCGTCTGGCGCGAAGGAATTGGAGTCGCTGTCGATCACACCATCCAGGGACTGGAAGAGGTTACCGCAATCCTTCCTTCCGGCAAGGAGACGAAGGCTTCGGTGATCGGTCGCGATCCCGGCACGGATATCGCCCTGCTGAAGCTGCCCACCGACATTGCGGCCGCCGCACTGGCAGACGATTCAAGTGCTCGCCCCGGAGAGATTGTCCTTTCCGTCGGCAGACGAGGGACTGAGGGCCTTGCGGCGACCTACGGCCTCATCAGTGCGATCGGGGGCCCCTGGCGAACGTCGTCTGGCGGGCGCGTGGACCGTTGGTTCCGACTCGATCTCAATCCGTTTCCCGGATTCTCAGGCGGCCCGATCATAAACGCGAGTTGCGAAGTTCTGGGCATTGCCACCTCTGGTCCACGCCGCTCAGCTGCAGTTGTTCCTGCCGCCACGGTGAACCGCATCGTAGACCAGCTTCTTAAGCACGGCCGCACCGTACGCGGGTACATCGGCATCGGTGTACAGCCCGTGGCTTTTCCAGAGGACGCATGGCAGAAGCTTGGAATCACTGGCGGCCGCGGTCTGCTGATTATCGCCGTCGCTCCCGATAGCGCGGCGACGGAGTCAGGTCTGATGGTGGGAGACGTGATCGTCTCCATCGATGGAAAAACTCTCCAGTCCGGCGCCAGCCTTCAATCGATCCTCGATGGAGAGAACGTCGGGAAATCGGTGTCCTTCGGTGTTGTCCGAGGAGGCCAATTGCTGCAGATTGCTGTCATCGTTCGCGAAAAGCCCGCGAGCTGAGCGGCTCGCCATGAATCGAAACAGTCAGATGGGCATCACTCTAGGTGAAGCAGTCAAAAAAGTGGCTGCGGGCATGCGCGAGATAACGATCAAAGTCATCGGGTCGAAACGAAGCCACGGGTCCGGTACGCTATGGCTGCCCGCTCTCTCGGAGGCTGCGTGATTCGAGTCTTGATCTGGGCTCGATCGCCCTTCACGCTCGCTGGGCTTCACGCAGCCATCTCCGCTGACCCTCGCTTTGAGATCGTTGCTAAGCTGAGTCATTCCGCCGAAACAGAATTGACCAGTTTTCAGCAGGATGTGATTCTCTTCGATGGTCAGGAACAAGATATCGACGAATTCCTCTTGGGCTCGTTCAGAGAACACAGCTCCTGTCGAGTCGTCTTGCTCGCAGAGGACTTGACGCGAGCCGAAATCGTGCGCCTCATGCAGTCAGGAGTGCAGGCAATCTTGCCACGCGACTCTTCAGCCAGTGAGATTACGAGCGCCCTTGAGGCTGTAAGCGAAGGCCTGGTTGCGTTCTCTCCCGATTTCCTCCGACTGTTGCTGCCCGCTTCAGAAGGCGCAGAACAGGATTTCGAATACTTGAATGATCCGCTGACTGCACGCGAAACTGAGGTTCTTGCTTTGCTCGCTGCGGGAGCTGGAAACAAGAAGATCGCAGCGCAACTTCGGATATCCGAGCACACAGCGAAGTTTCATGTCAGCTCGATCCTGAGCAAGCTTGGCGCAACAACGCGAACAGAAGCGGTAAGCCGCGGATACCGACTCGGCCTGATCCTGATCTGATCATCGCCCCGCTGTCAGCAGATTCCGTGCGACTCCGAGGCGAATATTTCAGAAAGGAACGAGTAGTCCACTATCGGCTAATAATCTCAAATCGCGCAAGGAATTCTCGTGTGCCCATGTCGTCTTTTGCAATCCCAATACGATATCTAGCTTAGAGCGCCAACCAGGCGGCTCAGTCCTTTGCCGCGGAGGAATATGGGCGGAAGATCCACGTGCGTTTGTAGAGGTGGAGCATGGTGACTGCTCCTTCCTTGGCGGGCTCCGAAGCAGGCCCGAACGCCCCTCTATTCCCTGCGCAAGCTCCGCGGCTTGTTTCCGTAGACATCTTGCGTGGACTCGTCATGACCATCATGGTGTTGGATCACACCCGGGACTTCGTCTCTTACGTGCGGTTTGCGCCTGAAGACATGGCACACACCTACCCGGCGCTTTTCTTTACCCGCTTTATCACTCACTTCTGCGCACCGGTATTCGCTTTCCTGGCTGGCACGGGCGCATTTCTCTCCACCAGCCACGGAAAGTCAATCCCTCAGGTCTCCCGTTTTCTCTTCACGCGTGGTTTATGGCTTGTGTTCCTCGAACTCACCGTCGTTGACTTCGCGTGGGGCTTTGTCCCCTGGGCGCAGGCGGGAGTGATTTGGATTTTAGGTTGGAGCATGGTTGCAATGGCGCTGATCGTGCGGCTTCCGGTGCGCTGGATTGCGGTTCTGGGATTGGGCATGATTGCCACTCACAACCTGCTCGACGGCATCAATCCAGCGTCGTTCGGGCGTCTCTCATGGTTATGGATTCTTCTCCATTCGCGTGGCCGCATTCCCCTCACTGCTGATTTTTCCTTCACCGTGAGATACGCCTTGATTCCGTGGGTCGGCGTCATGGCCGTCGGTTTTGCTTTTGGAGCCCTCATGCTCCGTCCTGACCGGCGCAGATGGATCCTCACGCTCGGGATCGGTGCGACGGTGCTGTTCTTTTTGCTCCGGGGGCTCAATGTTTACGGAAACGGTATCGCCGGCCTGTCATTCGGATACCCGTACTCTGCCGGCCCGTGGAGCGTTCAACCTACGCTTTCGTTGACGGTGATCTCATTCTTCAATGTGCTGAAGTATCCGCCTTCTCTCGACTACCTGCTGGTGACGCTCGGGCCGGCACTCATTCTGCTCGGATTGCTTGACGGCGCTAAAGCCGCGAGCGGGTTGAGCCGGATTCTTATGGTGTTTGGCAGGGTACCGCTGTTTTACTATCTCCTGCATATTTACCTGGTTCACATCCTGGCGAACCTTGCCGCCCTCGCCTTTCACCAGACCATCTGGCACGGCACCGTGATCGCCGACTTCGCGCAGAAACCGCCTGGGTATGGCCATGGTCTGCCGTTTGTTTACGCCGTGTGGATTCTAGCGGTCGCCCTTCTTTACATGCCTTGTCTGTGGTTCATGAAACTCCGCAGCCGGCATCGCGATTGGACGTGGCTAAGTTACTTGTAACGAGCCTCGGCATCCTTCCGCAAACGGCCGGATGCCCGCAGGGGGCGGGTCCCAAACTTGCCGCCTACTAGGATCGAAGATCCTGATTTCAGACCTCGCTGAGGTTTCCCCTTATAAGGATTTGCCGGTATGTGGTAAAAACATCCCACAATCGCTCTTCGGCCTCGGGGGTCGTCCGATGCCACCAGTCATTCCCGCACGAATGTCCGCTGAAATCGAGGGCGACTTCGTTGTCTTCGTCATCGGCATGCGAGTCAACAAACTCTGGAAAATCCATAAATGGCTA
>Ga0207691_10002029_pt1 | contig 19814 bp, 19 predicted proteins | sample KBSM13metaG_FD_184327 | JGI IMG/M metagenome (GOLD analysis project Ga0207691, IMG submission 184327) | Miscanthus rhizosphere microbial communities from Kellogg Biological Station, Michigan, USA - KBS M1-3 metaG (SPAdes) (version 2) | ecosystem: Host-associated > Plants > Roots > Rhizosphere >... | reverse complement strand
CGCTTTCGAAGCGGCCGCCCGGCAGCGCGACGTAGTCGGCGCCGGGGCCGGCTGCGGCCAGGCCACAAGCCAGCAGGGCGGCCACGCCGAGGGCCCGGCGCGGCCATGTCATCGGGGCGTTGCGGGCAGGCATGTCCGGCCGTGCCTGGTCGCCGTCAGTGCGCCGCGGCAGCCACGGGCGCGGCCGTCGCACGGTGCTTCTTCACGTCTTCGGTCGAGATCTGGCCGCCCACATTACCCCAGCTGTTCAGCACGTAGGTCAGGATGTTCGCGACCTCGTCGTCGTTGAGCTGGTTCATCGGCGGCATCACCGAGTCGTAGTCCGCACCATTGACCTTCAGCTTGCCGGTGAGGCCGCGCAGCACCACGTCCATCGCGCGTTTCGGGTCGGCATTCAGGTAGTCCGACTTCGCCAGCGGCGGGAACACGCCGGGCAGCCCGGCGCCGTTGGCCTGGTGGCACACCGAGCAAGTGCCCGCGAACAGCGCCTCGCCGGCGTGGATCTGGTCCTGCAGCGACAGCGTGCCGCTCGCCGACGATGCGGTCGCCTTGGTCACCGCGTTCAGGTTCGGGCCCGCCCGGTCGCCGAGATAGACCGCATCGAGCTCCTTGCCCGAATAGATCGCCTTGTCCTCGTTGCCGTCGACTTTCATGATCGCCAGCGCGCCCTTGTTGAAGGCACGGAAGATCGAGTGGTCGACCATCACGTAGCTGCCCGGCACGCGGGTGCGGAACTTCGCGATCGCCGCGCCGCCGGCCGGGATCAGCGTGGTCTGCACGTTCGTCTGCACGTTGGTGCCGCCCTCGAAGCGCACCTCGTCGAAGATCGCGCCGATCACGTGGAAGCTCGACACCAGGTTCGGCCCGCCGTTGCCGATGAACAAGCGCACGGTCTCGTTGACCTTGGCCTTGAGCGCCTTGTCGCCGGTCAGCGCGCCCTCGGCGCCGTTGAACAGCACGTAGGTGGGCCTCTCGTCGATCGCCTTCTCCATGTCGAAGGGCTGGTTGCCCTTCTCGCGGTACTTGCCGGTCGTGTAGAAGTCGCCCTGCATCACGTAGTACTCGTGGTCGACCTTGGGCAGGCCGTTGGGCGGCTCGACCAGGATCAGACCGTACATGCCGTTGGCCACGTGCATGCCCACCGGCGCGGTCGCGCAGTGGTAGACATAGATGCCCTCGTTCAGCGCCTTGAAGGTGAACTGCGATTCATGGCCGGGCGCGGTGAAACTCGATGCCGCGCCGCCGCCCGGGCCGGTGACGCCGTGCAGGTCGATGTTGTGCGGCATCTTGCTGCCCGGGTGGTTCTTCAGATGGAACTCGACCGTGTCGCCCTGGCGCACGCGGATGAAGCTGCCGGGCACCGTGCCGCCGAAGGTCCAGAACGTGTAGTTCACGCCCTCCGAGATCTGCATCTCCTTCTCGACCACTTCGAGCTCGACGATGACCTTGGCCGGGTAGTTGCGCGCCACCGGTGGCGGCACGTGCGGCGGGCTCGTCAGCACCGCGCGGATCGGCGCGCCGCGCGGCGGGCCGAAGTCACCCGGCCCGGCCTTGCCGGCGGCGCCGGCGAGCGGCGGTGCGGCCATGGCGGCGGCCAGGCCGACGAGGAGGGCGCTGCGCTGCAACGCCTTGGCGATCACGTGGATGTTCATGCGGTTTCCCTCACGGTGCGTATAAAGGTTCGTGTGTGATGAACCTTATGCGCGGTGCGGCCGGTGCTGTTTGCGCTGCATCAAACGGCGCTGCGTCGGGTGCGGCGCATGCCCCCCGGCACGCATGGGCGGCGCTCAGATCGCGATGTCGGGCTGCGGCGCCGGGGCGATGAAGCGGCGCGGGCGCAGCACCGGCACCTCGCGCGCCCGCTCGACCTTGCGGATCACGAACACGCCAGTGTCGTGAGCGAGCTCAAGCAGCAGGCAGGCCACGCGCTGCTGCCACAAGCGGCCGAGTTCAGCTGCCGCTGCATCGTCGGCGGTGTCATCGGCGCAGCGTTGCAGCAAGCGCACCAGCGCCGGATCGGGCGGCGCCATGTCGAGATCGACCGCGGCATCGACGGCGCAGCCGTTGTCCAGGCGCGTGAAGCGCAGCGACAGCGGGATCTCCGGCGCGAAGCGCTGCAGGCCGGCGCGCGAGAAGCGCCCGACCAGGCCCTTGAAGCCGCTGCTGCCGGCCGCGCCGGTGAGCATCTGCACGACCGTGGCGGTGACGCCGGTGCTGCCGACGCGCGCGTTCTCGCGGAACTCGACCCGAATGCCGCCGCGCTCGGGCAGCGCGTGCGGATACAGCGCGCGCAGCGCGAGCCAGGTCAGCCAGTAGGCCGCGGCCACGGTCGGGCAGGAGTGCCCGGTCAAGCGCACCACGTCGCCGTAGCCGTACTCGAACACGCCGTCCTGCGCGGAGCCGAGCATCTGTGCCAACGGGTCCCGGACGCGCAGGCGCGGCACGTCGTCGAAGAAGCTGGGCATTTGCATCGCGCCGATTGGTGCACCGTCGGCCAGTGGCCGGCTTGATCCATCGCAAGCGCGGCGTCGCAAACGGCTTGCGTTGCGTCAAGCGCGTGTGATCGTGCGCGACCGAAGATGCGCCGCGATGCATTCGTCGGATCCGACCCGCTGGCGCGTCGCGATGCTGCTCGCGGCGCCGCACCGGCTCGCGTTCGCGGCAGCGATGCTGGTGCTGGCCGCCGCGTCGGCGTGGTGGGCGCTCGCGCTCGCTGCACAGGCGGCCGCGCAGCCGCTGCGCTTCAGCCTGCCGCCGGGGCTGGCCCACGGGCTGCTGATGAGCCTGGGCTTCATGCCGCTGTTCTTCACCGGCTTCCTGTGCACCGCGGGCCCGCGCTGGCTCGGCGCCGCGGCCATCGGCGCGCGCGCGATCGCGCCGGCGGTGCTGGCGCAGCTGGCGGGCTGGGCGGTGTTCCTCGTCGGCGTGCATGCGCCGGGGCCTGCGCTGGCCGCGCCCATCGCCGGCCTCGGGCTCGGCGCGGTCGCGCTCGGCTGGACCGCGGTGGCGTGGCGCTTCGTCGCGATGCTGCGCGCGAGCCGGGTCGACGATCGCCGCCATGCGCGGCTGATCGCGGTCGGCGCAGCGGTCGGCGTGCTTGTCGCATGGGCCGCGGCGCTGTGCGTCGCGAGCGGCGCGCTCGGCGCAGCGCGCGCGCTGGTGCAGGCCGCGCTGTGGTGGTTCGTCGGCATCGTCTTCATCGCCGCCAGCCACCGGATGACGCCGTTCTTCGACGCCAGCGCGCTGCCGGCCCTCGACGCGGCGCGCCCGATGTGGCTGCTGTGGGCGCTCGTCGTGCTGCTCGCGGTCGAAGGCGCCGGCAGTGTCGCCGACACGCTGGCCGGCCCGCTGCCGCGCACGCTGAGCGCGCTGCAGGCCGCGATCGAGTCCTGTGGCGGCGCGCTGCTGCTCGCTTCGGCGTGGCGCTGGGCGCGCACGCACGGCTTGCGCTTTCGGCTCGTCACGATGCTGTATGTCGGCTTTGTCTGGCTCGGCCTCGGCTTCGCGCTCGCCGGGCTGTCGCATGCGCTGCAGGCGGCGCGCGGCGGTGCGCCGCCGCTCGGCCTCGCGCCGCTGCATGCCTACACGATGGGCTTTCTCGGCTCGACGATGGTGGCGATGGTCACGCGCGTCAGCAGCGGCCACAGCGGGCGTGCGGTGGCCGCGGACGATCGCGTCTGGCGCCTGTTCTGGGTGCTGCAGGCCGCGACGTGCGCGCGCATCGCCGCGGCCATTTTCGCCACGCCGGAGGGCCGCGTCGCCGCGCCGCTGCTGGCGGTGGCGGCACTGGTCTGGGGCGCGGGCGCGGCGGGTTGGGCCTGGCACTGCGGCATCGGTTATGGCCGGCCGCGCGCCGACGAGCGACCCGGCTGAATCGGCGTGCGCGACGGCGTGCCGCGCCGCTCGCTTGATCTCCATCAAGGTCGGCGAGCGCCGCATTTCTAAGATAGGTGCATTCAAAAAGCACCTTCTGATCACTCTCGCCGAAACGGAGCCTCCATGCCCATCACCGACCCCGTCACCATCGTCGACGTGCGCCGCATCGCCGGTCGCGATCGCCATCCGATGATCTTCTCGACCTTCCGCGGCCTGGCCGCGGGGCAGGCGATGGAGCTCGTCAACGACCACGACCCGGTGCCGCTGTACCACCACTTCCAGGCCGAGCTGCCGGGCAAGTTCGGCTGGGACTACCTGCAGCGCGGCCCCGACATCTGGCGCGTCGCGATCAGCCGACTCGCGCCCCGGCACGGCGACGGCCAGTGCTGCGGCTCGTGTGGCGGCGCCTGAGCCCAGACGATTCCATCGACTCATTCAGGAACATCCATGAACACCAACAACAGGCTGTGGCGCTGGCTCGGCCTCATCTTCGTGCTGTCGTTCGGGGCGCTCGGCTACCTCGGCTGGCAGATCTATCTGACCGCGCCGCCGATCCCGAAGGCGGTCGTCACGACCCAGGGCGACGTGCTCTTCACCGGCGAGCAGATCCAGCTCGGCCAGCAGGCCTGGCTGTCGGCCGGCGGCCAGCAGCTCGGCACCGTCTGGGGCCACGGCAGCTATGTTGCGCCAGACTGGTCGGCCGACTGGCTGCACCGCGAAGCGCTCGCGCTGCAGGCGATCCGCGCCGGCGAGCACCGCGCGGTCGCGACCTTGACGAACGCCGACCGCGCCGCGATCGACGCGACGCTCAAGGACGAGATGCGCCGCAACACTTACGACGAGGCGAGCGGCACGGTCACCGTCTCGACCGAGCGGGCGCGTGCGATCCGCGAGGTGGCGAGCCATTACGAGGCGCTGTTCGGCAGCGAGCCGGCACTCGCACAGCTGCGCGAGCAATATGCGATGAGCGACGGCGCGTTGCCGGTGCAGGCCGACCGCCAGGCGCTGACCGCGTTCTTCTTCTGGTCGGCCTGGGCCGCCGCGACCGACCGGCCCGGCGAGACCCAGCTCTCGTACACCAGCAACTGGCCGCACGAGCCGCTGGTGGGCAACACGATGTCGGACTCGGCCGCGATCTGGTCGATGGTCAGCATCATCCTGCTGCTCGCCGGCATCGCCGCGATGCTGTGGCTGCACGGCAGTGGCCGGCACGAGGATGCGCCCAAGCCGCTCGCCGCCGACCCCTTCCTCGGCGCGGTCGCGACCCCGTCGATGAAGGCGACGCGCAAGTATTTCTTCGCGGTCGTCGGCTTGATCCTGCTGCAGATCGGCATGGGCACCGTCACCGCGCACTACGCGGTCGAAGGCCAGGCCTTCTTCGGCATTCCGCTCGCGCAGGTGCTGCCATATGTCGTGAGCCGCACGATCCACACCCAGGTCGGCATCTTCTGGATCGCCACCGCCTGGCTCGCGACCGGCCTGTACATCGCGCCGCTGCTGTCGGGGCGCGAGCCGAAGCTGCAGAAGCTCGGCGTCGATGTGCTGTTCTGGGCGCTGATCGCGATCGTCGTCGGCTCGACCGCGACCGGCTGGCTCGGCACCTTGCAGCACCGCGGCGTCGACTTCAGCTTCTGGCTCGGCAACCAGGGCCTCGAGTTCACCAGCATGGGCCGCGTCTGGCAGCTGCTGCTGTTCGTCGGCCTGCTGTTCTGGGTGGTCCTGCTCGGCCGGGCCCTCTGGCCGGCGCTGATGAAGCCATCGGAGTCGCGCGGGCTGATCGCGATGGTGTTCCTGTCGGCCACCTGCATCGGCGGCTTCTATTCGACCTCGCTGGTCTGGGGCCAGCACACGCACTACTCGATGATCGAGTACTGGCGCTGGTGGCTGGTGCACCTGTGGGTCGAGGGCTTCTTCGAGGTCTTCGCCACCGCGGTCGTCGCGCTGATCTTCACGCGCCTGGGCCTGGTGCGCAGCGAGAGCGCGAACCGCGCGATCGTCGCCGAGACCATCGTGTTCCTGTTCGGCGGCATCCTGGGCACCTTGCACCACCTGTACTTCACCGGCACGCCAACCTCGGTGATCGCCGTCGGTGCGGTGTTCTCGGCGCTCGAGGTCGTGCCGCTGGCAATGATCGGGCTGGAGGCGATCCAGACCTACAGGCGCGCGCAGTCGGCGCCGTGGCTGGCCGCGTACAAGTGGCCGGTGATGTGCTTCGTCGCGGTCGGCTTCTGGAACACCGTCGGTGCCGGGCTGCTCGGCTTCGCGATCAACCCGCCGGCGTCGCTGTACTACGTGCAGGGCCTGAACATGACGGCCGCGCACGGCCACGCCGCGCTGTTCGGCGTCTACGGCATGCTCGGCATCGGCCTGATGCTGTTCTGCCTGCGCAACCTGTATGCGCGCGGCCTGCATGCCGACGGCCTGCTCAAGCCCGCGTTCTGGGGCCTGAACCTCGGCCTGGCGATGATGGTCTTCATGTCGCTGCTGCCGGCCGGCATCTACCAGGCCTGGGCCAGCGTCAGCAAGGGCCTGTGGTACGCGCGCTCGCCGGAGATCATCCACTCGAAGCTGATGGAGACGCTGGTCTGGCTGCGCGTGCCGGGCGACATCGTGTTCGCGCTCGGTGCGCTGCTGCTCGCGGTGTATGCGCTGCGGCTGCTGCGCCGTGCGGCGCGTGTGCCCGAACCGGCCGCCGCTGCGGTGGCGCTGGGCCAGCGCTGATCGCATCATGAAGAGCCGGCCGAGCCGGCTCCTTTTCCACTTGAATCTGGCGCAAATGATTGGCGGCACGACGATGAAACTGACGACCTTCACCGACTACAGCCTGCGCGTGCTGATCTACCTGGCGACCGCGCCGCAGCGGCGCGCGACGATCGCCGAGATCGCCGCGGCCTTCGACATCTCGGAGCATCACCTGACGAAGGTCGTGCACCATCTCGGCAAGAGCGGCTGGCTCGCGAACATCCGCGGCAAGGGCGGTGGGCTGACTTTGGCGATGCCGGCAGCGGCGATCGTCGTCGGCAAGGTGGTGCGCGACACCGAGAAGGTGATTGCCCCGGCCGAATGCTTCGAGACCGACGGCACCGACTGCTGCATCGAGCGCATCTGCCGACTGCGCGGCGTGCTCGGCGAGGCGATCGTGGCGTTCTATGCGGTGCTCGACCGCTATACCCTGGCCGATCTGGTGCACAACGACGCGGCGCTCGCGCGCGTGATGTTCATCGCGCCCGCGGCGCAGCACGCCCCGGCGCGGAGGGCGCCATGAGCGGCGTCGCGCGCGCGCCGTCTGTCGACGCGGCGCCGGCGCCGTTCCCGTACGACGGGCCGGCGGCGCTGCGCCAGCCGATCATCGACGCGCTCGAGCAGGTCGTCGACCCGGAGGTTGCACTGAACATCGTCGACGTCGGCCTGGTCTACGGCGTGAGCGTCGATGCCACCCGGCTGCATGTGCGGCTGACGATGACCTCGGCCGCGTGCCCGGTGGTCGACGTGATCATCGACGACGTCGAGCGCGAGCTCGACCGGGTCCTGCCGGCGGGGTTGCGCATCGAGGTCGAGCTGGTCTGGGAGCCGGCGTGGACGGCCGAGCGCATGAGCGAGGGCGCGAAGCGCTTCATGGGATGGTGACCGGGATGGCGACGCCGCAACGCGTTCGCCCGGCGGCGCGACGCGCGCCGTCGCGGCCGGCGCTGGCGGTCGCGCTGCGCGCGCTGTCCATCGCCGCGGTGGCGGCGTCGCTGCTCAGCGGCATCGCCGGCGGGCTGCTGCGCGTCGGTGTCGTGCTGCCGTCGACTGACGATGCACCGTGGCTGGCGCAGGCCGGCATGCAGCACGCGGCGCTGATGATCTGCGGCTTTCTCGGCACCGTGATCGGCATCGAGCGCGCGGTCGCGGTCAAGCGGCGGCTCGCGTTCGCAGCACCGCTCGCATCGGCGCTGGGCGGCGTGTGCCTGCTGCTCGGCCGAGTCGGACCCGGCGCGCGCCTGATGCTGCTTGCGGCGCTTGTGTTCGTCGCGGTCAACGGCGTGGTCGTGGCGCGCCAGCGCGCGGCGCATACGTGGCTGCTGCTCGTGGCCGCGCTGGCGTGGCTGTGCGGTTGTGCGCTGTTCGCGCTGCAGGGCGGGCAGGGCGACGCGGTCGCGGCAGCGCTGCCGTGGTGGTTCGCGTTCCTGGTGATCACGATCGCGGCCGAGCGGCTCGAGATGACACGCCTGATGCGGCGCGGGCCGGCGATGCAGGCGCTGCTCGGCGGCGTGCTGCTGCTGATGCTGGCCGGTGCGGCCTGGAGCACGTGGTTGAGCGCGTGGTCGCCCGCGGTCGGGGGCCTGCTGTTCGGCGCGTCGCTGAGCCTGCTCGCCGCCTGGCTCGCGGTGTTCGACATCGCGCGCCGCACCGTGTTCGCGCGCGGACTGAGCCGCTACATGGCGGTGTGCCTGCTCGGCGGTTACACCTGGCTCGCGGTCGCCGGCGCGGCCTGGGCCGGCAGCGCGTACGGTTTGCCGCTGCGCGATGCCGCGCTGCATGCGCTCGGCCTGGGCTTCATCGTCAGCATGATGATGGGCCATGCCCCGGTGATCCTGCCGGCGGTCGCGCGCGTCAAGCTGCAGTTCGGCGCGCTGTTCTACCTGCCGCTGCTCATCCTGCATGGGTCGCTGGCACTGCGGCTGGGCGCCGGTCTGGCCGATGTCGCGATGCGCGCGGTCGGCGCGGTCGGCAACGCGGCGGCGATCGCGGCGTTCGTCCTGACCGTCATCGGCGCGGCATTCGTGTGGCAATTTCACCATGGCGCATCGCGCGCCGCAGAGGTCATCCGATGACGACGTTCCTCACGATCGACGAGCCGCCGCGCGCGGCGCCACCGCCGCCCGGCTTCGCGCTGTGGCGGCTGGGGTTCCGGCCGTTCTACCTGCTCGCGAGCGCGTTCGCGGCGCTGTCGATCGCGCTGTGGGCGCTGCAGTTTTCCGGCTGGCTCGGCATGCCCTATCTGCAGGGGCCGATCTGGCATGCGCACGAGATGCTGTTCGGCTTCGCGCTCGCGGTCGTCGTCGGCTTTCTGTTCACGGCCGGGCGCAACTGGTCGAACCGGCCGACCCCGACCGGCGCCACGCTCGCGGCGCTCGCGGCGCTGTGGGTCGCGGGCCGGGTGCTGGTGCTGACGCCGTTCGGCTGGGCCGCAGCGATCGTCAACACCGCATTCCCGCTGGCCGCGGCGATCGCGCTGGCGATCCCGTTCATCGCTTCGCGCAACCGGCGCAACTACTTCTTCGTCGGCCTGCTGCTGCTGATGGCACTGGCCGAACTCGCGGTGCACCTGGTGCAGCTCGGCGTCGTGCAGCTGCCCGGCTGGATCGGCATCCAGCTCGCGCTCGACATGCTGCTGTTCATCATCGCGGTGATGGCCGGCCGGGTCGTGCCGATGTTCACCAACAACGGCGTGCCCGGCGCCACGGCGGCGCGGCAGCCGGTGATCGAGAGGCTCGCGCTCGGCAGCATCCTCGCGCTGCTCGCCGCCGATGCGCTGCAGTGGCACGGCGCGGCGCTCGCGTTCGTGGCCGGCGTCTGCGCGGTCGCGCACTTCGCGCGCTGGGCGATGTGGCAGCCGTGGAAGACCGGGCGCGTGCCGATCGTCTGGGTGCTGCATGTCGCGTACGCGTGGATCCCCGTGCACCTCGCGCTGCGCGCGCTGGTCGCGCTGGGCTGGGGCCTGCCGACGGTAGCGACGCACGCGCTGACGGTCGGCGCGGCCGGCGGGCTGATCATCGGCATGATGACGCGCACGGCGCGCGGCCACACCGGCCGGGCGCTGCGCGCCGATCGTGCGGATGTCGCTTGCTATCTGCTGGTGCTGGCGGCGGCGCCGGTGCGCGTGCTGGTGCCGCTCGCGGCGCCGGCGCTCACGCTCCCGGCGATCCTCGCGTCGGCGGCGCTGTGGTCGGCCGGATTCGGGCTGTACACGCTGCGCTACTGGCCGGTGCTGACGCGGCCGCGCCTGGACGGCAAGCCGGGGTGACGCGATGGACTACTTTCTGATCAAGACCGTCCATCAGATCGCGGTGGCCCTGTCGGTTGCCGGCTTCTTCGCGCGTGGCGTCGGCGCGCTGCGCGGTGCGGCGTGGGTGCGCGGCCGGCTCGCGAAGACGCTACCGCACGTGATCGATTCAGTGCTGCTGCTGTCGGCGCTGACCTTGGCGTGGATGCTGCGATTGACGCCGAGCGCCGCGCCCTGGCTGCTCGCGAAGATCATCGGGCTGCTGCTCTACATCGGCCTGGGCGTCGTCGCGCTGCGGCCGGGCGGGCCGCTCGCGGTGCGCGCCACTGCGTGGGCGGCGGCCTTGCTGACCTTCGGCTGGATTGTCTCGGTGGCGGTGACGAAGAACCCGCTCGGGTTCTTCGGTGCGTTGTGAACGCGGGCGGCGCGGCACACTCGGCGCGCGACAGCGCGCTCTACAGGCGATCGAGCAGTTGCGCGGTCGCCGCGCGGGCCCCGGTTCGGGCGAGCAGGTCGCCCGCCAGGTGATCGGCGCCGCGCTCGATCAGCACGTTGTCGGCCAGCTGCGACAGCACCGGCACCATGCTGCGCGACACGACGATCAGCTCGACGATGCCCATCGTGCGCAGCGCGGTGCTCACGCGCTGCGACGACAACAGATATTCGCTCGCGTCCATCCGCAGGTGCTTGTTCTCGAGCGCGCACAGCACGGCCACCGGGTCGCGCAGCGCCGCAAGACGGATCTTCTGGGTCGTTGACAACGAACATCCTCCAACGAAGTGCAGGGCCCGAACTGCTCCGGCCCGATGCCTGAACTTCGGCGCGTTCGCGCACAACTGAAGCGCTCGTGCCGACGACGGGTCGATGAACGTGATCGATCCGCGCGCGCCGGTGCCAGAATCGTGCGGCGATGCACTCGGTCGGGTGCTTCTTGTTGCCGCGAATCTGCCTGTCAACCCGCTGCCCTGCCATGCGCGAATTCGACACTACGCGCCTTCCGGCGCAACCCACGGTCGTCGCGCCCGACGGCTCCGACGTGCGCGTGCTGCTCGGCCTCGCGGGCGGCGGCATGGCGCACTTCACGCTCGCGGCCGGCGCGGTGTCGCGCGCGGTCGTGCACCGCAGCGTCGAGGAGATCTGGTTCGTGCTGTCCGGGCACGGCGAGATGTGGCGCCGCCAGGGCGAGCGCGAGGCGATCGTGGCGCTCGCGCCCGGCGTGTGCGTGACGATCCCGGTGGGCACGCGATTCCAGTTTCGCGCCGACGCAGCCGGGGCGCTGGCCGTCGTCGGCATCACGATGCCGCCGTGGCCGGGCGCCGACGAGGCCATGCCGGCCACCGGGCCGTGGCCGCCCATGCCGGGACAGCCTCCTCGCGCCGCCGACGCCGCGGCCGAGCCCGACCTATCATGAACGGTCGCAACCTCGAGAAGGACAACGTCATGCGCCAGATCCTGTTCGCCACCACGCTGCTGCTCGGTGCCGCCGGCGCGGCGCAGTCGGCCGGCTTCTCGCTGAGCAGCCCGTCGATCAAGCCGGGCAGCACGCTGACCGAGGCCCAGGTCTTCAAGGGCTTCGGCTGCGAAGGCAAGAACATCTCGCCCGCGCTGAAATGGAGCGGTGCGCCCAAGGACACCAAGAGCTTCGCGCTCACGGTCTACGACCCGGATGCGCCGACCGGCTCGGGCTGGTGGCACTGGGTCGTCTACAACATCCCGGCCAGCGCGACCGAGCTGCCCGAAGGTGCAGGCGCGGCCGATGGCAAGGCGATGCCGGCCGGCGCCGTCCAGGGCCGCACCGACTTCGGTACCGCCGGCTTCGGCGGGGCCTGCCCGCCGCCCGGGGACAAGCCGCACCGCTACATCTTCACGGTCCATGCGCTGAAGACCGAGAAGATCGACGCGCCGGCCGACGCGAGCGCGGCACTGGTCGGCTTCATGATCAACGCGAATCGGATCGGCAAGGCCAGCTTCGAGGCGAAGTACGGCCGAAAGTGAGCCGCCCGCGCGGATGTCGCGCCGCGATTTGCTAAACTTCCGGTTGTCGTGGGGGGGTAGCTCAGCTGGGAGAGCGTCGCGTTCGCAATGCGAAGGTCGGGAGTTCGATCCTCCTCCTCTCCACCACCGACACACCAGGGCCCGCCGTTCGAGCGGGCCCTTTCTTTTCAGGCTGATGAATTGCCTCGCGTGCGGCCCCGGCAACGTGCCGCCTTGACACGAACAGCGGCATCGCGCCCTGCCGCGCAGTTGACCTGTGTTGCCAAACACCGGAGCATCGGCGCCTGTCTGTCGTTGCCTTCCGCTCGGCACGCGCCTGCCGGCGTGCTGCGATCCGTGTCCTGTCACCGACCTTACCGCCCGCCCGCGGGTCGAAGGAAAGTCATGCATCTGAATCGCCGCATCGCCCTTGGTCTACTGGTCGTGCTGCTCCAAGCCTGCGCGTCTGGGCCGAAGCCATCTCAGCCCGACCTCAACGAGGCCGGCGGTGGGTCGGACTGGCTCCTGCCGAACCGGGACTACGCCGGTCAGCGCTACGCCGGGCTGAACGGGATCACGCCGGACAACGCAGCCGGCCTGCGTCCGGTCTGCACATTCAACAGTGCCGACACCTCGCGGTTCGCGGGCAATCCGCTGGTCTGGCGCGGCAAACTGTATCTGACCACCCGTGCGAGCACGTACGCATTGAACGCGGCCGATTGCACCATGATCTGGAAGCACGAGGCGCCGGGAACCCTCAATGCGTTTCAGAGTCGCGGGGCGGCATTGAAGGACGGCAAGCTCGTCCGCGCCACGATGGACGGCCGTCTGATCGCACTCGATGCCGAGTCGGGTGCGCTGGTGTGGGAAAGCCGTGCCGCCGACGCCACGCGGGGTGAAGCGATGGTGATGTCGCCGGTCGCATTCGAAGACATGGTGATTGTCGCGGTCGGCATCGGTGAGTACGGCGTGAAGGGCTGGATCGGCGCCTTCCGGCTTGCAGACGGCGCACCGGTCTGGAAGTTCACCACGATCCCGGTCGACGGCGATCCTGCCGCGACCACCTGGAGCAGCTCGGAGACGCGGGCCAGGGGAGGCGGTGGCGTCTGGACAGTCGCACCGTCGATTGATATCGACCAGGGGCTGCTTTTCGTCGCGGTCGGAAACCCCGCGCCCGACTTCTTCGGCGATGTGCGCGAAGGCACGAATCTGTATACGGCATCCCTCGTCGTCCTCGATGTGCGCACCGGCCAGCTGCGTTGGCACCGCCAGTTCGTCCCCCACGACCTGCACGACCACGACCTGACGGTGTCCGGCCCGCTCTATCAGGTCAGCATCGACGGCAGACGCCTGTCGATGGTGGCGACGGGCGGAAAGGACGGGTTGCTGCGCGCCCTCGATCGAGACAGCCACCAGGAGGTCTTCTCGGTGGCGGTGACGACGCGGACGAATGCCGACGCCGCGCCGACGACGGCAGGCGTCCACAGCTGCCCCGGTGCGCTCGGCGGGCTGCAGTGGAACTCGCCCGCGTTCAGCCCGCGATTGAACCGGCTCTTCGTGCCCGCCGTCGACTGGTGCGCGACCTTCAGGAAGGCCGATCAGCTTCGCTACGTGCCGGGTCAGTTCTACATGGGTGGCTCGGCCACCGCCGACCCGGTCGAGAAGTCGCGCGGTTGGCTCACCGCGCTGGATGCGGCCACCGGCGCCGTGGCGTGGCGGTACGAATCGCGCCTGCCGATGGTCGCCGCCGTCACCGCGACATCGGGCGACATGCTGTTCACCGGCGAGCTCACCGGCGACTTCCTGGCCCTCGATGCCCGTGACGGCAAGGTGCTCTATCGACATGCCGTCGGCGGCGCCATCGGCAACGGTGTCATCACCTATGGCGTGGGCGGCAGGCAAGTCGTGGCGGTGACGTCCGGAACGGCCACGGCCTTCTGGAAAGTCCCGGCGGCGCCGGCCTCGGTGACGCTGTTCGCGCTGCCTTGAAGCGCCTGCAAGCTATCGGCAGGCGCCGAGATCCAGCACGTCAAGTTGCTGCGGGCTTCTGACGCGCTGATCCGCTGCACCCGCGTACCCATTCGAATGCAGCACGTAGGCCACGACGTCGAGGTAATCGGCGCTCGACAACGTGCCCGGTTCGCCAGCGGGCATCTGCGTGCTGATCACGTAGTAAAGATCGCCGGCGGTCCGCCCCTTCAGGCGCCAACGAGTGTCGAAGGCGCTGCCCGCGAGGGCCATCGCGGCTCCGCCCGTCAATGCCGGACCGTGGCACGCGGCGCAGGCGCGCCGGTACAGCGCCGCACCTCCGGCCAGCTGCGAACTTGCGTAGTAGCCGCTCGGGCATTCCGCGCTGGTCGCCGTGCCGGCCGCGGCGGCGACGCCGAGGAAGACCAGCGCGGCGCATCCTGGGGCGCGCAGGTGATCTCGCTCTCTCAGGCCTGGGGCCGGATGTTCTGGTTGAGGCAGAACAGGTTCGCGGGGTCGTACTTCGCCTTCAACGCGCCGAGCCGCGCGTAGTTGGGTCCGTACGCGCCGGCCGCAACGCGCTGCGCTTCGTCTTCCGGCATGAAATTCACGTAGACGCCGCCGGTGGCGTGCGGCGCGAGTGCGTCGAACAGCTGGCGCGCCCAGTCGATGCACCTGGCGTCGTCGCTGCTGTCGCGCCAGCGGGTATGCACATTGATGACGTACTCGACATCGCGATGCGGGTAGGCCGTGGCGTCGGTGGGAACGCGATTGACGGCCCCGCCCAGATGGCCGATGAAGGCTTCGCACTCGGCGGTCGGAAGGCGCCCGATCGCCTCGCACAGGATCCGCTCGACGTCGACATTCAGCGTCTTGAAGTCATGTGACTTCCAGTAGTTGCGTGCCCCGCGTTCAAGCAGCGGATCGAAGGCCGTCTGCCAGGCGGCGAAGGGCATCGCGCCGACGTGCTCGCCCGCCGCAGTACCGAAGCGACGCAAATGTGCGGCCAGTTCATTGCCCTGACTCGTTTCGCCGATCCAGCAGAACGCGAGGACGACAACCTCGGTGCCATGCACGCTCGCGGGCAGGAACGGCAGCGGCGGCGCCTTGCGCATCACCAGCCAGGCCGTCATCTCGTCGGGCGCCGAGGCGGTGAAGGCTCTATAGCCCTCGAAGACCTGGCGCGCCTGCTCGATCGGGTAGACGATGAGCCCCGCCAGGACCTCGGGCCCGAGCTTGTGCAATCGATACTCGAACGAGGTGACGACGCCGAAATTGCCGCCGCCGCCGCGCACGGCCCAGAACAGGTCGGCGTTCTGCGTCGGGCTGGCCTGGACGAACTCACCCGAAGCAAGCACGACATCGACGCCAAGCAGATTGTCGATCGTCAGGCCACGCTTGCGGCTCTGCCAGCCAAAGCCGCCGCCCAGCGTAAGACCGGCCATGCCGGTCGTCGAATTGATGCCGGTGGGGGTGGACAGGCCGAAGGCCTGCGTCTCGCGATCGAAGTCCGACAGAAGCGCACCGGGTTCGACGCGCGCTGTCCCAAGGGCCGGATCGACGCGCACTGACTTCATGGCCGACAGGTCGAGCATCAGACCGCCATCGCAGGTGGCCTTGCCCGCGATGTTGTGCCCGCCGCCCCTGACAGCGAGCAGCAACCGGTTTTCGCCGGCGAACTTCACCGCCTGGATCACGTCGCCGGCGCCGGCAGCGCGCACGACGGCCGCGGGTCGGCGGTCGACCATGGCATTCCAAAGGGTGCGTGCCGCGTCGTAGCCGGGCTCATCGGGAAGGACGAGATTGCCGCGCAACGCGGTGCGCAGGGCATCGATGCGTTCCGGCGCGATGGCGGCGGTGCCGCCCTGCTGGGTACGAAAGTCGATCATGGAAGAAACCTCCTGACGGACCGATCGAGGCGCCGCGCAGGGACTCCGCCAGCGTGGGAAAGCTGTCAGTCCCCGGCAAGCGGGGACAAGCTACTCGCCGGCGAGTGGGCCGTACATCCCTAGGACACGCTGGCGATCGGGCCGGGCGCCTGTCAGACCGGATGACGCACCGAGAGTCAGCGACCCGCTGATGAGCGGGCTGCGCCGCAAAGGCTGAGCCCCGCCTTCATGCGCAGGCGGCGAGCGGCAGGCAGGTCAAGCGTGCCCGGCGCAATCGATCGCGCCGGCATGGACGGTCTACAGGTGCTCCAGCCAAGAGGCCGCGTGGTTCTGGGCGCGTTCGAGCCGGTCGTCGCCCGGCCAGGTCAGGGGCGCCTGCAGCACGTACTGGACCGCGGTTTCCGGCGCAATGCTGCCGATGTCGCGGTAGGCGTCGACGGCGACCTTCATCGCCGCACCGAAATCGCCTTTGGTCTCGAACGCAAAGATGCCGGCGAAGGTGGCGCACCAGGCGAGCTTGTCGGGATCGAAGACTTCCATGGGAAAAATTTACCAAATTTCTCGAGCGAGAGTTGTAGGAAATTGCCTCTTTAGCGACGCTCCGGTGCAACAGCATCGCCAGCCCGAGGCGCCACCCGATGCAGCCGGCCGGCGCCTCGAGCCGCCTCGCTTCACCGGCACTCGGGTTAATCGGGATCACCGCACGGCGCATTTTGCGTACAGTTTTGTATACCAGCTTGCGTGCGTCACTGGTGCCGACGGCATGGATTTTGCGAGACTGGCCGGCCATCACCTCACCGAACGGAGAACCGCATGGACATCCGCAACCCGTCTCCCGATCTCTACAACGAGGATCTCGCGCCCGCCAAGGCGCGCAACTGGGGCGCCTTCAGCATCTTCAATGTCTGGACCTCCGACGTCCACAGCCTGTGGGGTTACTACCTTGCCGCCAGTCTGTTTCTGCTGTGTGGCAGCTTCGTGAATTTCGTGATCGCGATCGGGCTCGGCTCGCTGATCATCTTCGCGCTGATGAACCTGATCGGCTATGCCGGCGAGAAGACCGGCGTGCCCTACCCGGTGCTGGCGCGCGCGTCATTCGGCGTCTGGGGTGCGAACCTCGCGGCAATCGTGCGTGCGGTCGTCGCGTGCTTCTGGTATGGCGCGCAGACCGCGGCGGCGTCCGGCGCGATGGTGGCGCTGCTGATCCGCAGCGACGCCGTGCTCGCGTTCCACAAGAGCAGTCACTTCCTCGGGCACTCGAGCCTCGAGGTGATCTGCTATGTCGTGATCTGGGCAATGCAGCTGCTGATCATCCAGAAGGGCATGGAAACGGTGCGCCGCTTCCAGGACTGGGCCGGCCCCGCGGTGTGGGTCGCGATGCTGGTGCTGGCGATCGGGCTGTGCGTCAAGGCCGGCGGCTTCTCGTTCGACCACGGCATCCCGATGGACGTGCTGCTCGACAAGACCAAGGACGCCGGCATCAGCGGCGAGCCGGGGTCGTTCTGGGCGCTGATGGCGGTCGGTGCGACCTGGGTCACGTACTTCGCCGCGCTCTACCTGAACTTCTGCGACTTCTCGCGCTATGCGAAGAACAAGGAGGCCGTGAAGAAGGGCAACCTGTGGGGCCTGCCGGTGAACCTGATTGCGTTCTCGCTGGTCGCCGGCATCACGACGATCGCCGCGTTCAAGGTCTACGGCGAAGTGCTGCTGCACCCGGAACAGATCTCCGCCAAGTTCGACAGCTGGGTGCTGGCGCTGATCGCGGCACTGACCTTCGCGGTGGCCACCTTGGGCATCAACGTCGTCGCCAACTTCGTCTCGGCCGCGTTCGACATCTCGAACACCTTCCCGCGGCTGATCAGTTTCAAGAAGGGTGGCTACATCGCGGCCGGCATCGCGCTGGTGCTGTACCCGTTCGCGCCGTGGGAGGGCAACGCCGCGCATTTCGTCAACGCGATCGGCGCGACGATGGGGCCGCTGCTGGGCGTCATCCTGGTCGACTACTACCTGGTCGCCAAGGGCAACATCAACGTTCAGGCGCTGTACGAGGAGCATGGTGAATACCGTTACGAGGGCGGCTGGAACGTCAACGCGCTTGTCGCTGCCGGGATCGGCTCGGTGTTCTCGACGCTGCTGCCGAATTTCACGAACCTGCTGCCGGGCTGGTGGAACACCTATGGCTGGTTCTTCGGCGTCGCGATCGCCGGCACGGTCTATCTCGTGATGGCGGGCCTGCGCCCGCGCGCGTTGCCGGCAACGGCCAAGGCGACGTGACGCACGCATGCCGGATCGCCCCGCGATGCTGAGCAAATCGAAGATCGCCGAACGGGTCGTTCATTCGATCCTGAGCCGCAAGCTGCGCCCGGGCGAACGCCTGGGCGAGCAGGAGCTGGCCGACCTGTTCGGCGTGAGCCGAACGCTGGTGCGCGAGGCGCTGATGCAGCTGCAGGCGCGCGGCTTCGTCGAAGTCCGCTCGCGCCTCGGCTGGTATGTGGTCGAGCCCTCGTTCGACGAAGCGCGCGAGACCTACGCGGCGCGGCGCATCATCGAGCCGGGCATGCTGCGCGACGCCGGCAAGCCGCTGCAGTCGGCGATCCGGCGCTTGCGCCAGCACGTGGCCGACGAGCGCAAGTCGATCGCGGCGGCCGATGCCGCGACGCGCAGCGTGCTGCTGGCCGACTTTCACGTCTGCCTGGCCGACTGCCTCGGCAACCGCTTCCTGACCGCGATGATGGTCGATCTGTCGGCCCGCACGACGCTGGTGTCGGCGCTGTACCAGTCGCAGACCGCAGCGCAGGAGTCGAACGACGACCACGCGCAGATCGTCGCTGCGCTCGCGGCCGGCGAGTCCGCACGGGCCGAGGCGCTGATGCGCGCGCACATCGATTCGCTCGCGGCACGCCTGGACGAGACGCTGGCCGATTCGGGCAACTCGCGCGACCGGCTGCACGAGGCGCTGGTGCCCGTGGCCTCGCGCAAGCCACGCCAGGCCGCCGCCAAACGCACGGCCTGATCCGCAAGGCCGGACTCGCGGGCCCCGACTCGGTTAGGCTGCGGCCAGCCTCACGCCCGCAGCGACCGATGAATCCCACCCCTGCCCAGCAACGGGCCCTGCAGCTGCTGCTCCTCGCGGTATCGATCGCGTTCGCCTGGATCCTGTGGCCATTCTTCGGTGCCGTCTTCTGGGCGGCGGCGCTGGCGCTGCTGTTCATGCCGGCCCATCGCCGCCTGCTGCGGCTGATGGGCCGCCGGCCGAATCTCGCGGCCGCCGGCATGGTGCTGCTGTGCCTGCTCGTCGTGATCCTGCCGATCGGGCTGCTGGTCGCCGCGCTGGTGCAGGAGGTGGCGTTGTTCTACGACAATCTGCAGTCGAAGAAGATCGATGTCGCGGCCGTGGTGCAGCAGTTCATCGGCACCTTGCCGGCGTGGCTGACCGGGCTGCTCGATCGCTTCGGCCTCGGCGACCTGGCTTCGATGCAGCAGAAGCTCGCGACCGGCGCTGCGCAGGCCAGCCGCTTCGTCGCGACCCAGGCCATGGGCATCGGCCAGAACGCCTTCGAGCTGATCGTCAGCGGCGGCGTGATGCTCTACCTGCTGTTCTTCTTCCTGCGCGACGGCGCGCGCATCGCCGCGCACATCGAGCGCTCGATCCCGCTCAGCCCGGAGCACAAGACGCATCTGTTCGGCAAGTTCGCGACGGTGGTGCGCGCCACCATCAAGGGCAACGTGCTGGTCGCGGCTGCGCAAGGCGCGCTGGGCGGCCTGATCCTGTGGGCGCTCGGTGTCAAGGCGGCGCTGCTGGCCGGCGTGCTGATGGGGTTCCTGTCCTTGCTGCCGGCGGTCGGCGCGGCGATTGTCTGGGTGCCGATCGCGGCGGGTTTCCTGCTCGCCGGCAGTGTCTGGAAAGGCGTCGTGCTGATCGCCGCCGGCGTCTTCGCGATCGGCCTGATCGACAACATCCTGCGGCCGATCCTGGTCGGCAAGGACACGCAGATGCCCGACTACCTGGTGCTCGTCTCGACGCTCGGCGGCATCGCGGTGCTCGGCCTGAACGGCTTCGTGATCGGCCCGGCGATCGCCGCGCTGTTCATCGCGGTCTGGGACCTGTTCGCCTCGCG
>Ga0207691_10002028_pt1 | contig 19816 bp, 21 predicted proteins | sample KBSM13metaG_FD_184327 | JGI IMG/M metagenome (GOLD analysis project Ga0207691, IMG submission 184327) | Miscanthus rhizosphere microbial communities from Kellogg Biological Station, Michigan, USA - KBS M1-3 metaG (SPAdes) (version 2) | ecosystem: Host-associated > Plants > Roots > Rhizosphere >... | reverse complement strand
TGACACGACATGCCCGAAGTGCCGGGGACCGGCGGAGCGCGAAACGGACACGCTGGACACGTTCATCGACTCGTCGTGGTACTACATGCGCTATGCCTGCCCCGATGCCGAATCGATGGTCGACGCGCGCAACGATTACTGGAACCCGATGGACCAGTACATCGGCGGGATCACGCACGCGATCCTTCATCTCTTGTATGCGCGCTTCTGGACCAAAGTGATGCGCGACATGCACTACGTCAAGATGGACGAGCCGTTCACGCGGCTTCTGACGCAGGGCATGGTGCTCAATCACGTGTACTTCCGGCGCACGGCGAAAGGCGGCATCGACTACTTCCCGCCGACGGAAGTGGAGGTGAGGCAAGACGCATCGGGCCGCACGTCCGGCGCGTTCCTGAAAGCGGACGGCAAGCCGGTGGAGGACGGCGGCGTGGGCACGATGTCGAAGTCGAAGCTCAACGGCGTCGACCCGCAGGACATGGTGGACCGGTACGGCGCCGATGCGGCACGGCTTTATGTAATGTTCGCGGCGCCACCGGAGGCGACGTTCGTGTGGTCGGACGCGGGCGTCGAAGGCGCGCAGCGCTTCCTGCGCCGGCTGTGGACGCTGGCGGAGTCGAGCGCGCATGTCATCCAGACGGTCGGCGCAACGGTTGATTTCGTCGATGCATCGACACCGGTCAAGACCGCGCGCCGAGAGGTGCACCAGACGCTCAAGCAGGCGACGTACGACTACGAACGCATCCAGTACAACACCGTGGTATCCGCTGGGATGAAGATGCTGAATGCGCTCGAAGCCGTTCCGGCCGCCGCCGCGGGACGCACCGCGCTGCTCGCCGAAGGCCTGTCGATCGTTATCCGCGTGCTCTATCCGGTCGTGCCGCACATCGGCTGCGCGCTGTGGGACGAGCTCGGCTATCCGGTTAACCTCGGCCCGCTGCTCGACGCCCCATGGCCCAAGCCGGACCCCGCCGCGCTCGCGCAGGACGAGATCGAGCTCGTGCTGCAGGTCAACGGCAAGCTGCGCGGCAAGATGAACGTTCCCGCCGGTGCCGACAAAGCGGCGATCGAATCGGCCGCGCGAGCGAGCCCCGAAGTCGCGAAGCATTCGGCCGGCGCCGCGGTCAAGCGTGTCATCGTGGTGCCGGGCAAGCTCGTCAATGTCGTGGTCGGATAAGCGCCGGCGCGCGATTCGCTTCGCGGCGAACGCGAGGCTCGTTGCCGCCGGCGCGGTTGCGCTGCTTCTCGCGGGGTGTGGATTCCATATGCGCGGCGACGTGACTTACGCGTTCACGACGCTCTACATCAACTCCCCCGCGAACCAGCCGTTCGCCGCCGATCTCAGGCGCGCGCTGTCCGGCGGCGGCACGCAACTCGTCGACGCGGCCACCGCCGCGCAGGCGATCCTCGACATTCCCGCCGTGGTCGACGACAAGCAGGTGCTGTCGCTGTCGGGCGGCGGGCGGGCACGCGAGTACGCGCTCACGAAGCGGGTGACCTTCGCGCTGCACGACGCACAGGGCAGGGATTGGCTGCCGAGCGGCGAGATCGTCATCCGCCGCGCCTTCACATTCAACGAGTCGGAAGTGCTCGCACGCGAAGCGGAGGAAGCTAAGTTGCTGAAAGAGATGCAGTCCGACGCCGTGCAGCAAATCCTGCGCCGTTTGCAGTCCGCGAAAAACCCTGCCTAAAAACGTCGCGGGCCGGCCGGAAACTTCCTGCCTGTCCCGCGGGTGACCGATGGAGCTTCGTCTCAAAGACCTCCCGTCGCACCTCGAGCGCCCGCTCGCGCCGGTCTACGTCGTCCATGGCGACGAGCCGCTGCAGGCGATCGAGGCTTGCGACGCGATTCGCGCTGCCGCTCGCCGCCAGGGCTACGACGAGCGCGAAGTGCTGGTCGCCGAAGCCGGCTTCAAGTGGGACGCGTTCCTCGCTGCCAATGCGAACCTGGGGCTGTTCGGCAATCGCAAGCTCGTCGATCTGCGGATTCCGTCGGGCAAACCCGGTGTCGACGGTGCGCGGGCGCTCGAAGCGTGCGCCGCGCACGCGAGCACCGATCAGTTGCTCCTCGTCACGCTGCCGAAGATCGACCGCGCGACGCAAGCCTCGGCGTGGTTCTCGTCACTGGAGGGTGCGGGCGTCGCGGTCGCCGTCTACCCCCTCGAGCGCGAGGCGCTTCCCGCATGGATCGCTGCCCGGCTCGCGCGGCAACGACAGCGTGCCACGCCCGAGACGCTCGCGTTCCTCGCGGACCGCTGCGAGGGAAATCTCATTGCGGCCCGGCAGGAGATCGAGAAGCTCGGCCTTCTGCTGCCTGAAGGCGGGCTCGATCAAGAGGCTGTCGAACGCGTGGTGACGGACGTCGCGCGCTACGATGTCTTCCAGCTGTCCGAAGCGTGGCTTGCGCCCGATGCTGGACGCGCCCTGCGCATCATTGCCGCCCTCGAAGCCGAAGGCGAAGGTATTCCGCTGCTGCTGTGGCAGCTTGGAGAAGACATCCACGCACTGGCTGCCGTGCAAGAGGCGATCGCCGCAGGAACGCCGGTGGCGAACGCAATGCGCAATGCGCGCGTCTGGGGCAAGCGTCAGGCGGCGATGGAGCGCGCCGCCCGCCGCGTGCGACCGGCAACATTGGGGCCGCTCTTGTCGGCGCTCGCGCGCCTCGATGCGCTCGCAAAAGGCATCGGCCGCGGCAATCCGTGGGACGAGTTACGGTCGGTCGCGATGATGCTGATGGGCGTCCCGGCCGTTCGATAGGGGACCGGCAGTCCCCGCGCGGGGGCGCCGCGCAGTCACTGCGCTCGGGGGGCCGCCGCCGCCGCGCAGCTCGCCTGCCGTCCCTCCAGCGTGCAGCGGTACAGCGCTGTGCCGCGCGCGTCTTTCGCGAAGACGAGCCAGCGCGCGCCGTCGCGCTCCATCGTCATGAAGCCGAACCGGTTGGTCGCGGCGATGCTCGAGATTGCTGTTCCCGGCGCGGGAACCACGCCCGCCGGCAACGGGTCGGTCAGCGGCCTGTCGGTCCAGTCGCCGCCGTTGCCGGAAACGAATTGCGCGGGCTGAGGCGTCGAATAGCTCACCATTTCAAAGAGGTGCACGTGTCCGGACAGGAGCGCCTTCACGCTCGGCGGGAACAACGTCGTCGGGTAGAGCGGCGCCAGCACCGATTGCAGCGAGCCGTTGCCGGGAAACGGCGCATTCGGCTGGGCCGGGTTGGGCGCGAACGCGAGAATGGGGTGATGGTCGAGGAAGAATGCGTTCGGCGTCCGTGCGGCGAGCGCGAATGCGCGCTCGAACTGCGCGCGGTAGCGGATGTACATCGGATCGCTCGCGGAGAGCGGCAACACGCCGACCACCGACGAATCGAACACGATGAACTGCGTGTCCGCATCCCGGCCCGACCCGAGCGGCACCGCGTACGGCTCGCTGTAGTCGCCGACACTGTCGTCGGCGGCAAGATCGCAGTTCTGGCGCGAGGCCCACGGCCGCGGATCGAGAAATCGCCACCAGCCCTGCCCCGCCCGATTGCACGATTCGTGGTTGCCGCGCACGACAATCCACGGTGCGGCGCGCAGCAGCGGCTCGCCCGGTGCGAACACGTCGGCCTCCCACGCGTCCCAGCCGTAGCCCCACGGGCTACCGGCGCATCCTGCATTACCGTGCGGGCACGCATTTTCGCGGTAGTGATAGTCGCCGACGTGGATGACGAGGTCCGGTGCCGCCGCCGCCGCGGCCGACGCGACCGCGGCGAACGGCCATTGCGCCGAGTCGTCGCAGGCCTGAAACGCGTTGTCCGAGGTCTTGATCCGGCATCCGGTGTCGCCGATGACGACGATGCGGCGCGGGTTCGCCTTGGGCAGCGGCAGAGTCCGACCGGCCACTTCCGCTCGCGAAACACCGTGCGGGATTGCCTTGTCGCAGACTAGGACGGGGAAGGCGGAAGGCTTCGACAGCGCCGGCTCGCTGCGCGTCGGACGCAATGGAACCGTTGCCGGGCGTGCGCGCACCTCCATCGTCTCGGTGCGGCCGTCGAGAAGGATCGCGGGACACTGCGACGCCGCCGTTATCAGCCGCGCGATCGGCTGTCCCGCCTCTCCCAGCACCACGAACGCATAGGATTTCGCTGCGGCGCGCTCCGCCTCGCGGGGCGTTGTCGCGCAACTCGAAACGAGAACCGCCAGCCACAGCAATGCGCTGCAAACGAGCAGCGGGCCACGCAATTGCGTTCCTGGCGTCATCGAAAATCTCCCCACGTTGCCTGGGCGATGGAGATCGCCGCCGCAACCGCGGTGTCCACCCGCAGCACTCGCGGCCCGAGCCGCGCGGCCGTGAATCCGCGCGCGACTGCGGCGGCACTTTCCCGCGCGTCGAGTCCGCCTTCCGGCCCGATCAGGATGGCGAGCGGGCCGGTCGCCTGCGTGATGGCGCCGACAGGCTGAGATGCTTCCGGCACGAACACGAGGCCGGCTCCCGGCCATTCGGCGATCCACTCCGCGAACACCCGCGGCGGGTCGACTACGGGAATTCGGTTCCGGCCGCACTGCTCGGATGCTGCCGCGACAACCTGACGCCAGTGGGCCACGCGCCTTTTGCCGCGCTCACCGTCCGGAATCGGCGCACTCCGCGCCGTGACCAGCGGCTGAACCGCCGCGACGCCGAGCTCGGTCGCCTTGCGCAGCGCGGAGTCCATGGCATCGCTCGCGGCGATCGCCTGCGCAAGCGTCACCGTCAGAGGGGATTCGCGCTCGATGGGAACGAAACGCTCGACGCGCACTGTAGCCCCGCGCTTGTCGGCACGGACGAGCGTCGCCTCGTACTCGCCGCCGGTGCCGTCGAACAGCGTCATCGCATCGCCCACGGCGAGTCGCAGGACGCGTGTCGCATGGTGCGCGGCATTGGCGTCGAGCTCGACCATGCCGCCGGCGAGCTCTGGCGATAGCGTGACGGGGCTCAAGAAGCGCGGCACGGCCACGGCGCTAACGAACCGGAAAGGACTCGGCCATGCGCGACGTCGCGCTCACGCCTCGGGCGCAATGAAGTCGAATCCGCAATCGTCGTTCTCCGGCCGGAAGCCGATGCGCGCGTAGATCGCGTTCGAGGTTGGGTTCGCGACATCCGTCGTCAGGAACAGCTTCCGCTTGCCTCGTTCCTTGAGCTCGCGGGACAGCGCCGCGACGAGCGACGTCGCGTAGCCCCGTCCCCGGCACTCCGGCAACGTATAGACGGGCGCAATGCGCGCGAACTCCGGGGCGGCATCGTTGTAGCCGGCATAGGCGACCGGCCCGCCGTCGTCCCAGATGCGAAAATCGCCGCGCTCGATCCGCGGCGGCAGGAGCTCGCGCAGCCGCTCCGCCCGATCCGGCAGTCCGACTTCCTCGATGAACGCAGCCTGCCTGTCGATGATCCAGTCCGCGTCGGCCGCGGCGGCGACACGCGCCGCACCGGGCGATTGGGGCACGTCGCTGACCGTGGTCAGCGCGTGCTGCCGCAGCCGCACGCGCAGCCGGCAATCGCGGCCGGTAAGCTCCTTCCATTTGCGCGCGAAGGCGTCGCATGCCGGTGCCGCGCCCATGACGCCTTGAAGCTCCGGCCACTCCGCCGCGAGATCGGCCGCGAACGCCGCGCTCGCGGCATCGTCGCTCTCGCCGACCAGCACCGGACCCTCGTCGCGCAACATCGCGACACCGAGCACGCCCCCGCCCGCGCAAGTCGCAAGGTAGACGCGCTCTCCTCTTCGCGGCGGGCTTCGCTTCATCGAGTGCGCGCTGCCGATGAAAAAGCTTGCCGACGCCTCGCCGCGCGCGGCGATCGGCGCGACCGCGGCGATGAAGCCGTCGAAATCGTAATGTCGTATTACGCGCATGGTTGAAGCGGCCAGCGGGCTCAGTGTATGTTATGCGACACCGCGCGGCGCTGCCCTTTCAGGCCGCGCGCTCCGGCACGCACTCCACGCAGCACTTTCCGCGCATTCTGCACAGGACACCGCCATGAGCGAAACCACGCCCATGGGCCAGCCCGGCTGGCCCGTCACCGCCTTCGATCTTCCCGGCACCGACGGCCGCCGGCACACGCACGAGTCGGTGCGCGGACCGAACGGCACGGTGATCATGTTCATCTGCAATCACTGCCCTTATGTGAAGGCGGTCGTCGGCAAGATCGCCCGCGACATGACGGAGCTGCGCGAGCACGGGGTCGGCAGCATCGCGATCTCGAGCAACGATCCCGCCGCCTACCCCGAGGATTCGTTCGAGAACATGAAGGCGTTCGCGCGCGGGCACTCATTTACCTTTCCGTACGTCTACGACGAGACGCAGGAGGTGGCGCGAGCGTTCGGCGCGGTGTGCACACCCGATTTCTTCGGCTTCGGCAGAAGCTACCGGCTCGCCTACCGCGGGCGCCTGGACGCGTCCGGACGCTCGCCGGATCCAACGGCGAAGCGCGAACTGTTCGATGCCATGCTGTCGATCGCGAGAACCGGCAAGGCGCCCGAGGTCCAGCACCCGTCGGTCGGCTGCTCGATCAAGTGGCGGGGCTAGGGCCTGTTCACGCTATGGGCACAGTGCCTAAAGAAACTCACGCAGCGCATCGAGCACCGCGTCGGGCTGCTCGGCCATCAGCGAGTGCCCGCAATCGGGAACGGTGACGATTCTCGGATCGGCAAATTTTGCGATCAGCGCGCGAGCGTTCTTTGCCGGCGCCATCAAGTCCCGCGCGCCGAGAATGGCCAGCACGGCGCAGCGAACCTGCGCCGCGCTCGCTTCGCCCGCAAGGTATCCATTGCAGGCAGATAGGTCCGCGTACAGCACGCCCGGCTTTTCACGTTCGAGAAGTCGCAACCCATTGCCCGTCAACCAGAGCCCGGGCACCTGGTTGCCGCCGAGCTGCTTTCCCGCGCTGAACGACCAGCCGGTGATGAGCTCGCAGGCGAGGTGATCGTTGCGTTTCGCGGCATCGAGCAGCACCTCCGAGACGGGCATCGGCGCCGCAGTTCCGACGAGCGCGAGCTTCAACACGCGATCGGCGTGCCGCGCCGCGCACTCGAGCGCGATAAGCGATCCCATCGAGTGACCGACGAGGGCGGCCTGCGCGACTCCTGCCGCGTCGAGGAAGCCGGCAATCCAGTCTCCCAGCGCCTCGACCGTTGCAAGCGGAACCCCGCCCGACCGGCCATGCGCCGGCAGGTCGACGGCAAGCGCGTTCCAGCCGTGATACGCGAAATACCGTGACTGCAGCGCCCAGACGCTGTGGTCGTTGCCAGCGCCGTGGATGAACACGACGGACGGCCGCGCAGCGTCGACGGCTCGCGACCCCGTGTACGCGTAGACGTCGTTGCCGAGGACGACAGCGCGCATCGCTTGCCGCTTCAGGCCTTGCCGGCGGCGTACAACGCGCGCGACAAATCCTCGATCAGGTCGTCCGGGTTCTCGAGGCCGACCGAAAGCCGGATCATCCCTTCGGTAACGCCGGCGCGGACGAGATCCTCGGCCGTCATCCGGAAGTGCGTCGTCGACGCCGGGTGGATCACCAGGGACTTCGCGTCGCCAACGTTCGCGAGGTGCGAAAAAAGCTTCAGCGCCTCGACGAAGGTGCGTCCCTGCGCCCGCGTGCCCTTGAGGTTGAAGCTGAACACCGCGCCGCAGCCTTTCGGCAGCAGCTTCGCTGCGAGCGCGTGGTCCGGATGCGCCGGCAACTCGGGATAGCCCACCGATTCGACGAGCGGATGCGCCACGAGAAACGCGACGATTCGACGGGCGTTCTCGACGTGGCGCGCCATCCGCAGCGGCAACGTCTCGATGCCTTGCAGGATCTGGAACGCCGTGAACGGCGCCATGCACGCGCCGAAATCCCGGATGCCCTCGCGCCGCGCCCGCAGCAGGAAACCCGCGACGGTCGATTCCTCGGCGAACACCATGTTGTGAAAGCCCTCGTACGGCTCGGTCAGCGTCGGAAACTTGCCGCGCGCTTTCGGAGTGTCCCAATCGAACTGTCCGGAATCGACGAGCAATCCACCGATCACGACGCCATGACCCGACAGGAACTTGGTCGCGGAGTGAAAAACGAGATCGGCTCCATGCACGAACGGTTGCAGCAGATACGGCGTCGTGAACGTCGAGTCGACGAGCAGCGGCAGCCCGTGGTCGTGCGCGAGATCCGCCACGCGCGGAATGTCGAGCACGTCGAGGCCGGGATTGCCGAGCGTCTCGCCGAAGAAAAGTCGGGTCTCGGGCCGGATCGCCGCACGCCACGCATCGAGGTCCCGCGGGTCGACGAACGTGGTCTCCACGCCGAACCGCGGCAGCGTGAAATCGAGCAGGTTGTGCGAGCCGCCGTAGAGCGCTCGCGATGCGACGATGTGCAGGCCCGCGCCGAGCAGGGTGACGATGGCAAGGTGCAGGGCCGCCTGCCCGCTGGCGGTCGCGATCGCGCCGACGCCGCCCTCGAGCGCCGCGATCCGCTCCTCGAGCACCGCGCACGTCGGATTCGAGATCCGCGAGTAGACGTGCCCGGCTCGCTCCATGTTGAAGAGCGCCGCCGCGTGATCGCTGTCCGGGAACACAAACGACGCGGACTGGTAGATCGGGGTGGCTCGCGCCCCGGTCTCTCGATCGGGCCGCGCCCCGGCGTGGAGCGACAGCGTGTCAAAGTGCGGCGTCTTGGGCTTTGTCATCGGGCGCGATAGCCGCGGAGGGCGTTCGTATGGTAGCGCATGCCGGCTTCTCGATCCCGAAGGCCGGGTACTCACTGCCTGAAGGATGGCGCGGCGACCGGTCGGCGGCGCGCGGAGGGATTAGAATGCACGTTCCGTTCACCGGAGGAGGACACCATGCAACGCAAGGGATCCGCCCGCTGGCAGGGCACGACGCAGGAGGGAAGCGGCACCGTGTCCGTGCAGAGCGGCACACTGCGCGACACCCCGTATTCATTCAAGGCCCGGTTCGGCGACGGGAAGGGAACCAATCCCGAGGAGCTGATCGCTGCCGCGCACGCAGGCTGCTTCACGATGGCGCTGTCGTTCACGCTCAACAACGCGGGGTTCACCGCGACCGCGATCGACACCGAGGCGCGTCTCACGATGGACACGGTCGACGCCAAGCCCACGATCACCGCGGTCCACCTCACGACTCGCGCCCAGGTGCCGAACATCTCGGCGGCGCAATTCTCGGAGATCGCTTCCAGTGCCAAGGCGGGCTGCGTGGTCTCGCGCGCGCTCAGCCCAGCCATCACCATCACCATGGACGCCTCACTGGCGTCATGATCGCGTCCTGAACGTCCGTCATGCCTGCGGCAGTGCCCCCGGCCAAGGGCCGCGGGGCGACCTTCAATCCGGCCAACCGCTTCCGCCGTGAGCAGCGCGAGGAAATCGACGACGGCTGGCGGAACGCAAACCCGGGCGCAAGCCCGACGGCCGATGACGACGATCCGCCGCCACCGCTCAAGACCATCGTCCGCATCACGCCTGCGCGGACGATCATTTCGCGCAACGACTCGCCGGACGTGCCGTTCACGCAGTCGATCAATCCTTACCAGGGCTGCGAGCACGGGTGCATCTACTGCTACGCCCGACCGAGCCATGCGTACCTCGATCTCTCGCCGGGCCTCGACTTCGAGACGAAGCTCTTCGCGAAACCAAATGCGGCGTCCCTGTTGCGCGCCGAGCTCGCGAAACCGGGCTATCGGTGCGATCCGATTGCGCTAGGCGCCAACACCGACCCCTACCAGCCGATCGAGCGAGAGTGGAAGATCACGCGGTCGGTGATCGAAGTGCTCGCGGAGTGCGAGCATCCGCTGACGATCACGACCAAGGGCGTTCTCATCGAGCGCGACCTCGACCTGCTCGCGCCGATGGCTGAGAAGGGCCTCGTGCGCGTCTTCGTTTCCGTCGCGCTGCTCGACAAGGAGCTCGCGCGAAAGCTCGACCCGCGCGCACCGGCGCCGCACCGCCGGCTGCGGATCATCAAGGCCTTGAGCGACGCCGGCATCCCAACCGGCGTCAACGTTGCGCCCGTCATTCCGCAGCTCACCGACCGCGACCTCGAGCGCATCCTCGAGGCGGCGGCCCAGGCGGGCGCGCGTCATGCCAACTGGATCATGCTGCGGCTGCCCTTGGAGCTTGCCCCGTTGTTCAGGGAGTGGCTCGATGCGCACTACCCGCTCCGGGCGGCGCACGTGATGAGCATCGTCCGGCAAATTCGCGGCGGCAAGGACAACGACTCGCAATTCGGCGTGCGGATGGCGGGCCGCGGCGAGTTTGCGAACCTGATCGACAAGCGGTTCGCGCTCGCATGCAACCGGCTCGGCCTCAACATCGAGCGCGACCCCGCGCTCGATACGTCGCGCTTCCGGCCGCCGCCGGCGAATGAACGACAACTCGCGCTGTTCTGACTATCACCACGCTCGCGGGAGGATGAGTGAACGCAGTCGAGTTGACCGAGCGCCTCGCTCGCTGCTACACGGGCGCCGTGCACGACGTGCTGCGGATGATGGGACACGACGACATCGTGTTGCCGCCGGAAATCAAGGCGATCGCGCCGGGCACGCGGCTTGCGGGCCCCGTGTGGACGGTATCGGGGCATATCGACCGGACGAAGACGCGGCACGAGACGCTGCTCGGCTGGTGCACGCTGCTCGGGAGGGCGCCTGCGGATCACGTCGTCGTCTGCCAGCCGAACAACCACGAGGTCGCGCTGATGGGCGAGCTCTCGGCCCAGACGCTGGCGGCGCGCGGCGTCCTCGGCTACGTCGTTGACGGCGGCTCTCGCGACACCGATCTCGTGCTGGAGCAGCGCTTCCCGGTGTTTTGCTCTTTCCTGACGCCGTCCGACATCGTCGAGCGCTGGATCCCGGATCGCTATGGTGAGCCCATCACCATCGGCCCGGTCACCATCGTCACCGGCGACTATCTGCTCGCCGACCGCGACGGGGTCGTGATCATCCCGAAAGCCGTCGCGGCGGAGGTGGTTGCCAAAACCGAGGAGGTCGTCGCGACGGAAAGCGAGATGCGGCGCGCGCTCGTCGGCGGCATGGATCCGGTGGAGGCCTACAACCGTTATGGCAAGTTCTGATCAGGACGGCCGGAAGGCGCCCCGCAAGGTCGTCGCACGCGCCGTCATGCGGCTTTCGCCGCGGGACAACGTCGCGGTCGCGCTGCGGGCGCTCAAGTCCGGCGAGACCGTGATGCTCGACGGCACCCCGATCACGATTCGCGCCAACATCGCGGTCGGCCACAAGCTCGCGGCGCAAACGATCGAGAAGGGCGCGATCATCCTTAAGTACAGCTGCCCGATCGGCACGGCCACCTCGGCGATCGCACCGGGCGAACACGTCCACACGCACAACGTCGAGAGCAATTACCTGCCGACCTACGAGCTACCAAAATGAGACCAGAATAAGACCCAAATGAGACCCGCGTGAGTAATGAGTCGCAAATGAGAGCGAGCTTCCGGGCGTGATGCTGCAAGGCTACCTCCGGGCCGACGGTCGCAAGGGTGTGCGCAATGTCGTGGTCGTCGCCTACCTGGTCGAGTGCGCGCACCATGTGGCGCGCGAGATCGCGACGCCGTTTCGGGAGCGCGGCGTGCATCTCATCGGCTTTCCCGGGTGCTATCCGAACCCTTACTCGCTCGCGATGATGGAGAAGCTCTGCACGCATCCGAACGTCGGCGGTGCGCTGCTCGTCTCGCTCGGCTGCGAGGGCTTCGACAAGCGGCAATTGAAGCGCACGATCAACGCGTCGGGCCGTCCCGTGCTGACGGTCGGCATCCAGGACGTCGGCGGCACCCGCCGCGCGATCGCTGCCGGCCGCGCGTGGCTCGAGTCGATCCTTCCGGCGATCGGTCAGCAGCAGCCCGTCGCCATGGGCATCGACGAGCTGACCGTCGGCACCATCTGCGGCGGCTCCGACGCGACGTCGGGTCTCACGGCGAATCCCGCGATGGGTGTGGCGTTCGATCTCCTCGTCGCGGACGGCGCCAAAACGATCTTCGAAGAGACTGGCGAGCTCATCGGGATGGAAGACCTGATGGCGGCGCGCGCCGCAAATCCCGCGCTCGGCGCCGAGCTGAAGCGCTCGGTCGCCAAGGCGGCGACCTACTACGCAACGCTCGGATACGCGAGCTTCGCGCCCGGCAACGCCGACGGCGGACTCACGACGATCGAGGAAAAGTCGCTCGGCGCCTATGCGAAATCCGGGCAATCGACGATCGCCGGCGTCGTGAAGCCAGGCATCGCGCCGCCGCGGAAAGGGCTTTACCTGCTGGACGTCGTCCCCGACGGTGAAGTGCGCTTCGGCTTTCCCAACATCAACGACAACGCCGAGATCGCCGAGCTCATCGCATGCGGCTCGCAGGTCATCCTGTTCTCGACGGGACGTGGGTCCGTCGTCGGGTCGGCGATCGCGCCGGTGATCAAGGTCTGCGCGAACCCCGACACCTACAAGCGCATGGAAGACGACATGGACGTCGACGCCGGCCGCATCCTGGAAGGCCGCGCGACGCTGCCGGAAGTCGGGCGCGAAATCTACGAATTGGTGCAGCGCATCGGCAACGGCGAGCCGACCAAGTCGGAGGCACTCGGGCACCAGGAGTTCATCCTGACGTACAAGAGCTTCGAGCCGCTCGGGCCGGCTTGCCTCCCGGTCTGAACGAGGGCATGCTTTTCGCCGACCGACTGTTAACCCGTCAGCTGCAATGAAACGACTTTAGTCCCCTATTGCGGAATCCCCAGGAGGAACGCGATGACCAGACTCAACATCAACGGAAAAGTACGCGACGTCGAGGCGGAGCCCGAGACGCCTCTGCTTTGGGTCATCCGCGAGCAGGTAGGACTGACCGGCACGAAGTACGGCTGCGGCGTAGCCCAATGCGGCGCCTGCTCGGTGCACATGAACGGCGAGGTCCTGCGGTCCTGCTCTATTCCGGTCAGCGCGGTGAAAGCGACCGACAAGATCGTCACGATCGAGGGACTTTCGGCGAACAGCTCCCATCCCGTGCAGGAAGCCTGGCTCGCGCTCGACGTTCCACAGTGCGGTTACTGCCAATCGGGACAAATCATGGCGGCCGCCGCATTGCTCAGGAAAAAGCCGAACCCGACCGACGATGACATCGACGAAGCGATGTCCAACATCTGCCGGTGCGGCACCTATCAGCGCATCCGCGCCGCGGTGCGCATGGCCGCGGCCACGAGGGTCGCCGCGACCACGAGCGCACCCAAGCCCGAATCGCGAGGAGGCCGCTCATGAAGATCAAATCCCCGGGCAGGACGAGCCTCTCCCGCCGCAGGTTCATCGTGGGCTCGGCGACGGTTGCGGGCGGAGGATTGGCGCTCGGACTCCCGTTCGCGCTCGACAACGGCGCCGGCCGCGCGATGGCCGCGACGGCGAAGTCCGCCGTGCCCGAGGTCAATGCGTGGGTCGTGGTCATGCCCGACGAGCGCTGCGTGATCCGCATTGCGCGCTCCGAGATGGGACAGGGCACGATGACGGGCCTCGCCCAACTCGTGGCCGAAGAGCTCGAATGCGACTGGAAGAAGGTCGCGACCGAGTTTCCGACGCCGGGCGAAAGCCTTGCGCGAAAGCGCGTCTGGGGCGAGATGGGCACCGGCGGCAGCCGCGGCATCCGCACGTCGCAGGACTATGTCCGCAAAGGCGGCGCCGCGGCGCGAATGATGCTGCTGCAGGCGGCTGCCGACCAGTGGAAGGTGCCGGTGGCCGAGCTCACCGTCTCGAACGGCGTCATCACGCATGCAGCATCGAAGCGGACGACGACGTACGGCAAGGTCGCCGCCGCGGCTGCGAAGCTGCCGCCGCCCGATCCCGCGACGATCAAGCTCAAGGATCCGAAGGACTGGAAGATCGCCGGCAAGCCGATGAAGCGGCTCGACACGGCGGACAAGCTCAACGGGCGCCAGGTGTATGCGATCGACGTCAAGCTGCCCGGAATGCGCTGCGCCGCGATCAAGGACTGCCCCGTGTTCGGCGGCAAGCTCGTGAGCTTCGACGAATCGAAGCTCGCCGGCCGCGCGGGTGGCCCGCGCGCAGTGCGCGTCAGCGACTCGACGGTCGCGGTGGTCGCCGACACGTGGTGGCGCGCGAAAACCGCGCTGGATGCACTGCCAATCGTCTGGGACGAAGGGCCTAACGCCGCGCAAACGAGCGCGACGATCGCTGCGCATTTGCAGGAAGGCTTGGCCGCACCGACCGCCTATGCGATGCGCAACGAAGGCGACGCGCTGAAAGCGATCGCCGGCGCGGCGAAAAAGGTCGAGGCGGAGTATTCGACGCCGTTCCTCGCGCACGCGACGATGGAGCCCATGAACTGCACGGCGAAGTTCACTCCCGATCGTGCGGAAATCTGGGTTGCCACGCAGAATGCCGAGGCGTCGCTGGCGGCGCTCTCGGAAGCGTCCGGGCTGCCGCTCGAGAAGTGCGACGTGTACAAGCACTTGCTCGGCGGCGGCTTCGGCCGTCGCGGTGGCGCGCAGGACTACGTCCGGCAGGCGGTCGCGATCGCGAAGCAATTTCCCGGCGTTCCGATCAAGATGGTATGGAGCCGCGAAGAGGACATGACGCACGACTTCTACCGGCCGATCTCGCAGTGCCGCGCCTCGGCGGGGCTCGACGAGAACGGCAAGCTCGTCGGCCTGCACGTTCGCGTGTCCGGGCAGTCGATCAACGCGTTCCTGAACCAGGCGGCCGCGAAGGACGGACGCGACGATCGCCAGCTGCAGGGTTACTACGCCGCGGCGGGCGACGCGCAGCTCGGGTACACGGTGCCGAACCTGCTGATCGAGTACGCGATGCGCAACACGCACGTGCCGGTGGGCCCGTGGCGCGGCGTGAACACGAACCAGAACGCCGCCTACATGGAGTGCTTCATCGACGAGGTGGCGCGGGCCGCGAACGCGGATCCGGTGGAGTTTCGCCGCGCGCTGATGCAGAAGCATCCGAAGCACCTGGCCGTGCTGAACGCGGTCGCGGCGAAGGCCGACTGGGGCAAGCCGCTGCCGCCGGGAATGCACCGCGGCGTCGCCCAGTTCATGGGCTACGGCAGTTACTCTGCGGCCGTCGCCGAAGTGTCGGTGAACGACAAGGGCAAGCTCAAGGTCCACCGCATGGTGCTGGGTGTGGACTGCGGCCACGCGGTCAACCCGGACCAGATCGCCGCGCAGGTCGAAGGCTCCGTCGCGTACGGGCTCAGCGCGACATTCTATGGCGAGTGCACAGTCGACAAGGGCCGGATTGCCGAGACCAATTTCCACACCTACGAGATTTTGCGACTCAAGGACATGCCGAAGGTCGAAACGGTGGTCGTCCCCTCGTTCGATTTCTGGGGCGGCGTGGGCGAGCCCACGATCTGCGTCGTCGCGCCGGCGGTGATGAACGCGATCGCTGCCGCGACGGGCAAGCCGGTGCGGAGCCTTCCGCTCAAGCATCTGCAGATGGTCTGAGGCGCGGCGTTCAGGCGAGAGGATGAAGCGGAGGATCGGACCCAAGCGTCGGGAGTTCGTTTGCAGATGCCTTTGGTCGATTTTCGTGCTAATGGCGGCAGTGGCGCAGGCGATGCCGGGCGGGTCGGCGCACGCGGCAGACGCCGCTCCACCTTCGGCGCTCGAGATCGTCGGCGACGGCATTCCCGAACCGGTCGCTGCCACTCCGGGCGACCCCGCGCGCGGCAGGAGCCTCATGCTCGCGCGCGACCCGGCGAACTGTATCCTGTGCCACGCGATCCCGGATCCCACGGTTCGCTTTTCAGGCGATCTCGGGCCTCCGCTCGCAGGCGTCGGAGCCCGCCTCACAGTTGCACAGCTTCGGTTTCGCGTCGCCGACATCATCCGCTTGAATCCGGCGACGATCATGCCAAGTTACTATCGGGTCGAAGGGTTTCGTCTTGTCGCTCCTGCGTATCGGGGCAAGCCGATCCTGACGGCGGCGGAGCTCGAGGATGTCGTCGCCTACCTAGCCAGCATGAAATGAAATGACAAAGCCCGGATCCCGCTTTTGCTCGCGCACACTGAAGCCGCGACGCCGATGGCTGCAATCCGGCGCGGCGCTAGCGCTCTTGCCGTGGATACCGGGGCACGCGGCCGCCGACGAGTTGCCGCAGATTCCGGCGATGACGGCGTTCCTCGCCGGACGCAAGCCTGTTTCCGAGCGCGTGCGGCTCACGCTGCCGCAACTCGCGGACAACGGCCAGACCGTGCCGATGAAAGTCAGCGTCGACGGCCCGTTCACACCGGCGACGCGCGTCACGGCCATCAACCTCTTTTCCGAAGCGAATCCGGTGCCGGAGATGGCGCAGTTCGATTTCCCGGTGTACGTCGAGCGCATCGAGGTCGAGTCGCGTGTGCGGCTCGCGGCATCGCAGAAGATCGTCGCGGTGGCCACACTCGCCGATGGCGCTCTTCTCGCCTCGGCCGCCGAAGTCATCGTGACGATTGCCGGCTGCATGGACGGCACCTAGAGGCACTGGCCCTGATGCCCGACGCCCGGATCACCGTGCCCGCATCGGTCCCTCGCGGCAAGCCGTTCGAGGTCCGGGTCATAGTCCGCCATCCGATGGAAACGGGCTATCGGACCGACGAGTCCGGCAAGTCGATACCGCGCAACGTCATCCGGTCGCTCACCTGCCGCTACAACGGGGAGGTCGTGTTCTCCGCGCGCCTTTCCTCCGGCATCGCCGCGAATCCGTACCTGCGGTTCTTCGTCACCGCCAAGGAATCGGGGCAGCTCGCGTTCGAGTGGGTCGACGACGCGGGTGCGCGCGGCACCGACGGCGCGACCCTCACGGTCGCCTGATTCCTCGCCTCACGCATCGACCGGTCACTGCGACGATGTCGAGCACCGCGCTTCGCGCGATCCTGGTGGGCGTCCTTTCGGCGCACGCTGTCGTCGCTTTCGCACAGGAGCACACGCTGCCGCTGCCGGCGCTGCGCTCCGGCATTACGTTCGCCGGCGCCGACGTGCGCGCGATGCAGTCGGACGACGTCTCGAACCCTGGCTTCCTGTGGGTCGAGGGCGGCGAAAAGCGGTGGAACACGCCGGCCGGCGCGACAGGGAAAAGCTGCGCGTCGTGCCATGGCGATGGCCGCTCCTCGATGCGCGGCGCCGCGACGCGCTATCCGCGATACGACGACGCCGTCAAAGGCGTCGAGGATCTCGACGCGCGGATCAACCGCTGCCGCACCGACAAGCAGGGCGCGCCACCGTGGGCGCGCGAATCGGAAGAACTCCTCGCGATCTCGGCTTACGTCGCGTATCAATCGCGTGGCCTGCGGCTCGCCGTGTCGATCGAGGGCCCGGCGCGCGAGGCGTTCGACCGGGGCAACGCGTTCTATCACGCCCGCCATGGGCAGATGAACCTTTCGTGCTCGCAGTGCCACGACCAGAACTGGGGCAAGCGGCTGCTGGCGGAAAACCTGAGTCAGGGCCACGGCAACGCGTTTCCTGCGTATCGGCTCGAATGGCAGGCGCTGGGCTCGCTGCAGCGGCGCATTCGCGCATGCCTCTTCGGCATTCGCGCCGACATGCCGGCGCCTGGCGCGCCGGAACTGACCGACGTCGAGCTGTACCTCGCGTGGCGCGCGCAGGGATTACCGCTCGAAGCGCCTGGCGTGCGAAGGTAAGACACAAGCAGAGCCGGCGGGGTCATCGCCGGCCGCATGCTGGGAAGAGTCGTGAAGATTCCGCTCATGTCAGCGGCGCACCATCGCCCTTGACTAGAAGAGTCGATCCCGGCGGCGCGCTCATTCGTGCGGAGCGCTCTACGCCTCCAAACTGGTAGGTCACGTCCCAGTATGCAGTCCCGCCCTCGACCGTCGTGCACCGCCGGTCGTAGCGGATCGGGTCCTGACCGGCAAGCAACTTGACCGTACCCCCAACGATTGCGAAGGGCAGCTCGAGAAGACTAGCCTCGTGCCGTTCTGTCCAGCAGCGCTGCTGCGGCGCCTCCTTTACTTCACGCGCCGACAACACACGCGCCCGGTAGATCGCAGTGCCCGCATTAACCACAACGGGATTGGGTCGCTCGTAGATGATCGTCTGTGCCCCGGCGGTGCACGGGGGCGAACGCACTCCCCAATGGGCCAGCGGCACCGGACGAACAAGGCAAAATTAGCTGCTGCCAAACAACTTGTCCAAATCGGCGCCCGACGCCGCGTGGGCGAGTCCGTCGAAACGGCCTTCCTCGGCCATCAACTTCGCAGCGCGGATGAATCCTCCCCACGCGCAACGCGCCAGCGCGCCGCCGACGCTGATGCGCCGCACGCCGAGCGCCGCGACGTCCGCGAGCGTGAGCTCAGTCGCCCACCCGATCAGCAGATTGACAGGCTTCGGCGCGACCGCTCCGACGACGGCCGTGATGTCCTCGCGCGTGCGTATGCCGGGCGCATAGAGACAGTCGGCGCCCGCGTCGGAGTAGCCCTTGAGCCGCGCGATCGTCTCAGCGAGGTGCGGCCGGCCGACGAGATAACCCTCGGCGCGCCCCACGAGCAGCGTGTCGCCACCCGCGCCGTCGATGGCGCGGCGCGCGGCGCGCATGCGCTCGACGGCCAGAGCGACGTCGTACAGCGGACGCGAAGCGTCTCCGGTGGAATCCTCGATCGACAATGCCGCGACTCCCGTCTCGACCGCGAGACGTACGCCCTCGGCGACGCCTTCGGGCTCCGCGGCGAAGCCGCCCTCGAAATCCGCGTTCACCGGGAGCTCGGTCGCCTCGACCATTTCGCGCAAGTGCGCGAGCGCCATCTCGCGCGTGATGCCGTTGTCCGGACGCGCGCGCGACCACGCGAATCCCGAGCTTGTCGTCGCGATCGCCTTGAAGCCGATGCTCTGCAGATAGCGCGCCTCACCTGGGTTGGCGGGGTTGGGAAGAATGAAGCAGCCGCTGTCGTGCATCTTCGCAAACGTACGTCGCCGGTCGGCGATCGAAGGACGTGGCGTACTCATCGTCATGACTCCTCAGTGACCCGAAAATTCGCACAGCGCCAGCACGGGATGCCCCATCTCCTCGAGCCGCACGCGGCCGCCCAGGTCAATCAGGTCGACGATGAACGCGCAGCCGACGACCGACCGGCCGGCGGCGCCGACGAGCTTGAGCGCCGCTTCGGCCGTACCGCCGGTGGCGATCAGGTCGTCGACGAGCAACACGCGCTCGCCATTCCGCAAAGCGTCGCGGTGCATCTCGAGACGGTCGACGCCGTACTCGAGCTCGTAATCCTGGCCGAAGTTCTCGGCGGGCAGCTTGCCCCCTTTGCGGATCGGCACGAATCCCGCATGCATCCGGTACGCGAGCGCAGCTCCGACGATGAAGCCGCGCGATTCGATCGCCGCGATCTTGTCGATCGGCCGGCCGTGATACGCGCTGGCGAAGCCGTCGATGACAGCCTTCAACGCATCGGGATTCTTGAGCAGCGTCGTGATGTCGCGAAACATGACGCCGGGCCGCGGAAAGTCCGGAACGGTCCGAATCAGCGCCTTGAGATCGAGCTTATTTCCGCTTGGCGGCATCGACATCCACATATTTCCAGTAGCTCGAGAACACGCCGGGACGGAATCCGGACAGCCACGGCTGCACGTAGTTGCTTTCCAGCCGGAAGTACACGGGCAGCTGCGGCATGTAGGTGCGCGCGATGCCGGACATCGTGCGGGCGGCCGCGAGCTGCTCCTCTTCGGTCGCGCTCTTGAGGAACGCCTCCGCCGCGCGATCGTAGTCCGCATTCGCGAATTGCCCGACGTTGACGCGCTGCGGCTGCTTGCTGTGGAGCTGCGAGTGCTCGTTGTATCCCGAAGGCGAACCGCCGAAGCCGCCCGAGTACATCTGAAACT
>Ga0207691_10002026_pt1 | contig 19824 bp, 12 predicted proteins | sample KBSM13metaG_FD_184327 | JGI IMG/M metagenome (GOLD analysis project Ga0207691, IMG submission 184327) | Miscanthus rhizosphere microbial communities from Kellogg Biological Station, Michigan, USA - KBS M1-3 metaG (SPAdes) (version 2) | ecosystem: Host-associated > Plants > Roots > Rhizosphere >... | reverse complement strand
TGGTTGCTGGGTGACGTTGGGTGCGGCTGCATGCAGCGAGCAGCGCGTGGCGTACCGGGCGGTAATAGCAGCAGCGGGCAGCGTGCGGCCGCAGCATGCAGCCGTCGGCCGATGTGCCCAGCGTGCAGCCGCTTCAGTCCCCCAGTCCCCAGTCCCCAGTCCCCGTCCAACAGTCACCGCTCGCCAATAACCCGATAGAACCGGACCGCCGACCGTCGATTCTCAGCGTAGCTGAGCGTCATCAACCACCCCGGTCCCACCCGCACTTCCGACGCGAACTGACCGTTAGGCGGTAGCGCGATCCTCGTCAGTCGTCGCGTCGTCAGGTCAACGAGAACGACATCGCGCTTGTACGTCATCGACGTCGCGCGGAGTCCCGGCCCCAGCGCCACCACACCGAGGTCGCGTGACGAGAGCCTTGCGACCTCCGTCGCCACCCCCGCCACGCTCACGGAGTAGAGTGCAGTCCCGCTCCGCCGCTGCACCGAACACGCCGCCGCCCCGCCACTCGGCTGGCCACACTGCGTGGCACCCTGGAGTGTCGCCACGTGACGCACCGTGTCGCCGTGCACCCTGAACAGATCGGTGTGGAATGCGTCTATCCCGCTGACCATTGCCCATAACGAGATCGGAGTCGCACGCAGCCGGTTCGCGAACGTCGGCACGATCACCGCTGACGCCGAGCCGAAGACGATCGGCTCACCCACCATCGAGATCGTGTCCGGTATCCCCGCACGCCGCGCGGCGCCGTGCTCACCGATCTTCCCCATCACGACAGCCGTCCGGTCGTTGTCGACGTCGTCGCCGATGACGCTCCACGTCCCCATGTCCCGCTCGAGTGTGAGACGCGGAGCCAACAGCTCGAGTTCTGCGATCGTGTCGGTCCAGATGGGCGGACCGCCTCCGTCCACGCGTTCGAGTCGCAGCGCCACGCCGCTGTCGAGGACATCGAGGAGCAACATCCGCTCGTCGTCCACGAAGTCACCGGCGACCGCCGCGAGCTCGCGGACCTCCCCACCCACGCGGCCCGCGAGAAGCACCTGTGCGGGACGGGCGGCCGCGCGCCGCACTGACGGGGCTCTGAGCACGAGGAAGTGCTTTCCATCCGGCGACACGCGAAGCCCCTGCCCCGCACCACCGAGATCCGTCTCCGACACGAGCGCCGCCCGCGCCGTGCTCTCAGCGAGCGCCTCGCGGTGCGTCCACACCGAGCGATCCACGCCCACCGCCGTGGCAGCTGAGGTGGCGACGATGGCGGCGAAGGCTGCCTGACGACTCCGGGGTGTTTGAGCCGTGAAGAGCGCCGCCGCAAGGCCCGCCAGCGCCGTCCCTAACGTGCCGAAGATCGGCGCGCCAACGATGGACGCCTCCGGCATCTGCACGATCTCCCACGCCGTGATGAGCGCGACGGCCGCGGCCAACGCCCCGAGCACGCGCAACGTCAGACCCAGATGATCCCGGCCGCGCCCCGCCTTCACGAGGCGGCTTGCGAGGTAGATCGCCACCGCGCCGAGCACCGCCATGGCCACGAGCCCGAGGCGGGCGATGTCCTCGTCGAACCCGCCGCTGCCCTCCAGCCAGCCGAGGATCGCTCGCGCGATGCTCATGGCTCCGAGCGCCGCGAACGCGGCCGGGGCGGGTTTCCACAGCACGATGAAGAGGGGAACCAGAACGATCCCCGTCTGCCCGGCGAGCACGCTGACGAGGAACGCGATGATCGCGACGGGCTTCGCCGCGACCCTCGTCGGCGCGGGAAGGACCTTGCCCAGCTTCAGGTCGACGATATCGAGCGTCCGCTGAACGCGCGCGACGTCCTCCGCGGCGAGCGGTACGGTCCACGCGTCGCCACTCCGCGTGCGCGCGGCAATCGCCCTCGCGTCCCCCGCGGCGGTCACGCGCAACTCGGCGAGGTCGGCGTAGTTCACCGCCCGGTAGCTCGACGCAGCCTCGCGTAGCGTCGCCAGATCGGCGGCGGTTCCCTCCGGCACGCCGTCGAGCCAGTACGAGCGCGCGTGGTCCAGCACGACCCAGCTGCCAGGTCGCGTCGAGCGCATCGCCGTCGCCGAGTCGAGTTGTTCGGTGGCGCTGGGAGCGCCCGCGCGAATGGCCTGAATGCGCCGGACCAGGCTCGGGTGCGTCGACGCCCGCTCCATGTCCACCGCATAACGACGCGGAATGCGGGCGTGCAGATGCAGTTTCACGAGGGCGCGCACCAGCGCTTCCGGATCGCTGGACAGCGCGGCCGCACGCAGGTCGCTCTCCGTCTCGTGCTGCTGGCTCTTCGCCGCGCGACGAACGAGCGCCGTGAGCACGAGCAGAGGCCACAGCCACCCGATCCACCCTTCGGCCGATCCGACCTGCGCCGCGGGCATAACGAGTGGCAGTAGGAGTGGCAGTGACACCCCGATGCCGATGAGGGCCCGGTTGATGAGTTGCGAGCGCCTGACGCGGCGGGGCGTCAGATGGTCGAAGTGCGCGATCTCGTGTGCGAAGATCGCCGTCGCCTCGTCGGCGTCCAGAAGCTCGAGCAGTGCCGTGCCCAAGGCAACGGACGGCTGACGGACCGACGGCAGCGCCACCGCGTTCACGAACCGCGATCCTTTGGGTCCCACGCGATACACTCGTGGAGTGACTGTGCCTGCCCGCCGGATGATCTCCTCGAACCTCGGCGTGAGCTCGGGGCTCACGAGCGGCTCGCCCGCATGCGCCCAGAGCCAGATGCGCGGGTACCACATCTCCCACGCGATCAACAGCGCGGCGAGCGCCGTCGCCAGCATCACGGCAAGCCAACGCCGCTCCCCGCCCATGCCTTCCATAACGCGGCGCACGAGACTCGGCGCGTACGCGAGCGCGATCCAGAAGCCGAAACCGCCCGCCACGGAGATCGCCGTGTACCAGAGGTAGGCGCCAAACCCCCAGGTTTCGCCGAGCAGACGCGTACGCAGCGGATACGCGACCGCGATCATCGAGACGATGAGCAGGGGAATCCCCCACGCCGAGCTCGCGCCGCCGAACATGATCATGATGACGATGGCGAACGCGATGGTCTGCACGTTCGCGCGACGGCGGCTGGCCAGCAGCTCGGGCAGTGCCGGGTCGTCGCGCTGCTGCAGGGCGCGCCGGTCGCTCCACCAGGCGAGCAGCGCCGGCATGAGCGCCGCGAACGCCGTCAGCGTCGGGCGGACCGGGAATGCGCCGTCCAGGAAGGGTATTGGGGTCATCTAACGCCTGTGACGCGAGGCATCGGCCTGCTGGCGCATAACGACAGCGAAGGACCGTTGCTGACGAATGATGCCGCGGAACGTTGCGTCCGAACGTTTCTGAACGTTGCGGATGGCTCCCGCGTTATGACAAGGACCGCCTTGTCGTCGCGACCGAGTCGATGGCTTTCTAAACGTCAGGTTAACGACGAACGGTCAGGAATCGTCTGGTGCCCGTTAGGCTGTTAGGCAGATGTTGGACATAACGCCAAACCACACTATCTTAGAGCCCATGGCTACCACAACTGCTCGCAAGCGTGCCGCGTCAGGCGGCGCCAAGCGTCCCGGCATCAGCCGGATCGACCAGGAGTCCACTCGCACCCACGGCTTCTTCGCGCGCTTCGGCTATGCGCGTGACAAGAGCGGCACGTGGCGTCCAAAGCACCGCGCGTTCTTCGGCGATGCGAGCCACGGCAGCAAGCGCAAAGCGCTCGAGGCCGCGGAAGCATGGCTCGGGAAGATCGAGCGTGCTGAGAAGCGCGCGGGCGGCGCAGCAAAGCCGGCCGCGAAAAAAGCAGCAGCGAAGAAGAAGTAGCCCTTTCCTCGCTGGCCGGCCGCCCGCGCTACGCTGCCAGTAGCGCGGGGGAACGAGTGCCCCCTGCGAGTTGCGAGAACGGCCTCGAGACGCATCGTGTCCCGAGGCCGTGTTCGCAACGCGTCGCCCGAGCGACGCCGCTAGCCCTGGGTCATCCCTGTTTCGACCGCAGATCCTCCGCCGCCTTGCGCCCGGTGTCGAGGCTCACGCGCACGTCGCTCAGGAACTTGCGCACCGGCTCCTGACGCACACCGCCGCTCTCGAGCGCGTCGTCGATCTCATCGATGAGCTCCTTCCGGACCTTGATCGCAAGGTCCAGGTAGGCACGATTGAAATCGGCCCCGGTGCGTGACTGCATGTCCCGCATTGCCTCCGCCTGGTCACCGATGACGTCGCGGTCGGGAAGCACGGGCGCGATATTCAGGCGGTCGGCCGTCGATTTGATGCCACTGCGCGTCACCGCGTTCTCACTCACCGCCTTCGTTGCGAAGTCGTTCACCGCCCCCTGCGTCTTGCTCTGCGCCAGTCGATCCGTCGCGATCATCGCCGAGTACGCGGTATCGAGCAAGGCGAAGACGTTCTCATCGGTGAGCATCACGGCGACGCCTGTCGCAACGGACGCCGGCGCCGAGTCGATGACGCCGACACGACCCGCCGACGTGTCAACCTGCGGCGTACGACGATCGCCACCAGTACAGCCAGTGGATGCGACCGCGGCCGACACGGCAACGACGCCGAAAACTCGAACAGCTACCGAACGTGTCATGATGCACCCCGCTTGGCTGAGCGTGACCCCTGAACGGTGACAGCTGACGACAGCACCGAGCGTGCAAAGCATACCGCGAGCCAGATGACCTCCCGACTCTACTATACAGACGCCTACCTCGCCGCCTTCGACGGACGCATCACGGAGATCGCCGACGACGGACACCGGGTGTACCTCGACCAGTCCGCATTCTATCCCGCGTCAGGCGGACAACCATTCGACCTCGGCTCACTGGCCGGGGCATCGGTGGCGGACGTCGTCGACGAAGACGACCGCGTCGCACACGTCCTCGCCGCACCCCTGTCCGGCCGTGCGGTCGGTGACACGGTGCACGGAGAGATCGACTGGCGGCGGCGCTTCGATCACATGCAGCAGCACACGGGGCAGCATCTTCTGTCGGCAGTGTTCGCTGACGTCTTCGGCTACGGGACCGTGAGCGTGCATTTCGGCGCCGACCGCTCGTCGCTCGATCTCGACGTCGGCGCCATCGACGCCCAGCGGTTAGGCGAGGCGGAACGTCGCGCGAACGAGATCATCTGGGAGAATCGACCGGTGAGCGTGACGTTCGAGGAGTCCGCCACGGCCACGGGTCTCAGAAAGCCTCCGCCGCGCGAAGGGACGCTCCGCGTCGTGGCCATCGAGGCGCTCGACCGCAGCGCGTGCGGCGGCACGCACGTCCATGCCACGGGCGAGATCGGCGCCATCGTGCTGCGCGGGACGGAGCGCATGCGGAAACAGACGCGGGTCGAGTTTCTCTGCGGCGGCCGAGTGATTCGTCAGGCACGCGCCGACTTCGAAACGCTGTCCACGATCGCGCTCTCCCTCAAGGCGTCGGCGGCCGAAGCACCTGCACTCGTGGTGGCGCAGAGCGAGCAGTTGCGCGACGCGCTGGCGGTGCGGAAGCGCCTCGAAGGCGAGCTCGCCGTGCATAACGCTCGGGCCCTGTACGATGCCACGTCGCCGACGCCGGCAGGCGTGCGCGTCGCTGTAGTGAGACGCGACACCGGCTCGCTCGAGGAGATGCGCCCCTTGGCCCAGGCGTTCGCGGCGTTGCCCAAGGCAGCGCTGATCGCCGCGATCGCATCGCCGGCGACCGTGCTCGTCGCCGCATCGGAAGACTCGGGCGTCGACGCCGGCGCCGTACTCAAGGCTGCACTGACAGCGGCCGGCGGTCGCGGCGGCGGCGCGCCGCGGCTCGCCCAGGGATCCGTTCCCAGGGCTGACGCGCTCGACGCGGTGGTGGCGGCCGTGGAGGCACCGTTCGCGTGAGGTACCGCGCGATCGCGACCGCACTCGTTGTGACGCCCGCCGTGCTGTTCGGTCAGGTGACGCCACCGGCCGACTCGCTTGCGGCACCCGTGGACACGACCGTTCATCGCATCGATGTCGCGCTGCCGGCGGGTCGTATCATAACGCGCATGGTCTCCCGCGCGGACACGTCGCAGCGTTATGCGCTCTACCTGCCGTCCGCATTTACGCCCTCCCGGCAGTGGCCCGTGCTCTTCCTGCTCGACCCGCGCGGGCGGGCGCTCGTGCCAATGCAGCGCTTCCAGCCGGTGGCTGAGCGGCTCGGGTACATCGTCATCAGCTCGTACAACACCCTGAGCGACGGCCCTGCCGAGCCTAACTACTCGGCCATGGCGGCCATGTTGGACGACGTGCAGCGCTCGTTGCCGGTGAACTCACGGCGCTTCCACCTCGTCGGCTTCTCCGGGACGGCCAGGTTTGCGTGGCAGATGTCCGCGCAACTTACGGGTAGCGTCGCCGGCATCATCGGCGCGGGCGCGTCGGTGCCCGGCGGTACATCGTGGATCCGCGCGAACATCGGGAAATCGTCGCCGGTGTTGTTCGGCACCATCGGCACGCTCGACATGAACTACGAGGAGGTGCGCACCTTCGACGCCGAGCTCGATGCCATTGGCGCGGTGCATCACGTCGAGCGGTTCGACGGCGGGCACCAGTGGCCACCGACGGAGTTGGCGGCACGCTCGGTGGCATGGCTCACGCTGCAGGCGATGCGGCGGGGACTCGAGGCACGCAACCAGCCGTGGATCGATTCACTCTACGGCGCCTGGCTCGCGCGTGCGGCTCGGCTCGACTCACTCGGTGACGCCCCCGCCGCGGCGCGCGAGTATCGGCTCGTCCGCGCCGATTTCGACGGTCTCACGAACGTCGGTGCCGCGGCTGCGCGCCTTGGCGCGCTGGAGCGGGATGATCGCGTCCGCCGGAGCGTCGCCGCAGAGAACGCGATCGCCGAGCGCGACGCGCGATGGAGCCAGGAGCTCATGTCGTTCGTGGCCGAGATGAGGCGCGCGCCGTCGCCGCCGTCGATCGACCAGGCGCGGAAGCGGCTCGAGCTCGATCAGCTGCGTCGCGATGCCGCGCGCACCGACGATTCCACGTCCGCGATCGCGGCGCGGCGAGCGCTCGAACGGATCTTCGCGCAGATGTCGTTCTACGCGCCGCGTGAGTTCCTGGATACCCAGCGTTATGCATACGCGGCGGCCGCCCTTCAGGTCGCGCGACTCATCAAACCGAATGACGGTGGCGTGTGCTTCTGGCAAGCACGGGCGCTTGCGCAGATGGGCGACAAACCGGCGGCACTCCAGGCCCTCGAGTGCGCGGTCGCAAGCAAACAAATCACGGCGGCGGCGATCGAGGCGGACACGCTGCTCACACCGCTCCGTGGCGAGGCGAAATACCGCGAGATCTTGTCGCGACAGTAGGTCATTCCGAGCGAGCGCAGCCGGGTGCCCTCAGGGCGCATGAGGAATCGCGAGCGTCCAGGTAGAGAGCCCCTCTACAGCGCAGGGGCTCGATTCCTCGACTCCGCGCCTTTGGCGCTCCGCTCGGAATGACAACGGCGCGTTTGTTGTATACAGACTCTACATGGCCAGCCGCTCGCGCTTCCCGCGCTACCCGGAACAGGTGACCCCGCCCGCGAAGATCTCCACGCGCGGCGGCGGTGTCGCGCGTGCGCGTGGGCTCGCGCGGCTGCTGGACGACCTCATCCGTGTTCCCGGCACCAACATCGGGATCGGACTCGACCCCATCATCGGGCTCATCCCCGGAGTCGGCGACGTACTCGGCGGCGTGATGTCGAGCTACATCCTGCTCGTCGCCGCCCAGGAAGGCGCTCCGACATCCGTGCTCGTGCGCATGCTCGGCAACATCGCGCTCGACAGCCTCGTCGGCATCGTGCCCGTGTTAGGCGACCTGTTCGACGTCGGCGTGAAGTCCAACCGCCGCAACGTCGACCTGCTCGAGCGCTATCTCGGCGCGCCGAGGGAAACGAAGGCGGCGAGCCGAGGCGTCGTCGCCCTTATTGTCCTTGCGCTGGTACTGCTGATCGCCGGCGTCGTCGCGGCCGGGGTTCTGGTCGTGAAGCTGCTCGGTCGCCTGCTGGGCTGACCGCTCTGCACGCGGACGCTACTCGCTGCGCAGTGCCTCCAACGGATCTACGCGAACTGCCCGCCACGCCGGCACGAGGCACGCCGCGAGCGTGACCGCGAGCAACACCGCGGCGACACCGATGAACGTCGGCGCATCGGTCGGACCCACACCGTAGAGCAGCTTCGTCAGCACTCGCCCTAACGCGGCAGCGCCGAGCAGCCCGATCGTGAGCCCGGCGACCGCCGAGCCGAGTCCCTGACGCACGATCATGCCGAAGACGTTGCTCGGTTGCGCGCCGAGGGCCACGCGGACGCCGATCTCGCGCGTCCGCGCCGCAACCGAGTACGCCATGACGCCGTACACGCCGACCGCCGCGAGCACGAGCGCGAGCAGCGCAAACGCCGCCATGAGCTGCATCGGCAGGCGCCGGTCGGTGAGCCCCATCGACTGCACGTCTCGCAGCGTGCGGGGCTCGACTACCGGGAGCGTGGGGTCCATGGCTTTGACCTCGCGACGCACGGCCGGCAGCAGCGCCATCGGGTCCCCGGTCGTGCGGATCACGATCGCTGCCCCGCCCCAGTGGTCCTGCCGCGACGAGACGTAGACCGTCGGACGCGGCTCGCCAGCGGTTCCCATGCGCACATCGCCCACGACGCCGACGACCGTCGCCCACGGATCGTTAGGGTTGGGGCCGAGCCGGATGCGCGCGCCGAGGGGGTCGGCGTTAGGCCAGTACTGCCTGGCGACCCCCTCGCTCAGGATGGCGACACCCGGCGTCTGCTTCGTGTCCCCGGGCCCGAAGACCCGACCGCGCTTGAGCGGGATCTGGATGGTCTTGAACAGGTCGTCGGAGACAGGTTGGTAGCCTACCTCCGGCAGCTTCCCTTCGGGCACGGGACGACCCTCGATCGCCAGCGAAGCCGAAGACCCGCCGCGCAGCGGCAGGTTGCCGAAACCGCCAGCCGAGACCACGCTGGGCAACGCGGCGAGCCGAGCGTACAGCTGGTTGAAGAACGCGTCCTCGGCGTCGGGACTCTCGTAGCGCTTACCGGAAAGCCCGATCTCGAACGTGAGCACCGAATCGAGCGAGTACCCGAGCTCGATCGTTTGTAGCCGCAGGAGACTGCGGACGAGCAATCCGGCGCCGACGAGCAGCACGACGGCAAGCGCGAGCTGCCCTGTCACGAGCGCGGTTCGCAACCGGTGACGGGAGACGCCGCCGCTGGAACCGCGCCCAGCATCCTTGAGGGCGAGGTGAACGCCGCGAGACGCGCTGAGCGCCGGCACGAGCCCGAACAGCAAGCCACAGACGACCGTCACAGCGAACGCCACCGCGAGCACCGTCCGGTCGACGCCGATCCCGCCCGTACTCGGCAGCATTGTGCCGGCGGACGCGACCAGTGCGTGCGCTCCCCAGACCGCGAGCGTCACCCCGACCATGCCGCCGCAGACCGCGAGGACGAGGCTCTCGGTCATCATCTGTCGGACGAGTCGCGCCCGTCCGGCACCTAACGCCACGCGGACCGCGAGCTCCTGGCGGCGCGACACGGCGCGCGACAGCAACATGCCGGCTACGTTCGCGCACGCGATGAGCAGGACGAGCGCGGAGGCTCCGAACAGCACCAGCAGTGCCGGCCGAGTGTCGCCGACGACCGCCTCTCGCGCGCCGAGCATGCTCACCGTAATGCCGGTGTTCGCTTCCGGGTATTCCCGTTCGAGCTGCCTGGCGATGGCGACGAGGTCAGCGCTGGCGGCGGCCTCGGTCACGTTAGGCCGCAATCGGCCGACCGCACCCAGGAAGTGAAACTTGCGCGCGCGATTCACGTCCCGGAGCTGGGGCGTCAGGTCGAGCGGTGTGTAGATCTCGACGTCACTCGCGGTCGGGAAGAAGAACGCGGGCGGGAGCACGCCGATCACGGTGCGCGAGCGCCCGCTCAGGTTGATGCTCTTACCGATGATGCCGCTGTCCGCGCCGAAGACGCGGCGCCAAACGTCGTAGCCCAACACCGCCGTGGGCGCCGCGCCGGCGGAATCCTCGCCAATGGCGAACGTGCGCCCGAGGAGTGGGCGGACGCCCAGGACGTTGAAGACGTTCGCGTCCACGCGGAGCCCGGACATCGGCACCGGATCGTTAGGCCCGACGTACGTCCCGCCGCCGTAGGCGAACGCTCCGAGCGTGCTGAACGAGCGCTGGCGGGCGCGCAGATCGATGAAATCGGCTGGGGAGAGTTGCCCGCGGTGGTCAGGCGTGTTCGCGTGGGCGCCCCATACGCGCACGACCCGGTCGGCATCGCGGAATGGGAGGTCGCGCAGCAACAGCGCGTTGACGACGCTGAAGATGGCCGTGTTGGCGCCGATACCTAACGCGAGCGTGATGAGCGCGACGACGGCGAACCCGGGCGATCGGCGGAGCGCTCGCCAGCTGTGCGCGACATCCTGCCGCAGCTCCGCCATGAGATCGGTACGACGTTCCTCGCGTGTGCTCATGGCGTCCTCCGCCAGACAGTATCGTTTTGTGTAATCCAGGTCGCCGAACTCGCGCAGTGCCTCGCGCCTCGCCGCGTCCTCGGGCAGGCCCTGCTCGACCAGCTCGCGCGTCCGCATGTCGAAGTAGAAGCGCAGCTCGTCGTCGAGGTCCGCGCGCCGGCGTGCCGACGAGCGCTGAGGAAGACGCAGGAACTTCCGCAAACGGCCGCTCACACCGGCTCCAGCACCTTGAACACGGCTTCGACGTACGTGCGCCACGTGGCTGCCTCTGCCCGTAGCTGTTTCCGCCCTTCAGCCGTCAGCGCGTAGTACTTCGCGCGCCGGTTGTTTTCGGACACGCCCCATTCGGCGCGAATCCACTTCTTGCGCTCGAGTCGATGCAGAGCCTGATAGAGCGCCGCGCTCTCGATCGTCAGCACACCCTCGGTGCGCTCGCGGATGAAGCGCGAGACGCCGTAGCCGTGCATGGGCTCCCAGGCGAGCGTGCGGAGAATGAGGACGTCGACGGTACCCTGCAGGAGATCGATCGGCGGCTTCGTCATCGGCTTCCAGTAAGCATGTGACTGGAACGATGCGGAGACGGCCCGATGTGGTCAAGAGCTCAGGGACCGACGGTCGGTCACTCACGTCGCCACGCTGGCTGCGCCACGGGCTTCTAGGGAGTGGCTGGCATCGTGGTCGGTATCGCGAGTACCACGTCGTCAGTCGTGAGTCGCCTGTCATCAGTTTTCAGTCTCGCCTGGCGAATGGCTACGAGCCGCCGTGGCTGCGTGCTACTGAAGACTCCACTGATGACTGATGACCCACGACTCACGACTGAGAACTCACGACAGGCACGAACGTCCGCGATGCCGATCGCGCGCTGGACGCGGGAGCGTGATGGCTGCAACATCAGGTGACCATCTCAAGAGAGCGCTTGGTGATCTACCGATCGGTGGGACGGTACGCGTCGTTGTGTGTTCTCTCGTCGTCCGTTGTCGCTTTATGCGTTCCCGACGCGCACGCGCAGGCTGCATCGCGCGACGAAGCCGTCCGCCTCGTGGGCGCGCTCGCGGGGGATACGCCGCTGCTCCGCGACTTGCAATCGTTGGCAGATGGTATCGGTGGCCGCGCCACCGGATCGACCGCAAACACGCACGCCGTGGCCTGGGCGCTCGCGCGCTTTCGTGAGGCCGGAGTCGATGCGAAGCCCGAACCATTCACCATGCCCGTGCGCTGGCTCGAGCGGTCTGCCGCTGCCACCGTGCGTGGTGAAGGCGTCGAGTTCCACCCTGCTGTCGCCGCCATGCCATTCTCCGCGCCGACGCCCGCCGGCGGAACGACGGCGCCGTTGCTCGATGTCGGCTACGGCAAGAAGGAAGATTTCGAGCGACTCGGTGCGAGCGTACGCGGCGCATTCCTGCTCGTGCAGCAGGACGAGCTGAGAGATGTCGATGGACTGTTTCGCGAGTACGGCGAGTCCGCTGAAATCGAACAACGGGCCTTTGCCGCGGGCGTGGCAGGCGTGGCGTACATGGGGTCCCGCCCCTACAACACCCTCTACCGGCACAACGTGTCCATCGGCGCGGCCAACACGCGCCCGATGGTCGTCATGGAACATGACGCGGCAGAGAAGGCGCTGCGGCTGCTGCGGGGCGGAGCCCGCCTAACGTTGACCGAACGGATCGACATCGATGGCGGTGGCCCCTATCAGGCGCAGAACGTGATCGGCGAGATCCGTGGCACCACGAGGCCCGACGAGGTCGTCGTCATCGGCGCTCACCTCGACTCGTGGGACCTGGGTGACGGAGCGCTCGATAACGGCGCGAACGTCGCACTCGTCATTGACGTCGCTCGTCAGATGAAGCGGCTCGGCCTACGCCCCACGCGCACGATCCGCTTCGCGTTATGGAACGGCGAGGAGCAGGGAATGATCGGCTCGTTCGGGTACACGAAGACGCACGCGGCCGAGCTCGATCGGCATGTGATGGCGGGCTCGATCGATATCGGGTGCGGACGCATCAACGGGTTCTTCACCGGCGGCCGCCCGGAAATTCTTCCCGCCGTCACCCGCTCGCTGGAAGCCGTCAGCGGCTTGGGTCCATTCACGCAGGTCGACGCGCCGATCGTTGGCACCGACAACTTCGACTTCATGCTGCATGGCGTCGCGAACCTCGTCGCGAACCAGGAGCCGGCGCTGTACGGCCAGAACTACCACGCGCACTCGGACGTGTTCGTGAAGTGCGACCCGCAGCAGCTTCGCCTGAACGCGATGATCACCGCCGCGGTGGTCTATGGATTCGCCACCATGGACGTCACGTGGAATCGCCAGACGCGAGCGGACGTCGAAGGTTTGATGAAGCGCACCGATCTCGAGCAACAGATGCGCATGTTCAACGTCTGGGACGAATGGGCCGCGGGAACGCGAGGACGTAGTCGGGAATAGGGAATCGGGAATAGGGAATCGAACTGCCAGCTGGTCGCTGGTCGACCAACAACGGTCGCTGGGCTTCACTCACTCAGTCCCAGTCCCGATTCCCGATTGCCGATTCCCGATTGCCGACGTTCACAGAGATTCCAAGAACTTCACGAGCGCCGACCGCTTCACGGAGTTGAGCCCGAGCACCGCATCGCGCGATGCTTTTGCTTCACCGCCATGCCAGAGCACGGCTTCCATGAGCGAACGCGCGCGACCATCGTGGAGGAAGTTGGTGTGCCCGTTCACCGTCTGCACGAGACCGATCCCCCAGAGCGGCGGCGTGCGCCACTCTTTTCCCGACGCCTGGAAATCGGGACGATTGTCGGCCAGATCCGGTCCCATGTCGTGGAGCAGCAGATCGGTGTAGGGATGGATCAGCTGGTCCGACACCGATGGCACGCCCTCGAGCGAGCCTGTCCTGACCGTCGTCGTGTGACAGGTCGCGCATCCGACCTGATAGAAGATCGCCTCGCCCTGCGTCGCCTGCGCGTCGTCAATATTGCGGCGCGCCGGCACGCCTAACGTCTGCATGTACCGCGCGACCGCGAGAACAGCCTGATCGCTGACCTCGGGCGCGTGCCGTGCGCACTCGTCACGGTCGCCCTCGCACGACTCGGCCGGGAACAGCGAGGAGGTCACCCCCATGTCCCCGTTGTAGGCCCCGGCCGTCTGCTGGATGAGGTTCGGCGCGCCGGCCTTCCATCCAAAGCGTCCGACGACCGTCTTCGCCGCCGCGGCGTCCCAGACGCGGTTCGCCACGCCGGAGATGCCGTCGCCGTTGGCGTCGTTAGGATCCTCGTTGGCGAGCAGCGTCGCCGTGGGAATCGCCTCGAGCAGCCCGAGCCCGAAGTTGACCGGCGCCACCCGGGGGCTGAACAACATCTTGTTCGCCAGCGGCTCGTAGCTCTCGTAGAAGGAGTACGATGGGACGCGAAGCGAGTACGCCGTGCCATCGCTGAAGCGCCCGGCCACCTCCGAGTACGTGATCGACACGCTCGCTTCCGGTGCGCTCCCTGGTATGGCGCGCAGTTGTAACTGTCCACCGAACCCCGGGACCGGGTTCGGCGCTCCCGTCACCGGATCGCGATTCGGGAAGCTGATCCGAACCAGGAATGACTCCGCGATCTCCCTAGGACCCGGGGGTCGGCCACGCCCGTCGCCAGCATGACAGCCCTCGCACGACACGTTGTCGAACACCGGTCCCAGCCCGGCATGCTCGGACGTTGGATCGGTCACGAACGCATCTTCGAATTCCTCATCGCCCGCGTTATGGAGCTTGGTGTCAGGTCCTTTCGCGAGGTTGGTGGATGGGAGTGAGAATGCGGCGTCCGTGAGGTCGAACGTGGTGGTTGCCCCTCCTGAAAGCACCGTGTGAGCGCTGGGGTCGGGCGCCATCGCGAGCGACACGCCGAGCGGCGGTCCTGTCGTGGGCGCAGTGGGTGGCAGGACGCTGTCGTCAGAGCACGCAGCGAGTACCACCACCCACACGAGGCAGGTGGCGCGAGTGGCCAAGTGCATAAGCCTCTCCTCGATTGTTGGGCGGCGAAGCTCCAGCGCACACGCCGCCGCTGCGGTGGACGCAGGAGCGGGAACTCCTGCGCGAGCCGCTGATGCACGCGATCGCAAGGCAATCGCGGGGAGCGCGGAAGGTGCGCGCGCCATTGACCACGCGCGGTGATGTGCATCACGAATTGCCCGCACGATCGATGAATGGGCTGCCTAACGAGCAATTTCACTGACGCACTGGTCAGTCCGCCGCCAGGTGCCTGGCGCGGCGTGGTGAGGGTTGTTACCCGCGTCCCCTCATCATCTTCGCTTGATGCTGGCGCGCCAGTAGATGAGAGCGCCGAGCGCGACGAATGCTCCCGCACCACCGATGACCTTCACGCCAAACGTGAACCGATTCGGCGCGTCGCCCGGCGGGATCGACGCAACGATCATCGCGAACAGCGTGACGCTCAAGCCGCATACGCCGGCCACAGTCGCACCGACCCGTCCGCCAGGCAGCTGACCCGTCTGCGCCGGACCCCGCGCCTGCCGCAGCAGACAGAGGAACAGGTAGATGTACGGGATGAAGTACACGAGCAACTGCGTATCGAGCAGCACCAGATAGGCCTGCTCCACCGTCGATCCCTTGCCAAGCTGCGAGACGAGCAGGAACACCGTCGCCAGCACGGCCTGCACGAGGATCGCGACGTACGGCGTCCGAAAGCGCGGATGCACTTTCCCGAACGCCGGTGGGAAATAGCGGTCCAGCCCGATCACGAAGGCCACCCGGGCAGGACCCGACAGCCACGCGCCCACACCCGCCACGTTGCTCAGTGTGTAGAGTGCCGCCGCGGCTGGCGCGAGCCACATGAGTGCTGGTGACGCCGCCGCACTGCCGATGCTGATCGCCTGCAGGAACCCGGACACGATGTTGAGGTCACCGGTCGGCACGAGCCACAACACGGACAGCGTGCCGAGGATGTAGGCGGCGGCGATCAGCGGCGCGGAGATGACGATCGCGCGCGGCAGATCGCGCCGCGGGTTCCCGGTCTCCTCTCCCATCGTCGACGAGAGCTCGAGCCCCGCGAACGCGAACGCGACCGACGCCCACAGGTTGAGCGTCGAGAGCTCCGTCACGTTAGGCACGAGCCGCGCCGCCGTGAAGGCGTTCGCGCTTGGATGGGTGAAGATCGCCACGACGCCCAACGCGATGAGTACGACACCGGGCAGGTAGATGGCCACCCCTCCGATGTTGTGCAGCCACTTCCCCGCACCGAGCCCGACGATGTTGAGCAGCGCCGCCACCCACAACGCGGTCAGCGCGACGCCCAGCACGTACGGCCAGCTGTTGCCTAACGAGCTACCGCCCTTGCCGATCGCGTACGTCGCGATGACGGCGGTCGAGATGAGCAGGTTGGGGTAGTACAGGACGTTGTTGATCCAGTAGCACCACCCGCAGAGGAACCCGTTCCACTCGCCGTACGTCCGCCGCGTCCACGCGTAGACGCCCCCTTCATCCGGGAACCGCGAGGCGAGCGTGATGACGGCAATGCCCTGCGGGATGAAGAAGAGCAGCGCCGCCAACAGCCACAGCACGAGCGAGCTCGGTCCGGCCTTCGCCGACGTCGCCACCCAACGGAGCCCGAGCACGGCGACGACGTTGAACAGCACCAGATCCCCGAGACGGAGAACGCGCTTGAGGTCGTGGTTCCCGGGTTGGGCGGCTTCTGGCGTCGAGCTCATGAAGTGTCCGGTCTGAAAAGGTGCTGAGTGTTACGGCGGGTTAAGGCGGAGGCCGGCAACTTCCTTGCTTGGAGACCCAACTCGCCACTGTCGTGTATGACCCAAGGAGCGCTCGCGCGCTCCTTTTTTCCACTTCAAGGATTCCTATGCTCGCATTCTCTCGAGCCATTGGGCTCGTGCTCGCAGCCGCTGGCGTCGCCCTGCCGGCAGTCGCCCAGGGGCCCGGTAACCCGATGCCATTCGACACAACGGGCGTGGCCGATACCTCCATGTTCGCGCCCATCACCCTTCCCGCACCCAACGCATACCGCCTCGGCTCCGGCGCCCCAGGGCCAAAGTACTGGCAGAACCGCGCCGATTACGATCTCGAAGCGACGCTCGATACCGGCAAGACAACGTTGCAGGGCAAACTGCGCCTGCGCTACACGAACAACTCGCCCGACAGCCTCCGCTTCATCTGGATGCAGATGGAGCAGAACGCGTTCAAGGACAAGTCGCTCAACTCGTTCATCTTTCCGCAGGACTCGCGCTTCGGCGCGCGTGGCTTCGAGGGCGGCGACATCGTCGAGCACTTCGACCAATTGACCACACGCGCTGGCGCGGCGGCCAGGACCGCGGTCAGGACGCGCGTGGAAGGCACGATGATGAAGGTCGATCTCGCCGAGCCGCTCGCGCCAGGGAAGACCGCAACGTTCGACGTCGCGTGGCACTTCCTCGTCCCGGAACACGGCGCTGACCGCATGGGCCGCGACGGGTCGCTCTACGAGCTCGCCCAGTGGTACCCACGAGTCGCCGTGTACGACGACGTGCGCGGCTGGAACATCGAGCCCTACCTGGGACAGGGCGAGTTCTACCTCGAGTACGGCGAGTTCAATTACGCCGTCACCGTTCCGGCCGGCTACATCGTCGCTGGCACCGGTGAGCTGACGAACCCGCACGAGGTGCTCACCGCCGAGCAGATCACGCGCCTCGCACGCGCCGCGAAGAGCGACTCGACCGTGCAGATCGTGTCGGCCGCTGAGCTGCAGAGTGGCGCGGCTCGAACGAAAAAGACCGGCACGCTCACGTGGAAGTTCCGCGCGAAGAACGTCCGCGACGTCGCGTGGGCCGCGAGCCCGGACTTTATCTGGGATGCGTCGAGCTGGAAGGGGCGCATGGCGTACGCCTACTACCGCCCGACCGCCGTGGAGACGTGGAAGGACGCGGCCGACATGTCGCGCATGTCGATCATGGAATACTCCGAGCGCTGGCTGGCGTATCCGTACCCACAGATCTCGGCCATCGAAGGCCCGATCAGCGGCATGGAATACCCGATGGTCGCCATGGAGAACAAGAGCAAGGACAAGTACGACCTCTACAACGTCGTCACGCACGAGATCGGGCACATGTGGTTCCCGATGATCGTCGGGTCGAACGAGCGCGTGCACATGTGGCAGGACGAGGGCTTCAACACGTTCATCAACACGTTCTCGGAAGCTCGTCGTTATCCGGAGAAGGGCGACCAGATGGTCCGCGCGTTAGGCGAGCGCGAGTACGTCGAGGGCGCGATGAAGCAGAACGTGGACGGCCCGATCGAGATGAACCCCGACCGTATCAACCCCGCGCTGCTCGGCCTCGAGGCGTACGTGAAGCCGAGCGTGGGTCTGCAACTGCTGCGGCAGGAGATCATGGGCCCGGCGGCGTTCGACGACGCGTTTCGCACGTACGCCGAGCGGTGGAAGTTCAAGCATCCCACGCCGGCGGATTTCTTCCGCACGATGGAAGACGTCGGTGGCCGTCGCCTCGACTGGTTCTGGCGCGAGTGGTTCCTCGAGAACCCGCACTTCGACCAGGCGATCGACACGGTAGTGACGAAGGTGACGGGCGACACGACGGACATGGCCGTGATGTTCGGCAACCGTGCGCGCGGTGTGCTGCCTATTCACGCGCGCTTCACGTTCAGCGACGGGTCGGTCGAGAACTACGACTATCCGGCTGAGGTGTGGAGCACGAACACGACGCACTACGTGCGGCGGTATCGGTTCGTGGGGAAAAAACCGACGGGCATCGAGCTGGACCCCGAGAAGCGGCTCGTCGACCTGAACCGCGACAACAACAGGTGGGGCGTCGGTACGAAGCCGGTATCGTAGAGGTGGGCTGCTTCGGCAACCATCTCGGACGAATAACGCGAGCGGATGCTGGGGATCCAACGGATTGATCCTCAGCACGCGACAGACGCTCTCGCGACGATCTTAGTGAAAGTGAACGGCCTCGGGACGCACTGGTGTCCCGAGGCCGGATGTCATCCCGAGCATCCGCGAGGGATCTTCTCGACCGTGATTGTGGCCAGAGCGGCCGCAACCAAGACAGAAGATCGCTGGCGCTCGGGATGACATTGTGCCGCGGCCATTCCCATTTCAGATGGCTCGTTGCGGTGCGCCGACTCGCCTTCCATGGAGTCAATCCGGCTGATCCACCGCATCCGTTCGCCCCCTTCGTCTGAGAAGTCTGCTGAAGCAGTCCTTGGCGTCCTCTGCGTCCGCTGCGGTGAATCGCCGTCCAGCAACCAGTAATCCGTTCTCACCGCTGCCAGCTCGACACCATCACGCGGTCTCTGCTGCTGCCTAACGAGCAACGCACGGGACAGTGACCAGGATCACGAGATGCGTCGCGATTCCGCATTCGGGGTCCCTATCTTGCGCAGGCGCCCCCTTCCCAACGGACGTTGTTATCAAATCAGGGAGGGACCCATGGCGGATAGAGACAGAGACCTCGGCGGGATGTCGGACGACCTGAGCCGCGTCGGCGACAGCACCATACGCTCGTCTGACAGAACCCGCGGAACAGGCGACGATCCGAACACCGGCGACGCCATCGTTGGCGAGACGGTCGGCGGTGTTTCCGGCATCGCCGCTGGCGCGGCGCTCGGCTCGCTCGCGGGGCCTGTCGGTACCGTCATCGGCGCGCTCGCGGGCGCGGTGGGCGGGTGGTGGGCCGGACGCGCAGTGTCCGAAGCCGCATCCACGTACTCTGAGGACGACGACGAGTACTATCGTCGCCACTTCGAGTCGAGCGGTACATCGGACTCTGGATTTGGCGCCTCGAGCACGGCGTCGTCCGCGTCATCCACGTCCTCGATGGGATCTACGGGATCGACGGGATCGGGATCGACGTCGTCCGCAAACCAGGACTACGACGCCTACCGCCCAGCGTACCAGCTCGGCCATGTCGCGAGCCGCAACCCGGACTACGCCGACCGCGACTTCGACGCCGTCGAGGCCGACCTACGTCGCGGATGGACGGACGATGTCAGCCAGCAGTACGGCGGTTGGGACCGCGTACGTGACCGCGCACGCCAGGGATTCGAGCGCGGCCGTGAGCAGCGCCTGACGCTGTCGGAGGAGCAGCTCGCCGTCGGCAAACGTCAGGTACAGGCGGGCGAAGCGGCAGTGCGCAAGACTGTCGAGACCGAGCACGTGCGGCGGTCGGTCCCGGTTCAGCGCGAGGAAGTCGTCGTCGAGCGGCGGCCGATCAGCGGCGACCGCGCCAGTGATGTCGACATCCGCGAGGACGAGGTCCGCATCCCGCTCATGGCCGAGGAGGTCGTGGTCGAGAAGCGCGCTGTCCCGACCGAGGAGATCGTGATCCAGAAGCGCGTCGTCACGGAGGAGCGCGAGGTCGAGGCCGACCTGCGCAGGGAGCGCGTGGACGATTC
>Ga0207691_10002023_pt1 | contig 19849 bp, 19 predicted proteins | sample KBSM13metaG_FD_184327 | JGI IMG/M metagenome (GOLD analysis project Ga0207691, IMG submission 184327) | Miscanthus rhizosphere microbial communities from Kellogg Biological Station, Michigan, USA - KBS M1-3 metaG (SPAdes) (version 2) | ecosystem: Host-associated > Plants > Roots > Rhizosphere >... | reverse complement strand
CATTTTTTCTCCCTACTCATGCGCCTGTCGTCGGCAACATCGGCGCGCTCGTCGCGCAGAAGGGCCAGCACCATCTCGTTGATGCTGCCGGGATCGTCCTCCGCGCTGTCCCGGACGCTCGGTTCGTGATTCTTGGCGAAGGCGAACTGCGTCCTGCACTCGAAGAGCAGATCAAACGCAAGCATCTCGAACGTCATGTGTTCCTGGCTGGCTTTCGACCTGACGTGCTGGAACTGCTAAAAGGAGTCGACCTGTTCGCTCTGAGCTCGCTGCAGGAAGGCCTCTGCACGTCGCTGGTAGACGCGATGGCAGCCTCAAAGGCGTCTGTGGCGACGCGTGTGGGCGGGGTGCCTGAAGTGGTGGCCGATGGCGAGACCGGCTTGTTGGTTCCCCCTCGCGATCATGAGGCCCTCGCCGAGGGCATCATCGCGCTGCTGAAGGACAGCGCTCAACGAACGCGCATGGGAGAAGCCGGCCTGACACGCGCGCGCAAGCTGTTTACTGTGGAGCACATGGTCGACGGCACGATGGCGGTCTACGAGCGGCTCCTTGGCGTCAAGGGGCGCTGACCCTTTCCAGAGGGAGCGCACAAGCCGCGCAGGGGGCACTGCGCGCTGCCCTGAGGCTTCTGAAAGCCACAGGCGTTCATCATCCCGACGTGGCACAGCGCGAAATCGAAGCGAACTGGATCCTGTGAGTCGAACGCTCGCAGCGCGTTCGTGATGTCGAGGGCCATCTTCCATCCCGGGCTGGTATAGCGCGTCAGCTTCAAACATCGGCCCAGGCGGATGACGTGGGTATCGAGCGGCACGATCAGTCGCGCAGGCGAGACCTTCGACCAGACGCCAAGGTCGATCTCGTCGCGTCGAACCATCCACCGCAGGAACAGATTGAGCCGCTTGCAGGCGCTGCCGCCAGCAGGCCGCGGAAAGAAATACGAGACACCGCGCTGGCGCGGCACCCGTCTTCCGTACGCTGCGCGCATGTCAGTGGCAAGGGCACGCGCTGAAAACGTGTCGAGCGCCGGACCAACATTCGGCGACGAGGCCTCGTCGCCCTCGAGAAAGAACGCTTCGATCGAGCCCGCTTCTGTGAGCATCCGCTGCAGGACGATGAGCAGCGCCATCAGATCGCGTCCAGAAATCCATCGATGAACCAGCGGCTCGAGTCGCGACCGCTCTCGCGCTGGATCGAAGCCGCGCACGAACTCCGCAGGATGCTCACCCATCACCGCCAGCAGCGACTCGATCGACTGCAGCACGCTGGCCACGCGGCCAAACGCGAGCGCCGCGGCGCAGAAGCCGACGACTTCCCTGTCCGCTGGCGACTTGAATCGTCTGACGATGTGTACAGGATCGGTGGCCGAGGTGACGTGATCGAACGAGCGATACAGATCGTCGAGCCGCCCGCCTGCGTCCGTAGTCGCGACCGTCTTGCGTTCTGCCGCGAGCATCATGACTTCCCTGCCGCGACGCGAGTGAGACTCTCGCCGGTGAGCCGGCAGAGCTTCCACTCCCGCATCACGCGTGCGCCCATGCGCTCGTAGAAGCGCAGCGCCGGCTCGTTCCAATCGAGCACCGTCCACTCCACGCGTCCGCATCCGCGCTCAACCGCAAGCCCGGCGAGGTGAACCAGCAGCCGTTGTCCGATTCCGCGCCCGCGCCATTCCGGCTTCACGAACAGATCCTCGAGATAGAGGCCTGGCCGTCCGAGAAACGTCGAAAAGTTGTGGAAGAACAGCGCGAACCCGGCGACGGTCGTGTCGACGTACGCGAGGACCACTTCGGCGGCGGGCCGCTCGCCGAAGAGCCACTTCCGCAATCCGTCTTCCGTCGCGACGATCTCGTCAGACAGGCGCTCGTACTCCCCGAGGCCGCGAATCAGTTCCAGGATGACTGGGACGTCGGCCGGACGAGCCGGGACGATTTGGATGCTGGTCATATCCGGTAGAGGCGGGTCTTTCCTGGGCTGAGCACAGTCGAAGGCAGCCCGCCTGATCTTAGAACGTTGTCACCGGCGTGCCGGCGGCGCAGAGCGGACACGCACCAACAGGATAGTTCTCTGGTGCTTTGTACTCCGCCAGCGCAACGTTTGGCACGTCGAGATCAACGATGGCCTCGAGCCGATCGTAGATTTCGGCCGTGGCCAGCAGTGTGCCTCCCGCGGCGCGCACTGCCGCTGCACATCGCGACAACGTGTGGCCGGTGTTGCGGACGTCGTCCACCAGCAGCACGCTTCGTCCTTTGACCTGCTGTTGGTAGAAGCGACTCAGCGAGTAGTTGCCCGAAGAGTCACCGGTGAGTGGAGCAAACAGCGTCGGGGGCCGGGTAATGTCTCGACGGCTGTCGAGCAGGCCGGCGATCGTGTGAGCGAGGAGTGCGCCGCCGGTGGCAGGGCCCGCTACCACCTCAGTCGCTTCGAGAATGGAGCCGGGCAGCACGTCGATCAGATCCTGCGTGAAGCGCCAGATCGTCGAAGGCTGCCTGAAGAGCTGATGTGGATTGAGATACACACGGCCGTGATAGCCGTTCCCGAAATCGAAGTGCCCATCGAGCATCAGCACTTCATAGCGTTGCAGATCCTTGAGCGCCTTCTGGCGAATCTCGTCCTGTCGATTCATGTGTGTAAGGAGGTCAGGAAATGATCCCCGGCCCGATTTCAGGATTCACGTATACAGTGCGGCCGTGGATGATGGTCGCGGCGACGCCCCCGCGCAGCTCCCAGCCGTCGAACGGTGTGTTCTTCGAACGCGACCGCAGTTGCGACGCGCGGATACGGACCTTCATATCTGGTGCGAGGACCGTAATATCGGCCGGACTGCCCGGTGAAAGCGTTCCGCCTGGCACGCGAAGGATGCGCGCGGGACCGGTCGACAGCAGTTCCACGAGCCGCGGGAGTCGAATCAGGCCGGCGTGCACGAGTCGATCGATCGAGAGCGGAACCGCTGTCTCGAGGCCGACGATCCCGAACGGCGCGCGGTCGAATTCGACCTTCTTCTCGTCGTAGTGATGCGGCGCATGATCGGTGGCGATCGCGTCAACCGTGCCATCGACGATCCCGGCCAACATCGCGTCGCGGTCCGCGGTCTCGCGCAGCGGCGGGTTCATCTTCGTGTTGGTGTCGTAGGGAATCGGCAACGCGAGTGCCTCGTCGGTCAGCGTGAAATGATGCGGCGCGACTTCACAGGTGACGCGCACGCCCACCTCTTTGCCCTTGCGCACGGCTCGTATCGACGCGCGAGCGCTCATGTGAGCCACGTGAAACGCCGACCCGGTCAGCTCTGACAACAACACTCCACGCTCGACGCCGAGCGCTTCTGCTGCTCCTGGAATCCCCCGTAATCCGAGCGACGACGCGTGGAACCCTTCGTGTGCGACACCGTCGCCCTTGAGCGTCGCATCCTCGCAGTGCTCGATGACCGGTATGCCGAACATCCCCGCGTACTCGAGCGCTCGCCGCAAGAGCAACGCCGTTGACACCGGGTGCCCATCGTCGGTGATCGCCACGCATCCGGCCTGCTTCAGCTCGGCGATATCTGCGAGCAGTTCGCCTTTCGAGCCCTTCGAAACGGCTCCGATTGGATACACATGCGCGAGGTTTGCCTCGGCAGCCTTGGCGAGAATGAGCGACGTGACGTTCGCATTGTCGTTGACCGGCGACGTGTTCGGCATGCACGCGACGGCCGTGAATCCACCGGCAACCGCGGAAGCGACGCCACTCGCCACAGTCTCCTTGTGCTCCTGACCTGGTTCGCGCAGGTGCACGTGCATGTCGATCAGGCCAGGACAGACGACAAGACCGGATGGAATCTCGACTATCGTGGCGCCATCGGCCGGAAGATCCCGACCGACGCGAGCGATGCGGCCGTCCTCGATGAGGATGTCGTTCACACCATCGATCCCATTCGCGGGATCGACGACATGCCCGCCCTTAAGCAGCCTCTTCATGTTCAGCTCCGCCCGCCAGGAGATACAGCACCGCCATCCGCACCGCGACGCCGTTCGCGACCTGGTCGAGGATGACTGAATAGGGACCGTCGGCAACTTCCGACGCGATCTCGACACCGCGGTTCATTGGGCCGGGGTGCATGATCATCACGTCCGACTTGGCCAGGTGCATGCGCGCCTCGGTCATGCCGAACACTCGGAAGTACTCACGCAGCGACGGGAAGTAGGCGCCTTCCATGCGTTCGAGCTGAATCCGCAGCAGCATGATGACGTCGGCATCGCGCACGGCCTCTTCCACGGCGCTCGTCGCGGTCACGCCGAAGCGACGGATGTCGGTCGGGATGAGCGTCGGAGGCCCGCACACCCAGACGTCCGCGCCAAGCTTCGTCAGCAGGTGGATGTTCGAGCGCAGAACCCTGCTGTGCAACAGGTCGCCTACGATCGCGATCTTGAGTCCCGCCAGCTTCTTCTTGCGCTCGCGAATCGTGAATGCATCGAGCAGCGCCTGCGTCGGATGCTCGTGCATCCCGTCTCCGGCGTTGATGATCGCGGAGCGGCAGACGCGCGACAGGAAGTGGCACGCACCTGAGGAGGCGTGGCGCAGGACGATCATGTCCGGCGACATCGCTTCGAGGTTGAGAGCTGTGTCTGCCAGCGTCTCGCCCTTGACGACGCTCGACGTGCCGATGGCAATGTTGAGCGTATCTGCACTCAGACGCTTCTCGGCAATTTCGAACGACGTCCGTGTGCGCGTGCTCGGCTCATAGAACAGATTGATGACGGTTTTCCCTCGGAGTGCCGGAACTTTCTTGATCGGCCTGGTGCCCACTTCCTTCATGGCCTCGGCGGTATCCAGGATGAGCTCGATTTCCCCGGGACTCAGCTCTGCGATGCCGAGGAGGTCCTTCCGCCGGAGGGTAGTGACCGCCTGTTTCTGATCCAGTTCCTGGCTGGTCGTACTCATGCCCCACCTCCAGTTTCCAGGACGACCTCGTCCTCGCCGTCAATTTCGAGCAAGCGCACCTGCACGCTTTCCTCGGGTGCAGTCGGCAGGTTCTTTCCTACGTAATCCGCCTTGATCGGCAACTCGCGATGACCGCGGTCGACGAGCACGATGAGTTGAATCGCCTTCGGCCGTCCGTAGTCGATCAGCGCATCGAGTGCCGCTCGCGTCGTCCGGCCCGTGTAGAGCACGTCGTCAACGAGCAGGATCTTGCGGTTGTCGATCGAGAACTGAATATCGGTCTTGCGAACGAGCGGCTGCGGACCCACGGCGTGGCGCATCAGATCGTCGCGATACAGCGTGATGTCGAGCGAACCGGTCGGGATGTCCTGACCGGTGATCTCGCGAAGCGTGCGCGCAATGCGCCGCGCAATCGGTACGCCGCGAGTGCGTACTCCAACGAGCGCAAGGTCGTCGGTGCCCTTGTTGCGCTCGACGATCTCGTGCGCGATTCGGGTGAGCGTACGACCAATGCGATCCGCATCCATTACAACAGGCATGCGGAGCTCCCAAGCGAATTTGTGCGTGTGTTGTGAAAGGCGAGACTTGGCATGTACACCTCTTCGCGGACTCTCTGGACCGCGTTTAAAGAAGCGATCGAATTATAGCAGGTTCAGCAAGCCGTGAATTTACTGAGCCCCGTACGTCGGAATGAACGTGATTGTGCGCTGTTCGTTGAAGGCTTGTGTGAAGAGATCCGTGCGCGCGAACCCATCCATGTCGCGCGCGACCGGCAGGCCGAGGAAGTACAGGAGCGTTGGCGCAACGTCAACCACTGCACCGCGACTTTGACGCGCTGCGACGACAGGCGTCCCGTACGCGAGCAGGAACCCGTCCGGTCCTCGCTCGTGTGTGCCGCTGAACTTCGGGTCGCCGGCGACGCGTTCCAGCACACGTTTGCCAACGGTGAGCGGCTCCATCCCGAAGCCTGAAACAACCATCAGCAGATCTCCCTCGCGCAGTGACGCGATCGCTTCGCCGACGAGCATATCTACGTAGGCGTAGTAGTCATCGAGGACACGGCCAAAGCGGCGGCGCTCGTCTTCCGTCACATCGCCAAACGCCTCCGGCCTGGCGTAGCGCAGGTAGTAGTGACCAACTGCATCGAGCCCGGCGTAGCGAACGGCCTGCAACTGAACGTCCTCGACTGCCGCAAGCTGCTGCGCGAGGCGATGATGCAGGCGATCCGCCTCGACGGTCGATCCGCTTTCACCGGTCCACGGCAGCAGATCGAGTCGCACGCGTAGCTCGCGGTCCGGTTGTTCCTCCGCCAGAACGCCGAGAGCCACATCGCCCAACCGGCTCGGCGACACGGCCGGCTCGCCGTCGAGCGTCACGACACGATCGGCTCGACGATGAAAGCGATCGCTGATGATGAAGCCGCTGGCGCCGGTGGCGGGATGCGTCAGAGGAAGGCCGATCAACCCGGTTCGCACGCCGTATCCGGCGGCGATTCGCCACAACGGCTGCGTCGCGAGGCTGGCGGAGGAATACGGTTCTTCGACCAGCAGACCGACGCGGACAAGCGCTTGTGAGAACACATAGTCCGGCAACACCTCCAACTCGGCGTCGCCGTTGAAAGGCCGATACCGCGACGAGCCACGCACGCCGTGTCGCGATGGCCACATCCCGGTCATGATCGACGCCCAGACCGGTTCGGGCTGGGTTGGGCGAGTGGTCGCCAGGTGCATGGAGGCGCCCGCGTCGAGTATGCGCCCGAAGTTCGGCAGCCGACCCGCCGCGACGGCGGGCGAGATTACATCCAGCGATGCGCCGTCGAGGCACAGCAGAACGACGCGGGGATGTTCGACAGGGAGCGCCGTCACCGTCGACGGCGGGTGCACCGCCGTCAGAGGCCCGAGCCCGGTCCCTCGAATCCAGAGCGGTGACGCAATGGAAAGGATCGTGGCGGCCGTAAACAGGATCCCGACGATCGTCCGTCGTCTTTGATCGGCTGCATTCTGCGCGAGTCCGAGCGCGAGAAAGACGAATGCTGCGAGCGCAAAGACGATGACGGCTTGTCCGAGCATCGGCATCGCGCGTGGGTCGAGCGCGGTGCGAAGACCAGACGCGTGGAGCCACGTGATCACCGCGGCCGTGCCACTCAGGATCGCCGCGCTCCACGTAATGAGACGCAGGCTGATCCAGCCGGGCGGCGATGGCTCGACGATCACGATCTGACGAAGCACGTAGAGTGCATACGAGACCGCCGTGATGTGCAGGCCGTACGACAGCACAATCACCGTCAGCATCGGCCCGGCCGCAGCGAGCGGAACTTCTGGATTGAGCAGCAGAAGGAGCAGCGTGAAATACGCGGCGGCCAGCAACCCCGCAAACGCGGAGTTGCTCAGCATCCGGAGGTAGCCCATTGGTGTATGCAGGTATACTCGACCCAATGCCCCTCGATGTCGAGGCCAGGGTCATTCAGAACACGCGCCTCTCGCCCGATTACAACGTCATCACCCTCGCTGCTCCCGAAATAGCTGCCGCGACCAAGCCAGGACAGTTCGTCATGGTCAGGCCCGGCCACGGGAGCGATCCGTTGCTGCGCCGGCCGTTCTCGGTCTTCGAGATCATTCGGTCCGGCAACCGGGTCGAGGGATTGTCTCTTCTCAGCAAGCGCATCGGTGCCACGACGCGGCTGCTGTACGAAGCGGTCTACGGCGACGTCATTTCGTGCCTCGGGCCGCTCGGTCGTCCGTTCGAGCCGGTGTCATCCCCGGTGGAAGCATGGATGGTCGCTGGCGGTGTCGGACTCGCGCCCTTCGCAACGCTGACGGAGGTGCTGCAGGAACGTGGCACGAAGACGACGCTGTTCTACGGAGCGCGGACGGGGGCGGAGCTGTTTTATCTGGACTGGTTCGCGTCGCGTGATGTGCGCGTGGTGCTCAGCACCGAAGACGGATCCACCGGGGAACGCGGCAGGGTCACGGGTCCACTCGAGCAGGCGCTGCAAGGGACCGACGCCGAGGTCATGATTTACGCGTGTGGTCCGGAAAAAATGCTCGAAGCCGTCTCACACCTCGCAGGAAGATACAAGACGACAGCCCAAGTCTCCGTCGAGCGCGTGATGGGGTGCGGAATGGGCGGCTGCTACAGCTGCGTCATCCCGGTGCACGAAGCGGGCGGCGGCCACCACTTCGTCCGCTCATGTCTGGCCGGTCCGGTATTCACGGCGGCCGACCTGGTCTGGGATCATGACTGACATCGATCTCTCAGTTGACGTCGGAGGACTGCGGCTCTCGAATCCGCTGATTGCCGCGAGCGGCTGCTACGGCTATGGCGTCGAGTACGCCGACGCCGTTGACCTGTCCACGTTGGGTGCAGTTGCATCCAAGGGCCTGTTCCTCGCGCCACGCGAAGGACACCCGCCCCAGCGGATCGTCGAGACACCGTCAGGCATGCTCAACGCCATTGGCTTGCAGGGCATTGGCGTGCACCGTTACATCGCCGAAAAGCTGCCGGAACTGCGGCGGCTTGGCGTTACCAACCTCATCAACATTTGTGGCAGCACGCTCGATGAGTACGTCGAGCTCGCGAGAATCCTCTCGGATGCCGAGGGCATACACGCGCTCGAGCTCAACATCTCCTGCCCCAATATCAAGGAAGGCGGGATCACGTTCGGATGCAGTCTGCACGGCACTTTCGATGTCGTCAGCGCCGTGAAGAAGGTTACGCACCTGCCGGTGATCCCGAAGCTGACGCCAAACGTGACTGACGTCGCCTCGATCGCCAAGGCTGCAGAGGATGCAGGCGCCGACGCCGTCTCGCTCGTGAACACGTTCCTCGCGATGGCGATCGATGTCGAGACTCGGCGACCCAAGCTGTCGAACATCGTCGGCGGATTGAGCGGACCAGCCATCCGTCCGATCGCGGTGCGCATGGTTTATGAATGCCGCCGCACGGTGAAGATCCCCATCATCGGCATGGGCGGAATCGCGAGCGCCGTTGATGCGCTCGAGTTCATCATCGCCGGCGCAACGGCGGTGCAGGTTGGCACAGCGAACTTCGTCGACCCCTTCATCTGGTCGAAGCTGACCGCCGGCATCGAGGACTACCTGCAGCGCCACGGCGTACGCCGCATCGCCGATCTGGTCGGCAGCATCGACACCAGCACACGGGAAAAAGAGTGGGTCAGCTCCTAGTCGCACTCGACGTCGAGTCGGGTGCCCGCGCGATCGAGCTCGCAACGACGCTCCACGGCCTCGTGGATGGCGTCAAGATCGGCAGCCGTCTATTCACGCTGGAAGGTCCTGCGCTGGTTCGTCGCCTTTCGGACGAGGGCGCGCGCGTCTTCCTCGATCTGAAGTTTCACGACATCCCGAACACCGTCGCGCAAGCGGTAGCGGCGGCGGTCACTACAGGCGCGTGGATGATCAACGTCCACGCCTCCGGCGGGGTCCCGATGATGCAGGCGGCTGCGAAGGCAGCAACAGAGACCGCGGCGCGACTCGGCCGAGCGAAGCCGCTCGTGATCGCCGTGACCGTCTTGACCAGCATGGACCAGGACACGCTGCGTGCCGGCGGCGTCGAGCGCCCGCTCTTCGATCAGGTCGTCGCGCTTGCGCGCATGGCGCAGCAGGCAGGGCTCGATGGTGTCGTGGCCTCGCCGCAGGAAACAGCCGCGATTCGAGCCGCCTGCGGGCCGGACTTCGCCATCGTCACGCCGGGCATCAGAGGCGCCTCCGCTGGTGTCGAGAAAAACGATCAGGCCCGCACGATGGGTCCCGGCGAAGCGGTGAGGGCGGGAGCGAACTATCTGGTGGTGGGCCGTCCCATCATTGCTGCCGCCGATCCTCGACGCGCCGCGCAGGACATCGTCGAAGAAATCAAGGCAGTCGTCTAAAAAGACAAACAGGCGAGCAGGACGGCCGTCCACTCGCCTGTTTGTAGTCTTCAGTCCACGGTCTTCAGTCCCCGGATCCCGGGTCCCGGATCCCGAGTCCCGGAAGTTACTTCGCCGTGATGATGAAGTGACCGCGGCGGTTCCGCGCGAAACAGCCCTCAGTCTCTTCCGTGCACAGGGGTGACTCCTCGCCCTTGCTGATCACGATCATCCGCTCTGCCGCGATGCCGAGACCGGTCATGTAGTCCTTTACGGCGTTGCCTCGACGCTCACCGAGCGCCAGGTTGTACTCACTCGTGCCCCGAGCATCGGCGTGTCCTTCGACGGTCACGCGGACCGACGTCCAGCGGCGCAGATAGTCGGCGTTCTTCTGCAGAATCGCGCGCTGGTCGTCGCGAACGAGCGCCATGTCGTAATCGAACGACACGTCTCCGAGCGGCATCTCGGCGTTCAGCTCGTTAACCGTCTTGCGCGAGAAGACTTCATCTTCGCTCAGCGCTCTGGGCGGCGCCGGCGCGGGTGCCGGCGCGGGCGCGGGCGGTGGCGGCGGTGGCGGCGGCGCTGGTGCAGCAGGAGGCGCCGGTGGTGGAGGCGGCGGAGGTGGCGGCAATTTCTTCGCGCAAGCCGTCACGGTCAACGTGACAAACAAGACGATCGTGGTCAACCACACGTACCGGCGCAAATTCATCGTCACTCTCCGTATATCTACGTTTAAACGGGTCGAGCTTAGCGTCCGATCGATCCCGTGTCAATGAATGTCGGCACCAATGGACGAAGACTTGAGAGGTATCACGCAACAAAGTGCGAAAGGGTCGGTCGTGCGGAGGTGCGTTGGTGCGCTGATGCCAGGGTGACGGTCCCGGCGCGCTAGATCGGATCGAGACGAAGACCCTCGTTCAGACTGCCCATGCGATAGCCCTGGAGATCGATCGTCACGTGTTGATAACCGATGGCCCGGATCTCGCCCACGATCCGGCTGCGAATTTCCGGCGCCAGCGCCCGTGGCAGTTCTTCTGCCGCGATCTCGAGTCGCGCGAGCGTCGACGGTGAGCCGTTTCCTGATGCCGTTAGCTCATGATGGCGGACCCGGCACACGCGAAAACCCAGCGTGCGCAACACTTCCTCGGCGCGCTCAATCGAGCGCAGCTTTTCCGGCGTCACTTCCGAGTGATAGGGGATGCGGGACGACAGGCACGCGGACGCGGGCTCGTCCCACGTGCGAAGGCCTGCGCGACGAGAGAGCTCGCGAATCTCCGCCTTCGTCAGGCCGGCCTCGTCCAGAGGACTGCGGACGCGAAACTCGCGGGCCGCCTGCCGGCCGGGCCGGTAATCGCCGCGATCGTCGGCATTGCTGCCATCAGCCACGACTGCGAATCCACGATCGGAGGCAAGGGTGGTGAGCGACGTATAGAGCTCGTGCTTGCAGTAGTAGCAGCGATTGGTCGGATTCGCGCGGTATTCGGCGCGCTCGAGTTCCGACGTCTGGATAATCTCGTGGCGCAGACCGGCCTCGCGCGCCACGGTCAAGGCAAGCTGACGATGTCGGTCTGGATAACTGGGGCTTTCGGCCGTAATGCAGAGCGCGGATTGTCCGAGAACGCCCGTGGCTGCCCACGCAAGATAGGCGCTGTCTGCGCCCCCACTGAACGCGACGATTACCGACCGATAATTGGCGAGCAGTTCTCGCAGGCGTGCTTCTTTGGCTGCGAGCGCCTCAGAGGACAACACCGCAACAGGCTCACCGGAATCACTCGTCGTAATCCTCCTCCTCATCCTCCTCCTCGTCATCGAGGTCGTCGTCATCATCGTCGCCGTCGTCCTCGTCCTCGTCTTCGAGATCGTCGTCGTCGAGGTCGTCGTCGTCTTCATCGGCGACGTCGAGGTCGTCGGAGCCCACCATGACGAGGCTCTTGCCGCACTCCGGACAACTCAGGCGGTCGCCCTCCTCGAGGTCCTCGGTGTCAATCTCGTCGAATTCGCACTCAGGGCAGCTCGCCATACGGGCTCCATCAGTCGAACGGCCGCTCGAAGATATCCGGGAACGGAGGGTCGCGAGCGGATTTGGTCCCATCCCGGCCAAGACTTCGAATTATATCGAGCCCCCCCTGATTTGGCCAATGAACCCTACCGATAATGCTGCGGATTACCGATAGAACTTTCGATGACCGCCGAGACTAGGCTCGCCGGGCGAACCGTGTTGGTCGCCGACGACACCGCGTTCGTACGCGATCGTTTCAAGGCGGCCATCGAAGCGGCTGGTCACAGCGCCGTGACCGCGAAGACGGGCCAGGAACTCCTCGCGCAGGTCCGCGCAAATGGCGCCCGCCTCGACCTGATCGTCCTCGATCTGCGGCTTCCACAGGGCAACGGCGTCACACTTCTGCAAGCCATTCGAAAGCTCGACCATCGAACCGGCGTCGTCATCTTCAGCGGAACGATTGCCAGCGCCGACGAGGTCCGGCAACTCGAGACGCTGGGTGTTGTCGGCTACATCAACGAGTACACCGCGGTGCAGCACATCCTGCCGTCTCTCCTGCCGCACTTGTTTCCTGACGCCTTGAACCGGCGCTCGAGTCCACGCGTCTCGCTTGGAATTCCTGTCGCTTACCGCTTCGGCAACACGATCGCGGCCGCGCTCACCATCAACGTCAGCCATGGCGGAGTCGCGATTCGAACGACCAGTCCTTTAACCGTCGATACGGCTGTACGGGTGCGTTTTCGTATGCCGGCTGGAAAAAACGAAATCGACGTCGAGGGTCGCGTGTGCTGGGCCGATCGCCGGCTCGGGATGGGCGTACAGTTCACAAAGATCGACAAGGCCGACCAGGCTCAAATCGACCAGTACGTGCAGTCGCACTTCTTCTCGAACCGCAAAGCGTAACGCTCACGCGTCCGAACTCGATCCTTTCGGCGCTCAGCGGGCGCGCAACAGCCGCAAGGCGTTGGCGACCACGATCACCGACGCGCCCGTGTCGGCCAGAACGGCCATCCACAACGTCGCGGAACCGGTCATAGCGGTCACCAGGAAAATGGCCTTGAGCGCCAACGAGACCACGAGGTTGGTCTTGATGTTGCGGACGGTCGCGCGTGCCAGGCGCAAGGCGTACGGCAACTTCAGGAGCTCGCCAGACATGAGCGCGACGTCAGCGGTTTCAAGCGCAGCGTCAGATGCGGCCGCCCCCATTGCGACGCCAACGTCCGCCGCTGCCAAAGCAGGTGCGTCGTTCACGCCATCCCCGACCATCAGCACTGCGCCGTCCGATCGCATCGCGAGGATGAGATCGTGTTTCTCGTCCGGCATCAGGCCGGGGTGATTGTCGTCGAGAGCAAGATCTGCCGCCACGGCTCGTGCAGTCACCGCATGGTCGCCGGTCAACATCGCCACACGACGAACGCCGTGCAGACGCAGCATCCCGATCGTCTCGCGCGCCGTATCACGCAACGGGTCCGCCACGGCGATGAACCCCAGTAACTGTCCATCCACAGCCACGCAGACGACTGTGGCACCGCGCTGTCTCAGCGCTTCCGTCGATTCAGGCGGAACCGCGATGCCACGCGCGGCGAGCAGGGCATCGTTGCCGACGATCACGTGCCGCTCATCCACGCGTGCCTCCGCACCGCGCCCGGGTGTGGACATGAAACCCCGCGCCGCGGGCACCTCCAGACCGAGCTCACTCGCCCGGTGCGAGATCGCCCGTGCAAGCGCGTGCTCCGAGCGCGCCTCGACCGCGGCCGCATAGCGAAGGACGTGCGACGGCTGCTCACCGTCAACGGCTATGACATCGTTGACGCGCGGCTCGCCACGCGTGAGCGTCCCGGTTTTGTCGAACGCCACCACGCGAACCTCAGCGAGACGTTCGAGGTGCGCGCCCCCTTTGATCAGCACACCATTTCTAGCTGCGGCAGACAGTGCCGCGACGATCGAGACCGGCGTCGAGATGACGAGTGCGCACGGACAGGCGATGACCAGAAGCACGAGCGAGCGATAGATCCAGGTCGAAGCGTCTCCTCCCAGCGCCAGTGGTGGCACCACCGCAACGACCGCCGCCAGCGCAATGACCGCGGGTGTGTAGATGCGCGCGAAGCGATCGACGAAAGACTGAACGGGCGCGCGGCGCGCTTGCGCGGCTTCAACGAGATGAATGATCCGCGCGAGTCGCGTGTCGCGTCCGACGCGGATGACCTCGAGGTCGAGCGAGCCACGACCGTTGATCGTCCCGGCGTAGACCTCGTCGCCGGGGCCCTTGTCCACCGGGAGCGACTCACCAGTGATCGGCGCCTGATTCACATCGCCATGACCCGCGAGCACGCGCCCATCGAGAGGGATCTTGTCGCCCGGCCGCACGACGATTTCAGCGCCGACGGGAATCATCTCCACCGGCGCCCGATGCTCGACGCCGTTGCGCTTGACGATGGCCTCGCGCGGTGAGAGCTCGACGAGGGCGCGGATGGCCTGACGCGCGCGTTCGAGCGTCCGCGCCTCGAGCCACTGCGCGAGCGCGAACAGGAACACTACGCTCGCGCCTTCGAACCACTGCCGGAGCGCCAGGGCACCGCAGACGGCAATGACCATCAACACGTTGATGTCTACGGTTCGGGTGCGGATGGCGACGAGGGCCCGCCTGGTTGGGAACACACCACCCGCGACAGTGGCCGCGACGAACAGACCTATCGACAGGGCCGGGCTCAGGCGGCTGGCTGCCAGCGCCGCGAGAATGCCTGCGCCGGAGGCCAGAGTCAGCCAGAACCGGACCCGGACGTCAGGTCCCGAGGCACCTGGGCCCTCGTGTTCCAGCCACATCCGCATCCCCGTCTGCCCGACGGCGTCGACGATAGCGGCCGTTGTGAGCTTTGCGGCGTCATATGAGACGTGCAGGCGCTGACCGACGAGGTCGGCTGAAAGCGCTTCCATGCCGGCAAGTGGACGAAGCCGGCGCTCGAGAATGACGACCTCTTCGTTACAATCCATCCCCTCGACGCGGAACACGGCTTCCGCGTGGATCTCGCAGTTTGTACAGACGGGCGCGGCGGAGGTGTCCATCAGCGATCGGCCCGCCGGCCGTCCTCCAGAACGTGGCGCAAGCCCTGCCGGAAAAGCGCCAGAACATGCTTGTCATCAAGCGTATAGAAGATCATCCGGCCCTCACGGCGCGACCGGACGATGCGCGTGTTCCGAAGGAGACGCAGCTGATGGGAGACCGCGGACTCGGTCACGCCGAGCCGCAGCGCGAGGTCGCCGACGCAGAGTTCAGAGCGAGAGAGGGCATCGAGTATTCGCACACGTGTGGGATCGCCGAGCACGCGGAAGATCTCGGTCAGCCCTTCGACGGTGTGCGCATCGAGCTGCGACATATGAATACTTGTTCATATATTACTGCTATGGGCTTGCCGCCGCAGCCGCGCTTCGGCTACGATGGCGCGCTGGGCAGGCCTAAAACACGCGTGCTCTACGAGTTACGCGAGAAACAGAACGAATGCGACCGGGTAGCCCCCGGCGGAGGAGTCAGCGGTGATTGAAGTTCAACATCTCACGAAGCGCTACGGCCCGGTCACGGCCGTCGACGACGTGAGCTTCAAAGCGGAGCGCGGAGAAATTCTCGGGTTCCTCGGACCAAACGGCGCCGGCAAGACAACGACGATGCGCGTGCTGACCGGATATATGCCGGCCACGGACGGAAAGGCTATCGTCGCGGGCTACGACGTACTCGAGCAACCGGTCGAGGCCAAGCGACGAACCGGCTACCTTCCGGAGACGCCGCCGCTCTACCCGGACATGACCGTCGAGGACTACCTCACCTTCTGCGCCCGCATCAAAGGCGTGCCGAGATCCGAACGCACGTCGAGACTTCAGTCGGTGATGGAGAAGACGCAGATCGCCGATATGCGCAACCGTCATTGCGGCAAACTCTCGAAAGGGTACAAGCAGCGCGTTGGCCTCGCTCAGGCGCTGCTGCACAACCCGGATGTGCTGATCCTCGACGAGCCGACCGCCGGCCTCGACCCGAAGCAGCAGAACGAAACACGTCGGCTCATCAAGGGGCTCGGCGGCGACCACACGATCATCCTCAGCACACACATCCTTCCTGAGGTCAGCCAGACCTGCAATCGCATCGTCATCATCAATCGCGGAAAAGTCGTCGCCGTCGACACGCCCGACAACCTGACCGCCCGCGTGCGCGGGTCGGAATCGATGTACGTGCAGGTGGACGCGATGGGCGCAGACGCAGAAGGGACGTTGTCATCAATTCCAGGCGTCACCCGCGTGTCTCCGTCGGACAAGCGTGACGGGATCGTCGGCTACGAGGTCGAAAGCGAAGCCGGGCGCGACGTGCGCCGCCATCTGGCGTCGACTGTGGTGGGTCAAGGGTGGGGTCTGCTGGAGTTGCGACCGATGCGAATGAGCCTGGAGGAAATCTTCCTGCAGATCATCACGACCGAAGAAGCGGCTGCGGCACCCGAGACCGCAGCGGAGGCCAGCCATGAGTAACATCGTCGCCATCGCCCACAAGGAGCTCAAAGGCTACTTCGCCTCGCCGATCGCCTACGTCGTGATCGGTCTCTATGCGGTGATGTTCGGTTACTTCTTCTATGCGCTCCTGCTCTATTTCGATCGGCAGAGTATGCAGATGGCCGGTCTCGGCGGCCCAGGCGGCGCAGTCAACGTCAACGAGCAGCTCATTCGGCCGGTCTTCCTGAACACGACGGTCATTTTTCTGTTCATCCTGCCGATGGTCACGATGCGGACGTACGCGGAGGAAAAACGCTCGGGGACGATCGAGCTGCTCCTCACGGCGCCGCTCACGGACTTCCAGATCATCGCCGGCAAGTTCCTTGGCGCAATGGGACTCTATGCGGCGATGCTGGCAGTCACGCTTCCACACATGGGGCTGCTGTTCTACCTGGGAAATCCGGAGTGGATTCCGATTGCCATTACGTATCTCGGTCTGCTGCTGATGGGCGGCTGCTTCATCTCGATCGGCCTGTTCATCTCGAGCCTGACCAAAAACCAGATCGTGGCTGTCATGGCTACGTTCACGGTCTTCCTGATGCTGTGGGTCATCAACTGGATAGCGTCGTTCACCGGCCCGCGGACGCAGGAGATTCTCAACTACCTCTCGATCACCGATCACCTCGACGACTTCACGCGTGGAGTCATCGACACAAAGCATCTGGTCTACTACCTCAGCTTCATCAGCTTCGGGCTGTACTTGACCATGCGGTCGGTTGATACGGAAAGGTGGCGCGGGTAACGCCATGATCAAACGAATTTTCGGAGTACTCAGCTATGTCGGCATGCTCCTGGTCTTTGGAGCATTGGCCGTCAGGTTTCTGAAGCCGGAGTGGGATCAGTACGCGATCTACGCCGCGTGGAGCGGTCTCGCGCTCGTCGTGCTCTACACGATCGGGCAATGGCGCGAAATCGTCGCCTACTTCCAGCAACGAAACGCGCGATACGGGGCAATCGCGAGCGTCGGCGTCGTCGTCTTCCTCGGCATCCTCGTCGCCGTGAACTACCTGTCCACACGACGAAACACGCGGTGGGACCTCACGGCGAACAAGCAGTACAGCCTGTCCGAGCAAACGGTGAAGCTGCTGCAAGGCCTGAAGTCGCCGGTGAAGTTCATGGTCTTCGATCAGGAAGCCAACTTCGAGCGCTTCCGGCCTCGTCTCCAGGGCTACGCGTACAACTCGACACAGGTGCAGGTCGAATACATCGACGCCGACCGTCGGCCGGTTCAGACGAAACAGTACAACGTCGACACCTACGGCACCGTTGTCATGGAGTACATGGGCCGTGTCGAGCGCGTCACGTCTGATTCAGAGCAGGACCTGACCAATGCGCTGATCAAGCTGCTGAATCCACAGCAGCGGAAGGCCTACTTCCTGAGTGGGCACGGCGAGAAGGACCCAGCAAACTCAGACCGATCCGGATTCAGCGGTATCGGCGACGCGTTGAAGCGCGACAACTATCAATTCGACAAGCTGGTGCTGGCGCAGACCAACGAGATCCCGGCTGACGCCACGATGATTGTCGTCGCCGGTCCGCGCACGGACCTGCTCGAGCAGGAAGTCCCGATCCTCGAGGAGTACCTCTCCAAGAAAACGGGGAAGCTGCTCGTCATGCTCGACCCGTCCGAAGATTTCAAGCGGCCGTCACCGATGCCAAGGCTCACGGCTCTTTTGAAAGAGTGGGGCATCGACGCCACCGAATCGGTCGTCGTCGATCTGAGCGGACGGACGCAGGTGGCAACGGTGCCAGTGGGTGCGCCCCCCTATCCGTCTCACGCGATCACACAGAACTTTGGCCTGATCACGATGTTCCCGCTGGTTCGCGCGATGGTACCGGCAAAAGACGCGCCCCAGGGTCACACGGGACAATCGTTCGTCCAGACGGCCCCGCGCAGCTGGGGGGAGACGAACCTGGCGTCGCTCGAGGATCCCTCGAAGCTTGCCTCCGAACCTGAGAAGGGTGACGTGGCCGGCCCGGTCTCGATCGCTGTGGCCACTGCGGTCCCTGCCGCATCACCCGAGAAGCCGGACGCAACTCCCGCCTCGAATCCACCCGAGGCGGATCAAGGGCCGAAGCCTGAAACGCGAGTCGTGGCAATCGGCGACTCCGACTTCGCAGCCAACGCCTACCTTGGGATCGAAGGCAACCGCGATCTGTTCATGAACACCGTGAACTGGCTGTCGCAGCAGGAGGGCTTGATTGCGATCAGACCGCGCGAGGCGGCGGACCGGCGAATCACGCTGACGGCCAACACATCAGTCGGCATGTTCTGGATCACGATCGTCTTCATCCCGGCGATCGTCCTCGGGGCCGGCGTCTTCTCCTGGTGGCGGAGGCGCTGACATGCGTGGTTGGTCCACACTCGCACTCGTCGTCGTCTTCGCGGGACTCGTCGGCTACATCTACTTCGTCGATTCGAAACGGGAGCCTGGCGGGGGCGCGGTCAAGGAGAAGCCGTTCGGCTCGTTGCAGGCGGACGACATCGAGGAAGTGCAAATCAAGAGCGCTGACGGAGAGACGACACGCCTGCAAAAGACCGACGGCAAGTGGCAGGTCGTCGAGCCGGTGAAAACGGACGCAGATACGAGCGAGCTCACAACGATCGCGAGCAGCCTCGCCACGTTCGAGATCAACCGTGTGGTCGATGAGAACGCGACGGATCTGAAGCAGTACGGACTCGAGCCCGGGCGCCTCGAGGTCGCCTTCCGGTCGAAGGGTCAGAAGGAGCTCAAGCACCTCCAGGTCGGCGAGAAGACGCCGACCGGCACCGACCTCTACGCCCGCTTCCCCGATCAGAAGCGGGTGTTCCTCGTCTCGTCGTTCCTCGACACCACGTTCAACAAGAACACATTCGCGCTGCGCGATCGCCGGATTCTCATCTTCGATCGCAACAAGGTCGATGGACTCGAGCTCTCCAGCGGCACGACGAAGACGCGCCTGACAAAGAGCGGATCCGATTGGCGACTCGCGTCGCCGATCTCTGTTCGTGCAGACTTTGCGGCAGTTGAAGGCGCGCTCGAACGCCTGTCGTCCACCCAGATGCAGGGCATCGTCGACCCGGAAGGAAAGGATCTCGCAAAGTACGGGCTCACGAAGCCAACGGGCACGATCACCGTCAATACCGGGAGCTCGAGCGCTGCGCTCACGCTCGGGTCAACGGAGAACGCACTGCTCTTTGCCAAGGACGCTTCGCGACCGCTGGTCTTCACCATCGCGCCGGTGCTCAAGGACGACGTGATCAGGACCGTTGCCGACTTCCGGCGGAAGGATCTGTTCGACGGCCGCGCGTTCACCGCGACGAAGGCGGAATTCAAGCGCGGCGCCGAAGCGACCACGCTCGAGAAGAGCAAGGGCAAGGACAACATGGACGTCTGGAAGGCCGGCGGCAAGGACGTCGATTCCGCCAAGGTCGACGACCTTCTGAGCAAGGTCACCGCTCTGCGGGCCGCGTCATTCGAGGATCAGGCCAGCGCATCGCTCAAGTCACCCGCGCTTGTCGTCACGGTCACCTTCGCGGAGAACAAGCAGGAGACGGTGACTTT
>Ga0207691_10002022_pt1 | contig 19849 bp, 16 predicted proteins | sample KBSM13metaG_FD_184327 | JGI IMG/M metagenome (GOLD analysis project Ga0207691, IMG submission 184327) | Miscanthus rhizosphere microbial communities from Kellogg Biological Station, Michigan, USA - KBS M1-3 metaG (SPAdes) (version 2) | ecosystem: Host-associated > Plants > Roots > Rhizosphere >... | reverse complement strand
CGATTACCGCGATCGCTACGACTACCGCCGCGCCCTGGTCGGCTTCGCGCGCGACCTGAACAGCGATCTGGACCTGCAGCGCCTCAGCGAGCGGCTGCTGCACCGCGTCACCGAGACGCTGCTCGTCGATCGCATGGCGCTGATGCTGTCGCCGACGTCGATGACGCCGCAGGCCGGCGAGTTCCTGACCATCGCGCATTCCGGCTTTGCCGACGTGCCGCCGACGCTGGCCGGCAACTCCGAGATCGCGACGCGCCTGATTTCCGGGCACACGCTGGCGCTCGACGAGACGCTGGCGCTGCGCCGCCTCGATCCGCGCGAGGTGGAGTTCTGGCGCGAGGCCGGGATCCATTACTTCGTTCCGTGCGTCTCGAAGGAAGGGACGATTGCGGTGATGGCGCTCGGGCGCAAGGCGAGCACGGAGCCTTTGAGCAGCGAAGACATGGCGCTGCTCTCGGCGGTGGCGGCGCAGGCCGCCACGGCGCTGGAGAACGGTCGCCTGTACCGGCAACTGCGCACCAAGGCCGACGAGCTGGAGCGGATGCGGCAGTTCAGCGAGAACATCCTCGAGTCGCTCAACGACGGTCTCGCGGTGCTCGATCAGGACGGCCGCGTCGTCCGCTGGAACCGCCCGATGGAAGAGCTCTACGGCGTCCGGCACGAGGACGTCGTCGGGCGCGCGCTCGACCAGGTGTTCGATTCGCAGATCGTGCGGATGCTCGGCGCCACGCCGTCGGGCCGCGCGGAAGGGGCCGCCTACTACCGGGTGCCGATGACCACCCGCCACGATCCGCCGCGGCGGCTCCTGGTCAACCTCGGCACCACCCCGCTGCGCGATTCCTCGGACGAGATCGTCGGCTCGATCGTCATCATCGAGGACATTTCGACCCGCGTGCAGCTCGAAGAGCAGCTGCAGATCTCCGAGAAGATGGCGTCGCTCGGGCTGCTCGCCGCGGGCGTCGCGCACGAGGTGAACACGCCGCTGACCGGCATCTCGAGCTACACCCAGATGCTGCTCGAGAAGGCGCCGCCCGAGGATCCGGCGACCAAGGTCCTCGAGAAGATCGAGCGGCAGACGTTCCGCGCCGCCAAGATCGTCAACGGCCTGCTCAACCTGGCGCGGCCGGCGCAGGTCGACAGCGGCCCGTGCGACGTCAACGCGGTGATCAACGACGTGCTGTCGCTGCTCGAGCACCAGTTCCGCACCGGCAGCATCCAGGTCCGCAAGGAGCTCGCCGCAGCCCCGCCGCTGGTCCAGGGGATCGAGCACAAGCTGCAGCAGGTCTTCCTCAACCTTTTCCTCAACGCCCGCGACGCGATGCCGAGCGGCGGCTGGCTGACCATCGTCACCCGCGCCGATCACAACGGCGCCGTGATCGAGGTCGGCGACACCGGCTCGGGGATCCCGGAAGAGGCGCTGTCGCGCATCTACGATCCGTTCTTCACCACCAAGGAGATCGGCAAGGGCACGGGACTCGGGCTGTCGATCACCTACGGGATCGTGCAGGAGCACGGCGGCACGATCGCCTGCGACAGCCACGTCGGTCAGGGCACACGCTTCACCATCCGGTTCCCGCTGGCGGCGGCGCGGCCGCAGGCTGCCAGCGGCGGGTAGAGCAGGAAGACCAACGGCCGTGAACTGATGAATCCGGCAGGTTACTTTTGAACAACACCATCCTGGTGATCGACGACGAGGAGATCATGCGTGAGATCCTCGAAACGCTGCTGACGCGCGAGGGCCACCAGGTGCGCCTCGCCGCGACGGCGGCCGAGGGGCTGGATCTGATCCGCTCGATGCCCTTCGACGCGGCGATCGTCGACGTCATGCTGCCGGGCATGGACGGCGTCACCGCGCTCGACGAGATCAAGAAGATCGACGACGATCTGCCGGTCCTGATGATCACGGCGTTCGCCTCGGTCGAGAACGCCATCGCCGCGATGAAGCGCGGCGCCTTCGACTACATCAGCAAGCCGTTCAAGAACGACGAGGTGCTGGCCGTGCTGCGCAACGCGCTGGCGCAGCGCCGCCTGGTGGTCGAGAACCGCGCCCTGCGGCAGAACCTGCAGGCGCACGCCAACCGCTTCGGCGAGATCATCGGCAAGAGCCCGCGGATGCGCCAGGTCTTCGACCTGATCATCCAGGCGGCGCCGAGCCGCACCACCATCCTGATCAACGGCGAGAGCGGCACCGGCAAGGAGCTGGTGGCGCGGTCGCTGCACCAGAACTCGGCGCGGGCCGAGCGCGCCTTCATCACCGTCAACTCCGGCAACCTGCCGCCCGACCTGCTCGAGTCCAACCTCTTCGGCCACGTGAAAGGGGCGTTCACCGGCGCCGTCTACCCGAAGAAGGGGCTCTTCGAGCTGGCCGACAAGGGGACGATCTTCTTCGACGAGATCGGCAACATCCCGCTCGAGACGCAGGCCAAGCTGCTGCGCGTGATCCAGGAGCGCGAGTTCATGCGCCTCGGCGGCATCGAGAACATCAAGGTCGACGTCCGCATCATCGCCGCGACCAACGTCGACCTGCAGAAGATGATGCAGGAAGGGCGGTTCCGCGAGGATCTCTACTACCGCCTGCACGTCATCACCGTGCAGCTGCCGGCGCTGCGCGAGCGCAAGGACGACATCCCGCTGCTGGTGCAGCACTTCATCGAGAAGTACGGCGTCGAGAACAACAAGCCGGGCCTGGAGCTCTCGGCCGAGGCGCTCGACCTGCTGATCGACTACGACTGGCCGGGGAACGTGCGCGAGCTGGAGAACGTCATCGAGCGCGCCACCGTGCTCACCTCGGGCTCGCGCATCGACGTCGACATGGTGCCCGAGAACGTCCGCAGCAGCCGCCGCTTCCACATGCCGCAGTTCGTGGTGCCGCCCGAGGGCATCTCCTACCGCGACGCGGAGGCGTCGTTCCAGCGCGGCCTGATCGAATCGGCGCTCGAGGCCGCGGGCGGCGTCCAGAAGCGCGCCGCCGAGCTGCTCCACATCAAGCCGACGACGCTGAACGAGATGATCAAGCGCCACGACATCCGGCCGCGGCGCAAGAAGGCGCCGAACGGATCGGCGCAGGCCCGGCCCGGCGTCGACAACGACGCCGACAGCGAGCACGAAGCCTTTCTCGCCGGCCGGGACTGACGCGCCATGCGCATCGCGGTCCTCGGCGCCACCGGCGTGGTCGGCGACTCGATCGTGCGCGAAGCGCTTCGCGACCGCCGCATCGAGGGGATCCTGGCGATCGCGCGGCGCACGCTGCAGCACAGCCACGCCAAGCTCGACACCGCCGTCCACAGCGACTTCACCGACTTCCGCCAGCTCGAGCCGGCGCTGGCCCGCGTCGACGTCATCGTCTGCGCGCTCGGCATCTCGTGGTACCAGGCCAAGAGCGAGGCGCAGTACCGCAAGATCACGCACGACTACGTGATCGCCTGCGCCCGCGTCGGATCGGTCGCCAACCCCGCGCTGCATTTCTGCTTCGTCAGCGGCCACGGCGCCAACCCGAAGGGATCGCAGGCCTGGGCCCGCATCAAGGCGCAGACCGAGCACGACCTCGAGGCGATGTTCGGCTCGCGGCTGAACGTGTTCCGCCCCGGCTACATCCATCCGGTGCACGGCCGCGAGGGCGCCTACTGGGGGGACACGATCATGCGTCCCCTCCTGCCGCTGCGCTCGATGATGTCGCGCTGGATCACCGACAGCGGGGAAGTGGCGCGCGCGGTGCTCTTTGCCGCGACCGGCGGGCAGGTGCCGAGCCCGGCGACCAACCGCGACATGATCGCCGCCGCCGCGACCTACGCGCAGGTGCGCTCGGCGCTGGAGTCGGTCCGGCGCGTCGGCCAGGCCTAGCGCTTCTTCTTCATTCCAGAGAGAAACTCCGACGGGGTCTCGACGCGGATGCCGTGCCGCAGCGCGCCGAGAAAGTGGCGCCGGTTGTCGGTGACGATGACCGTTGCGCCGGCGGCGCGCGCGACGTCGGCGATGTGCGCGTCGTAGACGCGGCCGCCGGCCACCGCGTCGCGCGCGGCGGCGGCCAGGAACGCGCCGCGGGCGGCGCCCGGCAGATCGAAGACCGCCATGCGGTCGATGATCTCCTCTTCGACCAGGCGCGCGGCGTCCGCCGGCGTCAGGCGGAACTCGGGCGGCAGCCGCGTGCCGACCGAGTAGAACTCGAGGCAGCAGTGCCACCCCGTCGACGCCGGCCCCGTCGTCTTCTCGGCGACCGCGTGCAGCAGCGAATGCGCCGGCGAGCTCTGAGGCCCGAAGTCGATCAGCCCCGCCACCAGCACGCTGGTATCGAGGAAGACGTTCACGGCCAGCGGTTCCGCTCTTCTTCGATCAGCGCGGCGACGTCCACCTTCGGGCGATCGCCGGCGGCGGTGGGGCGGGCGACGAGGCGCTTGCCGATCCGCACCAGCCGCGGCCCGAGGGCGACGCGCTCGATGCGGACGCCGGTCTCGTCGACCGTGATCTCGAGGGCCGCGCCGGGGGTGAGGCCGGCGCGCTCCCTGATGGACGCCGGAATCACCACCCGGCCTGCCTTGTCGATGGTAGAGCGCATGGCATCAGACTACCATGCCGGGATGGGCGTCAGCGCGCGCGCAGCTGCGTGAACATCCGCTCGTACTTGGCGATGATCACGTCCCAGCGGTAGTTCTTGCGCACGTAGGCGCGGCCGTTGCGCCCCATCGTCGCGCGCAGCCGGTGATCGGCGACCAGCAGCTTCATCGCCTCGACGAACTCGTCGCGGTCGGCGTAATACAGGCCGGCGTTGCTCTTCTGGCAGTGGTCGACCAGCACCTCGCTGCGGGCGTTGGCGAGCACCGGCGTGCCGACCGCGAAGGCCTCGAGCGCGAGCAGCGACAGGCTCTCGTACGGCGACGGCACCACCACCACCGTCGCCGCCTCGAGCGCCTGCAGGCGCTCCTGGTCGGGGAGGCGTCCCGCGAAGTGGATGAACGGCTCCTCCGGCAGCGGCATCAGCTTCACGCCCATCAGCACCAGCGACGCGTCGCCGCCGTCCTGCACGTAGCTGCTGAAGTACTCGATCAGCTCTTCGCAGCCCTTGCCGGGATCGATGCGCCCGCCGTAGAGCGCGATCGGGCCGTGCAGCCGGTGGCGCCGCTTGAAGAGGACGCCGCGGCCGGCGAGATGCGGACGCCAGCTGGGCGGGCGCTCCTCGTCAGGCATCTGCTCGGTCTCCGGGTCGTCCTTGTCCTCGTCCGCCTTGTCGCGCTGGTAGAGTTGCGCCTGTGACAGGTCCACGCCGCAGCCGACGGTCTCCTCCTCGACCGCGCGCATCGAGAAGTGCGTGGTCAGGAAGCGGCGCTCGACGTCGGTGTTGTAGGCGATGCCCGCCGGCGCGCTGAACAGCTCCTTGTAGATCTCCAGGTGGATCGCCGGCTCGTCGTGCGCCGTCGGCACCAGGATCGACTTCTGCGGCGCGACGCGCACGCCGAGCACGGTCGGCGCGTAGAGGTAGGTGAAGAAGATCAGCAGGTCGTACTGGTGCTGGTTGCGTTCCAGGTAGTCCTGGAGCGCCGGGCACCACGGCCCCTGCTGCTTCAGCCACTCGAGCTCGTCCTCGCGCGTGTGCGCCGAGGTGAAGATCCACTCGGAGTAGCGGTTGAAGGCCTCGATGTCGCGCGCGCGCGCGTTGGCGAAGCGGCGCACGGTGACGCCGCGGATCCGGTCGGTGCCTTCCGGGTACTCGTTCTTCCACGTGATGTAGTCCTGCGCGCAGGTGGTCAGGACCTCGATCTGGTGGCGCGGCGCCAGCCGCTCGGCGATCAGCCGGCAGTGGTACTCGGATCCGCCGAGAATCTCCGCGCCATAACGCTGGACGATGAACGCGATTTTCATGAGACGAACGCCGCGAGCGTAGATTTCAACTGCGCCTCGATCCTGTCGGGGGCAAAGTCCTGCAGGCGCCGGCGCTGCCCGTCGAGCACCCGCGCGCGGACGCCGCGATCGTATACGACGCTGCCCAGGAGTTCCGCCGCCAGCTCCAGATCTTTCGGCGCGAACAGCAGCCCGGCCCCGCCGAGCGTCTCGGGGACGGCGCCGGCGGCGTAGGCGACCACCGGCACGTCGGCGGCCATCGCCTCCACCAGCGGCACGCAGAACCCTTCGTGCTCGCTGAGCGAGACGTAGGCGTCGGCCCAGCGGTAGAACGCCGCCAGGTCCTCGTCCGGCACCGGGCCGGTGAACCAGAAGCGGTCGGGCAGCATGTCGTACTCGGCGATCAGCGCCCTGACCTGGTCGTAATAGCGCGGCACGCCGTCGTAGCGGCCGACGAAGATGAACCGGTAGTAGCTGTCGACGTAGCGCTTGTAGATCTCCGCCAGCCGGATGTGATCCTCGATCTTCTTGTTGGGAACGATGCGGCCGACGAAGAGGACGTTGATCAGCCCGTCGCGGAGGATGCGCTCGAGCGCCGGCCGCGGCGGCGCGGCGGTGATCCGTTCGGTGTTGACCGCAATCGGCAGCACGCCGGTGCGCGTGAAGCCGAGCCCCTCGAGCTCGCGCCGGTTGAAGTCGGAATCCCCCAGCGCGAGGTCGACGTGCCCGGCGAGCGTCGCCAGCTCGCGGCGGCCGAGCGCGGCCAGGCGAAACAGCTGCGGATCGTAGGGGGCGAAGAACGCGGCCGGCGTGATGTTGTGGTACTGCAGGATCTTCACCCCGTCGAGCGCCGCGAACCGCGCCGTCATCGGCGAGGGCAGCGCGAAGTGGAAGATGGTCACGTCGCCGCGCGTCGCCGCCGGATCCGCGAACGGCCGGACGTCGCCGCGCAGATCGTCGTCGATCGTCAGCGCGAAGAGGTCCGACTCGTGCCCCATCGCGCGGAGCATGTCGCGCACCTTCCGCGCGCTGTCCCCGATCGCATCGCCGCGATGCGCCGCCGGCACCCACTGGTGGATCTTCATCTCGCGATCGTCGGGAGGGCTCGATACACCGCCGGGCGGAACTGCCGCAGCTCTTCGAGCCGCTCCGCCTGGTCGAACATCGGCCAGAAGTCGTAGGGCACTTCGGGCGCCGGCCGCGGCGGCATCGCCCGGATCTGATCGACGAAGCGGAGCAGCGTGCCGGCGAAGTCCTTGCGCTGCAGCCGCGCCAGCGCGGCGTCCTGCGAGGCGACGATCGCGTCCTCGATCGCCGGGTCGTCGAGGATGGCGTTCATCAGCCGGCCGACCTCGAACGGGTCCTTCGTGTAATAGAGCACGCCGCCGCCGTCCATCGTCGCCGGCACGGCGGTGGCGGCGTAGGCCAGCACCGGCACCTGTTTGTGAAAGCTCTCGATCAGCGGCACGCAGAAGCCCTCGTGCTCGCTCGCGCAGAGGAACAGATCGGCGACGTCGTACAGCGCGGTCAGCTCCTCGTTCGAGACGTGGCCGAGGAAATGGACGTCGGGCGTCCCGAGGCGCGCGATCAGCGCATGCAGCATCGCCAGGTACTTCTCGAAGCCGCCGTGCGATCCGACGAGCAGCAGCCGCGAGCGCGGGTTGTGCCGGGTGCGGTAGACGTGGAAGGCGCGGATCACGTCCTCGAACTTCTTGTTGGGGATCACCCGCCCGACGAACATGACGTTCGTCCACCCGTCGTCGAACTTCTCCGCGGTCATGGTGTTCGGCGGCAGATCGAGATGGGCGAAGTCGGGGACGACCGGCAGCACGCCCGTCTGCGGGAAGCCGAGCGCGGCGAGCTCTTCGCGGTTGTACTCGGAGTCGCCGAGCGCCAGCTCGCAGCGCGTGATGTAGGCGGTCAGCTCGCGCCTGCCGCGGAAACAGAGCTTGACCAGGTCCTTGTGGACGCCGAGGAAGTACTCGGGCGGCGTGATGTTGTGGTAGACCAGCGCCATCCGCCCGGGCAGCGCGTAGGCGGTGCGCGAGGCGCGCGATCCGATCGAGAAGTGATGGATCAGCACGTCGTCCGGCGCGATCGCGCCGACCATCTCGCGGTAGTCGGTGGTGAGGTCCTCGAGGCGGCGATCGGCGGTCTCGACGAAGATCTCGGACTCGAAGCCGGCGTCTCTGAGGACGCGATTGATCCCGAGCACCTCGTGGCCGATCGCGTCCCCGTAGCCGAGCGTCGCGAGCACCTGGTGCACGCGCCCTCTGCTCACGCAGACCGCCTCTGATGCTCCAGTGCCGGCCCCTGGGGAATGCGCCGCAGCACGTCGGTCGCCGGCGGCAGCTCCCGCCGCCGCCGCGCGAACCACCCGGGCAGCGGCTCGATCTCAGACTTCCGCCTGAAGGCGGAAGCCACCTGACCCTCCTTCGCGGATCCGTAGCTTCGACCTTCAGGTGGACGTTCCTTCAACTGCGCGAACATGTCCAGGTACTTCCGCTCGATCACCGGCCACGCGTAGTGGCGCTTGAAGAACTCGCGCCCGTTGCGCCCCAGCCGCGCGTTCAGCGGCCCGTTCGACTCGAGCGAGTAGAGCGCCTCGACGAACTCCTCGTAGTTCTCGTAGTACAGCCCGGCGTTGCTGCGGATGCACTGGCCCTTGAGGACGTCGCACCGGCCGTTGGCGAGCACCGGGCGCCCCAGCGCCCACGCCTCCAGCGCCACCATCGACAGGCTTTCGAAGTACGACGGCATGATCAGCACGTCGGCGGCCGCCAGGGCGTCGAACTTGTCGCGGTCGTCGAGGAACCCGAGGTGATGAATCCGCGGGTGCTTCGGTACCTCCATGATCGCGCTGCCGATGAGCACCAGGTCCATGCCGCCGGGAAACGCGGCGGCGTAGCGCTGGAAGTGCGAGAACAGCTCGCCGCACCCCTTGTTCGCGTCGATGCGCCCGATGTAGATCGCGAACGGCCGCCGCCGGTTGAACTTGCGGCGGAAGCGCTCCGGCTCGACGCGGTCGGGCACCTCCGAGCCGACGCCGACGACCACACCGGGCACGGCGGCGTTCCCTGCGGCGGCGACGATCATCGCGCGCTCTTCCGGCGAGTTGTACATGAGCGCGCGCACGCCGCGGAACACCGGGCCGAAGATCGACAGCCCGATCGCCTCGTCACGCTCCGCGGTGGGGACGATGATCGCCTTGCCGGGAATGCGGCGCGCGATGTGCCACGCGTGGTAGTAGCGATAGCTGAAGAGGATCGCGAAGTCGAGATCCTTCGCCGTGCGCTCGAGGTACGACACCATGTCGGGGCTGGCCGGCCCCTCGCTGTCGAGCCACCGCAGCTCGTCGGCGATCGAATGGGTCTTGTCGAAGACGCGCACCGAGCGCCGGCCGAACTCGTCGGGACGGCGTTCGTGCGCGACGGGAAAGCGGCGCACCGCGACGCCGTTGACCTGCTCGACGCCGGCCGGCAGCTCGTTCTTCCACGTCACGTAGTCGCGCGCGCACGTGGTGACGACCTCGACCGAGGCGTGCCGCGCCAGGCGCTCCGCGATGTAGCGCGCGTGCAGTTCCGCCCCGCCGTTGATCTCCGCGCCGTAGCGCTGGACGACGACCGCCAGCTTCATCCGTTTTCGCCGCGCTCCCCTTCGCTCTCGCGCGGCTTCGGCGAGACAGGTCCGCCTTCGCTACGCTCCCCTTCGCTCTCGCGCGGCTTCGGCGGGACAACTTCCTCATGCGCCGACGAGTGGCTGGTGTCGGCTGGCTGGGCCGAAGTCTGGGGTGCGACGTCCGACCGCCGATGGTCGATGTCCGATGATCGATGTTCCGGACTCGACGTCCGAGGCTCTACCTCCGAGTCTTGAGGCTCGTTGCTCGATCGGGTCTCCATCTCGGGGCCGTCGGCGTCAGTCTCGGACATTGGCTCGTTGTCACCACCGAGGTCAGCGTCCGACTCTTGCGCTCCAGCGTCGGACGCTGGCCGAGTTCCACCGAAGCTGGCGCTCGACTCGGCGCCAGCGGAGGCGGACCCTCTCCGACGCCCTCTCCGGCGGCGGCGGCGGGCACGGCGCTCGTTGCCGTCGTTGTCGAGAGCGTTGGCTTCCTGTCCCTCGCGCGGCTGGAGCGGCTGTGTCTGCTGCGGCTGCGCCTCGCGCGGCGCCGGCGGCTGCACCTCGCGCGGCGGCTGCGGCTGCGCCGCCTCGCGCGGCGGCTGGCCCTGATCCCGTTGGCCGCGGTCGCGGTCGCGATCTCGGTCCCTGTCGCGATCCCGATCCCGATCGCGCGGCCCCTGGTCGCCACGCCCCTGCTGATCGCGTCGCTGATCGCGGCGTCCGTGATCGCGGCGCGGCTGCTGCTCCTGGCCGGTCGGCGGCTGCAGCGGCGCCGCCGTGCCGGGCCGGTACTGCACCACCCCTTCCAGGGCGCGGGCGCGGCGCTCGTCGAAATCGAGGCGGCTCGCCATCGACTCGAGGCGCATCTTCACGCTCTTGAGCTCGACCCCGGTCCGGGTCAGTTCGACGACGAGGTTGTGAATCACCTCGTAGTGCAGCGCGTCGAGGCGCGCCTGCCGTTCGGCCTGCCGCTGGTTCAGCTGCGACTGGATGTGCAGCGCCTGGATCAGCGGGTTGGGGTTGAACTGCATCTTCAGGAACGGCCGCAGCAGCGAGCGCAGCCAGCGGATCGGCGCGCGGTGCGTCTCGTAGAGCGTGTCTTCGCCGAACGCAAAGTTCGGCGGCGACGGCTCGGCGCTGGCCAGCCGGCGGTACTCCTCGAGCAGGTTCGAGCGGACCCCCTTGGGATCGATGAACTTCTCGAGCTTGACGTTGGCCAGCTCGCGGATTTCCTCTTCGGTGTAGTCCACGCCGCGCTTCTCCCGGATGCGCGCGCGGATCTGCCGCATGATCTGCTCGACGTCGACGTTGTCCGATCTGACGGAAAAATCAGACATGACCTGTCTCTTTCACGGTCTCGCGGCGATCGCCGCCGCGGGCCTGGCGGGCGCGCTTCGTGAGGAACTCCGGTGCCTCGGCGATGCACGTGCCGAGGATGCTGAACGAGCGGAGCAGCGCCTTCGCGCCCGTCAGCTGAATCTCCGCGGCCGCGCCGCCAACCTCGGGGTAGCCGTTGGCGTCGGCCCTGACCGTCTCCCAGTTGCGGAACAGGCGCCCCCACGGGCTGTCGAGGACCGCCTGCATCATCCGCCTGGCGTTGAAGGGATACCAGAAGCTGTCGTGGTAGATGACGCTCGCGATGTAGGCCCACGGCGCCAGCACCGTCTTGAGCGACCACTCGATCGGCTTCTTCATCGGGCCCCAGTAGATCTTGTGCTGCATCCGCGAGGCGAACGTCATCTTCTTGAACGGGCCGACGAAATGCCAGTTCTGCCGCCCCGCCTCCTCGTCGCCGGCGATCTCGATCTCGCGCGGATCGCCGCAGCCGAGGCCCATGTCGTGCGCCATGCGGATGAACTTGATCTGCATCGGATCGAAGCCCATCAGCCTGGCCGCCACCGCGTCGATCGCCACCTGGTCGGCGCTGGCCAGCAGCACGTTCTTCACGTGCGGGAACATGCAGCGCGGGCCGGGGCCGTCGCCCGCGAAGGTGCCGTCCATCACCGCGAAGACGCCGCGGTGGATCTTCTTCTGGATCATCAGCAGGTCCACCAGCGTTTCGTGGATGACCGGATGCGTCCAGTGCCGGTGCTCGTTCAGCAGTCCGCCGAACGCGTTCTTCATTGCCCCCGTCGTCGTCGTGAAGACGTGGGTCTTCACCGTCGGCAGGTGGATGATGTTCTCCCCGATGAAGCGCCTCGGGATCATGAAGCCCTTGGGGTAGACCTCGTTGAGGCAGGTGAACTTCTTCGTCAGATCGCCGACCGCCTCGCGGATGTTCATCCACTCCTCGGTCTCGTAGATGTGGATGTTGCGCAGGCCGTGCGCCTGGACGACGTTGATCTGCTTGTTCTCCTGCTCCCCGAGGTGCGCGTCGATCACCACCGTGCGGTTGTGGCAGGCGTGAATCAGGTTCGGATCGTAGCCGTCCTGCTTCATCGCCTTGATCACGCCGTCGAGCTGCCACGGCGTCGTCGAGCTGCTCGGAAAGAAGAAGTGCCAGGAGATGTTGACCTTGAGCGCCGTGTCGGCGTCCCTGGCCACCACGTCCTGGTAGCCGGCGAGGTTCATCAGCTCGTGGTAGTCGCGGAGGACGGTCGCGGGAGAGGTCCGGAGGACGGCGACCTTCGATTTAGCCATTGATCAGACTCGTTCCGTAAATGATCGCCGCCACCGCGATCGCCCACAGCGCGACGCACGCGAGCAGCGGCCGATCGTTGAGCAGCATGTCCGACGGGCTGCCGCCCCCCTCTTTCTGGTGCACGAGATAGAGGTAGCGGAAGATGCCGTAAAGGGGAAAGACCAGCGTCAGCCCGAGATAATCCGTGTGGAACTTCTGGACCGTCTCCGGACTGACCGTGTAGATGACGTAGGAGATCAGCGTCGACGCCGTGACGACGGCGATCATCTGATCGAGCAGGTAGGGGCTGTACTCCTCGAGAATCGGCCGGTGGCTGGTCGCGCCGTCGGCCAGCAGCACCAGTTCGTGCCGGCGCTTGCTGAGCGCGAGGAACAGGGCCAGGAGGATCGTCAGGATCAGCAGCCAGTGGCTGATCGGCACGTCGATCGCCACCGCGCCGGCCGCCGCGCGCAGCACGAAGCCGATCGCGATCGTCAGCACGTCGATGATCACGACGTGCTTGAGCGGCCCCGAGTAGGCCGACTGCAGCGCGACGTAGACCAGGCCGACCAGCGCGAACTGCGGCCGCAGCACGAACGAGCCGGCCAGCGCGATCACCGTCAACACCGCCGCCGTGCCCATGGCCAGCGACGGCGACACCGCGCCCGAGGCGATCGGCCGGTGCCGCTTCAGCGGGTGCAGCCGATCCTTCTCCCGGTCGGCGATGTCGTTGATCAGGTAGACCACGCCCGACAGCGCGCAGAAGATGCCGAACGCCGCGACCGCGCGGCCGATGGCCTGGGGATCGAGAAAGGCGGGTGCGGCGCCGCGCTGGCCGAAGAGCAGCGCCGCGAACACGATGAGGTTCTTCGTCCACTGCGACGGCCGCAGCGACAACAGCAGGCTGATCGCCACCGGGCGGGCAGGCGCGGATGCCGGTGCGGCCTCGGGTCGGTTCTTGATGGGTAGTGATCTATGCGCCATGCGCGAGTTGCCGCGTGGCGGGTGGCCGTGCCCCGACCTCAGCGAAAGCTGTTGAGTGCGTCCTTTTCCGTGTCGTAGGTCTCGAACACGGTCAACAGTTTCGTGATTGCCAGCAGATCGGTGATGCGCTTCGTCAGGTTCAGCAGCTTCAGCTTGCCTCCCTGGCGGCTGACAGTCGTGTACGTGCGGACGATTTCGCCCAGCCCCGCCGAGTCGATATAAGGCACTGCCTCGAGATTGAGGACCAGCTGTTTCCTGTCCTGCTGGATCAGCGAATTGATCTTGTCCTTGAGGAGCTCGTCGCCTTCGCCGAGCGTCATTTTCCCCTTGAGGTCGAGAATCGTCACTCCGTCGACGACTCGTTCGTCGATCTGCATCGCCAATCTTCTCCTCGAGCCGTTTCGCAGCCCTGGTTTTCGACGTCGAAAAAGACCCGCCAGCGTACTACGGGCATTTACCTAGAGTCAAACCATTCAGTGGTTTGGCGTTATTCGGCTGGGGTCGGCGCGGGGTGCGCCACGACCGCCGGCGCGCCGGTCACGCGCTCGCGCACCGTCTCGACCACGACATAAAGCACCGGAATGAAGACGATGTTCAGGAACGTGGACAGGACCATGCCGCCGGCGACCGCCGTGCCGACGGAGTGCCGCGCCTCCTGGCCGGCGCCCGTCGCGAAGACGAGCGGGAGGACCCCGAGAATGAACGCGAGCGATGTCATCAGGATGGGACGCAGCCGGATCCGGCCCGCCTCGATCGCCGCCTCGACGATCGACAGCCCGCGGTGCCGCAGCTGCTCGGCGAACTCGACGATCAGGATGGCGTTCTTCGCCGCCAGGCCGATCAGCATCACCAGGCCGACCTGGCAGTAGACGTCGTTCGACAGCCCGCGAATCCACTGCGCGCTCAGCGCCCCGAGCACCGCGAGCGGCACCCCGAGCAGCACGATGAACGGCAGCACGAGGCTCTCGTACTGCGCCGCCAGCGTCAGATACACCAGCAGCAGCGCCAGCCCGAAGATCATCACCGACTGGCGTCCCGCTTTTCGTTCCTCGAGCGAGATGCCCGACCAGGCGTAGGTCATGCCGGCCGGCAGCGTCTCGGTGGCGATCCGCTCCATTTCCTGCAGCGCCGCGCCCGAACTGACGCCGGGCGCGGCCGATCCGTTCAGCGTCGCGGAGCGGAACAGGTTGAAGTGGCCGATGACCTGCGGCGCGGTGGTTTCGTTCACCGTCACGACGCTCTGCAGCGGCACCATCTGCCCCGTACGGGCGCGCACGTAGATCTGCTTGAGATCCTGCGGCGTCGAGCGGAACGGCGCGTCGGCCTGCACGTAGACGCGATACGCGCGGTTGTTGAACTGGAAGTCGTTGACGTACGACGACCCCAGGTAGGTCTGCATCGCGCTGGTCACTTCGCCCAGCGACAGCCCGGCGGCGAGCGCGCGCTGGCGATCGATGTTGACCACCAGCTGCGGGTCGTTGATCGTGAACGGCGTGAAGACGCCGCGGACCAGCGACGACTTCGCCGCTGCCCCCATCACGCCGTAGGCGCCCCGCGCCAGCGTGCTGATGTCGGTGCCGCTTTGATCGAGGATCTGGAACTCGAAGCCGCCGAACCGGCTGAGGCCGGGAATCGACGGCGGCGAGAACGACACCACGATGGCGCCCGGCAGCGACATCAGCTTCGGCACGATCCGGCCGAGCGCCGCCTGCGCGGAATGCGCCGGCCCCTTGCGATCGTCGAACGACTTCAGCCGCGAGAAGATGATCCCCTGGTTGGGCGCGGCGCCGCTGAAGCTGAAGCCCATCACCGAGAACACCGCGAGCACGTCGGGATCGGTGAGCAGGATCTGCTCGGCCTGCCGCGCGATGTTCGCCGTGTACTCGAGCGACGCGCCGGCCGGGGCCTGCACCTGCGTCAGGAAATAGCCCTGGTCCTCGTCGGGCACGAACGACTGCGGCACCCGGCTGTAGACCCAGTAGGTCGCGCCGAGGAACACGAAGAACACCGCCACTACCGCCCAGCGCAGCTTCATGCCGCGGCCGATGAACTTCACATAGCCGTGCGTGCCGGCCGTGATGCCTTTCTCGAAGAAGGCGAAGAAGCGGTTCTTCCCGTGGTGCGCGCGCTCGAGCAGCAGCGCCGACAGCGCCGGCGTCAGGGTGATCGCGTTGAAGGCCGACAGCGCCACCGCGAACGCGATGGTCATCGCGAACTGCGCGTACAGGCGGCCGGTCGTGCCCGGGAAGAAGGCGATCGGCACGAACACCGCGATCAGCACCAGCGCGGTCGCGATCACGGCGCCGATCACTTCCGACATCGCGTCGACCGCCGCCTGCTTCGCGCTGACCCGGTATTCCTGGATGTGCCGCTCGATGTTCTCGATCACCACGATGGCGTCGTCCACGACGATGCCGGTGGCGAGGATGACGCCGAAGAGCGTCAGCGTGTTGATCGAGTAGTCCATCAGCTTGATGAACCCGAAGGCGCCGATGAGCGAGACCGGGATGGTGATCGCCGGAATCAGCGTGCTCCGCCACGACTGCAGGAAGACGAAGATGACGATGACGACCAGCACGATCGCTTCCGCCAGCGTCTTCAGCACTTCACGGATGGAGTCGTGCACGACTTCCGTGGTGTCGAGCGCGATCTGCACCTTCAGGCCGGGCGGGAAGCTCTTCGACAGCCGCAGCAGTTCGGCCTTGACGTCACGCGCGACGTCCAGCGCGTTCGCCGACGGCAGCTGGATCACGCCGAAGCCGACCGCGTCCTGCGCCTGGAAGCGGAGCTGCGTCGAGTAGGTTTCGGCGCCGAGCTCGGCGTGGCCGACGTCCTTCAGCCGCACCAGCGCGCCCCCGGCCCCGGCCTTGACGATGATGTTGTCGAACTCGGTCGCCTCGGCGAGGCGTCCTTCGACGCGGACCGACATCTGGTAGAGCTGCCCGCCCGGCGCCGGCGCCTGCCCGAGCGCGCCGGCCGCGACCTGGACGTTCTGCTCGCGCAGCGCGCTGGTGACGTCGTTGGCCGTCACCTGCCGCGCCGCGAGCCGCTGCGGATCCAGCCAGAGCCGCATCGAGTACTTGCGCTCGCCGAAGATGAGCACGTCGCTGACGCCGGGGACGCGCTTGATCGCGTCCTTGACGTAGACGTCGATGTAGTTGCTGAGAAACAGCGAGTCGTACTCGCCTTCCTGCGAGTAGACGCCGGCGGCCATCACGAACCCGGTGGCCTGCTTGGTGACCGTGACGCCGAGCTGCCGCACCTCGGTCGGCAGCCGCCCCTGCGCCTGCGCGACGCGGTTCTGCACGTCCACCTGCGCCAGGTCCTGGTCGCGCGTGACGTCAAAGGTGACGGTGATCGTCGAGACGCCGCTGCTCGAGCTCGACGAGCTCATGTAGAGCATCCCCTCGACCCCGTTGATCGCCTGCTCGAGCGGCGTCGTCACCGCGGTCTCGACTTCGAGGGCGTTCGCCCCGGTGTAGAACGCGGTCACGGTGATGCTCGGCGGCGCCAGCGGCGGAAACTGCGCGACCGGCATCGTCGGGATGGCGATCAGCCCGCCGAGGATGATGACCAGCGAACAGACCGACGCGAGGATCGGCCGCTGGATGAAGGTATTAACGAACATGTGCTCCCCGCTGTCGCTCCTGTCGCTGCGCGTTCGCTGTCGGTGCTAAAGGTGCTACAGGTGCGGCGGGGTGCTAAGGGTGCTCAGGTGCTAAGCGTGCAGCACCTGACGCACCTCTAGCACCCATTGCACCTGTAGCACCGCGCGCGAAGCGCGCGTAGCACCTGCACCCTAGCACCCACCCGCACCTTTAGCACCCTTAGCACCGACAGCGCAGCATCCTGAGCGCGTCATCATCGACAGCGCGCTACTGATGCTGCTGGTCCTTCACGGGCGCGCCGTCCGCGATCTTCTGGATGCCCGAGACGATCAGCTTGTCGCCCGCCTTCAGGCCGCTCTTGACCACGTAATCGTTGCCTTCCACCTCGCCGAGCTGTACCGGCCGCTGCCGCGCGATCAGCCCCTGCGGCCCCTGTTCGGCGACGTAGACGAAATACTGGCCGTTGATGCGAAGCGCGGCGACGATCGGCACAGTCAGGCCGGGCCGGGATCGCCAGATGACGCGCGTCTTCACGTACTGCTGCACTTTGAGGTGCGGCGGCACGTCCTTGAGCAGGCTCTTCGCCAGCACGGTCTGCGTCGCCGGGTCGACGCGCGGCGCGACGAAGGTAATCGGGTTCGACGCCGCGACCTTGCCGTCGGGGTCGAGCACCTGCGCGGTGAGGCCGACGCGGAGGTCGGGCGCGCGATCGATCGGGACGCTGATGTAGGCCTCGAGCCCGGCGCGATCGTCGATCGTCGTAATCATCGTCGAGGTGGTCACGCGATCGCCTTCGCGTACGGTGATGTCGCCGATCGTGCCCGGCGTCGGCGCGGTGACCCGGTAGTACTGCAGCTGCACCCGCCCTTCGCGGACCTGCGCGTCGAGCGCGGCGAGGTTGGCCTGGGCGGTTTCGAGGTTATGGGCCGCGGTGTCGAACTCGTTCTTGCTGATCGCGCCGGCCTCGAGCAGCGATTTCAGCCGTTCGACCTGCCCCTTCCAGTAAGTGACGTCGCCTTCGCGCGCCGCCCGCTGCGACTCGGTGTTGTGCAGCGTCGCCGCCTGGCGCTCGGGATCGATCTGGACCAGCGGGGCGCCGGCGCGGACGACATCTCCCGACTTGACGAAGATCTTCGTCACCCGCCCCTCGACCTGCGGCTGGATCGTGGTCGAGTTCAGCGATCGGACCGTGGCGATGAACTCCGACGCCTCCTCCAGCGGCTTGTCCTGCAGCGTGACGATGCCGACGGCGGCGGCGGGCGGCGGACCACCTCGTCCGGGACCGGGCGCGGACCCGGCGGCCTGGGGATCGTTGCGGCTGCACGCCACAGCCAGAGCGAGAACCGGAAGAATCAGATAGGTACGCATCTCGGAAGGATTCGCAGGCTTAGACCCGCGACCGCAGGTCTGAGGTTCCATTAAAGCACGAAGACCACGCCTAAAACACGAAGGCCACGCCGGGAGCGTGGCCTGCGTGAGACGCCGGTATGACGGAGGGGAGGTTAGACGCCCCCGGCTCCGGCGAACTTGCGTGACTGGAAGCACTCACGGCAGAAGACCGGCCGGCCCTGGGTCGGACGGAAGGGCACGGTAGTTTCCTTCCCGCACGCAGAGCAGTTGGTGCTGGTCTCCACGCGCTCACGTCCAATTCCACCGCCGCCGGTCGGGCGGGCGGCGCGCTTGGCCTTGCAGCCCTTGCAGCGCTTGGGCTCGTTCTTGAAATTCTTGTCGGCGAAGAACAGCTGTTCGCCGGCGGTCCAGATGAAGGGGGCCCCACAGTCCACGCAGCTGAGAGTCTTGTCCTGGAACTCCATCACTACCTCTTTCACTCGCCCCTGCTATCCCGCCACCCTGGCGGGATGCCGAAGCCCAGGCGCACGGCCTTGGCCCCGGCTCCACTCGCGGGCCGGACCATTCCCGCCGGCGCGCTGACGCGCGACTGCGGGGGTCCGGTCGTTAATCCGACTCGCGGCGCTGCTTCTTGCGCGTGCGCTTACGCGCCAGCGCCTGCTTGGCGCGGCGGCGGTCCCCCGGTTTCAGGTAGAAGGAGTGCTTCTTGATATCCTTGATGATATCTTCCTGCTGCACCTTCCGCTTGAACCGGCGAAGCGCGCTCTCGATGGACTCGCCATCCTGCACTTTCACTTCAGCCAAGCTCGTTTACACCCCCCTTGCGGCCGATCGAATCGCCCGGCGGTCGGATGCGGGTGTCGGGTGATCTGCTCTAGACCACCTCTTTGACCACTGGTCCGGCCGACTGGATCCCTCGGAATACGCTAGGCTATCACAGGTGCACGCAGATTCCGGGCTGAAAGCTGAGCCTTCACAAAGGGGTCACAATCCCCGCACGCACGTTTACCCCTGGGTAGTATGCGAGTCCTGATTATTGGCGGCGGCGGCCGCGAACACGCCCTGGCGTGGCGCATTGGCGCCGATCCGTCCGAGCCCGACGTCCTCTGCGCCCCGGGCAACGCCGGCATCTCGGCCGTCGCGCGGCTCGTCTCTGCCGATCCGGCCGATCCCGACGCCCTGCTGGCGCTCGCCGATCGGGAAGCGATCGATCTGACCGTCGTCGGGCCCGAGCTGCCGCTGGATCGCGGCGTCGTCGATCGGTTTCGCGGCGCCGGCCGCCGCATCCTCGGGCCGCCGCGCGCCGCCGCCCAGCTCGAGTGCAGCAAGGCGTTCGCGAAGGGCTTCATGGCACGGCACGGCGTTCCGACCGCGCGCTATCGCGTGTGCGACACCGCGGCTGACGCGCGAGCGGTGCTCGGCTCGGGCGAGTTCGGGTTTCCGGTCGTCCTCAAGGCGGATGGGCTGGCGGCGGGGAAGGGTGTGGTCGTTGCCGAAAACGCCGCTGAAGCGGATCGCGCCGTGCGCGCCGCGATGGACGATCGCCAGTTCGGCGACGCGGGCGCGCGCCTGGTCATCGAGGAGTGCCTCGCCGGCCCGGAAGTCTCGTTCTTCGCGCTGTGCGACGGCACCCGCGGCCTGTTCATCGGATCGGCGCAGGATCACAAGCGCGCGTTCGACAACGACGAAGGGCCGAACACGGGGGGGATGGGCGCGCTCGCTCCCAGCCCCCTGGTCGACGACGCGCTCATCGACCGGGTCATGCGAACCATCGTGGACCCGGTACTCACCGGCATGCGGGCAGAGGGGACGCCCTTCGCAGGCATTCTCTACT
>Ga0207691_10002016_pt1 | contig 19896 bp, 20 predicted proteins | sample KBSM13metaG_FD_184327 | JGI IMG/M metagenome (GOLD analysis project Ga0207691, IMG submission 184327) | Miscanthus rhizosphere microbial communities from Kellogg Biological Station, Michigan, USA - KBS M1-3 metaG (SPAdes) (version 2) | ecosystem: Host-associated > Plants > Roots > Rhizosphere >... | reverse complement strand
ACACCCATCCGCTCGCGGCAACCGGGCCGGGATTCGCAACACTCTTCCCCTACGTGCGGCCTGTGGCATAAGGGCGCCCGCAACTCATTTCAGGTCGTCGCGTCCCCATGATCCGTCTCGACAGCATCAGCAAGCAGAATGGCCACCAGCTCCTCTTCATCGAGGCCTCCGCGGCGCTCCAGAAGGGAGAGAAAGTCGGTCTCGTCGGTCCCAACGGCGCCGGCAAGACCACGCTGTTCCGGATGATCACGGGCGAGGACACTCCCGACGAGGGCCAGGTGGCCGTCGATCGCGGCGTGACCATCGGCTACTTCAGCCAGGACGTGGGCGAGATGGCTGGACGCAGCGCCGTGGCGGAGGTGATGGACGGCGCCGGCCCGGTGAGCGCCGTGGCGGTCGAGTTGAAGGAGCTCGAAGCGGCCATGGGGGATCCGGACCAGGCGGACGACATGGAGAATCTGATCGGGCGCTACGGCGAGGTGCAGGCGCGCTTCGAGGAGCTCGACGGCTACGCGCTCGAGGGACGGGCGCGCGAGGTGCTCGCGGGCCTGAGCTTCAGCCAGGAGATGATGGACGGCGACGTCGGCGCGCTGTCGGGCGGCTGGAAGATGCGCGTGGCGCTCGCACGCATTCTGCTCTTGCGCCCCGACGTGATGCTCCTGGACGAGCCGAGCAACCACCTCGACCTGGAGAGTCTCATCTGGCTGGAGCAGTTCCTCAAGGGCTATGAGGGCGCGCTGCTGATGACCTCGCACGACCGCGAGTTCATGAACCGCATCGTCACCAAGGTGGTGGAGATCGACGGCGGCACGCTGACGGCGTATTCCGGCAACTTCGAATTCTACGAGCAGCAGCGCGCCCAGGCCGAGACCCAGCAGCAGGCCCAGTTCGAGCGCCAGCAGGCGATGCTCGCCAAGGAGATCAAGTTCATCGAGCGCTTCAAGGCGCGCGCGTCGCATGCGGCGCAGGTGCAGAGCCGGGTAAAGAAGCTCGAGAAGATCGACCGGGTCGAGCCGCCCAGGCGCCGCCAGACCGTGTTCTTCGAATTCCCGCCGGCGCCGCGCTCCGGCGAGGACGTGGCAAGCCTGAAGAAGGTGCACAAGGGCTACGGCAGCCGGAGCATCTACGAGGGGTTCGATTTCCAGGTGCGCCGCCGGGAGCGCTGGTGCGTCATGGGCATCAACGGTGCGGGCAAGTCCACCTTGCTGAAGCTGGTGGCGGGTGCGACGCCGCCGGACGACGGCACGGTGGCGGTCGGCGGAAGCGTGAAGATGGGCTACTTCGCGCAGCACGCCATGGATCTGCTGGACGGCGAGCGCACGGTGTTCCAGTCGCTGGAGGACGCGTTTCCGCAAGCGGGGCAGGGCTCGCTGCGCGCGCTGGCCGGCTGCTTCGGGTTCTCCGGCGACGACGTCGAGAAGAAATGCCGGGTGCTGTCGGGCGGCGAGAAGGCGCGGCTGGTCATGGCGAAGATGCTCTACGACCCGCCGAACTTCCTGGTACTCGACGAGCCCACCAACCACCTGGACATGGCGACCAAGGAGATGCTGATCACGGCGCTGGCGCAGTTCGAGGGCGCCATGCTGTTCGTCTCGCATGACCGGCACTTCCTCGCCGCGCTGTCCAACCGCGTGCTGGAGCTCACCCCCGAGGGCATCCACCAATACGGCGGCGGCTACACCGAGTACGTGGCGCGCACCGGCCACGAGGCGCCCGGCCTGCGGAGCTGAGCCGGGAGCCGCGACGACAAAAGATCGTGTATCGTGGACACAAAGAGGTGCCCGTGGTGACAAAGCAAATGCGTCACAAGTTCCTTGATCTCCTCGCGGCGCTTGCCGGCTGCGTCCTCGTGTCCGCGGCCGCGGCGGCGCAATCCTTTCCGACGCGCCCGATCCGGCTGATCGTGCCGTTCCCGCCCGCCGGGATCACCGACCTGTCCGCGCGGCTGGTAGCCGAGGGCCTGCGCGTGAAGTTCAAACAGCCGGTGATCGTCGAGAACAAGCCCGGCGCCAACGGGCTGCTGGGCCTGCGCGAGATGCTCAAGGCCGAGCCCGACGGCTACACCCTGATGGCCGGCACCGTCGGCAATCTGGTCATCGGCTATGCCATGGAGGCGAACCCGTCGTTCGATGCGTTGCGCGACGTCGTCCCGATCGCCGGCACCGCCGAATACGCCACCGCCATGGTGGTCAACAACAAGCTGCCGGTGAACTCGGTCAAGGAATTCATCGACTACGCCAAGGCGCGGCCGGGCAAGCTCACCTTCGGCTCGACCGGCACCGGCGCGCTCGACTATCTCGCGGTCGAGCTGTTCATGCGCGCGACCGGCACCAGCATGGTGCACGTGCCCTATCGCGGCGGGCCCGCCGCGCTCAACGATCTCATGGGCGGCTCGATCGATCTGCTCATCGAGGTGTTCCCGGTGGTCATGGAGCAGATCAAGTCCGGCATGATCAAAGGCCTCGCGGTGAGCAGTCCCTACCGGCTGCCGTCGGTGCCTGATCTGCCGACCTTCAAGCAGGCCGGCGTTCCCGGCGTCGAGCTCACCGGCTGGCTCGGCATCTACGGGCCGCCGCGCATGCCGGAGGAGGCGCGCGCGACCCTGGGCAAGGCCATCGTCGAGATCGTCAAGCAGGGCGACATGAAGGACAAGTTTCGCACCATCGGCTTCGAGCCCACCGGCCTAAGCGTGTCCGAATTCTCCGCCTTCTACGAGTCCGAAGTGAAGCGCTGGGTCGCGTTCATGACCGAAACCGGAATCCGGAAGTAGACACGGCGGATCGGACCGGCAATGCGGCGTCGCACCTGTGCCAGGCAGGCCGGCAAGGACATCTTGGGGGCCTGCATCTTTGCACATTGATCAGAAACCTCCGGACGCTCCTCGCTCATCATTGCCGGGCCTGTTCATGCGACTGGATTTGTTCGCGGGCCTGCGCCCGTTCAGCCGCGCCGGGGCGATGCGCGACGTCATTGCGGGGGTGACGCTCGCGTCGATGAACATCCCGCAGGTGCTCGGCTATACCCGGATCGCGGGCACGCCGGTGGTCACCGGTCTCTACACGGTGCTGCTGCCGCTGATTGCGTTCGCGGCCTTCGGCTCCTCCCGCCATCTCGTGGTGGCGGCCGATTCCGCCACCGCGGCCATCTTCTCGAGCTCGCTTTCCACCATGGCGCCGGCCTTGAGCGAGAAGTACATGGCGCTGGTCGGCATGGCGGCGCTGCTGACCGCGGGGTTTCTGCTTCTGGCGCGGATCCTGAAGCTCGGATTCCTTGCCGATTTCCTCTCGCGCACGGTGCTGGTCGGGTTTCTCACCGGCGTCGGGATTCAGGTCGGCATCGCGATGCTCGGCGACATGCTCGGCGTGGCGATCCAGTCGCATCGCACGCTGGTGCAGGCCTGGGAGGTGCTGCGGGGCCTGCCGCGGCTCGATATCCCGACCGCGGCGCTGTCCGCGCTGGTGGCGGGAAGCATCCTCGTCGGCCATCGCCTCACCCCGCGCGTGCCTGTTGCGCTGTTCGCGGTGGTGGGGACGATCGCCGCCAGCGCTGTGTTCGACTTCGCCGGACACGGCATTGCCATCATCGGTCCGGTCCCCGGCGGGCTCCCGTCGATCGCGTTTCCGGCCGTGACCGTCAGTGAAACCCTCGCGCTCGTCCCGGTCGCCGCCTCGTGCTTCGTGGTGATCATCGCGCAAAGCGCCGCGACCGCGCGCGTGTTCGCGCTGCGCTATCGCGAGCGCGTCGACGAGGACGCCGACATCCTCGGGCTCTCGGCGGCGAATGCCGCCGCCGCCCTGAGCGGGGCGTTCGTGGTCAACGGCAGCCCGACGCAGACCGCGATGGCCGATCGCGCCGGCGCGCGCAGCCAGCTCGCGCAACTGGTGTTCGCAGGCGTGGTGCTGCTGGTGCTGCTGGCGCTGACCGGCCCGCTGCAATACCTGCCGCGTTGCGTGCTGGCTGCCATCGTGTTCACAATCGCGGTCGGGATGATCGACGCCGCCGGTCTGCGCGACATCCGCCGCGAGAGTTCGGGCGAATTCATTCTTGCCGCCGGCACGGCCGCCGTGGTCGTGACCATCGGCGTCGAGGAAGGCATCGTGCTGGCGATCGTGTTCTCGCTGTTCAGACATGTGCGCCACAGCTATCGCCCGCACACGGTGGTGCTTGCGTTCGATGCGACCGGCCAGCGCATCCCCATGCCGGCGACGCCCGGCATGCAGACCGAGCCGGGTCTGATCGTCTATCGCTTCGGCGCCGATCTGTTCTATGCCAACGATCATCGCTTCACCGACGACGTGCGCGCGCTCGTCGCGCACGCGCCCACCCCGGTGCGTTGGTTCGTCGTCGACGCCGAGGCGATCACCGATCTCGACTACTCCGCGGCGCGCTCGATCCACGAGCTGCTCGACGATCTGGCGCGCCAGAAGGTAGGCATGATGTTCGCGCGTGTGAGTCCGTACCTGCGCTCCGACATGGATCGGCACGGTGTCACCGCCGCACTCGGGGAAACCCGCGTGTTCACGACCCTGCACGAAGCGATCGCCGCCGCGCGCAGCGACATGCCCGCGGCCGATGCGGAGCGATGAGCCGCGCGGAAGCGCAGCCCGCGCCGCACCGTAACCGCGCACCGTCGCCCGCGGGTCAAGCCCGGCAATGGCGACCAAACGAAGCTCGGCAGGGGTGAAATCTCCCTCTATCGCGCCATTCTATTGGCGTCGCGTGTCGGACGCGCGGCGCTTATCGCCAGCGCCGCGCGCGCGGTCGACATAGGCGCCCGCCGCCCGCATGCGCCCGCTATCGTCGCCGAGCAGCCCGAGCGCGGTGTTGCACTTGTCGCACAGGAGCCCGCGCACCTGTCGCGTCGCGTGGCAATGATCGACGCAGAGCGCGCGCCGGGACGGCAGCTTGCAGACGGCGCAGACGCCATTCTGCTCGTCGAGCAGCCGCCGGTGCTCGTTGCGGCTGAGGCCATAATTCCGGTCGAGCCGCGCGGCGCCGTGGCGCGCGCGCAAGGCGGCGTCCGAGCGCCACTTGTCGCGCCTCTCCGCGTTGAGCCGATCGCGATGCGCCGCGCGATAGGCGCGGTTGGCGGCGAGCTTCTCCTCGCGATGCTTTCGATCCTCGGCATATCGCCGCCTGTGCTGCTCGTTGCTGAAAGCCACGGCCGGTTCCGCCAACACGCGCGTCTTGTCCGCCCGCCCCGGCACGCAGGCACGCCGACCCCCCCTGGCGCGCGGGGCGAACGCCGCGCGAGCGGGGCGAGAAGGCGTACGAATGTGCTGTGGAGGCGGCTGGGCGCGCGGCGCCGTCCGCGCGGCGCAAGCCGGCGCGAACGATCGCGGCGCGCCGGACCCCGGCCGGTGCATGGCACCACCGAAGCGATCAGACGCAATTTTTGATGATGGCGTCAGTATATAAGATTCGCGTTACAAATCAATCCGAATCTCACTGATGGCGCCGGTCCGGCCCCTCGAGGGATCCCAAACCCGAGTTTCGGCAGAGCTGGAATGCGTTGGAAGGCGTGGGCGAAGCTGGAAGACCTGCCCTAAAGAAGAGCTGCCCTAAACGTGTATGTAAGCAATCAACGATGACGTGGAGTTCCTGACATGCTCAGCAAGACGCCTTTGAAATATATCGGCCTCGCCATTGCAGTGGCGGGGGCGATCGTCTGGAATCGAGCCCCTAACGATCTCGTTCTTCTGGTTGGCATTTTGGTGACGCTTGGCGGGGTCTCTGTGTTTGGCGTGCAATTTGATTGATTTAATCTGACGGCGGCTCGGCCCGGGCCGCAAGCGGGGCGCCAACCGGCGCGCCACTCTTGATGATCACGCGAACGGTGCTCGATGTCATTCCGGGGCCCGAGCGCAGCGACGCTTCGCACCCAAGTCGGCTATAGCCGACTTGGGCACAAAAATGCCGATCTCGGGTAAACCCGAGATCGGTCGCCCCGGAATGACGGCTCCAGCACGCCGTCGAAGATCAGGTAATGTCCAAGACCCGTTCGGTGGAGCATCTGATCGCGCTCTTTGGCGGCCTCGTCTTCGAGTCGGATTGGAAGCTCAGGCGCATCCTTCGACGCTTGGCGGTCAAGCGGGACGCCAACTTCACTGATCGAAAGCCAGCGCCCCGCCGCCGCGGTCAAGCCGCCTTTGCCGCAGCCTTTGCTCCAGCCTTGGCCACAGGGGATGCACCCTTGATGGCCTGCAGATAGACCTCCAGGAGCGTCTCCAGCTCGTCGCGCTCCTGCTGGTCCTGCTTGCGCACCCGGATCACCTCGCGAAGAATCTTGACGTCGAAGCCGTTCCCCTTGGCCTCGAGATAGATTTCCTTCTTGGCTTCGGTGAGCTCCTTGATCTCCTCGTCGATGTTCTCGATCCGCTCGACAACGGCGCGCAGCTGATCGCCCGCAATATCGCCTGGTCTGCTCATTGGCTTTATCCCCTGGACTACATGACGCCGTGAAGGTCCGCCATCCGGGTGATCGCATCAAGACGAGCCGGCGAATGTGGTAAGCGGTGGATTAACACCAGCCGCACGATTCGGGACGCGCCTTGCGGCGCTCCTCTCCATGAGGAGACACACAGGCCGTGCTGCGCACTCACACGCGACGCCCGGATTTCGTGAGCAGGGAACATACCGTGCTTGCCGCTTGAGCTGTTTCCATCCCGACGGGATGCGCTCTAAACTGCAGCTTCGATTTGGGATCAAGACCACAGGAAAAGCCATGTCCGACGAAGATATGAAAGCCGAGCTCGACCGTCTCCGCAACGAAAACGCGGCGCTCAAGAAGGGAGCATCGTCCAGTCTGCGCCTGAAGGTGAGCGAAAAGGGAGCGCTCTCGGTCTATGGCATGGGACGCTTTCCCGTGACCTTGTACAAGGAGCAGTGGTTGAAGCTGCTCGGCATGGCGGACGAGATTCGCGCGTTCATTGCCGCGAACGACGCGCAATTGAAGGCGAAGGATTGAGTGAGCCGCGTTTATCGACGAAAGTCAGCGGGCGACGTGCCCAAGCCTGTCGCCCGATACCGGCGCGCCCTGCGGCCTTAACGTCCTGTTGAGGTTACGACAGAGAACGACTCGCTGTTCCATGACGATGGTGGGACATTTGTCGCCGGCTCAGCCCGGGGCTTGGGTTTATAGATCAGCCCCACGTGAAGAGCCTAGGGGACCGGGCTGAGCCACTCATGAAGCGCAACGACCCTCGTCATGGGGCCGCGCGGCGTTGCGCGCTCCCGGCTAGTGTCCCGATTCCGAAGTTCGCATCATTGTGCTGCACACTCGTTTGCGAACTTCGGAATCGAAGGACACTACGGCGTGTACTCAAAATCGCGACTGTTCGGCAATCGCTGGCTGATGTCCGCTTTGCCCCCGAAAGCGGCCAAATAACGGACATCGGTGGAAGTCTCAAAAGTGCCAACAGGCGACATCAGCAACGTCGCTCAAAGCTAGGCTTGGCCGCCTTTTTCGAGCAATCCGAGCGCGCGCCGCAGCGCGTCCGCCGCCGCCTTGCGCTCGTCGTCGGACATGCGGTCTGCGTCGAGTTCGAGCCGCAGATGCGCCGTACCAGCCTGTTCCGCGTCTTGCTTCAGCCCGATCACCACATACGTCGCTACCGGCTGCGTGATGCCTTTGACCTGAACGTGGCCCCGCTCCTCGCAGCGCACCTCGTCCTTCACGTGTGCGTAGGTCTCGAATGAGATCAGCATCCCGCCGGGCGGCGCCTCATGCTCCAACCGCGAGGCAAGGTTCACGGTGCCGCCGACCATCGTATAGTCCATGCGGTCCTCGCTGCCGAAATTGCCGACCGTGCAATAGCCCGTATGAATGCCGATCCGGCAACGCAGCGCCGTCTCGATGCCGCTGTTGCTCCATTCATGAGCCAGTTCGCCGATACGTTTTTGCATGGCGATAGCCATTTGGACGCAGGCCAGCGCATCTTCCTTGACACCCAGCGTCGTCGGATCGCCGAAGAACATGACAATGGCGTCCCCGACATATTTGTCGATGGTCGCGCCATATTGCAGCGCGATCTTAGACATTTCGGTGAGGTAGTGGTTGAGGAGCTGGGTGAGATCCTCCGATTCCATCTTGTCTGTGATCTCGGTGAAGCCGACGAGGTCGGAAAAGCAGACCGTGAGCTTCTTGCGCTTGCTGACGATCTTGACGTCCTGCTGCCCGGTGAAAATCGAATCGTACACCTGCGGCGCCAGGTATTTTGCGAGCTTGGACGACAAAGCCGCTAGCGCCTCGGACTTCTCGGTCAGGTCCTGCTCGCGCTGCTTGAGCTCAGTGATGTCGGAATAGACCGCGACGGTGCCGCCGTCCTCGGTGCGGCGCTCGCTCACCATCACCCAGCGGCCGTCGGCGCGCCGCTGCACCTGCGGCTCGCCCGGATTGCGGTGCTGACGCATCCGTTCGGCGACCCACTCATCGACGCGGCCTAGAGCATCCGTCACGTATCCGCGCTCCGCAGCGCGGTGCACGATGCTCTCAAATGCGGTGCCCACAGTCAGGTCGATGTCCAGGCCGGGGTAGAGCAGATCGCGGTAGCACGAGTTGCAGATCACCAGCCGGTCCTCGCCGTCGTAGCAGACGAAACCTTCGGAGATGCTTTCGATCGCCTCAGAGAGCCGCTGCTCGCTGCGCAGCCGCGCCTGCTCGGCGCGCCGCAGCGGCGTGATGTCGTAGAGCCAGAACAACCTCTTGCCGCCGGACACCGCGACATGGCCGCCGGCGTAGGCGACTTGCACATAGGAGATCAGCAGGTTGAGGGGTTCGCCCTGCTTGGTCTTCCAGACCACCTCCTCGTTCAAGAGCTGGCCGCCGCGCAGACGCAGCACTTCGATGATGGCCGTTCGGTGATCGAGGTCGCGCCAGAATCGCTTGGTGTCGAAGAGAGACAGTTCTTCCTTCTCGTAGCCGAGCAGGTCGCGCATTCGCCGGTTGTGAAACAGGATCCGCCCGTCCTCGTCGACGACGCAGACCGCCGCCGGACAGAAGTCCAGGATCTCGCGAAGCTGGCGCTCCTGTTCGAGAACCTGCGTCTCGTGCTGGGTCAGCGCGGTTACGTCGTAAACCCACAGCACGCGCTTGCCGCCGACAAAACTGATGTGCCCGCCCTGGTAGGCGACCTGGGCGTAGGTCAGCAGCACATGAAGGAGCTGGCCGTTCTTGGTCCGCCAGACGGCCTTCTCATTCAGCAGTTGCCCGCCCCGTTCGCGAAGCGACGCGATGATTCGCGCGCGCTGCTCGCGGTCGTGCCAGAACGTGCTGGTGTCGATGCCTTCGATCTCGGCCGTCTGGTAGCCGAGCAGTTCGCGCAGCCGCACGTTCTGGAACAGGAGCCGGCCATCTTCATCGACTACCAACAGGGCCGCGGGGCAGAACTCCAGCATCTCGCGGAATTGGCGCTCGTGTTCGGCCGCTTCAACCCCCGGAGCGGAGCCACCATCGGTCGCCGCCGATCGCGTCGTGTCAGAAGACATGCGGTTTCCGCCTCACTGGCCCAGCAAACGCTAGCATTCAAGCTCGGGGAATTCGAGGGCGGAAAAGCGTCCGACGCGGCCGGCTGATATCTCTTCGAGGTCATCGCGTCGCAGCTAGCCGAAGTCTCAGTCCATGCGCTTCCGCTGCCTCCAAGACCGGACCTGTCTTCAAACCATGGTTTTCGGTCGCAATGTGCCAGATTCAGACATGGCAGGCGCCGAGGTTTTTGCTTAGTCTCGCCGACGACTTCAGTGGATGGATGTGCGGTCTCTGCGACGCGAGATTTGACTGGACACTTGAATCGATTGGGCGCGAGCACTCATGCATTTGCGCAACTGTTGCAACTTTCATGATTTCCGGCGTCTGGCCAGGCGACGGCTGCCCGGTCCAATATTCGATTACATCGACGGCGCCGCCGAGGACGAGGTGACCCACCGGCGTAACACGAAAAGCTTCGAGAGCTGTGATCTCGTGCCCCACGTCCTGCGCGGCGTACAGAACGTTGATCTCTCCGTCACTGTCATGGGCCAGAAGCTCGCTCTGCCGGTCTATTGCTCTCCTACCGCCTTGCAACGTCTCTTCCACCATCAGGGTGAACGTGCCGTCGCCGCCGCGGCAGCGAAATACGGCACGATGTTCGGCGTATCTTCGCTTGGGACGGTGAGCCTTGAGGAGCTGCGCAAGGCGCACGATACGCCGCAGGTCTATCAGTTTTATTTTCACAAGGATCGAGACCTCAACCGGGCCATGCTGCAGCGGGCCAAGGACGCACGTGTCGAAATCATGATGCTGACCGTGGACAGCATCACAGGTGGCAACCGCGAACGCGATCTACGCACCGGCTTTTCCATACCGTTCAGGCTGACGCTCGCGGGTATGCTGCAATTCGCGATAAAGCCTATGTGGGGAATCAACTACGCCACTCACGAACGGTTCAGGCTGCCCCAACTCGACGAGCATGTTGACATGGGCGGTGGTGCACTCTCGATCGGCCGTTATTTCACGGAGATGCTTGACCAATCCATGAACTGGGACGATGTGGCTGAGATGGTACGACAATGGAACGGCCAATTCTGCCTCAAAGGCATCATGTCCGCTGCCGATGCCAAGCGCGCCGTCGAGATCGGCTGTACTGGCATCGTCGTGTCCAACCATGGCGGCCGGCAGCTGGACGGCTCACGGTCATCATTCGATCAACTGGCCGAAATCATCGACGCTGTGGGTGATCGGATCGACGTGCTCATGGATGGCGGGGTCCAGCGAGGATCCCATGTCCTGAAGGCCCTCTCTGTCGGCGCCAAGGCGGTCGGCGTCGGCCGCTACTATCTCTGGCCTTTGGCTGCGGCCGGCCAAGCTGGCGTCGAGCGGGCGCTCGGCCTGATGCGAACTGAATTAGAGCGCGACATGAAGCTGATGGGTTGCACCGCGATCAGCCAGCTCTCGCGCAGCAATCTGCGGTTCAGATGAGTGACACAGTTTAGCGAAGTCCTCGCAACAACTCGATCTTGGCACTGTGCCGTTGCAAGGCTGAATGTCCGAGTTGGGTCATTAGCAGACATCCCGCGATGCCCAGGCCACGTCCGCTATTACCCCGAAAGCCGACATTATTGCCCTAGTTTGCGGCGCTGGGGAAGGTGAAGCCGGAGATCAAGGCGTTCGTGATCGACTACACCAACAAGCTGGTGAAGTAGCGCGCTTCGTCCCGTCCCCGCTTCGGACTGACGCGGCGCGGCATGGACAGCAAGGTCGTCAATCTGGTGGTGCCGCAACGCGGCGCTGGTCAACACTGGGCCTGCGGTGCGCGCGGGAGATGGTGGCGCGGCTGCGACCGGTTGCCGTCCGTGCGGTGATTGCCGAGCTTGGACTCGTCGCGCGATCGATGACCTCCTGAGCAGCCGGCGAGTCGGACTTCTTGTCGTCGTCGGACAAACGCGCGCCGATTCCATTGCGTTGCCTAGGCGATCTGAAGACACGCGAGAAGTTCGACATAACTCGGCCAGGCCGCGCGTGTCACGGCCTCACACCTCTTCCTTGTCGGCGGCCGAAAAGTCAGCCCATAGCGTTCTGAGCTTTCCATGGGCGTCTTCCTCATCATTGGCGCACCGCTCGATGCTGTTGTTCAGCGTCGCAATTGAATGACAGTTTTGACCGAAATCGTAGGTCGGGACTTGGTCTGCAGCCACGCCAAGAAGCTGCGAAGCCACGACCATGTAGATGTTCAAGGGCAGGAACATCGTGGTCCTCCTGGACCGCGGTCCGTCACGACGGATCGACCGCCATCCTCGCGCGGTGCGTAAACTTAGCGGCCGATTGCGCCTTCGTGCTTGTTGCGGATTGCGGTCACCGGCGCGTGATTGTCCGGGTTTCGCGTCAACCGCGGCGGCCAAAAAAAGTCCCCGCCGAAGCGGGGCCAGGTCGGCCTGCAGAGAAGACACCGCCTCATCGAGGCAGGGCCGTGGTCAGCTTGCCGTGTCCCGGGGCGAGACCGAAAGGTCGCTTTGTCCACAACTGGAGGGCACTTTAGGCAAATGCGCTGCCTCACCCAGGTACGGATGGGCTCGCGACCGACCGGAACCCGGCTGGTGTGCAGCGCGTTCCCTCCCGGATTCCCATCCGCGAGGTACCGACCATGACGAAACGATTCCCGGTGTTCGCCGTTGCCGTGCTCCTTGCCAGCTCGGGCGTGGCGTCGGCGCAAGCGCCCACGCGGGATTTCCCCGACGCGGCAAATCCCACGGCTGCGCCGCCCGCCGCCAACAGCCCGAGGACCGGAACGCCAGACCGGCCGCCGGCGGCAACCCTGCCGGACGCCCACGCGCCGGACCCGGTGACGACAGGCGAAGCTCCATCCTCACCGAAGAAAACGGAGCCTGAGATGGACAGCGTCGGCGGCGGCAAGACGCCGGCCGGCGGGGAGAAGAAATAGGTTTGCGTGGCAGGTGTCGGTCTTGAAAAAAATCGAGGCCGCCAACCGGGGCGGCCTCATCGAGAATCGAACGGTGCTGCCACGCTATTTCGGCGGCGCCTTGAAAATATCGGCGGTGATCAGGATCACGGCGTCGGTGCCGTCGTTGCGGTGCCAGTGCACGCTCTTGCCGGGTTCTCCGGTCGTGTCACCGGGCTTGAAGGTCTGCGAAGTGCCATCGTCGCGAATGACGGTGTCCGTTCCCTGCAAGAAATACCACGGCCGGCCGATCCTTGTGATTGTGCAGGCCGATGTAACCGCCCGGCTCGATCGTCAGCAGCCGCAGCCTGAGCTGCCGTCCGGCCATTCCTTCGAATTCCGGCCCCAACTCGACAACCGTCGTCTTGCTGGCGGTGTAACCCTTGTTGTCCTTCGGAGCCTCCGCGGCCCGGGTGAAATTCGCTCCCAAACCCAGTACGAATGCCAAGGCCAGCAGCGCATAACCGATGTTGCGTGGGTTCACTCTTGTTCTCCCAGTTGATCACGCATTTGATGGACGGGGCCTATTAGGCGTCAATCGAATTCTCCAGATGCGCCCGCGCGAATCGTCGCTGCGATTCGTTCGGCCTCGAGCCCGATTTCGCGCAACTGGCCGGTCGCGACCGCGATATGGCCGCAGAAGAACAGGCCGGGATGGCCGGTCGGGCGCCCGCACACGATGGGTGCGCCGGAACGATCGAGCACGCCCTGATGATCGGGCAGGAGAGAGCGCAGACTCGGGCGGTAGCCGGTCGCCTGTATGATGACGTCGAATGGCGCGCGCGCTCCGTCGTCGAAATGCACGTCCGCGCCCGACATCCGCGCGATGCCGGGACGCACCGTGATCAGTCCGCGCCGGATGCGGTCGATGGTGCCAATGTCCAGCAGCGGGATCTTCCCGTTCTCGGCCACCTGCGTCATCGGTCCTTTTGCCGGCCGGCGCAGCCCGAATGGCTCGAGATCGCCGATCGCCAGCCGCAGGATGGGCGCGTTGAGCGCGTCCACAAGCTTGTAGGGAAGCGACCGCTGGAGAATGGCCAAGGTCAAAATCGGCACGCCGAGCAGGTCGCGCGGCACGACATTGACCGGGCTGCGCACCGACAGCGACACGGCGTTGCCGGCGTCGCAGAGATCCATGGCGATCTCTCCGCCGGAATTTCCCAATCCGACGACGAGCACCCTGCACCGGGAAAACGGCCTCGGGTTCGCGTAATCGCTGGAGTGGATGAGACGTCCCGGAAAGCTGTCCATGCCCGGCCACGCGGGACGCAACGGCCATCCCGCGATGCCGGTGGCGAAAATGACATTCCCGGCGGTCAGCGTCGTCGTATCGGTTTCGACCACCCACCCGGCGCGTTGCCTGACGCCAAGCACTGTTGTCCCGAAGCGCGGCGCGATCCGATGATGGGCGGCGTAGTCTTCGAGGTAGGCCACGAGCTGGTCGCGCGACGGATATTTTGGGTAGGCGGCGGGCATCGGCAAGCCCGGCAGTCCGGATTGCCGTTTATGCGTATGCAGGTGCAGCCGATCGTAGTGGTGACGCCACGACGCGGCGACCCTGTCGGCCTTTTCCAGCACGATGACGGAGCCGCCGCTGCGTCTCAGCGCAGCGGCGCAAGCGAGCCCCGCGGGTCCGGCGCCAACGACGATTGTTTCCGCATCCGGCATGATCGTGCCTGCAATCCGTTCGTCCCGGCATCGTCTCCGGGCTCATGCCTTTCGGGCCCGGATCGGGTCGAGCGGTGAAGGGATTTAGGTTCGTCGTCGAGCGCGCGCAATGCCCGGTCGCATCGGGACGATCATGCCGGCGCCGCCGCAGCGGGCAAACGAAAGCGTTTGCTTCCGGCACCGACACCGCACCTAGACCGCCGCGATGCAGTCGATCTCGATGTCGAAATGTCCCGGCCATGCCGGAACGCAAACAAAGATACGGGCGGGCGGGTCCTTGGGAAAGTAACGGGCATAGATCGCGTTGACCTCCGCAAACCGCTCGACCGACGTGCAGTACACATGGCACTTGAGGACATTCTCCAGCGACGATCCCGCCGTCTCCAGGCAAAGCTTCATCTGCTCCAGGACCAGCTCGGTCTGCCGCTTGATCGGAGCATCGACGACCGCGCCGGTGTCGGGGTCGAACGGCGGAAGCCCCGAGACGTAGATGGTATCGCCGTTGCGGGTGACTGCCGAGGTCGGCGCCTTCCATCGTTCCAGATAGGTGGACAGCGGTTCGACGCGGATGATTTCGCGGTTCATTCGAAATTCCTCATTCAATGGGATCCGCCGCGATGTGTCGGTTCCGCATGCCTGGTCTCGCGTCCCTTCGCATCAGGATGGAACTGCGGTGCCTCGCGACGATCGAACATGCCGTAGTCACGCACGATCCGTATCCGGCGATGCCGCAGACTCTGGATTCCGCCGGCTTTCACCGGCGTCCACTGGCTCGCGGCCGTTGCATCCTGCCACGACACCAGCAGCGCCAGCTTGCCAGGGTTGTAGATGCTGGCGAGCAGATCGTGCTCGATGACGCCGTCGCGGGACAGGTCGAGGCCGAGCGCCGCAAGCAGATCGTCGTGCAAGCCGACTGCCGCGCCCGGTTCAGGCGTGGTCTCGGTCAGCGTCACCAGCTTCGCCGCGCCGATCTCGGTCTCGTCGAAGCGCTGCTCACGAACCGGCGCTTCCTTCGGCGCATCGGTATCGGCGGTGACATCGCCAACCCGCAAGTGGTAGTCGCGGAAAACCTCGGACCGGCCCTTCGCCTGGATCGCGTGGTGCTCGCCCGTGGTGCGCCAGCGAACCACCGACTTCTCGTCGCGCCACGTCGAATGCGATAGGAGCCAGCCCGGCCGCCGCGTGCTCTCGAAGCGCTCGTTGTCCACGAAGCCGTCGATCGTTTCCAGGATCGGCTTCAGATGCTTGGCGAGTGCGAGATACTCGTCGAACCGCTCCTCGTACGGGAAAACCTCGAAGATCACCGAGAACATTGGCGTTCTCCTGTTATTGGCGTGAGCCGGAAACCAGCGCGGCAACCTTATTGAACACGCATTTCGGCCGGCATTGCTTCGGCGCCCGCCGAAGTAAAACTAATCGACCTCAGCGGATCGCCGCCGTTTGACACCTAGGCAAGCGGCCCGTTCCAGATTTTGATGGCCGGTATCTCCTGATAGTGCCCGAGCACGGACAACGTGCCGGTGTCGAGCAGAAAATTCTGGCCCGCGCTCGCCGGCAGGGCGATCCAGCGCGCCGCGATCACGCGCAGAATGTGCCCGTGCGCGAACAGGGCAACATTGCCGTCGACCGCGCGGGCGCGTGCGATCACGCGGTCCGCGCGCGTGCCGACCTCCTCCGGCGTCTCTCCGCCCGGACATCCATCCCGGAACAGCAGCCAGCCGGGCGCCCGCTCACGGATCTGTCGGGAGGTCAGCCCCTCGTACTCGCCGTAGTCCCACTCGGCCAGATCGGGGTCGATCACGGCGTGGGCGCCTAGGCAGGCCAGCTCGCAGGTCTCCCGCGCGCGTTGTCGCGGACTGACGAGCACGAGCGCGAATGCTTCCTTTGCGAGCACCGGCGCGAGCCGCTCCGCCAGCCGGCGCCCGTTGTCGGTCAAAGGGATGTCGGTCGTGCTGGTGTGCTGTCCACTGAGACTCCACGCGGTCTCCCCGTGCCTGATCGCAAAGACGTCCACTTGGCGCTGCTCCCTGCTCGAACATAGGGTGGCCGGACGCACCTGTCGCTTGTGGGCGCGTCTGGACAGTTGCCATCTCGCGGGGTCCCGATGCAAGCCCGCGCGTTTCTTCGTTCAGAGTCTTTCCGATCGAGCCGCAACAGCCGCTCGGAATGACAGAGGATCGATTCAGGCGCCGGCGGAAACACTGCAGCGCCGCCGGATTTGAGCTACAATGGTAAAGGTACAACGCAGAGAGATACCGACGTGAAAAAAAGGCTTACGATCGGCCGGGCGCGCGAGTGGATGATCGCTCTTGTCGTCGCGTGCATCGCGATTCTCGTCCTCATCGGCGTCGCCACCTGGTGGGTCGCGTGACAGCGGGGCCGGCATTCTAGTCGCAGCTTTCGGCGGTCAAGAGCAAGCCGTCGTGACGCACCCCGGTCCCGCTTTCTACCGCTTCAACCGTACCCATACCGGCGCATGATCGCTGGCGTCCATCCTGCCGCGCATTTCGCGATCGACCCCTGCGTCCTGCAATCGCTCCGCCAGGATCGGGCTCAGCAAGATATGGTCGAGCCGCAGGCCCGCGTTGCGCTGCCACCGGTTACGCATGTAATGCCAGAACGTGTAGATGCGCTCATCCGGGTGTAGCGCGCGCAGCGCGTCGGTCCAGCCCTGCTTGACGAGGCGGGCATAGGCCGCGCGGCTGGCGGGCTGGACGAGCGCGTCATCGTCCCACGACGTGGTCGGGTAGATATCGAGCTCGGTCGGTGCGACGTTGTAGTCGCCGGCTAGCACCACCGGCATCTGTTCGCGCAGAAGCTTGCGCGCATGCCCTTGCAGGCGCTTGAACCAAGCGAGCTTGTAGTCGAACTTCGGGCCGGGTTGCGGATTGCCGTTGGGCAGGTAGATGCAGCCGACGAGCACGCCATCGATCGCCGCTTCGATGTAGCGGCTTTGCGTGTCGCCGGCGTCTCCAGGCAGAGCCGTGCGCGTCAGGATGGGTTCCTTGCCGCGCGCGAGAATGGCGACGCCGTTCCAGGTTTTCTGCCCACGCCACACCGCGCGATAGCCCGCCTTGCGGATCGCATCGACGGGAAATTCCACGTCGGCCGCCTTGAGCTCCTGCAGGCAGGCGATGTCGGGCCGCGCCGTCTTGAGCCATTGCAGCAGGTTCGGCAGCCGCCGGTTCACGTTGTTGATGTTGAAGGTCGCGATCTTCATGCCGTCCCGACGCGTGGCTGCGCGTGATGGAAGCGCCGCCGTCCGCCGATCAGGGGCCCACACGGCTGCGGCGCAGTCAACAGTGTGAATTACCTCACAGCGGGCTCACGGTATTTCTGCGAGCTTGGCGGAACTCACCCGAGTCGCTGTCTTTGGGGGGCATCCATGCAAGCTATTTCTGTGCGGCCGGCCACCTGTTGCAGTCCGGCTCACGCGAACGCCGGTCACGATCCGGGTTCGTTCGACGTCACCGCATCACGAAACGTCCGGCCTGCAGCGGCGCGCGCGCAACCGCGGGGGCTGTGCCATGGCTAACCACCTGATCTCCGGGTTGTTCTCTGGGCTGTCGCTCCGGGCGCTGGCCCGCGCCATGGGGCGCGTGCCGACTAACGAACTGACGGCAACGGAATCGGCATCGACGCTGTTCCGTTTCTTCCGCTCCAAGCACGTCAGGGATCTGAAGCTGATCTTCACGACGGCGCTTTTTGTGCTCGCGGTCCACCTTCTGCTGGTGGTCCTCCTCGGACTCATCAACGCGTCGTATGCCTTCTTCTCGGAAGCCGAGGCACCCCAGATGGCGCTCCTGGGCCACTTCCTGGTGTCGCTGCCCCCGGCCGCCCCGCCCGATTTTCTGACCAGGCTGGTCAATGCCGCCGGGAAATTCCTGTCGTTCTTCATCACGTATGTAGGGCCCGGCGTTCCGATCTACGGCGTCATCGTCGGATGGGCCTACCAGACTGCGTCGACGCGGCTGGGCATTGTCGACCTGTTCGCCTGCGAGATCAGCACGCTTTGCCGCGTCGGCACGATCTTCGATATCGGCAAGCGCTACGTCGACACCTACGACCGCGGTCCTACCCCGGCCCGCCCGTCGGCGGCCGCCTCCGACAAGTTCGTCTCGCAGGAGGAGTATTTCCCGGTCTTCGACAGCAACTCCCGCGACCTGCAGCAGCTCGAGGCCTCGGTCGTCAACAACATCACCGAGTTCTACACCTACATGAAGGCGACACGCGACTCGCTGCGCAAGCTGGCCGATATGCCGGCGCAACCGGCAGCGCTCGACCGCCCGACCGCGGCGACGGGCGAGCCCGACGCGTGGCATGACGCCATGCTCAACGTCATCTATCTCGTCTTCCTCGGCTACGAGAGCGCGCGCAAAGCGGTCAACGACCTGATCGAGTTCCAGCCGGCGCGCGCCGAGCGGTCGATCGTGATCCTGCTCACCGAGCTGAAATGCTACGCGTTCCTGCGTGAGCACTTCACCTCCGACGACCTGCGGCGCAAGCGTCTCGAGCTGCGCGAGGACGGCTATCGGCGGGACATCCGCAAGCTCTATCACGAGGTGGAGGCCTCGGCCGGACATTCCGACGAGCTGTGGGTGCAGGCCAGGGAAACGCTACCCGTACTGGTCAGCCGGTACAACGAGGCGCTCGGCGACGATCTGAAGGCCGGTCTTTCAGGTTGACGTCGCGCCCGCAGAGCCGTCTCGCGTCCCACCGGCGTCAGTACCGAGCTTTCAACGCAGGCATTGCTGCATCAACGTTCGCCGAGCGGCGAACGATACTCGCAGCGTATCCGCCTGCGCGCGGCAGGCCGGCATCCGTGCCACAACGATATAGAGCACGGTTGCGCGCGCGGGATAGGGTCGGCCTTCCACCGGGCAGGGGAAGACAGTGTAGGGAATACCGGCCGCGAGATTGATCATCTCCTCTTCGTCGAGCGCGTCGCCGAGCCGATTGCCCGCCGCCTGCAGGTCCAATGCCAGGCCGGGCAGGCGGTAGAGAATCGCCCTGCTTGCGAGCCGTGCGAGCTCCTTCAACACGGCCTCGCCCTCGCGCATGGTGCCGCAATAGCCGGGCGGGACCGGCGTGTAGCCGGTCCAGCTCCCGGGCCCGCGATGGTAGGCGGCGATGCGCGCGCTGAGCGCGCTCGCGGCCCGGATGACGCGGCTTGCCTCGCTGCCCATGAAGGGCTGGGCAGCCGCGCTGACGATCGTCGCCGCCATGAAGGCAAGCGTGACAAGTCCAAATGAAAGCGATCGGCGCAAACTCACCCCCCTCGGCATACGGCGAGCGACGTTAGCGCAAAATCAACGCCATCGCCAATGTCTAGCGTGCTGCCTTGATCCCTTGCGGTGCGGGTCCGGCGGCTTCGGCGATCGTTGCGTTCCCCGTCGCTTCGCTGAATTTCGTTGTAAAGTCGCATCCCGACCTGCCCGCCCACCTGATTGCGAAACGTGCCAGCTCCTGTCATCGCGCCTCCAGCCTCATCCGGCCCTGCCGTCGTCGCGCTCGACGGCGTCGGCAAGACGTTCGCCAACGGCGTGGTCGCGCTCGATCGCCTCGATCTCGACGTGCGGCCAGGCGAGTTCGTGTCGCTGCTCGGCCCCTCGGGATGCGGCAAGTCGACGGCGTTGCGCATCATCGCGGGATTGAGCGTGCCGTCGAGCGGGCGAGTGGCGTGGGGCGAAGGCGGGGCGGCAACCGCCGGCCCGCGCCGCATCGGGTTCGTGTTCCAGGAGCCGACCTTGATGCCGTGGGCGACGGTGGCGGCCAACGTGCGCCTCCCGCTCAAGCT
>Ga0207691_10002015_pt1 | contig 19898 bp, 13 predicted proteins | sample KBSM13metaG_FD_184327 | JGI IMG/M metagenome (GOLD analysis project Ga0207691, IMG submission 184327) | Miscanthus rhizosphere microbial communities from Kellogg Biological Station, Michigan, USA - KBS M1-3 metaG (SPAdes) (version 2) | ecosystem: Host-associated > Plants > Roots > Rhizosphere >... | reverse complement strand
AAAGCCGTCGCCTTGAGATCTGTCGATCACGGGACGACGGCTTGCGAGTATTTAGACCGGAGAGAAAATGGTTAGCCAGCAGGAAACAAGTCAGTTCTCTACTGTCGCACTGCGAATTGCACCGCGTGGACGCCTGGATCACCGTCGACGGTGAACCCAACCCTGTAAGTGCCGGTTGGGAGTCCGGTGGTTTTCAAGTTAAAGATATAACCACCACCCAGCGACGCGTCGAAGCGGAAGTTGGCGTCCGGGTTTGAGTTTCCAGAGTCATTAACCGTTTCCGAAGCACTGGTAGCAATCTGAACCAAACTAACTGCATGCACGACCAGTGTGGCCGACGACACGTTGTGGCCCAACGCATCGACGAGCTGTAGCTTGATCGGTATCGTGCTACCACTCTTCACTGTCTTCGTCTGGTCGTAAAGAACACTGATTCCAAACCCGACTGTGTAGGACACCTGCTCGGCTGAGGCAGCATTCGCGACGTTGTCGGTTGCTGTAACTGTGAACGACTTCGAGCCAGCGGACGAAGTGTCGACGTTTCCGCCGTTAGGCGCCGAACCGTTGCAGGTTGCCACACCAGCACCGCCGTCCTGACAAGTGAAGTTAGCAGCCACAGATTGATTCAAAAGATAGTTTGTTGCGGTTGGAGTTGTAATCGTGATCGTTGGAGCTTTCTTATCAACTTTGTTTCCGCTGACTGGGCCAGCGTTTGCGAAATTGCCAGCGCTGTCGAAGACGTTGCGGCTACCAGTCGAGGCGTTTGCCGTTTCGGTTCCCGCAGGCACAGTTGTCGTCAGTGAGAAATTGGCGTCGACGGCATTAGCAAGTTGAGAGACGTTGTCGCTTCCTGTGCAGGCAATTGAAACATCAAACGAGTGCCAGGCTCCGTCCGCCGATCCGCACGACACGGAAGGTGCAGTCGCATCGCGTTTGATTGTGACGGATTGGTTGGCAGAACCACCGCCGCTCGTTGCGGTACATGTGAACGTCACGCCGGTGGTGTCAGCTGTGACGCTGGTGGTCTCGCAGCCAGTTGACGTCGAGACGGCGGATTCCGGATCGGTGACGGACCAACTGACCTCTACATTGCTTGTATACCAATCATCGTTGCCCAAGGATCCAGTAACCGTAGGAGTGATGAGCGGAGCTGATGAATCAAAACTCGAAAGTTGGCCAATCTCTGAAGCACTAAGTGCTCGGTTATGGAACGTTATCTCGTCCAGTGCGCCGTCAAAATACTGTCTGCTTCCTGAGCTCAACGAACCAAACTCAAGGTCGGCGCCATTGGATAGATTCGTGGGGCTGGATTCCGCTACTGTCGCACGCAGTACTCCATCAATATAGAGATATAGAACGTTTGATTGCCTTACAGCAGCGATGTGATACCAACGTCCAGCTTGAAAGTTCGATGTAGGATAGCGAGCATTGTTATCAATGCCTTGACCGATGTTTCGGGTTTCGATTCCAATGCCCGGACTTCCTGCGCAATTATCACAGATATTGAAGAGCCATCCCTTATAGGCGCCTTCATTTCCGTAGGTATCCTTGTGGATTAGTCCATTTCCGTTGTTTGCAAAGTCGTTGAATTTCGCGAAAAAGCTGACAGTGAAATCCCCGGTGCCGACATTCAGACCTGGCGAATTCGGAACCGAGACGCGATCATTGTTACCATCAAACCTGAACGCTTGGCCGCTAATGCCGCCAGTGAACGTGGTGCCGTCAAGCAGTGTTCCATTGTTGATTCCGGCGGTATCAAGAGCATTCCCTTCAGCTTGCCATCGGCTTACGAGGGAGTCGCCAAACTCATAGGCGCCAATATCGCAGCCCGCACCGAACGGTCGCAGCGTTCCGCGTTGGTCAGACAGGATTGTAATTCCGACGACATTCGTGCAATCGACAACTGGAATCGCATTAATGGCGGGACTGCCGGAAAGAAGCGCGCGTGTCGACGTCGCGCCGCCATTGTTGGTGAGTGGCCCAAGCGAAAGGTTTGGAACGATGAGATCTCCACCTGCGACATTTTGACCGCAGGTACTATCGCCAAAGATGTTGTGACCGAGCGAAACTGGCGTAAAACCATAACAATCAATGCCGGAACCTCCCGGGCTCGCAACGATACTGTTCTTGATCACTATGCTTCCCGGAGGAGAAAATGCATCTACGATCGAATCACTTCGATCGGAGTCGGCCTGATCGTCATAGATAGTTGAACTGCTTATTGAGAGAGACGTTGCCGCAAGATTGAGAATTTCACCGCCCGGGCCGGTGTTGTGGCTGATCGTGCTATTTTCGATCGTCAACGTGCTGCCATTGTTGTTGCATATACCGCCGCCTTCGGCTCCGTAGTTGTCGGTGATCGTGCTATTGCGTATTACCGTGTTGGAGACGTTCAAGTAGAGACCGCCACCGCCACACCGCGATCCAAAACCTCGACCACCCTTAATCACTACGCTATCGAGAATGACATCCGCGTAAAGAGCGTGAAATATTCGAAAGTCGGGAATTCCCGGAGCATCGCTTCGCTGGATAGTCGAGCCGTTTCCATTGATCGTGAGTGATTCATGCTGTGTTTCGCTGAAGCCTTGGACGATCGGCAATCCAGTGGGACCGTGCCATCCATCGGGACCCGCTATATACGTCAGTATGTAAGTCCCACCCGGGGCCAGATTAATTGTGTCAGGTCCTGGGTTTGAGTTTGTCGCGTTTATTGCAGCGATTAGTCCGGCCACGTCACCATCGGGGACGTTGAAGGTAGCGGCCTGGGCTTCTTGCGAAAAAGTTAATGCAGCTAAAAAGGCTAATAGCAAAGCAATGGCCTTCAGCGTGAATTGTCGGGAGGTATGCATAGACGTTTTCCTTTAGGAAGTTCACTGACGTTTAGTACGTTGCTCTACCTGTTAAGGCAAAAGCGTAATTCTGGTTGCCACACACTGATCCGGGCACTCAATGGCAACATTTTTCTCAAGTGATTGCAGTCATCGCGACCAATCCAAATTCAACTCTCACTGCGCTAAAGAAGAAGGCCGTCGTCCGAAAAAAATCTCCGTAACGACGGCCTCTGAGTGCTTCAGTCAGCCGAAATAATTCTTACTAATCAGTGATTCGCTTCAGAGCGCGAACTTGATCTTCTTCCTTGTAACCTCAGCGAGGACAGGGAGGCCATCTTGAATCTTCAGCGTTTCTATCTCGCCGTGTTCAAGTTCGAAGCAGTAGTGAATGAACGCACTCCAGGCGGGATGTAGAGCTCTATCGGTTGGTCGTATGGAGTTCGGTACTACCACGCCGTTTTTGAAACCATTTTGATTCTGCATGTGTTGGCCCTTCAGGGGGAGATTATTGGTGGTAGACCTTCCTACTCTCTAACGACCCTTCCGTGCGACAAAAGTGTCTTTAGGCGCTTCTGAATTTCCAAGCGTCTTTCAATGGTGCTGTCGACAACGTGAAAGGAGTTGTATGTACACCACCCAAGCTGAGCGAAACAGCTTTCTTGCAGTCTGCGTTGCTTGAAGACTCGCTCGATGATAAGGTCAAGCACGCTTCGCATTACTTCTTTAACCTTCCTAAGCGATCGAAAGTACTGTAAGAACCAATTCCTGCACATACGTAATCTTACGTACCAGGAGAGCGGATCCACTCCCAGGAGGCGCTGTCAGCACATGTCCCACCTCTCCAATACCGATCTGTTGCAGATCCTGCGCGCGGTTGAGTTGCTTAATTCAGGGACCAGTATGGAAACCCTTGCCGATCGCAGTTTGAAATGCGTGTTGTCGCTAATAAAAAACGAGATGACTGCGTTCGATGGTTTTGATACCGAAGGCAACTACACGGGCTCCTACTGGTATTCGCCGCCTGGAACAGTATCGGAGGAGAGCGTTCGGCTGTTTGGCGAGTTGGTCCATGAGCATCCGTACTACCAGGAGGCAGTTCTTACAAAGAAGGAACAAGTTTTTAGAACGAGCGACTACCTATCGTTATCTAGCTTTCACCACACTACTCTCTACAACGAATTCTATAGAGGTTTCGATGGCCAAGCTCAAATTACGAGCGCAATGAAAGTTTCGCCTGTCAGTATGGTCACCTGCAGCATTCATCGGCCGAGCATGGATTTTACTGACCGCGAGCTTGAAATGCTGAGGCTGATTACACCCCACCTCAGAGCTGCCTTTGCAAACGCACAGGCTTTTGAAAGAGTCGATAACGAGCGAAAGTATCTGATCAACGTGGTGAGAAGAGGCATAGCAGTTATGAATGCCGAGGGAGACCTAATATTCATTTCTGATATTGCGGAGAAGCTCTTACAAACTTACTTCCCTGATTGTATTCCTCACGGTCTACCGGAAGATCTTCGAAGACATATTCAAAGTCAGACGAACTCAGCGAACGGTCAACAGTATCGCGCATCGGCTGAACCATTCACGATAAAGAATGAGATCTCTGAACTGATAATTCGATTAAGTTTCGATACTCAGGCGAGACAACTGACTCTGATCTTCGAGGAAAAGCTCGAGCGGAAGAAAAGTGATTTCTGTTCTCTGGGGCTGACTGCGCGTGAGTCAGAAGTACTATTTTGGATGGGCAAGGGGAAGACTGACGGGGAGATTGCTGATATCTGCTCCGTCAGCCTCAGAACTGCCCAGAAACATGCAGAGAATATTTTCATAAAACTCGGCGTTGAGACACGTACCTCGGCAGTGATGGCGGCAATAGAGAAACTCGATCACTGACTGGTTATTGCCACCTCCATGCCGCGTGACCATCGTGCTTTACGACGCCGTGTCCTTGCTACCACGAGAGGCTTCCCAATTCCGAGCAATATCGTCGGAACTGCGTACTCGGCGCACTAACTCCCGGCACTAGCGTCATTGTTCAATATGCTCGTTCCTATATTAGATAGTTATTCTCTCTGTAATCCGATAGATTGAAGTCAATTCAGTCGTATGAGCGCAGTCAATAGATACTTCACTTTCAGGACGTCGCTTTTTAAATTGGCGTGGTTGGCCCTCATCGTATCCGTGTGTGTCAATGGTCAGGTGCCTACTCACGACGATGTGCCTGGCCGGGCGCGGAGCTCATACTACAACCTGACAAGAAAAGGTTTTAAGGGTTTCACCGCGACTGTAGATCCCAATTGGGAAATCATATTAGCGAACGCTGCTACTTCGGAAAATCTGAAGGTGTTTCGAGATGTGAGGTTCTTGATGGTCGTTGATGGTAATGGTGTCGTCACTGTTCGCCACGAACTGGGCCCTAATGCCGCCAAGCCTAACTTAGAAACGATCGTTCAGAAGATTCACTACGACATGGAGCGGCTGATAGTAGGTTTTTTCAATACGTGGCGGATATTTATGGTGTCGTCGCCATTTCCCGAGACAGAAAGCCCGATCAAGTTAGAGACTCCGGGTGACCAATACCGGCTCGTTTACAACAGGCAAGCCGGTGAAGTGGTGATCATGTTGACCCCTGATTTACTGATTACGGACTGGAGCCTTACTAGTCCCACAGCGAAGAGGACGGTTAAGCCGCATTTTCAGAAAACTGCTGACGGTTTTCTCTTAACCTCGTACCAGGGACTCTTTGAACCTGTCGGTGCGGGCATTAAAACAACCTTGGACTTCACAATCGAGTATCAGGATGTCAGCGGACTAAAGCTCCCCTACAAGGTCCAGCTTAAGGGAATGCATGGCAGTGAACCTGTCGAGGCCGAACTCGTATTCACAGTGAAGAGTGACTAGTGAGTTGCCCACAGCTGCCTACTGTTAATTGCTGCTGCACTAATGTATTTTCCTCCCAATGCTTCCTCCAAAACTCGTGACCTGGATTAAACGACTTGGCTTCTGGGGCTTTGTGTTGTTCCTGTTCAAAGGACTGCTCTGGTTGCTTGTTCCTGCACTCGTAGCAATTCTTGCTGACTAGCGCTTCCCGATCTCAAATTTCAAATACAAGATCTCAAATGGGATCAGCCATGAAAACCAATTCTCAAACAGCGCACCAACGAACTCTTGTTCGCGGGGTCGCACTCTTGATCCTGGCATTGATCTCCTGCACAGCCAGCTCGGCGCAACGCCAGAAGTGGTCTGCACAGCAGGCAAACGATTGGTACAAGCAGCAACCGTGGCTGGTAGGCAGTAACTATGTTCCGGCGACTGCCATTAATGAACTTGAGATGTGGCAAGAGGACTCGTTTGATCCGCAACGAATTGACCGTGAGCTTGGTTGGGCCGAGAGCATCGGCATGAATACGATGCGTGTGTTCTTACACGATTTGTTATGGAAAGATCCGGAAGGCTTCAAACGCCGCGTAGATGCATTCCTCGCGATCTCGGCCAGGCATGGTATCAAGCCAATGTTTGTACTCTTCGATTCTTGCTGGGATCCAAACCCACAGCTCGGTAAACAACGTGCGCCGCGACCCGGGGTACACAACTCGGGTTGGATGCAGAGCCCAGGTGCAAAGGCGTTGCAGGACGCAGCTGACTATCCTCGACTTGAAGCGTACGTGAAAGGTGTTGTCAGTGCGTTTGCTCACGACCGTCGCATACTTGCGTGGGACATTTGGAATGAACCGGATAATACAAGCGACAGAGATCCGAAAAACAAAGTCGAGTTAGTTCTCACCCTGTTGCCGAAAGCATTTGCATGGGCGCGTGAGGCTGGTGCTGAACAGCCTCTAACGAGTGGTGTGTGGACCGGGGATTGGACTGACGAGAAGCTTTCGGCAATGCAGCGTGTACAGCTCGATTTGTCGGACCTGATTTCGTTCCACAATTACGACGGTCCCACTGAATTGGAGAAGCGCATCAATTGGCTTCTGCGTTTTAACCGTCCGCTGCTCTGCACGGAATACATGGCTCGTGGCAACGGAAGCTTTTTCATCGGGTCTCTTCCTGTCTTCAAGAAATATGGTGTGGCAGCAATCAACTGGGGGTTGGTCCAGGGCAAGACGCAAACTCATTTTCCCTGGGACTCGTGGCAGCGACCTTACGTCGATCGTGAACCAGCAATCTGGTTTCATGAAGTTTTCAAGACAGACGGCAGTCCGTATATCCCTGAGGAAGTTGCTTACATCAAGCGTATGACGGGAAGAGGGAAGGCGCGCGCGGTTAAGGAGTAAGCTTACTTGAATTTGACTGACTGCATGATTCCCGCAAACGACGGCAAGTCTGAATCGTTGAGGTACGTGAAAAACATCTCAAGAGCGTAATCGCCTTTGACCGTTACGTAGATTCTCTGACTGTATTCCCCAACAGGTGAAGTCACCTTCACAGTGGTAACTCCGAACTGTGTTGCGCTCAAAGTCTCCGTAAGAACCTCTCCAATAAATTCAACCTTGAAGTTTGTGCCTTTCATCACTTCTCGCATTGCCTCAATTACATCCAGGCCGGTTTTCATCGATGGCGAGCCGAGGCGCTCAGCGATGAGCACAAACTGGGCATTGTTGGGTTGACCGTCGGGTAGTTTAGTAATGCGCAGAAGGGTTGTGCTCCGTTCGATCGACTCCTCTACCTTAGTTAATTGTTTCTGGTCCTCCGCCGTGACCATTTTCTTAACCTGCTGATCAAGCTCGACCCGCCGCTGAGCAGTCGCGACCACCCATTCCCTGGGAATCGAAAGCGAAAGTCGGAAAAAGTTGTTAGCGTAATCAACGCCGTCCAGTTGTCCCAGATCAAAAGATTGAGGACTCGGGTTGGCTGGAGGGGCAGGAGCTGTGGGCTGATGGGCCTGGCCCATCGCCGAGATTGAGCATAGCGCGACAAAGATAAGCAGTTGGACGGAGTTGTAAAGGCATTTGGTCATGTGTTGGGGGTCCTTTTGCGAGTCGAAACGAGCGTGCGCCAAATCAAAACCAAGCATCTTGAATGTCAGTTGAGTGCTATGGTGCAAATCGATTTCGATACTCGCTCGACAGAATAAACGCTTTGACCATTTCCGCGTCAACAAAGTTTCCCCCGAACGAATTTAGCTTATTCAACCAAAACTGGTAGCCCGTATCGTTTCCGTCGGGTGGGTCGGTCGGATTTCTTCGCAGATATCCGTAATACTGCAGCAGGACAAACGCCGGGTTCACTTCAGCACTGATCAAAGATGCCGAGTCAACAAAACTTCTTAGCGCCGCGACTCGACCTGCCGTGCCACCTGAACCGAAGGCACTGATCGCCGCTTGTCTCTCGGTAGCGGTCAGCGTCACCATCGCAGAGAAGGCTAGTGAATCAACGTATTGATCTGCATTCAGCGTAGTTGAAAACCTGGAAACAAAGGCTGGGCTATTTACTACTTCCGTTGCATAAGCCTGTTTATTATTTTCGAGTTGCTGGTCTGCCCCTGCCTGTCCAACAACCACCCCATCACCAACTCGCCTGCTATCTCGCACAAACTCCAGGTAGGGGAATCGTAAGGCGGCCGTGTCAGACTTTCTTCCAAACGCAACGCGTTGGAGCCGTATCACAAAGAAACTTGTTTGCTGAAACTCTATTGAGAGGAAGAACGCCGCGGATGCATTGATGCGCTTGGTTTGAATGCACTGCTGATCTCTTCCGCACGACGTAATGGTGTTGGTCCAAAATGCAAGACCGGCGGCGTCAGGTTGGCGATTTAGAAAGTCATGGTAATGCTGACCAATGAACGTAGCCGGATCGTCGTTAACGTTAGTTGCCGGCTCCGCGGCGTCGTCATTGATTTGAATGGTTGCCGTGCCGATTGTATCTACAGCCGCATTTCCGGTTGGATTGCTGAGACTGATCGAAAATGATTCTGTACCTTCGGTCTTGGAATCTTCACTTATCAAAATGTTGATAGTTTTGCTGACTTCGCCAGGCGCAAAATTGAGAGTCCCGCGAGCGATGGTGAAGTCGTTCTTCTGCGTGGCTGTCCCGTCTGTCGTCGCAAAGTCGACGCTGGCCGCCGCACTTGTATTTCCCGAACGAAGGACCGTCACGGATGTTGACGTAATGTCTTCCTGAACTGCGTAGGTAGACTGTTCAAACTGGAACGCGGAGCTTGCCACCGGTCCTGCCAACCTCACTACTGCCGTTACTGCTGGACCAGATCGCGGCAGTGCTTCAACGAGTACATACAACCGCTCGGCCCCCGTCTGTTGAACGCCGGTCACAAATTGAAGATTCAAGCTTGCGCCGGCACCAAGTGGAGTAGCCGTCGTAACATTATCCGCAGACCAGGAACTATTGAAGCCACCGCCGAACAATTGAATTGGTGGTCCTTCATTAGTAGCTCCCTGCACGAACACATTACACGGTGCAGAAGCAGGTGCGCACACTGCCGGATCATTAGTGCTAACGGTGTTTGAGTTAGCATTGAGTACACGCAGATCGGACGCGCAATTCGCTGGTGCCGGTTCGACATTACATCCGGCGCCGATCGATGGCAGCGTTGTGATGTCGACAATACGAAAACGTAAACGCGTTATGGGTTGGCCTACGTTATTGGTGATTCGTCGTCTAAAGATGACCGTACCGAAAGTGCTGTTCTGGAGATTGCCGGGAGTCGTGTTGCGTTCGCGATTAGGCGCCGCATCTTCCGCTACTGTCGAATCCAAACGTCTAATCACCAGACCAGGGCTGAGAATACCTGCAAGTGGACCCGATAGATTCTCGGGTCCGGGTGTACCAAGCCGTCGGGTTGAGCCCGTATCTGTTGCGTTGACATCTCCGTAGAGAAAATCGTCGACGTTGCTATCTGTGTCTTGCGGATACGGGCTGGTAGGACCAAGGGTCGAGTTGATCAGTGTGATCGTATTGCAGTTTCCAGAGATTGAACCCGTGCAACCACCTGGCAGTCTGCGGAAGAAACTTCCTTCCAAAGTGGACGACGGAATTGGCGCATATCCGTTTCCTTCACGGAAGAGTTCGTTGTTATCAGCACTCGATCCGACGGCGTCGATCCGGTTCGCAAGGTTGTAGTTGAAAGCCACGGAGGTGCCGAAGATAGCGAGGCCAACGTTATCAGGAATCTGGATCGTATAAGTGGTATTCCCGGTGGCTGTTGTTCCATTTCCGGCTGGATAGTTATTCAGGCTATAGCCGTCGGAGTTAGTTGCCAGATAGTGACCACGCGCTGGAATGATAGTGCCATTGGGAATCACAAACCTGGTCGCTACGAGGTTGTCATTGATTAGCGCATTGGACGATCCGACGAGCGCATAACCGGAAGCCGTGCCGTCGACGGAATTAACGGTGTGGGGCGAATCGCTGTTGTTATAGATTTCAATAAACTCGTCACTCGGTCCATTGGGTCCGCGCAAACGAAACTCGCTGATGATCAGTGGTACGGATGCGGTCTGTTGGGCAGCGACCGAAGCGTTAGTCCATCGATTCTGCAAATATAGAAAAGCGGCTAGCGTCAATAACAACAACAAGAGCGCGTGAGTGCGTTTGAGCATAGCGACACCTCAAAGTTAACTCGCCTCAACCTCGCCGCACTCAGTTAAGAGAGATTCAACTGTCGTTTCGAAAGATCAAATCAAAAGACAGGGCTAGCTTGTATTCATTGAGCTACCAGCTGTAATAACCGGTCGTAGGAGGACAAGGGGGTAGAAGGACTGCTGGCTAATCAAATTTTCTAACGGTATTTCAGACTCAAGTCAAGAAGGCGAGTCAGTAGTAGGTTGTTTCCAATTTTCAGTTTCGCCGGCTGTGCCTCTCTCTTGTTCAGTTGCGGATTCGCATTCGCTTGCGGCTGTGCCGCCTCCCGTGCGGAAAGCCTACGGCTTTCCGTCAAGGCACACTACTCTTTGGCGGCTACGCCGCCCGAGGCGAAGCCTCTCCTTTTTCAACGGGGCGAACGGAAAGCCAGAGGCTTTCGGCACGGGACGCAGCACAGCCGCATGACCTCACAAAGTTTCATTTAGTTAGTGTCTCTCGATAAGATACGGGGCCGGAAACCAACTTCGAAAGGTTTAGAAAACAATGCAGCATCACCTGACCGCGACGGTATTGGTAATCGCATTTCTACTTGCTCCGGGCGCAGCCTTAGCCCAACAGCCGGCCCAACAGCCCGCTTCAGCGCCACCCGTTATCCAAACCAACACTCAGGCGCCGCTCGATCCAAATGATCCGATTGCCAAGATCCGAGAGGAGGGACTAAAGCGGTCGCAGGTTATGGAGACTTTGAGTTATCTCTCGGACGTGATTGGTCCACGGCTCACTGGTTCGCCCAATATGAAACGTGCGAACGAGTGGACGCGTGACCAACTGACGAAGTGGGGGTTGCAAAATGCGCATCTGGAATCATGGGGACCATTTGGCCGAGGTTGGGTGCTGAAGGATTTTTCGGCTGAGTTAGTCGAGCCGCAGACAATTCCGCTGATTGCTTATCCCAAAGCCTGGTCGCCGGGCGTCAACATCCCTCGCAGTGAGGTCGTCTATCTGGATGCAAAAGATGAAACCGATCTGGCACGTTTCAAAGGTCAACTGCGCGGAAAGGTTGTGCTCGCAGGTGCCATCCGTAGTGTGGGTGCGCATTTCGATCCGCAGGGAACACGCTTCACTGAAAAAGAACTCCTTGCGCTTGCGGATGCTGGAGACCCGAATGCTCCCAGTTCGAGTTCTGCGCTCGGAAGTCCGGGCGTGCAGGAATTCATTAAGAGTCGGATCTTTGCTAACAAAGAACTCCAGTTTCTTGACGCCGAAGGAGCCGCACTTATTATTTTCCCGAGCTCGGGTGATGGTGGAACCATCTTCGTCGACGCGGCATTTGTTCCAAAAGAGCTCGACATGTCGTCGCCAATTGCCGCCGTTCGTAGTCTCTTCCTGGATGGACCACAACCCTACGACGCCAAGGTTAGACCGATACCGCCCCAAATTGTGCTTGCCATCGAGCAATACAATCGGCTGGCGCGAATGATTAAAGCCGGCGAAAAACTGCAGATGAAAGTTTCAATGTCTACTCAGTTCACCGACAACGATCTAAACGCCTACAACACGATTGCCGAAATTCCGGGTTCAGACAAAGCCGATGAGATTGTCATGGTCGGCGGTCATATGGATTCCTGGCATTCGGGAACTGGCGCCACCGATAACGGCGCTGGTGTTGCCGCGGCTATGGAAGCCGTCCGCATTATTCAGGCGTTGGGACTAAAGCCACGACGCACAATTCGTATTGGACTGTGGAGCGGTGAAGAGCAGGCGCTATTCGGATCGCGAGCTTACGTCGCGCAGCACTTTGGCAAGGCAGCGAACGATTCGAAGGACGCAAGTTTTTTGCGTATGGTTCAAGGTGGCCAGGCGCCAAAAATCACACGCGGTGCGGACTACGACAAACTGTCGGCTTACTACAACCTGGATAACGGTACGGGAAAGATTCGCGGCGTGTATCTCCAGGGTAATGAGGCAGTGCGCCCGCTTTTCCGACAGTGGTTAGCGCCGTTTAGAGATCTCGGAGCTTCCACGCTGAGTGCTTCAAATACAGGTGGTACAGATCACTTGTCGTTCGACGAGATTGGGTTGCCGGGCTTTCAATTTATCCAGGATGAAATTGAATATGACACGCGCACGCATCATTCAAACCAGGACGTGTTTGACCGCGTACAGGGCGACGACTTGAAACAGGCAGCGACGATCATGGCAGCGTTTCTCTACAACACCGCGATGCGTGATGAAAAGCTGCCGAGGAAGAAGGCGCTGGAGCAGTAGATCTCGTCAATCGAGCAATTTGTGGTAGTGCCTCAGTGTCTCTGTGGTGAAACCTAACTCAGCAACTTCCTCAACCACAGAGGGCACTGAGGTAGTACAGAGATTCCAAACAGGGTCACTATCGGATGGGCTTTTTAGCAGACAGTTTCTTTTAAGCGATAGCATTGGTTTATGAAAGCCAGGCTGCGAATATTTTGGGTTCTCGCTGCTATTGCAGCAGTTCTCATAGCTACTTCGCTTATCCTCTCACACCATTGTCCGAGCGAAGGCATTGCCTTAACCAGTAAAGCACGAGCTCTTCACCGTTTGAAAAACCGCACAGCCATTCCGCAAGCTACTGATTTCAATTCGCAAATCTCTCTGACTGAACTGCTCAAACAAGGAGACGACAGCTCTCGATGGTCAACTCAATACGCCGTCCGAGTAGAGGGATTTGTAATTGACGTTGCCAATGCTCGACCTGAGGCAACTAACTGTTATCTCCCGTGTCGTCGCGACATCCATATCAATCTCGCCAGCCGTCCGGACGCTCCTCAAAACGAACAAGTAGTTCTCGAGGTGACTCCAAACATACGTGAGTGGGCCACTCAACAAGGACTCGATTGGTCTGAAACCACTCTACGCACACAACTCCTGGGTCACTGGTGTGAGTTTGAAGGCTGGATGTATTTCGACGAAGGTCATGCTGATCAGGCAGAGAACACAGCCCCGCACAATTCGACTAACTGGCGCGCAACGGCCTGGGAGATTCATCCGGTTACGAAGTTGAGAGTACTCAGATAATTGTGTTTGGCTGAATAGCACGTCCCTCGTCTCGGCTGTCGGATTGTTATTGCATTAGACAGATTTCGATCGGGAAACACCTTTCGCACAAACCGATAAGCCTGATATTTACTGCGGAGTGAGTGGCATTCTCATTGCGGTTGTAGTGTTCGCTTTTCCAACCACGACACTAGATGGCGCTTGCGTTTAAGGCCCACTGTGGACGCGGCTACCAGAAACGGAAACTACAATCATGAAAAAATATCTGCCTTGTCTGCTCGCCAGCATTCTCCTCATCGCCAATATGTCGATGCCGGTTGCTGCGTATCAGAGTAAACCGGAGGCGACGCCAGTGGAGAAGGTTAAGGCCAAGGTTGCCAAAATTGGTGTTGGTGAGAAAGCCAAAGCCACCGTCATACTGAAGGATGGCACGAAGAAGAAGGGTTACATAGGCCAGGCTGGAAACGATGATTTTGTCATTCGTGATCGGAACACTGATGCGCCAACGACGATCAGCTATAGCGAGGTCACTAAGGTTGAGAGCAATAAGGGCCACTCAACCGCAAGGAACCTGGCCATTGGTATTGGCATCGGTGCCGGCGCGCTCCTCGCAATAATCTTTATCACGATTGCGTCTTTGGACTAACGCTGCGGAAGCAGTTGTAGAAGGAAATAAACAAAAATAACGAATCCCCGACGCTCTTCAACCATAGCGTATGTCACGTCTGCGTCGGGGATTCGTTATGTCAAGTCGTCAAGACATTGCGGGCACCGCATTGAACAATTGATTACATAGCTCAACCGGATGCTCTGGTGGCTGCTTTCGCTTCGGCAATCTTCCTGATGAGGCGACGATTTCTCTCGACAAATGCGAGATAGTCTCCGAGGCAGCTCTCCAACAAGACACCTACACCAAAGTGGCCGGTGCTATCTGCGGCTGCGACCAGTGCCACATACTCTCCGATTCGCCAATGAGTTAAATGCATTAGCTTAGACAGGATGAAAAGTTTCCTTACACCTGGCGCCTTGATTTCCGCAACTTCACGGCGGAAGTCCTCGACAAAGACTTCTTCGGTTTTACCGCTGAGCTCTACTGGCTTTTGGTTTATCAGCTTGAACGCCTGGTCAATCTTATCGAGAGACTTTTCCGCCACGAACGCTCTCGCTTCGACTGCTTCCTTGATATCTGGATCTTCAGCGAGTTTGGCGACCTCCTGATAGAACCCGGCTGAGCGTTCTGTCTTTCGTCGTACATCGCTTAGTAGTAAGACAAACATTTCCTGTGGACTATTAACTGCCATTACATACTCCTTTCAGTCTCGGAACCGATACTCCCCCGCACGTGGCGCACGGTATGACTATAGAGTCACGTTGATTCACAATCCGTATTGATTTACAACGGCGGAACGGCCGGGGATATTTAGGGAAGAAGAGCGGAGATACTATGGCGGGAAAAGCAAAAAGATACTGTTACTTTTGACAGGTGTGATTTTGAAATTGCAATGAATGGAAGAAGAAGTGAATCGTGATGTCACTTCACCTTTTCATACTCTTTCTTCGCCTCGATCAGGATAGAAATTTCAGGATCAGCATCCTTCCAGAATGTAAAGAAGTCCTGATACGCCTTGCGCGCTTTCGCTGAGTCACCTTGCAACGTAGCGGCGCGTGCAAGTCCGACGTGAGCAAGCGGATACAGCGCTGACAGTGGAGCCTGACCACGTGAACCGACTATCTTTTGGAACTCTGCCGCTGCTTCCGCACCTTTGTTGAGCTTTAAATAAGCTTGACCACGCAGGTATTGCGACCAGAACTCCCCTGCAGCCTCGTAGCGCGTCGCGGGCTCGAGATCTGTCAGCGCTTGTGCAGCATTGTTGCGATCAAGTTCCAACGCTGCGCGGATCGGAGGTAGCCAAATCCCATTAACGATTGTGAACTGTGGATACTCCTTAGCTAATTCTTCGACGAGTGCCTGTGCCTGGCCGACGTCGCCACACAACGCCAGCGCGAGGCTGCTACGCGTTAGAGACACTTGATTGCGTTCGAACGAAAGAGCCTGTGTTGCTGCGGATTTCGACTCCGCGCACTTACCTAACACCGCAGCGTGCAGCGCTGCCTCAGCTGCATACTGCGCTGCCACTGCCTTTGCATTGCTGTGCGCAGCGAGGTCAATGGCACGGCGCGAAAAATTCTGCATCTCATGCCACTGGCCGGCAAAGTACGCTGAGTTAGTTTGCCAGTCTAACGCTGTGTACTCGTTCGGCTTCCCGGTCAACCCATCGATTTCGTGCTTCATTGTTGCCGCATCACCGCGAATCGCAGCATTGTAATAAGTGAAGGTATGCAAAGGCTCGCTGTCGAGCTTAATCTGATGGAAAGCCCGATCCAGAACCGCCAGGGATTCATCATAACGATTGAGGCGCATGTAGGCGCGGGCCAGGTTGCTGTGAGGAGCGACAGTATTGGGGTTCATACGAATAGCTTCAGCCGCTTCCTGAGCCGATTTTTCCCACTGGCCAATCCGATCGTAAACGACTGAAAGGTTAATGTAAGGTCTGTCATCCCGTGGATAAGTCTGCTTATAGAGCTCCAGCGTTTCAATGTACTTGTCTAACTCTCCAGTAGTATCGAAATAGTAGAATGCTGTGATCCGGAATTTCTCAACTTCACTCACCCGATCGCGCAATGCATACGCTTTGCTCATATTTTCAGCCGCCAATTTCGGTTGATAAGTATTGGCGTAACACACTGCCAATCCGCTATAGGCGGAAGCGAAGTTGGGATCCAATTCCAGGGCGTGCTTGTAAAGATCAACGGCTTCGAGCCATTTGCCAGCGCCCGCCTGGTCAGATGCCAGTGTGTAGGCTTTGAGCGCTTCCAACGATGCCGTTGTGGCTTCGAGTGGTGCGTCGAATCTCTGAATTGAGTTTAGCGATTCGCCCAGCTTCTCGCGCAATTTGTTAGCAGCCTGAGTGAGCGCTTGCAGTACCTCCTCCTTGTTTTCTGCTTCGCTCTGTTCGCTGGCCACTACTTCTCCACTCTGACTGTTGACTGCTGTTAAGGTCAGCACGTAGTGGCTTCCGAGAGCGGCAATCGAACCGGTGATTAACGCCTTCAGACCCTGCCGTTGACAAATCTCTCTAGCGATATCCTGGGTGACCCGGTCATCCGGCGAGTGGCCCATCAGGCGCAGTGTTTGCCGCACACGCGCGTCGGGAAAGAGACTTAAGTACGGCGACTGACCGAGTTGAACAACAAGGCCCTGTTTGAGCGTGCCATCAAAGACGCTATCTCCGGTCGTGTTGACGAAATCCGAAAGTAGGATCGTGTCTTTGTCGGTTAAGGCAACTGTTCGCCGAGCGAACACGAAATAGCCCACGGTCGCCAACACCAGCGAAAATACTACTGCGGCCGAAAGTGCAAAGCCTTTTTTGTGCTTCTTAATTTCCGTGGCGATGTACTGCGCGCTTGATACGTGGTGGGTAACTTCACCGCTTGCAGTGGCCGCAGCAGTTACTTGTGACGTAGCTGGTGCATGTGCAACCGCGCTGCTCGATGTTCTGAACTCTGGCGAAACTGTACGTTCGATCTCTGACTCCAAATCGAGCTGACGTTTAAGTCTTTTTAGATCGACCAGAATGTCTTTCGCCGTTTGATATCGCTCTTCGAGATCTTTGGTTAGTGCTTTAGAGACGATGCGTTCGAGTTCAGCTGGCGCCTCTCGGTCGTAACGAGCCAGCAATGCGGGTTCTTTATTGAGTATGAGGCCGAGAACTTCGCTGGGTGTCCCCGCCTCAAACGGCGCATGTCCTGTCACCATCTCGTAAATAACTGCCCCGAGACTCCATAGATCAGTGCGTCCGTCAACACGTTGTCCTTTTGCCTGCTCGGGCGACATATAAACAAGCGTTCCGAGAACTATGCCTGCACCCGTATCGACCAGGGCTTTCGTCGGCGCTTCAGTGTCAGCAGTAAAGCCCTGGGGTTCGGTCAGCTTGGCCAGTCCGAAATCTAACACTTTGACGTAACCGTCGTGCCTGACCATGATGTTTTCAGGCTTAATGTCGCGATGGATGATGCCGGCCGCGTGCGCCGCAGCCAATGCACCGGTTGTTTGAATGGCGATCTCGAGAAGCTCTATGAGCTTTAAGTGCCCGTGCCTCATTCGCTTTCTGAGTGTCTCCCCGTCGATAAACTCTGTTGCGATGAAGTGACGAGACTCGGTCTCACCGATCTCATAGATGGTTATTATGTTGGGATGATTGAGCGCGGAAGCAGACTTAGCTTCCTGTACAAAGCGACGCATGCGTTCATGATCCAACGAGACTTCATCGGGCAAGAGTTTCAGCGCAACTTTGCGATCAAGCTTCGTATCCTCGGCAAGATACACCTCTCCCATGCCACCCTGGCCGAGCTTGGAGAAGATGTGGTAATGGGAGATCGTCGTTCCTATCATCGCGTTGTGCTCCAAACAAACACGCTGCGTTTTCTTTCGTAGCGTCCTTGTCTTTCGTCTTGATATGAATGAATTCTGGTGCTTGTCTGATCTGGTTCAAACAAGCATTACGATGGAACTATCGGTAACACTGGAAGCCTGGGGCGGCGGCTGTCCTAATCGATTAATCCGTACAGGCTACTAGAAGGGTATGGGCTTGCTTTAGCTGACAGTCACCCGTCAGAAAAAACTGATCTGCTTACGAAGAGCTTAAGAAACGGTTGGAAAACGACCCTTGGATAGGGTTTATTCTAGACCAATATGATCCAATCAGCTAGCTTGAAATCAGCAGAGGTCTGAATTTCATCCGCAGAGTACACGATTCGGATTAGACTGATATTCGTTCTGAATGGACTAATGCACCAATGAAGCCTCTATCCAATAGACTCTCACTCGTTTGCATCTTCTTTCTCTCTTTTGGCGTTGCGGCACGAGCCGATGACATTGATGCCTACGTCCAAACAGAGATGGCTGAGCAGCACATCCCCGGTCTATCTCTGTGCGTTGTTCGCGACGGCCGCATCATCAAGGACCAAACCTATGGACTGGCGAATGTTGAACTAAACGTTCCCGCAACCTCCGACACCGAATTTGCGATTGCCTCAATGACAAAGTCAGTAACGGCCAGCGCCATAATGCTTCTGGTGCAGGACGGGAAGATCAGTCTTGACGATCCGATCAGTAAATACTTCGACGGTCTCCCGGAAAGTTGGCAAGCCATCACAGTGCGGCACCTGTTGTCTCACACTTCCGGTATCAAGGATCACTTTCATGACTATCCTTTCTTTCCGATTGCCAATCTCGATCGCAAACTTGAATACACCGACGCGCAATATCTGAAAGCACTGATCGACGGCGGACTTAACTTTAAGCCAGGTGCTCAGTGGGCCTACAGCAGTACTGGTTTTACTTTGCTGGGGATGATCATTAAGAAGGTAACCGGCAAGCCCTACGCAGAGTTTTTTCGCGAGCGCATCTTTGCTCCACTCGGCATGACGAAAACCCACGTCATTAGCCTCGCTGGAATCATTCCAAACCGTGCCGCTGGTTATCGCTGGCTCGATGGGGCAATGCGTAACGGCGATTACACTGGACAAACCTTTAGCGAGGGCGCTGACGTCAGTTTGCTTACCACCGCGGCGGACCTGGCCAAATGGCACATCGCTCTGTCGTCGGAAGGTATCTGGAAGAAGTCGAGTCTCGAGTTAATGTGGACACCGGCCAAGCTCGCTAATGGGGAAGAAGCGGTCCCGTTTCCCGGAGGCGAGTCTGGTCTTGGTTGGGGTTTGGGAATCTATAACGGGTATCCACGGATCGGCCACGGTGGCAGCTTTATCACCGGATTCGTGTCGTTCATGGGAAGAATCCCGGATAAACGACTGATTGTGATCGTGTTGACGAATCAACACTCCGCGAATCCATTGCGAGTCGCTTTCGGAGTGGTTGGTTTCTACGATGCGGATTTGCTGGCGCCACATCGCATGAAGGTCCAAGCGGATGCGCAGCCGGAGCTGACTGCGAAAGTGAAGGCGTTTGTTGCTGCTCTGTTCAGCGGGGGCGCAAGCGGTGACCCCACTCAATTCGTGACTGGCGGTCTGGGCCATCATCTTCCGCCCGTTCCCAAAACGCCTGCCGGACAAACAGTTCCGGTTTCGGACGTCTCATTCATTGCCAGTGCGAACGTCAGCAATCGACGAATCGTGCGCTACGGCGCAAGAGTCACGCATATGAGTTACTACAAGGCCATCTTCGACGGTCACCCCGTCTACTTAACCTTCTACTTCACGAGTGACGGCCAAATCGCGGATTATTCGGCATATTAGTAAGCTCTTAACCTTTATCCGCAGATGTAGAACGAAAATGGATACGATGCGCGAAATGACACGAACGAACACGAAATAACGCCAACAAGTGAGTACCTTGTTCGTGTGGTTTCGTGTTGGTTCGTCTGACTTCGTGGATCGCAATCGCTTTTTCAGCAGCCTGCTAGGGGCGGC
>Ga0207691_10002014_pt1 | contig 19905 bp, 18 predicted proteins | sample KBSM13metaG_FD_184327 | JGI IMG/M metagenome (GOLD analysis project Ga0207691, IMG submission 184327) | Miscanthus rhizosphere microbial communities from Kellogg Biological Station, Michigan, USA - KBS M1-3 metaG (SPAdes) (version 2) | ecosystem: Host-associated > Plants > Roots > Rhizosphere >... | reverse complement strand
ATCACCATCGACTCGCCAACGTGCGGTCGGGGATGATTGGCCGCCTCATAAATCGTATTCTTTATTCCCGCCTTTGAGAGATAGCAGCCAAGCGCCGAGCCAGCCGGCCCACCGCCAATTATTACAACGTTATCAGCTTTTGGGTTCATAATTTAGTCGATCACTGCCCTGAGAGAAGGTTGCGCGCCGCCGCCACAGAGATGTGGGGCGCAGCCCAGAGCTTGTAGTGGCGATTATCATTGCAGAATTCATTATCGTTGTCAATCACATGACAAAATTGCAATGAAGAAATCCGACTACGACTGCGAAAATGAGGGTTTTGACAGCACAAAATGCGCCCGGCGACGCTTCATTTTCCGAGGCTTGAACACGAGTTTACATTGGTAAACGCAATTGATCTGTGTTCCCTCGGGTTGAAGAACGGTATGCTGTCGGGCCTTATTGAGTATGGAAATTAGAACGGCGGCTACCCCGACGCTTGAGGACCATTTCTCTCCCGCCCCTTCCTTTCTTCACAACCACGACTTCCCCGGTTTTACGCAATCTTTGCAGAGCGCGCACAACTGAGCCCCGGACAACACCGGGCTCGCGCTTTAGCGGCTCAAAAATACTCCGAATCGTGAAGGGTCCTTTGGCCTTTTGGACTTGCCTTCGCACAAGGCCGATAATTCGACCATAGGAGCCCTCAACTTGGCGCATCCCTCTCCTATCAAGAACTTGGTCGCAAGTTCAACCCTCCTGTCAGAAAAGTAATGTTCAAGTAATGTTCCCCCAGGCATGCATTACACAGTGTTCAAAGACGCCACTGGGAGTCGAGATGGCCTCTGCTCGCGGTCAGCAACAAAGTGATTGCCAGTTCTGCCGAGGGATATTGGAACAAAGCTGACCGCATGAACGCCATTACCTTGGTTAGAGCGTCAGGTCACGCTGGGGGTACAAAGCGCTAACTGGCTAGTCTAATCGTCGTGAGCGATGTCTATGCCACTCCACAACAGATAGCTGTGCTACTTGAAAAACCATAGCGATTCAGACCTAACGCCGACTGATTTTGCTTGATCTTCTCCCCCGCTGTTCCGTAAAACCTGACCAAACTTATGAAAACGACCAGTACCTCCACGACCGCGCCGATCCGGCGCATTCTTTGCATTCTTTTTGTGGGCGCGGCGATCGCAGCGTGCCTCGGCATGGTGGCGTCATCTCGTGCCATCAGCCAGCCTCCCAAACGTGGAGAAAACACCGCATTGCGCAAGATCGCGCCCTGGGTGACCCAGCATACCGCCGAGGGCAAACAAGCCGAGTTTCTAGTTATCCTCGCGGATCAGGCTGACCTGCACGGAGCGGCCGCGTTGCCTACCAAATTGGAAAAAGGTCGCTTCGTTCGCGATACGTTGTGGAACAAGAGCCAGACTACGCAGGCTCCAATCCTGCGCTGGCTGAATGAACATAAACTGGAGCATCGTTCCTTTTATATCGTCAACGCGATCTGGGTAAACGGACGTGCGGACGACGTCATGGCGCTGGCGATGCGCAAGGATGTTGCGCGTATTGAAGGCAATCCGGTCGTCCACGGCATCCCGGAATTCGCGGCCAAAGACATTCCCGCTCCCATGGTTCTCCAACCTCAAGCAGACAAAGTGGAAACAATTGAGCCGGGGATCACTTACACGCATGCTCCGTCGGTTTGGGCGGAGGGATTTTTTGGTCAGGGCATTGTTGTTGCCGGCGCCGACACGGGTATTCGTTGGACTCACAACGCGCTCAAGCCGCATTACCGAGGCTGGAACGGCAGCACCGCCGATCACGATTACAATTGGCATGATTCCATCCACGACAGCGTAGGTAACCCTTGCGGGAATGATTCACCGGAACCATGCGATGATGCCGGCCACGGTACTCACACCGTGGGCACAGTACTGGGTGACGATAACGCCGGCAATCAGATTGGAATGGCGCCACAGGCCCAATTTATTGGTTGCCGAAACATGGACCAAGGTAACGGCACCCCTGCTCGATATCTGGAGTGCTTTGAGTTCTTCCTTGCTCCCTACCCAGTGGGTGGTAACACCACCCAGGGTGATCCAAGCAAAGCACCCGACATTACGAGTAATTCATGGGCGTGTCCGAGTTCGGAAGGTTGCTCGTCAGGCACTTTACAGGCCGGCGTAGAAGCGCAGCGCGCGGCCGGCATCGAGATGGTGTGCGCAGCAGAAAACTCCGGACCAAGCTGCTCCACAGTTATCGATCCGCCTGCTATCTACGATGCATCTTATACCATCGGGGCACTCAACACTGGAACCGACACCATCGCTTCGTTCAGCAGCCGCGGCCCAGTCACTTCCGATGGCAGTATGCGCCTGAAGCCTGATCTTTGCGCGCCGGGCACCAACACTCGTTCGGCTTACAATACTTCGGACACCACTTATGCCTTTCTTAGCGGCACTTCCATGGCCACTCCACATATCGCCGGTGCGGTCGCTCTTCTCTATTCGGCCCATCCGGAATTGAAGGGCGATCCCGATGCGACTGAGGCGATCCTTAACAGCTCAGCCGTTCACATTCTATCGAACGCCTGTGACTCAGGCGATCCGCAGACGCCGAATAACACCTTTGGCAACGGTCGGATCGATATCTTGGCCGCCGTCGATACACAGTCCGTTTTCTCGCTTGTTTCAGCGGCTTCGGTTAAACTCCAGGGGTCCCAGAGTTTTAGTGTTCCCTTGCCGCTGACTGGGGACCCGGGTATTGAATGCCGTACCAGAGGCAATCAACATACTCTCGTTTTTACCTTCAGTAAGGACGTCGTAAGCGGCACTGCTGCTCTAACCAGGGGTCGCGGTCGCGTCGCTGGTCAATCTGTCTTTTCAGCTAACACGATGGCAGTCGACCTAAGTAAGATCGTCGACGGGCAAAAGATCACGGTGACTTTGACCGACGTGACAAGCAGCGGCGGAGACGTGCTGGATCCTGTGTCCGTGACCATGTATGTTCTGGCAGGTGATGTGGACGCCAGCAAAACTGTTGATAACACTGACGTGACCCTCGTGCGAGCCCAGCTTGGCCAGCCTGTCACGGCTTCCAACTTCCGCGACGATGTCAATGTGAGCGGGACGATTACAGGCGCAGATGTCAGAGCGATCAAGAAATGATCGCGGAAATCAGATACCTTAGGCACACCGGCTACAACAAAATTGTCATCCTGAGTGGAGCGAATGGATCTCATTTCCGTTCCGTGTCTCACGACCGTCGCATGCGCCGAAATAGTCAGAGATCCTTCGTCGTCTACGCGACTCGGGATGACAAACTTAGATGGGGCTCGCCTTACTTCCCAGCCTGGTTAGGGCTTTAGCCTCGCTGACACTGAGCGGACCTCTGGATAAATTCTAACCTTTCTGCCGACGTCCCTTGACGAAATCTCCCGGCGGCCGTTGCTCGTCGTCGGGAGCGGCACCGGCGGAATTGGCGAAGCCTTGTTCATCCGGCGGCAGGAACTTTTTGAAGAGATTCTTGTCGATCGCTTTCATGAAGGCCTCATGCGGAGAAACCGCCCCCTGCTGGAGCAAGGCCCAGATGGCGTCGTCCATGAACTGCATCCCCTGCCCTTTGCCGCTCACGATAACATCCTGAAGTTTCTGTGTGGCGCCCTCACGGATGATGGAAGAAACCGCGTTGCTGGAAATGAGGATTTCATTCACGGCCAGGCGACCGCTGCCATCCGCTCGTTTCAGCAGGAGCTGAGCAAGAACGCCACGCAAAGAGTTAGCGAGCATCGTCCGGGCCTGCGGTTGTTTGTCCGCGGGAAAGACGTCGATCATACGATCTATCGTTTTGCGCGCGTTATTCGTATGCAAAGTGCCAAAGACAAGGAGGCCAGTCTCGGCGGCGGTTAACGCGAGCGAGACAGTCTCGAGATCGCGCATTTCACCCACCAGCACGATGTCGCAATCTTCGCGCAACGCCGCCTTGAGTCCGGCCGGAAAAGTGGACGAATGTTCTGGCACCTCGCGCTGTGTGATAATGCTGAGCTTGTTGTTATGCACGAACTCGATCGGTTCCTCGATCGTGACGATGTGCCGGGAATAGGTGGTGTTGATGTAATCGACGAGGGCGGCAAGCGTGGTCGATTTTCCAGAGCCGGTTGGGCCGGTGACGAGAACAAGTCCGCCGCGAAGATCACCAAATTGTTTTACGATCGGAGGGATGCCCAATTCCTCGAGCGTCGCGATTCGCGTTGGGATGAGACGGAAAACGGCACCGTAGCCGTTCGTTTGCTTAAGGAAATTGCAGCGAAAGCGCGATTTCTCGTCCATCTCGTAGGCAAAATCGAAATCGCCGCGTTCCTCAAAAATTGCCCATCCCTTTGGACCACAAATCTCGCTCAACATCGCGGCCGCCTCTGTGCGAGTCACCACCTCTTCGCGGATCGCCATGACGTCACCATGCTTGCGCATCTTCGGCGGCTGACCTTCGCCAATATGCAGGTCGGAAGCGCCCTCGCTGACTAGGATTTCGAAGAACTTGTCGATGTAGGGCATTGGGTTAAATGACGAATGATCAATGACCAATGACGAAGGAATGACTAAGCACGAATGTCGAAAATTTTCGATCGTCCGATATCTCTTGAAATTCGTTTGTGAAAAACGCGGCCTCGCCTCTCGCTGCGCTGCCGCCAATTAATTCGGAATTCGTCATTTCTTCGTCATTTCCCCGCCACATGGAACCGCATCGCCTGTTTTTGTTCAGAGCGGCTAATGGCCTCGTCGGGACTGATCAAACCCTGATTGAAAAGCTCGGCCAATGAATCATCCATCAGGCGCATGCCTTGTTTGCGGCCGGTCTGGATAATGCCAGGAAGCATGTAGGTCTTGGCCTCGCGGATCACATTCGCCACCGCCGGCGTGTTGGTCAGAACTTCGAGGGCGAGCACGCGACCTTTGCCATCAATGCGCGGCACGAGCTGCTGGCTGATGACGCCACGCAGCGATTCGCTCACCATGACGCGGATCTGATCCTGTTGATCAACCGGAAAGACGTCGAGCAAACGATCGAGAGTGCGGGAGGCGTTGCTGGTGTGGAGCGTTCCCATAACCAGGTGCCCGGTTTCGGAGGCGGTTATTGCGAGCGAGATCGTCTCTAAATCGCGCATTTCCCCCACCATGATGACGTCGGGATCTTCACGCAGAGATCCGCGCAAGGCAGCACCGAAAGATTTCGTGTGCGTGTGCACTTCGCGTTGGGTGATGTGGCAACCCTTGGGCTCAAAGACATACTCGATCGGATCCTCGAGCGTAATGATGTGCTCGCGCCGCTCCAGGTTTACCTGCTCGACCAGCGCTGCGAGCGTGGTCGATTTACCGCTGCCGACTGAGCCCGTCACGAGAATGAGGCCGTTATGGAACCGAGTCAGTAACTTCAGGCTTTCGGGCAGGCTGAGGTCATCCATGGTGCGGACCTTGGTGCTAATGATGCGGAAGACGATATCGATCCCAAGACGTTGCCTAACGACGCTGGTCCGGAATCGCCCAAACTCGTTCGCATACGCGAAGTCGACATCGCCTCGCTCCTCCAGGAGCGCTCGCTGCTCTTGGGTCAGGAAGCCGGCGGCCAGGGCAGCCGTGTCCTCGGCTGTCAATTTCGGAACGTCCGGCCAGATCGGCTGAAGATTTCCGTAAAGTCGCCAGATAGGCGGCGCATTGACGCCGAGATGAATATCGGAAGCGCCACCCTGCTGTCCGACAGAGAGATACTGATCAACGTGAGGTGTGACGACCGCGCTGACTGCGGCAGTGGAAATTTTGGCGGACATGCAAAACGCGACCGCCTTCCAAAATAGGCAACCGCTCTTTCCGCGTAAATGGAAATCCCTGCAACCGACCGCGATTACACGGATTTCGCGGATCAGGAAGTCGCTAGCGATCGCGCTCGGGAGTCCCGCGCTTACCCTGTTTCGCTCCCTTTTTTGCGAAGTAACTTGTCACAACCGGTTGTACGACAGTCATGGCCAGTTTCACCAAACCGAGAAGCGCGCCAGATTCCAGCAAGGTTTTGTTAGGCGGGCGGACTTTCTTGCCGGCGGCATTGACGTAGATCTTTTGGGGGCGAGCCCGGAGGAGAGCGACGAACAGTCCAACAGCCAGGGCGGCTCCGACCCAGATAAGCGTGTTCTGCTGGAAAGCTCTCTTGAACTTGCGCGGAAAATTCAGCTCGTAACGCAGGCCACCGACATCGCGAACGACCAGTTCGCGGGAGTGACCGATCTTTCGCCACAACTCTACTGGGGTTTCGTCTGGTCCAGATTTTTCAGCCATTTAGTATCCTCTTTCAAAACGTTGGTAGTGTCGCGGAGGATGGGATGCTTCACTTGCTGCCGGGCGACGATGAGAAAGCAAACCGCAACCAGGAAATGGAGTAGGGCCGCCCCGAGTGCAACCCACGTCCAGGGGATTCCGAAAAAATGCGCGATCACAAAAATGAGGGAAACGACCAAGAAGACGAAGCCGGAAATCAATAGGATCACGGCCGCGAGGCAAAACGCCACCAGCATCAACAGATGGCGTGCCGCCGCTTTCGATTCCCGGGCCGCCAGCTGCACGCGGCTCTCGAGGAATTGCGCCAGTGACGCCACGAGTGAACGCAGCGTCGGCAGCAACCCCGCGTGCCCGGCCGGATTACGCGAGGGGATGGGGCGGCTCACCATCGAGCCGTTCCTAACGACGGAAGATCAAGCCCATGACGAACCCAACCCCAAGGGCGGTGAAAATCGCCTTGGTCGGGTTCTCGCGCACATATTCTTCGGCGTCATCCTGAAAACTGCGGACCCGCTGGCTAGCATCATTCCAATAGTCTTCCGCTTTGCCGCGATATTCACCAGCCACGGCGCCGGCAACCGATTTAAAATCTTCCGCAGCTTTGCGGATGTGGTCGGTGCCACTTTCAATCTTGCTGCCGGACGGGGATGGGTTTGCTGAACCTTCGTTTGGATTTTCGTTACTCATATTATTCTTCTGGTTGAACCGCTTTGTTCGCCATCTTTGTGGCGATAAAATTCTCTACGGATACGAAACTCGCGCGATCGCCGCGCTTATACTTTTCGGGACCGGACTTTTCCCGGAAACGCGCGCTTGCTACTTCGCGCGGAAAATGATTCGCGCCTTGGTTAAGTCATAAGGTGATAACTCCACCTCCACTTTGTCACCCGGCACGATGCGGATGAAATGTTTTCTCATCTTTCCGGAAATATGGGCGAGAACATTGCGCTGGCCGGCAAGATCGACGCGAAACATCGTGCCGGGCAACACCTGGGTGACGGTGCCTTCGGTAACGATCTGCGCTTCTTTCGGCATGGCGTGAGTATAATGCCTAACGGCAATTGCTCAAGTTGTGGCCGGATCGGTGATCCCGGTGTTTGCTAGTCCGAAAAATTGTAGTGTCCGCTGTCCTCAGCGGACAAAGGACGATTCTGTTGCACTCAACCAAATGCGCTGAGACAGCGCACGCTACAACATCAGTTGACGAAACGTTGTCTGCGAAGACCGGGATCACCGATCCCAGCCCACAATTCAATTGCTGGGCAGCGAAACCGTTGAAAGATACTCGCGCAAATCCTGGCGCTGCCACCATGCTCCCGTTTCTCGGTGTTCCGCGAGCGAAGAGAAACGATATCGATAGAGTTCGGCGCGCACGTAGCGCGGCGGTTTTTCTGGGAAGGGATTTTTAGCTAACAATCGCGTAACCTCGGGGGTGTTCTCCAGCAACCGCTGCACGAGCCCAACGAACCAGGAATTTTGCCGCACATCCCCCAACGCGGCGAACCACATCTGCCAATCGAGCCGAGGTTGATGCGGCTGGACCCAACCCGGTCGCCGGTCGAGTGCCCCCGGTTTCCACTTAAACTCATACGCCTTCCATTCGATGCCGTCGTCGCTTCCCTCGATGATGATTTCCGATCGTTCTTTCGTCATGACGCGGAACAGGCCGTAACTGTTGACAATTCGAAACGGAGCAAGCGCGCTGTAGACGACCTCAAACGGGCGCGGCCACTGCGCCTCGGGTTTGAAGCCGGAAAAAATTAGGGCCGAATTCAGCGGCATCGTCACGATGATTACCGCAACCGGAACCAAAACCGGCCAGCGCCGACCCACCGGTTCACTTTTCGTTAGGGGAAATCGCCCCGACCAGACGGCGTCGTCGATCAGGAGAAGGCAGAGCGCGATCGTGAGAAGGTTAAAAAAGGCATAATTGCCCGTGAGACCAATCACGATTTGGAAAAACACCAATATGCCGCAGCCGAGCAAACGGAGGTGGCGCGGGAACCAAATCAGGAACGCGCCTGCGATTTCCGCGACGAGCACGAACGCGGTGGAAAAATGCTTGAACCACTCCGGCGACTTGTCGGCCCACCAACCGAGCATCGTGGGAAGCGGTTGGGTCCAATAGTGGTAATCCAGCGCGGTCAGATTTCCCCAGGAAGCGTCGCCGCTCGTCAGTTTCACGACGCCAGAAAGGAGCATCAGTTTGAAAAGCAGAAAGTGCAGAAGAAAGAGGGCCGGTCGCGACAGTGGCGGAGACTGCCCGCGACGCGACCACCCGGTCCACGGCGCAAGGAAGACCGAGAGGAACCCAGTTTCCAAGAGCAGCACATCCCATTGAAAACTGTAGAAGGTCTGCCCCGCAACAGTCAGCGAAAGATAGAGAACGAAGAGAACTGCAAGGCAAAGAATCGGCGCGATCCCGATGACGAGAAGCAGAGAAAAAAAGGCGCCCGCGCCGCAGAGCAAATGGAGAAACGCGTTCGATGCATTCAGCCAACAGAGGGTTGGCAGCGCCAGATAAGATTGTTGACCGAGCTGTGTGCGCGCCGCGGTGAGAAGCTGCGACACCGGTGTCACGCCCTTGTTTCCGACCAACCCATCGGCCTGGATCCAAAAAGAGACAAACGCGATCAGGTAAATCAGTCCAAGAAATCGTAAGAACAAGCGGCGCGCGCGAAAATAAGTAGGGCGTCGGACATCTTTGCCCCACAAGATCGAAGTAATCGTATGCGCCAACTCACGGTGCGCAGCGATGAATTCGTATGCCGTCTGCGAAACTGATGCGAAGCCAGGGACGTGCTCGAAACACCATTGCCAAAAATTTGTTCCGCCGCGCTGCCCTAACGAACGAAAGACCGCCTCCGCGCCGCTGAAGACTCGACCATCGGTCTCAATCAGCTTGACCGCGCGCTCAAACTCCGCCCGCGGAACTTCAGGAAAACGCGCGGCTGCTTCCTGGAGTGGTTTGTAATCGACCGCACCGGCCGTGGTCTCGCGCCAGCGGGCAATCCAGAGTTTGCAGAACCCGCAATTGCCGTCGTAAACCATGAGTGTTTTCGACGGCGGATTGGCGACTCGGTGCACGGGACCGGACATTCGCGTTAAGGTCGATTACGCAGGGAGTGGCGTCGAGCCGGAAGATGGACTTCTAGTCCGCCAACTGGACTGGAAGCTTAACTGCCAAACTCTGCCCAGACCGGCGCGTGGTCGGATGGCTCCTTGCCCTTTCTCATCTCGCGCTCCACGCCGCCATCCGTGCATTTTGCCGCCAATTCACCGCCGGCCAGGATCGCATCGATCCGCAAACCGCGGTTCTTCGGAAATGCGAGCATCCGGTAATCCCACCAACTGAAAATCCCCGGTTCCGGATGGTGAAGGCGAAGAGTGTCACTGAGCCCGATTACTTCGAGCGCGCGAAAGGCGGCCCGTTCGCCTTCCGAGCACATGATCGCTCCGCGCCAGAGAGCGGGATCATGCACATCGGCATCGTTAGGCGCGACGTTGAAGTCCCCGCACACAACCGTCCGTTCCAGACTGTCCCTGCGCGCCCGCAACAGATTAGTGAGACGGCGATACCACTCCATCTTGAACTGGTAAGCAGTCGAACCAACGGCCTGCCCATTCGGTGCGTAGACGGAAATGACCCGCACATACCCGATATTCGCCGCGATGACACGCGCCTGATCATCTTCAAGGCCATCGCCCAACCCGATGCGCACTTCGCGCGGTTCTTCCCGCGCCAGAATCGCAACACCATTGTATGACTTCTGCCCGTGAAAGACCGCCGCGTAACCCGCGTCGCGCAATGTCTCGGCTGGGAATTGCTCGTCAGTGCATTTCGTTTCCTGCAAACAGACGACATCAGGACTCGTCTCGCGCAGCCATTGCAACAGCCGCTCCTGTCGTTTGCGCAGCGAATTGATGTTCCAGGAAACGATCCTCATGGCCCATCTTTACTCATGCTCTTGCTCATGATCGTGCTTCTGCTCGACTCGCTCCGATTACGATTACGATCATGAGCACGAGCAAGAGAATGAAAACGAAGCCGCCAGCTACAATTCAATCTCCACCCCCGGCGGCGGAACAATGATCTCACTCTGCGGCAACGCCGCCGCCGCCGATGCGCGGATCCATTCGACCGCCGGTACATCGCCATGGACCAGGACCAATTTTTTCGGCGCGACCTTTTTGATGTACTCCAGGATTGATTCCCGTGAAGCGTGCGCGCTGAACTGAAATTGCTCGATCTGACATCGTCGCGGCAGCGCGGGCTCGTCTTCATCCAGCGAAACAAGGTCGTTAGGCTGAGCGCGACGGAGCACGCCCGCCGGAGATTCCGGGTCCGCGTAGCCGACAAAGAAAACCGAGTGCTCGGGGCGATCGATGATCCGACGCGCAAAAATATTGGACAGCGTTTTCGGCGTCATCATTCCGCTCGAGAGCGCATAGATCCGTCTGGGGCGAGCCGGCGCGTCGGCAATTGTCTTTCCATTTAGAACAAACGGGCCGACCTCGGGGAACAATTGCAAGCGAGGCATGAGACGGCGCGATTGATTCGCCCGACGGTCGTAAATCTCGGTCATCTTCGAGCTCAATCCACCGATGTAGATCGGGACATCATCAATTAGTTTGTTGCGTTTGAATTTGTAGAGCATCGCCAGCACTTCCTGCGTCTTGCCGAGGGCGAAGACCGGGATGAGCACGCATCCGCCCCGCGCAAACGCCTGATCGATTGCAACAGCGAAACGCTGTTCCTCGGTTTCGCGCGCAAAACCTTGCGGCAAAGGCGAATCGCCGCGCGTCGCCTCAATGATCAGCACATCGATGTCTGATTCTGGAAAAGCCGCGCCCTGCAAAAGCGTCTGGCCATCGAAATTAACGTCGCCGGTGTAGAAGAGAGTTCGTCCTTCGGCGCGGATTAGGATTCCGGCGGCTCCCAGCACATGACCCGCGTCGCAATATTCGAAAGTCAGGCCATCAGTAGGGCGGGCGGCACTTCGCTCGCCATCGACCGTGAAAGGCTGGCCGAGCGGACAATGCTGCCACCTATCGGCCGCTCGATCCGTCTCGCGATGCGTGAAGAGCGGATAAATCACACCGACTTCTTCGCGCTCGCGTGTCATCACGTTGACCGAATTGTGCAAAAGGGCATCGCCAATCGCAGCGGTTGGCTCGGTCATGAAAACGCGCGCTTGTGGTTGCTGCCGCATCAGCACAGGCAGCGAGCCGATATGATCGAGATGAGCGTGCGAAAGCAAAAGAGCATCGACTTTCTTGCCGGCGAGGTTTCCGAGCAGAGGCAAGGCCGATTCGCCCTCCTCCTTCGGATGCATGCCGCAATCGAGCACGACCCCCTGCTCGCCCGAACCCAGATAGTAACAATTGGCGCCGATCTCCGTCCGACGCGTCAGATTGATGAACTTCAAAACCGAGCGCCACTCTGCCAGCCCTGTGCCCGCGAGCAATCAGCAAATTTGGCAGCATCAAATTCGATACGGAGCAATATGAGAGCCGCCTTTGAGCGGCGATCTCTCAAAATCTCAACCGCGAACAGCGTATAGTATGTAAGCTAATGCACCTATACGAAACGCATCTTCCGGTCGCGAACACAAAGAACTCAGCGAAGTTCTACCTAGAAATTGTCGGGCTGGATTTCGCTTATCGTGATCCGGGTCGTGACATTGTCTTTCTCTGGGTGGGAGCGAGCCGAAGATCGATGCTCGGGCTCTGGGGACCAGCGACCCTCTATGGGAAGAATCCGCAACCCTGTCATTTCGCGATTGCACTCTCGCTTCCGGACCTTCTCGAGACGGGTAAGCGGCTTACAAGCTTGGGCGTTCTAACCAGTAACTTCTCGGGAGAAACAACCATGGAGCCTTCCGTAATTGGCTGGATGCCATCAGCTCAACTCTATTTTCGCGATCCCGATGGTCATTCGGTCGAGTTCATTACGCTTCTCAATGACCCGCCAGATCCGGACTTCATCGGCTCGCTCTCCGAGTGGGAGAACAGAAACTAGGCGCGCCGATTGCTTCGTACCCCCAGCATGAATGAAATTTGCGCCGCTTCGTCGGACGATCGATAACTTGCGCACATGAAACCAGCCATTCCGATTTGCTTTGCACTCTGCGCGCTTGCGCTTCGCGCCGACGCAGGCTGGTTTTGGCAGAAGAAGCCTACGCCTACTCCCACCCCGGTTCGCAAAGCCCTTCCCCCGCCGACCCCCTCTCCGGAGCCAACGCCGATACCGACGCCGCGCCAGCTCGTCGCGCTCGCGGTTTACGACGAGGAAACCAGCGTGCGACTCCAGATCTTTCTCGATAACCACCAGTTCGGTCCGGGAAAGATCGACGGCAGAATGGGAGAGTTTTTTGGCAAAGCATTGGTGGCGTACAAAAAGGCGAACGGGATGCCGCCCACCGGTGCGGTGGATCAAGAATTTCTCGCCCAGGTTCCTCAGCCTTACACGACTTATACGATCACAACGGATGATCTGAAGTTCGTCGGCGAGGTTGCGTCAACGCCATCGGCCCAGGCGAAATTGAAGGCGATGCCTTACAGCTCGCTGCTTGAGTACGTCGCCGAGCGTTATCACGCGTCCGAGGATTTCCTGCGCAAGCTCAACCCAGGGATCGATCTTGAAAAATTGCAGGTGGGCGACACGGTGAAAGTGCCTAACGTTCAACCATTCGAGATCGGGCAGCTATCGGAAAAGTTCATTCCCGCAAACCCCGCTTTCGCATCACGGCAGATCTTCGTCGATACGCACGAGAATTTCCTCGAAGTGCGAGACGGCGAGAAACTGGTCGCCGAGTTCCCGATAACGCCCGGATCGAAAACGCTCCCCGCACCGATTGGTGTGTGGAAGATTCTCGGGATCGCGACCATGCCTTGGTTTCGGCACGATGAAGGCGTTCTGATGCACGGCGTGCGGACAGACGATTTCTACAACATCCCGCCTGGACCCAACAATCCGGTCGGCATTCTCTGGATGGGGCTGAACAAGCCCGGCATCGGCATACACGGCACAAACAATCCGGAAACGATCGGCCGCGCCAGCAGTCACGGCTGCATTCGGACCGCAAACTGGGACGCGGCGCGTTTGAAGGACCTAGTCAGCCCTGGCACGACCGTCACCATTTTTTAAGACTTCCGGGCTGAATAGCCGGCAGTTGCGCAGAACGAGTTGTTCGGCTCGTAGGATGACGCGCCAACGACCAGTCTGGGGAGCGCACGCGCCTCGCGTGCTGTTTGCGGCGCCTCGCCGCAAACACGGTCGCGCGCATAGGAGGACCACGATACCGCCATCGAACTTTCGTTCGTTCGGCGAGGCGCCAAACGATGCACGCGAGGCGCGTGCGCTCCCCAGACGCTTGCGCCACCATCGTCGTGAACAGGCACGCGACGGCAGTCAGGTTCACAAAAATTCCCGAAAATTTTTCGCGCGGATTTGAATCCTCGCGCGTCTAGGCTGCAGATCGACCGATGGATTCAAGCGAGCACGACCTTTATCGAGCGGCCATTCACGGTGATCGCGAGGCTTTTGAAATGATCATCCGAACCCAGAGTCGCGCTCTTTTCGCCGTCGCTTACGGCATTTTGCAAAACCGCGAGGAAGCCGAAGATGTCGTGCAGGATACGCTCGTGAAGGCGTGGAAGACACGCTGGCGGGTACGAGATCCGGAAAAATTTCCGGCGTGGCTGAGCACGATCGCGCGGCATAGGGCACGTGATTTGGCGCGTCGGCATCGTAGCGTCCCCTTCCCGCTCGAAAGCGAGGAACCCATCGACCCTGCAAACGAAGAAGCAGCGACGCTTTTGCGGGAAAAAGAGATGGGCGACGAAGTGCGCAACGCGCTCGCCACTCTGCCGGAGCTGCACCGCGCCGCCCTCACCTTACGCTATTTCGAAACGATGGATTACGCGACGATCGAGCGCACCCTTGGCCTAACGAATGGCGCGCTGCGCGGAATTCTCGGTCGCGCCATGGAAACAATGCGCAAGCGCCTGCGTCCGACGCTCGCCACCCTGGAGTAAGCAACATGCCTAACGAGACGATTCACGAAGAAATCGAGAGCTGGCTGGCGGCGGATGTGCATGACCAGCTTTCGAACGACGAACGTGCCGCCTTCCAATCACATCTGGCCGGCTGCCCTGCCTGCCGCGCCTTGCAAGAAGAGGAAAAGAAAATGAACGAACTGCTCGAAAGAACTCTCGCCAAAGAAGCCGCTGACCCGGCTTTCGAACAACGGATGTTAAGCCGTTTTCGCGACAAGGTCCCTGCCTCAAGAGGCGGGTTGGGTTCCTTTTTCGCCGGCCTGACGCGGCTACGAGCCGCCCAGATTACCGCCGTCGCGGCGTTGCTTCTGACACTTGTGCAGGTCGGCAAAATCGTGACCGGCGAATCCGGGAACTACCCGCGCCAACAGAAAACTTTTGCCTCTTCTTTCCGACCACAGGCGGCGCGAGCCGCGGACGAGGAAAGAACGATCGTGACCGGTTCGAATATTCCGACCGCCGAAGAAGCGCCTGCAAACCCGGCTCCTGCTTTCCGTCGGGAATTGAATAGCAAGTCAAACGAGCCTCGGCCAGACACAAGTGCCATGTCCGCGAACGCGATCGACGAGTTGAAGAAGGATTTGGACGATAAATCCAAAGTTGCCGGAATGCCCTTGAAGGCACCGCAGGAAAGCGACCGGCCCACAGATGCCGGCGCGCTCGGAGGCACTAAGCCCGCGACGGTACCTGCGGCACCGCCGGTGACTCCAGCCGACAACCGTAAGCTCATCCGCAATGCGCAGCTCGATCTCCAGGTCACAAACTACGACGCGGCCTTGCAGCGTCTCACCGCCCTGGCCGCCGAGGAGCACGGTTTTATCGCGACCCAGAATTCCGCGAAGCTGCCTAACGGAAAGCTGCAGGGCACGATCGTGATCAAGGTCTTGCCGGAAAACCTCGACCGTTTTCTGCAAAAGGCGCGCGGACTTGGCGAATTGAAAAACCAGACGCTCGGCACCGACGACGTGACCAAGGCTTATTTCGATACCGACGCCCGTCTGCGCAATGCGAAGCGGATGGAAGAGCGCCTGCTCGACATGTTGAAACAAAACACCGGCAAGGTTTCTGACCTGTTGCAGGTGGAAAAGGAACTCGCCCGGGTTCGCGAGCAAATCGAACAAATGCAGGGTGAACTGAAGTACTACGACGCGCTCGTTCAGTACGCCACCGTCACCGTCACCCTGGCGGAAAAGGATTTGAATGAGCCCGCCGCGTTCCTCCTTAAGGAGACGGCTAACCTCTCGCTCTTCTCCGCCGATGTGGAGAAAACTTTCGGGGAAGTAAAAAGCGCGCTCCAAAATGCCAAGACCCAGATCGTGCAATCCACTCTGGACCGCGACAACTCTGGCCAGGCGACCGCCCGCATGACGCTCCTGATCGCACCGGAAGAAAGCGACGCCGTCATCGCACGGATCAAGAGCATGGGCCGCGTGCAGAATTACAACCTGCAAACCGAACGCATTGCCCAAAATGGTTCGGGCATGTCGGATACCGCGAAAGTCGAGCGCGACAAAGTGCAATTGAATCTCGTCATCTCGCGCACGGGCGAGGAACAGGCGGTGCAACAAACCAGTCTGCGCATCGTGACGTCAGCGGTAACCGACAAGGTGGCGCAACTAAAGACCGCGCTATCCCAAGCTGGCGGTGAGCTGCGCAGCTCCACGTTTTCACGCAATCCAGACGGCCAGGAAGTCGCCAACATCACCTTGCGAGTGCCGATGAAGAATTATGCGGGTCTGATCGAGTCGTTCGACAAGCTCGGCGAGGTCAAAGATCTGAGCGTGCAACGGAACGATCAACCGTCGACGACAGCCAACCCGGAAACCGCGCCGGCGGACGTGAACCTGCAAATCTACAGCCCGGGCAAGATTGTTTCCGACGAATCGGGAATCGTGTCGACGATCCGGCGGACGCTTGGTCAGGGTGTAGCTGCGCTGGCTTGGAGCGTACGGATGATTGGCGTCGCGCTCGCGTTTCTCGCGCCCTGGGGGCTCGCCCTTGGATTGGTTAGCTGGCTGGTCGTGCGTTTTGCCAAGCGACGCGGATGAGCGGGAGCGTTCCCAACATTATCGTCCCGAGCTGGCGAAGCGCAGCGCAGGCGCCCCCCAGATTCACGCGCCGCTCATGAATGCGAACGCACCGCAAAGGTGCTGACCGCCGAGGAGTTGAATCGATCTGATCATCGCCGCCAAAGTTCGGATCGAATCATTTCGTTAGGCGACATCATTTGGTCTGCGCACTCAAAACCTTGTGCGCGTAACGCGGGATGGTAATCGACCAACTGACGCGCCTCGATACCGGCCACCCGGCGAAAGAAGAGGTACATGAATCCGATCAGAAAGCGCGCCCACCATCGCCGCCAACCACCCGCTGGATAACAAAAATCAGCGATTAACCAAACCGCATCGGTTGCGGCAGCGTCCGCCAGCCGACCGATCAGCGGCGGGAGCGTTTCCTCCGAAAAACAATCGAGAACGAAATGAGTCACGATCAGGTCGTAGGAATTCTTGACCAACGCCACCGCGCCAACATCGGCCTCGATAAATCTGACTGACGTAGAACCTACTGCCCGCCGCGCCAATGCGATCATGCGCGCACTCCCTTCAACGCAATCGACCGAGGCTTCGGGATAATGCCTAACGAATTCACCAAGAAAACGTCCATTCCCCTCGCCCACGACAAGGACACGATGCGGCGTGTCGATTTTGCCCAGGAACGCGACCCGCGCTTGCTGAAGTTGATCGCCGAAGACGATCGTCTCGAGCTGGCGATACGACGCCGCGACGGAATCGAAATTCACCGCCACGCGAAGGGCAGAATGGCAAGCGGCGTGAGCAAAACCAGATCAGCCAGCGCGGTCCGGTTATCGCGCGAGAGACTCGTCGGCTGGTTTAGCCTAACGAGCAAGATCGCGCTCACCCCAAGACAGAGCCAAAGCGGAAGGGCGAATCGCCAAAAGAACGCCAGGACCGCCGCGACAAAAGCCAGCCCGTAGCCAATTGGCTTGAAGAAGCGGGAGACGGCGGGCCAGCTGGTCAGAAATGAGGCCTTTCCTTGTGCGGTGTCGAGTTCGCGTTCCCACGCGGCGATGAGAAGACAGTTGAAGGCGCAGATGATTGCGAAAAGCATCACGGCCACTCCAAACGAAGCCGTCAGACCCGGCAACTGACCGATCACTCCGAGCGTCGTGCCGGCCGCAAAGAGAATGCCGATGGCTTTCTCTTTCAACGGAAGTGGTCGCCATTTCCCGCCTAACGACTGATTGACGAACAGGTAAACGCCGCAGATTGCCGCCAGGACGCCGCCAAGAAGCAACATCTGCAGGTCTAGAGTGCGCATGGCGAGCGAAGCATCGACCAGGAAAATGACGACGATTGCGATCCACCACCCCATCATGTGTTCCCGGCAAAAGCGGTGCCGAAGCGAAATCGGAGTGCCGGGCGGCAATCGGATCGTGTCCGCGAAACGATCGGCGAGATAAATCAACCAAGCGGTGAGAAAAAGAAGGAAGCGGAGCGACAGAGTGAGATGTGCACCGAACACGCGGGCGAAGAGCCATTGCCACGACACCGCGACGATCGGTGCATCCAGGCAAACCAAACTCAGCCAGACAATCGGCGAATAGGCCGCGCGCGGCGCCGCGGCGGGCGGTGACTCGGCCACCGATTCCGGCGCGTCGGGCATCGCTGAACCTATCCAGCGTGGCAGCCCTCGCAATCGGCCGCCATCTTCCCAGAAGGGACATGCTCCCGCCTTCGCCGCACGTCCAGAGACGAGCAGGAGCTCGTCCCTCCGTCGAATGCTTCTTGCTCCTCTTCTCGTTCGGTCATAAAATTCATAGAGGTAACAGCCGTTCGATAGGTGGCTGAGTTTGCAGATGGCGAGGTGTTGCAATGAAAACTGAAAACGGAATCCCAATGAACAATGCGGCCGTGGCCGCGCTTCCCAAGCACCTGCTTCAATTCGCGGTCGATCAGCGTTACGACGAGTACACGCCAATCGATCACGCGGTCTGGCGCTTCATTATGCGGCAGAACATTTTTTTCCTGAAGGAGTACGCGCACAAGGTTTACTTCCAGGGACTGCTCGATACCGGCATCTCGTTCGAACGCATTCCGCGCATCAGCGAGATGAACGAAATCCTGGGCCAGATCGGCTGGGGCGCGGTCGCGGTTGATGGGTTCATTCCGCCGGCGGCGTTCATGGAATTTCAAGCCTACAAGGTGCTCGTGATCGCGTGCGACATGCGTCAGTTGCACCACATCGAATACACTCCCGCTCCCGATATTGTGCATGAAGCCGCGGGGCACGCGCCCATCATCGTCGATCAGGAATATTCCGATTATCTCCAGCGCTTTGGAGAAGTCGGAGCGAAAGCGATGTCATCGAAAAAGGATTTCGAACTCTACCAAGCGATCCGGCACCTCTCGATCTTGAAGGAATTGCCGAACTCGGATCCAAAGGACGTTGATGAGGCAACGAAAGAGGTCGAACATCGGCAGAAGAATTTGGGCGCGCCTTCGGAGATGGCGCTGATCTCACGCCTTCATTGGTGGACGGTCGAATACGGTCTGATTGGCACCCTGGAAAAACCGAAGATTTACGGGGCGGGCCTACTCTCTTCGATCGGCGAATCCGTCAGTTGTCTCGAGCCGCACGTGAAGAAGATTGCCTATTCCCTCGACGCGGCAGAGCAGCCTTTCGACATTACGACCAAACAGCCGCAACTCTTTGTCTGCCGCGATTTCAAGCATCTCACCGATGTGCTCGAAGAGTTCGCGAGTGGCATGGCGTTCATGGTGGGCGGCATCGAAGGCATCAAAAAGGCGATCGAGTGTAAGAATATAACCACCTGTGAGTATTCATCCGGTTTGCAGGTCTCGGGTGTCTTCAGCGAGGTGCTCACTGATAAGAATGGCCGGCCAATTTATCTGCGATCGAGCGGACCGAGCGCGCTGGCTTATCGGAACAAGGAATTGCCCGGACACGGGCACGATTATCACAAGGACGGTTTTGGTTCACCGATTGGAAGGTGGAAGGAAACTGCGCTTAATGAAGGGAGCTCCGCACGGCTGGAATTCGAGAGCGGGATAATCGTTGAGGGCAAGGTCGAGAAGATGGAACGCCGCGACGGCCAGTTGGTTTTGGTTTCGTTCTCGGATTGCACCGCGAAACTTGGGGATCGGATTCTGTTCGATCCGGCTTGGGGCCCTTACGACATGGCGGTGGGGGAAGATATCATTTCGGTCTTTAACGGCGCGGCGGACATGGACGCCTACAATCAAGTCGCACTGGTCCCGAAGGAGCGCACGATCAAGGTTCCGTCGGACGAAAAACGCCGGAAGCTGGAAAACCTTTACCAACAAGTGCGCGACATTCGCACGCGCAAGACCGGTTACGAGCGGCTCGGAGAAATTTGGGAAACCCAGCAGGCCGAACATCCCAGCGATTGGCTACTCTCGATGGAAATTTTCGAGATCCTCGACGAACTGGGCGAGCAAAAGGAATTGAAAGAAAAAGTCGCGCAATTCCTGAATTC
>Ga0207691_10002013_pt1 | contig 19906 bp, 15 predicted proteins | sample KBSM13metaG_FD_184327 | JGI IMG/M metagenome (GOLD analysis project Ga0207691, IMG submission 184327) | Miscanthus rhizosphere microbial communities from Kellogg Biological Station, Michigan, USA - KBS M1-3 metaG (SPAdes) (version 2) | ecosystem: Host-associated > Plants > Roots > Rhizosphere >... | reverse complement strand
AGGCGGATGACGTTGCCGGTGTTAGGCGGGATTTCCGGCTCGTAAAGGATGACGTCGAACAATTGGTTATTCCACCGCTGCGCGCCGGAATAACTGTCGCCGTTGATCCGTCCTGCGGACGGATAACGCCGACGAGCAAGGGCGCATGTCGATCAGGTCACCATGGTAGGGGTTGGCCGCGCCAGTCGAGGAAGCTGCCGCTGTCGTCGATGCGTAATTTCGACAGCACGCGCAGCAGTCCGGCGACCGAATCCGTGGGCGTCACCGTCGCGCCGGCACCGCCCATGTCGGTCTGCACCCAGCCCGGATGCAGCGCGACGACGATGATGCCGCGCTCGCGCAGGGCCGCGGCGAGCAGCGCGGTCGCCATGTTCTGCGCGGCCTTGCTGATGTCGTAGCTGGGCGTGCCGAAGCGGGTGGTGTTCGCGATCGAGCCGAGCTGCGACGTGATGTTCGCCACCCGCGCCGCGTCGGCCAGCCGCGGCGCCAGCGCCTGGGTGAGCAGGAACGGACCCATCGCGTTGGTGCGGAAACTGTCCTCGATGTTGACGGCGGTGACCTTGCCGAAGCGCTCGCCCGAATGCAGCACGCCGGCACCGTTGACGAGCAGGTCGATGCGATCGCTGGCGTCGTCGTTGTCCAGCAGCAGCAGTTCGCGGACAAGCTCCGCGATCGCGCGCGGATCGGCGACGTCCAGCGGCAGCACGTGCACGCGCCCGGGATGCTCGCCCACCAGCGCGTTCAATGCCGTCGCCCTGCCCGGATGGCGACAGGTCGCGACGACCCGGTCGCCGCGCGCGAGCAGTTGGCGCACGAACTCCAGGCCAAGCCCGCGATTGGCGCCGGTGACGAGGCTGCGTTGGCTGGCCATGCGCGCAGCCTGAGCCGCCCGACGTCCACACGCTGTCAGGACGCGCGGGACTTCTGGCCTAGTGTTGCCGCCCCCGGCGGCCGCTAGAGTGGGGAGTTCGGATCTTTCCCTGCACCGGAGTGCCGCATGTCCAAGCAATCCCGCGTCTCGCGTCCCGCGATGACCTTCCGCCATGGCGCGCTCGCGCTGGGCCTGAGCGTGGCGCTGGGCGGCCTGGTGCCTGCCGTCGCGACCGCCAAGGCCCCGGTGGCGACCCAGCCGGCGGCGCAGTCGCAGATCGACATCCCCTACAGCAGGTTCCAGCTGCCCAACGGCCTGACGGTGCTGGTGCACGAGGACCACAAGGCGCCGGTGGTGGCGGTCGGGGTCTGGTACCACGTCGGATCCAAGGACGAGCCGGCGGGCAAGACCGGTTTCGCGCACCTGTTCGAGCACCTGATGTTCAACGGCTCGGAAAACCATCGGGGCGAGTTCTTCGCGCCCTTCGAGCAGGCCGGCGCCACCGGCCAGAACGGCACCACCTGGTTCGACCGCACCAACTACTACGAGACCGTGCCGACCACCGCGCTGGACATGGCGCTGTGGATGGAATCCGACCGCATGGGCCACCTGCTCGGCGCGATCGACCAGAAGACGCTCGACGAGCAGCGCGGCGTGGTCCAGAACGAGAAGCGCCAGGGCGAGAACCAGCCCTACGGCCGCGTCGACGAGCGGATGCTGTTGCAGACCTTCCCGGCCAACCATCCCTACCACCACGACACCATCGGCTCGATGGCCGACCTCAACGCGGCCTCGCTGGACGACGTCAAGACCTGGTTCCGCACGTATTACGGCGCGGCCAACACCACCGTGGTGCTCTCGGGCGACATCGATCCGGCCACGGCCAAGGCGAAGATGCTCAAGTACTTCGGCGACATTCCCGCCGGCCCGGCGGTCGCGCACCAGGTCGAGTGGGTCGCGCCGCGCGCCACCTCCACTCGCGACCAGATGGACGACCGCGTCGCCCAGACGCGCATCTACCGCGAATGGAACGTGCCGGCGCGCGGCGAGCGCGACCTGGCGCTGCTGGACCTGGCCGCGGACGTGCTGGGCGGCGGCAAGACCTCGCGCCTGTACCAGCGGCTGGTGTACCAGGACAAGCTGGTCGACGACGTTTCCGTCGGCATCACCCCGTTCGAGCTGGTCAGCCAGTTCGTGCTGCAGGCCGACGTCAAACAGGGTGTCGACCCGAAGAAGGTCGAGCAAGTGATCGCCGAGGAGTGGGCGAAATTCCTCGCCAGCGGCCCGAGCGCCGACGAACTCGCGCAGCGCCAGGCGATGGGCCGGGCACAGACCATCCGCGGTCTCGAGCGCGCCGCCGGCAAGGGCGTCGCGTTGGCCGAGAGCCAGGTCTATCTCGACAATCCCGATGCGTGGAAGCAGGACCTGGCCTGGAACCAGCAGGCCAAGCCGGCCGACGTCCTCGGCGCCGCGAAGAAGTGGCTCAGCCACGGCGACTACACCCTGACCGTCGTGCCGACCCAGGCCGCGCCGAAGATCGAGGACATCGCGGGCCTGCCGGCCGCGGCGAACGCTCCGGCGACGCCTGCGGCCAAGCCGACCGACGGATTCTCCATCGTCAAGTCGGACGTCGACCGCAGCAAGGGCGTTCCGGTGGTGGAGACCTATCCGGACCTGAGCTTCCCGCAGGTGCAGCGCGGGCATCTGCGCAACGGCATCGAGGTCGTGCTCGCCGAGCGCCACACGATTCCGGTGGTCAACCTGAGCATGCAGTTCGATGCCGGTTACGCCAGCGACGCCGGCGTCAAGCCGGGCACCGCGAGCTTCACCACGTCGATGCTGGACGAGGGCACGGCGACGATGGATTCGGTCGAAATCGCGCGCACGCGCGATCGCCTGGGCATGACCATGACCACCGGCTGCGGCCTGGACGCCTGCAGCGCCGGCGTGAGCATGCTCAAGGAAAACGAAGCACCGTCGCTGGCTCTGCTGGCCGACGTGATCCGGCATCCGGCATTCAACGCGCCCGACCTCGAGCGCGTGCGCGCGCAGTGGCTGGCCGGCATCGCCCAGGAAAAGACCCAGCCGGTCGGCCTGGCGCTGCGCACGCTGCCGCCGCTGCTGTACGGCGACGGCCATCCGTATGCGATCCCGTTCACCGGCACCGGCACGGAAGCCGCGATCAAGTCGCTGAGCGCGCAGGACATGCGTGCGTGGCAGGCGGCCTGGCTGCGCCCGGACAACGTCCGCATCCTGGTCGCCGGCGACACGACGCTGGCGGAGATCACCCAGAAGCTCGATGCCGCGTTCGGCGACTGGGCGCCACCGGCGGTCGCCAGGGGCAGCAAGGCGATTCCGCAGGTCGCCAGCCAGGCCAAGCCGCGCGTGTTCCTGATCGACAAGCCCGGCGCGCAGCAGTCGCTGATCCTCGCCGGGCTGCTCGCGCCGCCGACGACCGCCGAGAACAACCTCGAGATCCAGACCATGAACGGCGCATTCGGCGGCGTCTTCAGCTCGCGCCTCAACATGAACCTGCGCGAGGACAAGCACTGGGCCTACGGCGCCTTCAGCTTCACCCAGGAAGCGCTGGGCCAGCGTCCGTACCTGCTCTACGCGCCCGTGCAGACCGACAAGACCGCCGAGTCCGCGGCCGAACTGGCCAAGGAGGTCGCGGAGGTCGTCGGCAAGCGTCCGCTGTCGTCCGATGAAATCGCCAAGATCAAGGTCAACGACGTGCGCAGCCTGCCGGGCAGCTACGAAACCGCGGGTTCGGTGCTCGGCGCGCTGACCGGCAATGCCCTGTACCACCGTCCCGACGACTACGTCTCGACGCTCAAGGCGCGCACCGAAGCGCAGACCGATGACAACGTTCGCGCCGCCGCGCAGGAAATCATCAAGCCCGACGCGCTGACCTGGGTGATCGTGGGCGACCTGTCGAAGATCGAGCAGCCGGTGCGCGCGCTGCACCTGGGTGCGATCCAGGTCGTCGACGCCGACGGCAAGCCCGTGGCGGCGCCGGTGGCGACCGCCACGAAGTAAGCACCGCACATCGAAGGTTCAGCCAACCGCGGCAGGCCGGGCGACAATCCGGCCTGCCGCTTTTTTGGGCCCACCTCGTCTGGAGCTGCCATGCGCAATGCCGTGTTCGTCCTCGCCACCGTGATCGGAGCCACTGCAGGCTGCACCTGGGTACACATGGCGCCCGGCGCCAGCGCGGTGAAGGTCGCCACCGCGGCCCCGGCCGGATGCCAGCCGCGCGGCGAGGTCGAGGTCTCGGTCAAGGCCGCGCTCGGCCCCTACGAACGCAATGAACTGCGGGTCCGCGAGGAACTCGAGACCCTGGCCCGCAACGAAGCGCCCGGGCTCGGGGCGGACACCGTGCAGGCGCTGGACGGTCCCGAGGACGGGGTCCAACGCTACGCGATGTGGCGTTGCGGGCGCTGACTCTGCGCCCGGGCATCGACCCGCCCGCCCGGGGAGGGACCTGAAATTCAGGGTCCGGCCGTAATAGCCGGTATCCTGTCGCGTTTTCCCTCGCCGGTCCGCCCCCATGCTGTTCCAACACGTCGCCATCGCCGGTCTCGCCCACGTCGACGCTCCGCGCCGCCTCGGGTCGGACGAGATCAACGCCCGCCTCAAGCCCACGCTCGATCGCCTCGGTATCAAGACCGACGTGCTCAAGGACATTGCCGGCATCCATGCCCGGCGCCTGTGGGACGGTGAGATGCAGGCGTCGGCCGCCGCCACGTTGGCCGGGGTCAAGGCGCTGGCCGATGCCGGCATCGACCCGGACAAGATCGGCCTGCTGGTCAATACCTCGGTCAGCCGCGATTACCTGGAACCGTCGACCGCGTCGATCGTCAGCGGCAACCTCGGCTTGTCCGAGACCTGCCAGAACTTCGACGTCGCCAATGCATGCCTCGCCTTCCTCAACGGCATGGACATCGCCAGCCGCATGATCGAGCGCGGCGAGATCGACTATGCCCTGGTGGTCGACGGTGAAACCGCCGACCTCGCCTACGAGAAGACGCTCGAGCGCATGGGCGCGAGCGACCTGACCGAAGTGCAGTTCCGCAACGAGATGGCGACGCTCACGCTCGGCTCCGGCGCCGCGGCGATGGTGCTGGCGCGCGCCGAACTCGCGCCCGGCGCACCGCGTTACAAGGGCGGCGTCACCCGCGCGGCGACGCAGTTCAACAACCTGTGCCGCGGCAACCTCGACCGCATGGTCACCGACACCCGCATGCTGCTGATCGAAGGCATGAAGCTCGCGCAGAAGACGTTCGTCGCTGCCAAGCTCGCACTGGGCTGGGTGGTGGAGGAGCTCGACGAGTTCGTCATCCACCAGGTCAGCCAGGTGCATACGCAGGCCTTCATCCAGGCCTTCGGCATCGATCCCAAGAAGGTGCTGACCATCTTCGGCGAGCACGGCAACATCGGCCCGGCCTCGGTGCCGATCGTGCTGAGCAAGCTGCGCGAGATGGGCCGGTTGAAGAAAGGCGACCGCGTGGCCCTGCTCGGCATCGGTTCGGGCCTGAACTGCTCGATGGCGGAAGTCGTCTGGTAACTGGCGCGGTGCGCGTGCACGGCGCGGACGCGTTTCCGGACTACCCGTTCGTCCCGCACCGCTGCGAGGTGCGGCCCGGGATCACGCTGTCGTACCTCGACGAGGGTCCGCGCGACGCGGATGTCGTCGTCATGCTCCACGGCAACCCGTCGTGGAGCTACTACTGGCGGCATCTCGTATCGGGGCTGCGCGACCCCGCTCTTGGAAAGGGTTATCGCTGCATCGTGCCCGACCACGTCGGCATGGGGTTGTCGGACAAGCCAACGGACGCGCGATACGCATACACGCTGCAATCGCGCGTCGACGATCTGGCGACGCTGCTCGCCCGGCTCGACGTCACCGGCCCGGTCACGCTCGCCGTCCACGACTGGGGCGGAATGATCGGCATCGGCTGGGCGCTGTCGCACCTGCCGCAGGTGCGGCGCCTCGTCATCCTCAATACCGCTGCGTTCCCATTGCCGGCGGCCAAACGCATGCCGTGGCAGTTGTCGCTCGGCCGCGATTCGCACATCGGCGGATGGCTGATCCGCGCGTTCAATCTGTTCGCGCGCGGCGCGGCGTGGCTGGGCACCGAACGGCGACTGTCCAAGCCCGTGCGACACGCCTACATCGCGCCCTATGCCGGCTGGCGCAACGCGATCGCCACGTTGCGTTTCATGCAGGACATTCCCCTCCGCGAGGGCGATCCGGCGTGGCCGCTGGTGGCCGAAGCCGGGCGGCGCCTGCACGCATTCGCCGATCGGCCGGTGTTCATCGGCTGGGGCCTGCGCGACTTCGTCTTCGACCGGCATTGTCTGGGCATGTTCACCGATGCGTTGCCGCAGGCCGAGGTGCATGCGTTCGAAGACGCCGGGCATTACGTGCTGGAAGACAAGCATGAGGTATTGGTGCCGCAGATCCGCAGATTCCTCGATGCGAACCCTGTGGGAGCGACGTGAGTCGCGATTGCAACGACCAACGTGCTGGCCAGGACGTGCAGGCCGCGGACGCAAGCGCGTCGTGATGCGCGCGGCGGCGCGTTGGAGCCGTATCGCAAGTGTGTGATTTCGCGGCGCCCTACAATCCGCCGATGAGCGAATCCTGCAACATCGCCGCCTCGCTGCCGCGCCTGGCGCGCGAGCGGCCGGACCAGGTCGCGATGCGTTGCCCCGGCCGTCGCGGCGCCTACGACGTCGCACTGACCTACGCGCAACTGGACGCGCGCAGCGATGCGATCGCCGCTGGCCTCGCGCAACGCGGCATCGCGCGTGGCACGCGCACCGTGGTCATGCTGCGACCGACGCCCGAGCTGTTCCTGGTGATGTTCGCGTTGTTCAAGGCCGGCGCGGTACCGGTGCTCGTCGATCCCGGCATCGACCGGCGCGCGTTGCGGCAATGCCTCGACGAAGCCCAACCCGAGGCCTTCATCGGCATCGCGCTCGCGCACGCGGCGCGCGTCGCGCTGGGCTGGGCGAAGTCCGTGCGCATGCGGATCACCAGCGCATCGCATCCATGGCTGGCCGACGCCACGCTGGCGCAGGTCGAGCGCGACGGCGCAGGCGCAACCGCGCAGCTGGCCGACACCCGGCCCGACGATGTCGCCGCGATCCTGTTCACCAGCGGGTCCACCGGCGTGCCGAAGGGCGTCGTGTATAGGCATCGGCATTTCGCCGCCCAGGTGGCGATGCTGCGCGATGCGTTCGGCATCCAGCCGGGCGGCATCGACCTGCCGACGTTTCCGCCGTTTGCGCTGTTCGATCCCGCGCTCGGACTGACGTCGATCATTCCCGACATGGATCCCACCCGCCCGGCACATGCCGATCCACGCAAGCTGCTGCGCGCGATCGAGCGTTTCGACGTGGACCAGTTGTTCGGATCGCCCGCGTTGATGGCGGTCCTGGCCCGGCACGGCGCGCGGCTGCCGTCGCTCAGGCGCGTCACCTCGGCCGGTGCGCCGGTGCCGGCCAGCGTCGTCGCGACGATGCGCACGCTGCTGCCCGCCGGCGCGCAGTTCTGGACGCCGTACGGCGCCACCGAATGCCTGCCGGTGGCGGTGATCGAAGGCCGCGAACTGCAGGCCGCGCGCGAGCGCACCGAACACGGCGCCGGGACCTGCGTCGGCCGCGCGGTCCCACCGAACGTGGTGCGCATCATCGGCATCGACGACGCCGCGATCGCGCACTGGGACGACGCAGTCCTGGCCGGCGCCGGTCAGGTCGGTGAGATCACCGTCGCCGGCCCGACCGCGACCGACAGCTATTTCAACCGCGAGGCGGCGACGCGACTGGCGAAGATCGCCGAGACGCTGCCCGATGGCGGCGAACGGATCGTGCACCGCATGGGCGACCTCGGCTATTTCGACGCCGACGGACGCCTGTGGTTCTGCGGCCGCAAGTCGCAGCGCGTGGTGATCGCCGATGGCGCCACGTTGTGCACCGAACAGGTCGAACCGGTGTTCGACGTGCATCCGGACGTGCGTCGCAGCGCGCTGGTCGGCGTCGGCGCGCACGGCGCGCAGACACCGGTGCTCTGCGTCGAATTGCACACGGGCGTTGCGAAGGCGCGGCGGGCCGCCATCGTCGATGAACTGCGCCACCTCGGGGACGGCTTCGTGCATACCGCGAAGATCGGCACGTTCCTGTTCCATTCGCGTTTCCCGGTCGACATCCGCCACAACGCCAAGATCGGCCGCGAGGCGCTGGCACGATGGGCGGCACGTGAGTTGCGGCGCCGGCGCCCATGAAAATCCTCGTCACCGGCGGCGGCGGATTCCTCGGGCAGGCGCTGTGCGAGGGCCTGCTGGCGCGCGGCCACGACGTGCGCAGCTTCAGTCGCACCCGGCATGCGGCGCTGGATGCGCTGCATGTGGAACAACGCCAGGGCGACCTCGCCGACCGCGCTGCGGTGATCGCTGCGGCGCGAGGATGCGAGGCGATCTTCCACAACGCGGCCAAGGCCGGGGCGTGGGGGAGTTACGACAGCTACCACCGCGCCAACGTCGTCGGTAGCGACAACGTCATCGCCGCCTGCCGCGCGCATTCGATCGAACGCCTCGTCTACACCTCGACACCGAGCGTCACCCATCGCGCGACGCATCCCGTCGCCGGTGGCACCGCGGACGCCGTGCCTTACGGCACCCATTTCAAGGCCGCGTACGCGGCGACGAAGACAGTCGCCGAGCAGGCGGTGCTTGCGGCCAACGATCCGGGGCTCGCCACCATCGCGCTGCGTCCGCGCCTGATCTGGGGACCCGGCGACCAGCAACTGCTGCCGCGGCTGGTGGAGCGCGCGCGCGCCGGTCGCCTGCGCATCGTCGGCCATGGCGACAACCTGATCGACACCACGTTTATCGACAATGCCGCACAGGCGCACCTGGATGCGTTCGACCATCTGCAGCCAGGGGCAACGTGCGCCGGCCGCGCGTATTTCATCAGCAACGGTGAGCCCAGGCCTGCGCGCGAGATCATCAACGCGCTGTTGCAGGCCGCCGGCGCGCCGCCGATCGACAAGACGCTGCCGTTTGCGCTGGCGTACGCCATCGGCGCGACCTGCGAAGCGTTGTGGACGCTGTTGCCGTTGCGCGGGGAGCCGCCGCTGACGCGCTTTCTTGCCGAGCAGTTGGCGACGACGCATTGGTACGACATGGCGCCGGCGACACGGGATTTTGGCTACGCACCGCGGGTGACAATCGACGAGGGCCTGCAGCGCCTGGCGGCATCGTGGCGCAGCGACTGATTCCGTCGTGAGCGGCTGCTTCCGACCGCCAAGTAGAATGCCGCGATGACTCCGTCCTTCCACTGGAAGCCACTCGCCGGCCGCACGCTGGAAGCGGCACTCAATCGCGCGCTGGCGCTGGATCCGGAAACGCGCGACGGATTGCGCGCACTCCATGGCCAGCGGATCGTGCTGCAGATCGAGCAACCGCCGCTGGCAATGCAGGTGCGGGTCGACGGCGAACGCCTCGTGGTCGGACCGGTGGACGCGACCAGTGAGCCGGACCTCAGTGTGCGCAGCACGCTGGGCGCGCTGTTCGCGCAGCTTCCGATGTTCCGCCGCCACGACGCACCCCCGGTCGGTCGCCTGCGCGTGTCGGGCGATGCCGAACTCGCACGCCGGTTGCAGCGCCTTGCCGAACGGTTCGATCCGGATTGGCAGCAGCCGTTCGCGGCGGTATTCGGCGACGTGCTCGGCACGCAGATCGCCAATACCGTCGCCAGCGCGCTGAAGCAGGCGCGCAGCGCCGGGCGCAATTTCGCCGAGACCACGGCCGAATACCTGACCGAGGAATCGCGCGATGTCGTCGGTCGCGACGAGTTGAATGCCTTCCACGACGATGTCGATGCGCTGCGCGACGACGTCGAGCGGCTCGCGGCGCGCGTCGCGCGCATGCAGCGTGGAGTGGCAGGATGAAGTCCGGCCTGCGCGCACTGCGCATCGGCCGCGTGCTGCTGCGCTATCGGCTCGACGACCTGTTGCGCGACACGCCGGCTGAACGCTGGCTGCGCTTCATGCGCCCGTTCGTGCCGCGCGCGTCGCGCGAGATCGCGGCCCTGCCGCGCGGCGCGCGCCTGCGGCTGGCGTTGCAGGAACTCGGGCCGATCTTCGTCAAGTTCGGACAGATCCTCTCCACCCGCCGCGACCTGGTGCCGCCGGACGTCGCCGAGGAGCTGACGCTGCTGCAGGATCGCGTCGCCCCGTTCGACGGCGACACCGCGCGTGCGCTGGTCGAGCAATCGCTCGGTCGTCCGACCGCGACCGCGTTCGCCAGCTTCGACACCACGCCGCTGGCCTCGGCGTCGATCGCCCAGGTGCACGCGGCGACCCTGCCCGCCGTCGGCGGCGCAGCCCCGCGCGAAGTCGTGGTCAAGGTCCTGCGTCCCGGCATCCGTCGCCAGATAGACGAGGACGTGGCGCTGCTGCACAGCATCGCCGGCCTGGTCGACCGCACCCATCCGGCCGCGGACAAGATCCGCCCGCGCGAGATCGTCACGGAAATCGAAACGACGCTCGCCGCCGAACTCGACCTGCAGCGCGAGGGCGCCAACGCCTCGGTGCTGCGCCGGTTCTGGCTCGATTCGCCGGACCTCTTCGTGCCCGAGGTGATCTGGTCGCACACCGCCGAACGCGTGCTCACGCTCGAGCGCGTGCACGGCATTCCCTCCGACGACATCGTCGCGCTCGACACCGCCGGCATCGATCGCAAGGTCCTTGCCGCCAAGGGCGTGCGCGTGTTCTACACGCAGGTATTCCGCGACAATTTCTTCCACGCCGATGCGCACGCCGGCAACATCTGGGTCGACATCGATCCGATCCGCCGCTCCAATCCGCGCTTCATCGCGCTGGATTTCGGAATCATGGGCCAGCTCTCCAGCGAGGACCAGTACTACCTCGCCGAGAACTTCATGGCGATCTTCAACAAGGATTACCGGCGCATCGCCGAGCTGCACGTGCAGGCCGGCTGGATGCCGTCGCACATCCGCATCGATGAACTCGAAGCCGCCGCGCGCGCGGTGTGCGAGCCGTACTTCACCCGGCCGCTGTCGGAAATCTCGCTGGCCGAAGTGCTGCTGAAACTGTTCCGCACCGCGCAGCGCTACGAATTGACCATCCAGCCCCAGCTCATCCTGCTGCAGAAGACGCTGCTCAACATCGAGGGCGTCGGCCGGCAGCTGGATCCGGACATCGACATCTGGGCCGTCGCGCGGCCGGTGCTCGAACGCATCCTGGTGGAGCGGTACAGCCCCCGACGCCTGGCGAGCGAGTTCCGCAAGCGCCTGCCCGAGCTGATCACGCAGGCGCCGGACATGCCGCGGCTGCTGCATGCGTGGCTCACGCAGCAGGTCGAGGGACGCCAGCAGCTGCACATGCATTCCAGGGATCTGACGGAGATCGCCGTGGCGATGCGCCTGTTGCAGCGGCGCGCGGTGGGCGCGATCGTCGGCGCCGGACTGCTGATCGTCGCGTCGGTGCTGTATGCACTGGAAGCCGGCGGCCCGCGCGTTGCCGGTATTCCGCTCGTGGCGTGGATCGCGGGCCTCGCGGGTGCATGGGCGCTGCTCGCGGCGTGGCCACGGCGTTGAAGCCGTCTCCGAAATCGTCATCGAAGCTGCCGTTGCAGGCCGGCGTCGCTTCGCGCGCCACCGCGGCGCGCGTGCTCGATGCGGTGCTGCACGACGGACGTTCGCTCAAGAGCGAGCTGGCGACCGCGCTGCCCGTGCTCGCCGATCCGCGCGATCGCGCGCTGGTGGAAGCGATCGTGTTTGCGGCGCTGCGCCAGCGCGCCCGCTACGACGCCGCCCTCGCCGCATGGATGCCCAAGCCACTGGGGCAACGCGACCGCGCCCTGCGCGCGCTGCTGCACGTCGGCTTCGCGCAACTCGACGCGCTTGCGCTGCCTGCCCATGCCGCCGTGGCGGCGACGGTCGACGCCGCGCGCGCTCTGGGCCGCACGCACCAGGCCGGCCTAGTCAACGCGTTGCTGCGCCGCGCGCAACGCGACGGCCTGCCGATGGCAGATGCCGGGTCGGCATGGCCGCAATGGTTGCGCGACACCCTGCAGCGCGACTGGCCGGACGACGTCGACGCGATCCTGCAGGCCAGTGCCGCGCCGGGACCGCTGTGGCTGCGCGTCAACACGCAGCGCAGCAGCGTCGCCGCCTTGCAGACGCGGCTGGCCGACAGCCGGATCGAGGCGGCGACGTCGACGTTGTGTCCGCAGGGGCTGCGCGTCGATGCCCCGGTACCGGTGTCGGCGCTGCCGGGATTCGCCGACGGCGATCTCTCGGTGCAGGACGGCAGTGCGCAGCTGGTGGCCGACGCGCTGGCGCCGGCGGCTGGCGCGCGCGTACTCGACGCCTGCGCCGCGCCCGGCGGCAAGTCCGCGCACCTGCTCGAACGCGATTCCTCGTTGCGCTTGCTGGCACTGGACGTCGACGCCGCACGCCTGCGGCAGATCGCTGCGACGTTCGCGCGCCTTGCGATCGGTGCGACGGCGGCACTGCGCCAGGCCGATGCCGCCGACACCGGTGCCTGGTGGGACGGCCGGTCGTTCGACACCATCCTCCTCGACGCGCCGTGCAGCGCCACCGGCGTGGTGCGGCGGCAGCCGGATATCCTGCTGCACCGGCGCGAATCCGACATCGACGCCCTGGTCGCGACGCAGTCGCGATTGCTGGATGCGCTGTGGCCGACGCTCGCGCCGGGGGGCACGCTGCTCTACGCGACGTGCTCGATCCTGCGTCGCGAGAACGATGCACAGGTGGCCGCGTTCCTGGCGCGCACGTCCGATGCCACGCTGGACGTGCTGGACGCACGCTTCGGCCGCCCCATGCCCGATGAAAGCGGCAGCCATGGCCGCCAGCGCCTGCCGGGCGAAGACGGCATGGACGGCTTTTTCTACGCGCGCATCCGCAAGGCGGCTTCGGCGGGATAAGGCCGCTGTTCCCGCACGTGCGGGAATGATGATCCATCCCCTCGCTATCATCCCGCCATGATCATCCCGCCATCTCCATGACCCGCGCATCCCGCGACACCTGGCTGTTCTGGATCCTCGCGCTGCTGGTGATCGGGGCCGGCATCGGGCTGCGCGATCCGTGGCCTGCGGACGAACCACGCTTCGCGCTGGCGGCCAAACAGATGGTCGAGAGCGGCAACTGGCTGTTTCCCCATCGCGGCATCGAGCTGTATTCGGACAAGCCGCCGATGCTGATGTGGCTGGAAGCCGCCGCATACCAACTCTTCCACAACTGGCGCGTCGCCTTCCTGCTGCCGTCGCTGCTGGCATCGCTGGGCACGCTGTGGTGCGTGATCGATCTCGGCCGGCGGCTGTGGACGCGCAAGGTCGGTCTGTACGCCGGCTGGGCATTGCTGTTCGCGCTGCAGTTCACCTACCAGGCGAAGAAGGCGCAGATCGATCCACTGGTGATGTTCTGGATCACGCTCGCCAACTACGGCCTGCTGCGGTTCTTCCTGGAGCCGCGAGACGACGGTCGCCACGACTGGAGGATGTGGATGCTGGGGTGGTTCGCCGCGGGCCTGGGCACGATCACCAAGGGCGTCGGCGTGCTCGCGCTGGTGATGCTGCTGCCGGCGGCATTCGCCACCCTGCGCGGCTGGCGCGGCATCCGCATGCCGCTGCGCGATGGCTGGCACGTGCTGCTCGGGCCGCTGGCGTTCGTGGTCGCCATGTCGTTGTGGCTGGCGCCGATGCTGGCGATCGCCTTGTCCAGCGCCGACCCCGCGTATCGCGGTTACGTGCAGGACATCCTTTTCCACCAGACCGCCGGGCGCTACGCGAATTCCTGGGATCATCCGCATCCACCCTGGTATTACCTCGGCGTGATGCTGTCGATGTGGCTGCCGCCCTTGCTCGCATTGCCGTGGGCGTTGCCGGCGTGGGCGCGACGGCTGCGGCGGCGCGATCCGCGCTACCTGCTGCCGCTGGCGTGGTGGGCGCTGGTGGTGGTGTTCTTCTCGATACCGCACGGCAAGCGCGACGTCTACATCATGCCGGCGCTGGCCATGGCGTGCCTGGCGCTGGCGCCGCTGCTGCCTGGAATCGTGCGCAGGCGCGCCGCGCGCGCGATTGCGTGGACGTGCGTGGTCGCGCTCGCCGCGTGCACGGCCGGTGGCGGCCTGGCGATGCTGTTCGGCAATCCCTCGTTCGAAGCGCGCTTCGCCGCCGAGCGCGGCTTCGAAGCCGGCGCCGCGTCGATCGCATGGCTGTTGCTGGCGATGGCGGCGTGGGCGATCGGCAGCGCCCTGTGGTTCCGGCGGCGTCCAGTCGCGGCGTTGTTGTCCGCGCTCACCGGGCTGTGGGTGGCTTACGGCGTGATCGCCTATCCGCTGCTCAATCCGTCCAGTTCCGCGCGCGGATTGATGGAGGACGTCGGCCGGCGCATCGGGCCACGCACCGAACTCGGCCTGGTGGCATGGAAGGAACAGAACCTGCTGATGGCCGATCGCCCCGCGAAAACCTGGGGCTTCGTGCTGCCTCCGCACCGGCAGCTGGCGGCAGCGATGCCGTGGCTGCACGAAGACCCGAGCCGCCGCGTGCTGATCCTCGAATCGGTGATGGGACCCTGCATCGATCGCGCGCACGCGCAGTTCGCCGGCGCGGCGAACCGGCGGCGCTGGTGGCTGATCGATGCATCCTCGCTGCGACCCGGCTGCGTGCCGCCGGAAAACAAGGACTGGCGCGGGCCGGACTTCAACTAAGCCCGGCAAACCCCGCCAGGTCCTGCGTCATCGCCTGCAGGCCGTTGTCCAGCCCGAGCGCGCGACAGCCACGCTGCAGTTGCGCGCGCGCCTGGTCGTCGTCGGCCAGGGCGCGCAGCGATCGCGCAAGTTCGCGCGGATCCCTGCCGACCGCAGCGCGCACGGCACCGTTGTCGGCAAGCCAGCGCACGCGCGCGGCCTGTTCGTCCTGCAACGGGAGCGCGAGCGTCGGCGTGTCGAGCGCGAGCGCCTGCACCAGCAGGCTGCCGCCGGCGAGCAGGGCGACGCGCGACGCCGCGAGCAGGCCCATCAGCTGCGCGTTGGGCAGTTCGGCAATTGCGATCACCGGCGGGGAGGCCGGCACTCCGATCGCGAACGTCGCCAGTCCCGCGGCCGCGACCCGGGTGGCGATGTCGCCGAACAGCTCGGCGGCGCCTGCATGCCCGGCGCCGCCGGCACAGACGACGGCGAACGGCGGCGGCGTCGACGGGCCAAGTTGCTCCAGCAGCGGTGCGATCGGTTCGGGCGGTGCGAACACAGTCGCGAACCGGCGCACCTGCACCTGCGGGTAGCGCCAGCGCGCAAGGCGCTCGCGCCAGCCAGGCGCATCGCGCAACTCCGCGCCGACCAGCCAGTGCGCATCCAGCCGCGCCATCCGTCGCCACCGCAGGCCGCGATCGCGCGCGCTCGGTCGCGAACTGACCAGCACGGTGCGTGCACCGGCAGTGCGCGCCGCGGCCAGCGTCGCCACGCGCGCATTGCCATCGAACACCACCACCGCCGGGCGCAGCCGCTCGATCGCCGCCACGACTTCCGCCGGCACGCGGGTCGGCGATGCGGAGAGATAAGTCGCATCGAACGACGCGGTCGGCGTGCCCTCGGCCAGCAGGAAGTGCGGCTGGGCCTGCGGCCACTGCTGCCGCAGTGCCTGCGCGAGCACCCGGCAACGCTGCACCTCGCCGCTGCCTGCGCTGCCGGACACCGGAACGAACAGGATGCAGGGAGCGGGCACGGGATCACGCGGTCGGTCGAGTGCGGCGAGTGTAGCCTTGCAGGCAATGGCACGACGCGCACCGCGCGTCGCCGTCGACAGGCCGTTGCGATGCACCCGATCACCTTCTTCCTGGATGCCGACGACGCCACGCTCGCGTCGTGGCGCACGTTGCAGCCGGACGCCGAGCCGCAACGGCTGGTGCTGGGCGAGGACTACTGGATCGTCCTCACGCATGCGCGCCTGCGCGACGCCGGCATGGACGTGCGGCTGGCCAACCGCGTCCCGGACACTGGCATCGTCGTGTTCTACGCTGGCGACAAGCGCGCGTTGTGGTCGCAGTTGCGCGACCGCCAGCCGGTGCTGCTGGCGGCGGTGCGCAGCGACCGGCATCCGGTCGGATTCGCCGACTGCGAGATCGTGCAGAACGCGTCCTCCGCCGACGACGTGCGCAACCTGCACGTGCCGCATTGGCCGCAGCCAGGATTGATCCCGCGCGACGCCGCGCGTGGCGATGCGTTGCGCGTGGTGCTGTTTCCGGGCACGCCGCAGAACCTGGATCCGCAATTCACCAGCGATGGCACGCAGCGCTTGCTGCGCGAGCGCGGCATCGAACTGCGCTGCGCGGGCGCCGGCGCGCAGCCGGTGTGGAACGACTACCGCGACGTCGACGCGTTGCTGGCGCTGCGGCCGGCAGCGATGGGTCTGGTGCGCAACAAGCCCGCATGGAAGCTGTTCAATGCGTGGCTCGCCGGAGTGCCGGCGGTGCTCGGACCGGAATCGGGCTATCGCGAATTGCGCGAAGGTCCGCTCGACTATGTGGAAGCCGCCACGCCCGACGACGCGTTGCGCGCCTTGCAGCGCCTCCACGACGAGCCGACCGCATATGCGGCAATGGTCGCCAACGGCCTGCGCCGCGGCAGCGCGTTCACCACGCAGGCGACGCTTGCGCGCTGGCAGCTGCTGCTTTCGACGCTCGACGCGCGCCTGCAGCAATTGCAGCGGCACCCACCCACGCGCGCCACACGCCGCCGCCGGGAATGGGTCGCACGGCTCCGTCGCATGTGGCGATCGCGCGGCTGACTCAGCGCCGTTCGATATCGCGGTACGGATTGTCGGCGCCGCGACCCGACGGCCTCAGCGTGTAGCGCTTGTAGGTCCACTGGTATTGCGCCAGGTCGCGTCGCGCCATCGCCTCCACCGCGGCGTTGAGCGCAGCGACGCCGGCACCTGCGTCCGCAGCGGCGATCGCGGGCGGCGCCGCCTGGATCCGCAGGCGGAATGCGGGGGTCCAGTCGATGCGTTCGCAGCAGGCGAACAGCACGATCGCGCCGCTGCGCTCGGCCAGCCGCGGCAGCAGCGTCATCGTCAGCGCCGGCACATCGAAGAACGGCGCGAACTCGCCATCGCCAACCTTGGGTTGCTGGTCGGGCAGGATGCCGACCACGCCGCCGTCCTTCAGCCGCTTGAACAACTGCCGCACCGCCGCGCCTTCCGCGCGCACCTGGGTGACCCGCGCCGCATCGTCGCCGCGCACGCGCTGCAGGAACGCCTCGCCGACCGCCGATTCGGGCGGCCGGTACAGGATCGCCAACGGGGTGCGCGATGCCAGCCACTGGTTCAGCAGCTCCCAGTTGCCGTAGTGCGGTGCGGCCACGATCACGCCGCGGCCGCTGGCCAGCGCCGCATCGAACAGTTCCACGCCGGCGTATTCGCGGATCAATGCGAGGTTCTGCGGGCGCGCCCGGGTCCAGAAGCGCAGCGTCTCCAGCGCCTGGCGTGCGGTGGTCCGCAGGACCGCGCGCTGCAGGGTGTGGCGCTCGCCTTCGGCCAGCATCGGCAGCGCAAGTTCGAGATTGCGGCGCGCCACCCGGTTTTCCCGCGCGTCCAGCCGTCGCCACAGCCACGCCACCACGTCGCCGAGCCGATACAACCACGCCCAGGGCAGCCGTCCGAACGCGGATGCGAGTGCGTAGAGGAGCGAAGCAAGGGCCTTGGCTGACATCATTGCAGTCTAGACGAGGCCCGCCGACGGGCTTCCGCCGACGGAGTCTCCTGCATGCTCGCCCTGATCCAGCGCGTCACCCATGCCCAGGTCTCCGTCGACGGCGAGACCGTCGGCGCGATCGACGCGGGCCTGCTGGCCCTGGTCGGGGTGCAGCCGGACGACGGCGACGCCGCCGTGGCGCGCATGGCCGACCGCCTGCTCGGCTACCGCGTGTTCGCCGACGCCGCCGGACGGATGAACCGATCGCTGGCCGATTGCGGCGGTGGCCTGTTGCTGGTCAGCCAGTTCACGCTGGCGGCCGACACATCGTCGGGCATGCGTCCGGGGTTCAGTACCGCCGCGGCGCCCGAACAAGCTGAACCGCTGTTCGCCAAGCTGGTACTCACCTGTCGCCAAGGCCACACCGGCAGGGTGGAAACCGGGCGGTTCGGGGCCCATATGGTCGTGAGCCTGACAAACGACGGGCCTGTCACCTTTCTCCTTCGAAGCTGACGGTCCGGAGAACGCCTCCGCAAGCGGGTTTTCCCGCACGCGGCGGCGCGCTGAGTTGCGCCGCGGCGAGGTTGCCCGCGGCGCGGCCCACCATGTCCGGTGACCGTCCTGCTGAAGGCCTGGCGGCGTCCCCGCTGGCTGCCGAGCGCCCTTCCAAGGCGATCTTGGCCGGGGAACGACCGCGGCCCGTTATAATGCAGGGTTCCCTACACCCCTTCCCGGTGGCACCAATCCATGGCCAACGAACGCCAGGCTCCCCAGTCCGACATCAAGCAACTGATCAGCAAAGGGCTGGAGCAGGGCTACCTGACCTACGCCGAGGTCAACGACCACCTGCCCGACGACATGGTCGATCCGGAGCAGATCGAAGACATCATCGGCATGATCAACGGCATGGGCATCGAGGTGCACGAGATTGCACCGGATGCCGAGACGCTGCTGCTCGCCGGCACCTCCGGTAGCGGCCGCGAGGTCGATGACACCGCCGCCGAGGAAGCCGCGGCGACACTGTCCGCGCTCGATGCCGAGGGCGGCCGCACCACCGACCCGGTGCGCATGTACATGCGCGAGATGGGCACGGTCGAACTGCTCACGCGCGAAGGCGAAATCGCCATCGCCAAGCGGATCGAGGAAGGCCTGAACCAGATGCGCGCCGCGCTGGCGAGCTTCCCGTGGTCGACCAACCTGCTGCTCGAGGATTACGAACTGCACAAGGCGGGCAAGAAGCGCCTGGCCGAGATCGTGGTCGGCTTCAACGACCTCGAGGAGGAAGTTCCCGAACCGCCGGTGGTCGCCGCAAGCGTCGAGGACGCCGACGACGACGTTGAAGTCGAGGCCGCGGACGAGGAGGAGGCCGGCCCGACCGGTCCGGATCCGCTCGAAGTCGCGCGCCGGATGGAGGCGCTCGCCGCCTGCTACGTGAAGTTCCAGAAGTCCTTCGCCAAGAACGGCCCCAGCGCCAAGCCGGTGCTGAAGCTGCGCGAGGAGATGGCCGAGCAGTTCATGACGCTCAAGCTGCCGCTGCCGCTGACCGACACGCTGGTGCGCAAGCTGCGCGAGGTGCTGGGCCAGATCAAGGACCACGAGCGCCGGATCCTCGACCTGTCCACGCGCGTGGCGAAGATGCCGCGCAAGGATTTCATCCGCGCCTGGGAAGGCAACCAGACCAACCTCGCGTGGGTCGACGACGTCCTCAAGCGCAAGCAGAAGTGGTCGTCGGGCCTGCGCGACGTCAAGGACCAGATCGTCGCCGAGCAGGAAGCGACCATCGCCATCGAACACGCGATGCACGTGACGCTGCCCGACATCAAGGACATCAGCCGGCAGATGGCGACCGGCGAAGCCAAGGCACGCCGCGCCAAGAAGGAAATGGTCGAGGCCAACCTGCGCCTGGTGATCTCGATCGCAAAGAAGTACACCAACCGCGGCCTGCAGTTCCTCGACCTCATCCAGGAGGGCAACATCGGCCTCATGAAGGCGGTCGACAAGTTCGAATACCGCCGCGGCTACAAGTTCTCCACGTATGCGACGTGGTGGATCCGCCAGGCGATCACGCGCTCGATCGCCGACCAGGCGCGCACCATCCGCATCCCGGTGCACATGATCGAGACGATCAACAAGATGAACCGGCTGTCGCGGCAGCACCTGCAGGAGTTCGGCTTCGAGCCGGACGCGCCGACGCTCGCCGAGAAGATGGAGATCCCGGAAGACAAGATCCGCAAGATCATGAAGATCGCCAAGGAGCCGATCTCCATGGAGACGCCGATCGGCGACGACGACGAC
>Ga0207691_10002012_pt1 | contig 19906 bp, 20 predicted proteins | sample KBSM13metaG_FD_184327 | JGI IMG/M metagenome (GOLD analysis project Ga0207691, IMG submission 184327) | Miscanthus rhizosphere microbial communities from Kellogg Biological Station, Michigan, USA - KBS M1-3 metaG (SPAdes) (version 2) | ecosystem: Host-associated > Plants > Roots > Rhizosphere >... | reverse complement strand
TAAGCTCGAGGAGGGTCTCGACCCGAGTTTCCTGCGGCAAAGCCTGGCGCAGTTGAACCCGGTCTGTGCGCCGGGCACGTGCTGGGACTACCAGAACGTCGCCTACGACGCGTCGAGCGAGATGGTATCGCGGATCACGCACCTGCCCTACGAGCAGGCGGTCAAGCGCTATCTGTTCAACCCGATCGGGATGAGCAGCGGCAGCGTCTCGATGGCCGGACTTCAGTCGAACAGGAGCTGGGCCAAGCCGCACAGCGCCGGTCGACGGCCCGAACCAATGGTCGACACCTACTACAAAGTCCCGGGGGCGGCCGGCATCAACAGCAACGTCAAGGACATGGCGCTCTGGATGGAAGCACAGATGGGCGAGATGCCGGACGTGCTCGATGCCGACGTGCTCGACACCATTCACGCCCCTTATGTGGTCACGCCTACGGAGCGCGGTCGGCTGCGCAAGTTCCTCGAACGGATCGGGACCGCCTGGTACGGCTATGGCTGGCGCAGTTACGATTACGCCGGGCATCGGATCATCGGCCACCGCGGTGGGATCAAGGGATATCGCTCGCTGATCCTCTTCGACCCGGAGAAGAAGAGCGGCGTCGTCGCACTGTGGAACAGCGATACATGGCAGCCGGGCGGGCTCGAGTTCGAGGTGATGGACATGATCTACCACCTGCCGTTCCGTGACTGGCTCGAGCTCAAGAAGGGCCCCGAGCAGTCCATCGCCTCTGCGGATTCCGAGCCGGACAGCGGCGGGCCGTCCTGAGGAACATCCGTGGCTGACTGTTGGTTTTCACCCGAAAGCCAGCAGGGAGTTGAGTAAAATGGCGGAGACCAAGAGCCAGGACGCGATTGCGCTTCTGAAGGCAGACCATCGTGCGGTCGAGGAATTGTTCGAAAAGTTTGAGAAAGCCAGCGACTACGAGCGCAAGCGCAAGCTGGCCGAGGAAATCTGCCTGGAGCTCTCGGTCCACGCCCAGATCGAGGAAGAGATTTTCTATCCGGCCTGCGAAGGCAAGGTCGACGAGGACCTGCTGAAGGAATCCTATGTCGAGCATGACGGCGCCAAGATCCTGATCGCCGAGATTTCCAAGGGCAGCCCCGACGACGAATTCTACGATGCCAAGGTAAAGGTGCTCCAGGAAGAGATCGAGCACCACGTCGAGGAGGAAGAGAAGCGCCTTGAAGGCCTGTTCGCCCAGGCCCGTAAGGCCGAGCTCGACATGGACGCGCTGGGACAGGATCTCGCGGCGCGGAAGGCGCAGCTGACAGACGAGTTCAGGGCGACCGGCATTCCGACTCCGCAACTGACGACGATGGAAGACGTGTCGGTCTAAACACTCGTCCCGGAGACGTTGACTGAAGCTAATCGGCGGGAACGGCAGTTTCCGCCGAAGCGCCTTCTAGCGCAGCGCCGCGACCTGCTGGCCGGAATCCCGACGATAGATGTCATCGACGAAGCTTAACTGCCCATCCTGCACGTGCGCCGTGAGATAAGTGACGTAGATCGGCACGGGCTTCGGAAGCAGCACGTGCTGTTCCGGATCGGTCGAGGCGGCCTGCGGTTCGCGGCCGAGCAGCCAACGTCCTAGCCGCTCGGCGTCCTCCAGACGGATGCAACCGTGGCTGAGATTGCGATCGCCTTGCGTGAACAGCTGCTTGTTCGGTGTATCATGCAGGTAGATGTCGCTATCGTTCGGGAACCCGATCTTGAGCCTTCCCATCGAATTCGCGGGTCCGGGGAGCTGGCGGACGCGTACGGCCTCTTCACCCGAAGCGACCGCGCGCCAGTTGACCCTCGCCGGATCCAGGATCTGGTCGGAACCATCAGCGGCCATGACCTGATATCCGCGCGCTTTCAGATAGCTGAGACCCTGGTCGAGCACGTTGCGGGCGATCAGTGACCTGACCATTTCCGGCGAGACGTGCCACAAGGGGTTGAGCGTCGCGTAATAGATGGTGCTGGCCACCATCGGCGTCTGGGTGGAAGGGTCAGCCTTGCCGACGATGACTTTCATGGAATCCGCGATGCGTCCGTCCTCGATCATGTAGAGACGTGCACCGGCCGTATCGACCATGACGTACCGGCCTTCGGGCGGTACATCGCGGGCTCGGTCCAGGCTCGCAAGCACGCGCGGGTCGAGCTGGCCACCATTGGCTTGAGCCGTCGACCAGGCGGTATCGCGCAGCTGCGCGTACAGCGGATTCACCTGTGAAATGCTGTGTACATGCGCGGCGAGCGATTCGGCCGCCGCCGCCCTGGCGAGAATCGTTGCGGCCGACTCACGGCGAGGCGCGACCCAATTGTCCGCGTAGGTCATTCCCGCCGGTGGAGTCTCCAACGCCTGCACGTACTGAACCCACGCATCTGAGAGAGTGCGATCGGCTGCGGCGAGCGCTGACGGGTCACCGCTCTCCGCGCGCCTCAGCAGTGCTGCGGCCTGCTGGGCGAGCGCAGGGCCCGCCGGCATGCCGTCCAGCGAGGCCCGCTGCAAAACGCCAATGAGCTCTCGTGCCGCCGAGCTGTCGGCGCCACTGGGCAGCCATAGGGGCTCGCCGTGCCGTGAGACATAGAACACGCTCACCGGATCGGAGAAAGAAGTCGACGAAGGAAGCGCCGGGCTTGTGGCGGCGTTCGCGGGCAAAGAAAGACCCCACAGCGCCGCACAGGCGGCGCCAGCCAGCAACCGAGTTCTCACGGGCAAAAACCTTTTTGTTCAGTGTCTTAACGCTAAAACGCTATAATCGCCTTGAAGTTCAAAAGACTGGGGCCGCGCGTTGCCTGCGCGGCCCGACGGCAAGTTACGCGCCGATGTAGACTGGGGTCCCAACGCCGGTGACTGAGTAGAGCTTCTTCGCGAAGGCTGGGGGCAGGCGCACACAGCCGTGGCTGGCTGGAACGCCCGGGTTGTAGCCGGCGTGAAGCGCGATCCCGTACTGGTCGATGCGCTGCATCCATGGCATCGGCGCGTTGTCGTACTTCTTCGAACGGTACATCGGTCGCTTGTCGAGCACCGAGAAGATGCCGATCGGCGTATCGCGTCCGGGCTTGCCACTCGAAATCGTCGATACGGCGACGAGCGTATTGCCGCGGTAGAGGTAGGCCATCTGGTCGGAGAGGCTCACGACGACCCGCTGCGGGCCGGCTGATTCCGGGATCTCACGCCAAACATACTGGCCAGGTTTCAGCTCCTTGGAGCCGAACGCGTCGGCCATATCGATCCGCGCCTGCGAGGCGGCGTCGGTCGCCTGCATCTGGGCTTCGACGGTTTCCAGCGCGCGGGCAGGCGTAGCGACAACGGAAGTCGCAAGTACGCACGATCCCGTCAGCGCCAGTGCATAAACTAGCTGCTTCATTTCACACCTGAAATTGTGTCTTGACTTTTGCTGCGAAAATGCATCGGCACCGAGTCGAGTTCCCAACAACTGTGAGGGAAACGACTCAGGGGTCGCATTTATTCCCGTACTGCAGCTGTTGGAGCCAGCGTCGGAAGTGGTGTTCAGCCCTGGCGGAGGTCTGATCCAGGTTAGTCACATGACGGCGGTTCGTTAGCGACTTCTTAGCCCTCGAGGGAGGAAGAGGGTGCGAACCGGCCGGAATGAATGAATGACTGAAGCCCTATCGGTCACAACCATCGTCGTTGGCGACCGCCTGCCGTGGCCCGACGATCCCTCGTCGGCCATGACCAAAGGGCCGTTCGACGAGTCCGCCATCCATCATTCCGGCGTTCGCCATCAGTGCGAGATCCGCAAGATTTCGGCTTTGGGAGCCACAGTCGCCAGTAGCCTGGTGCCGGCGCTTGGCGACAAGGTTTTGATCGAGCTCGCAACCGGGCAGCGGCCGGCGGGTAAGATCGCGTGGAGCGACGCCGGCGAGCTTGGCGTCCGGTTCGACGATTCCATCGACGTCATCGCGCTGCTTAACCGCAAGCTCGTTAGCCAAACGCCCGAGCGCCGCACCATGCCGCGCCTAGAGGTCCGGTGCCTCGCTCACATTAAATCGGGCGAGCATTTCCTGCCCGCGATGCTTCGCAACATTTCGAGCGGCGGTCTGCAGCTGGAGGGCACCGACATGCCCGCGGTCGGTGCTTATGTGTCGGTGTTCGTCGAGGGCCTCAGCATCCCCTCGGGCGAAGTGATCTGGGCAAAGAGCGAGTTGATCGGGGTCGAGCTGCTCGAAGAGCTGAGCTGGACGTCGATCATCCCATGGGTCCGAAGTACGGTTCGCAAGACGCCCGAATGAGTGTCAGCCCGCGCTGACGAAGCTGTCGAGGACCTTCTTCCGCCCGGCGTGCTCGAAATCGATCTCGAGCTTGTTGCCCTCAATCGCAGCAATGGTCCCGTAGCCGAACTTGCCGTGGAAGACACGCTGGCCGAGCGCGAGGTCGGTGCGGCCCTGGTTGCCTAAAGAGACGGCGGAGGCGCGGGCCTCGATCACACGCTGCGGCTCGGGATTGAACCGGCCCTCGCGGCTGGCGCGCTGCCATCCAGGGCCGCGGGTGCTGGCCCGCATCGACTGGGCCGGGCCGAGATGGGCGAACGGATCGGTGCGCTCCGACCATTGCGCGCGCCACAGGCTTTCGCCGCCCGACATCGTCGTCTCTTCCTCGATGTGCGCCTTGGGCAGCTCGGCGAGGAAGCGTGACGGGATGCTGCTGGTCCACTGGCCGTAGATTCGGCGGTTCGCGGCGTGGATGATCGTGCAGCGGCGCCGCGCGCGAGTGATCGCGACATAGGCGAGGCGGCGCTCCTCCTCGAGGCTGGCAAGGCCGCCTTCGTCGAGCGAGCGTTGCGACGGGAACACGCCTTCCTCCCAGCCGGGCAGATAGACGGTGTCGAACTCGAGCCCCTTGGCGGCATGGATGGTCATGATGGTGACGCGCTCCCCCTGCCTCGCCTCGTCATTGTCCATGACCAGGCTGACATGCTCCAGGAACGCGCCGAGCGATTCATATTCTTCCATCGCGCGCGTGAGCTCGGCGAGGTTCTCAAGCCGGCCCGCGCTTTCGGCCGAACGGTCGGCCTGAAGCATTGCGGTGTAGCCGCTCTCGTCGAGCAGGATGCGGGCCAGTTCGGGATGCGGCAGCTCGTTCGCCATCTGGCGCCAGCGCGCGATGTCGGCGACAAAATTGCCGAGGCTGCGACGCGCCTGCGGCGTGAGTTCGTCGCTATCGAGAAGGCTGGCCGATGCAAGGAGCAGCGGCTGCCGGACCGCTCGGGCGTGGCGGTGCACGGTCGCAAGCGCCTTGTCGCCGAGGCCGCGCTTGGGCTGGTTGACGATCCGCTCAAACGCGAGGTCGTCGGCGGGTTGGACGACCAGCCGGAGATAAGCGATCGCATCGCGGATTTCGGCCCGCTCGTAGAAGCGGAAGCCGCCAATGATCTGGTAGGGGAGGCCGATGGCGATGAAGCGCTCTTCGAACTCGCGCGTCTGGAACTGGGCGCGGACGAGGATAGCGATGTCGTCAAGCGAACCGCCCGATCGCATTCGTGATTCGGCCTCTTCGCCGACGCGTCGCGCCTCCTCGGGTCCGTCCCAGACGCCAATCACGCGGACCTTCTCGCCTTCGCCGGCATCGGTCCACAAGGTCTTGCCGAGCCGGCCAGCGTTGTGGGCAATGAGGCCGTCGGCCGCCGCAAGAATGTGGGACGTCGAGCGATAATTCTGCTCGAGCCGGATGATCGCCGCGCCCGGGAAATCCTTCTCGAAGCGAAGAATGTTGGCGACCTCGGCACCGCGCCACGAATAGATGGACTGGTCGTCGTCGCCGACGCAGCAGAGGTTGCGCCGCGGCTCGGCCAGCAGCTTCAGCCATTCATACTGGCCCTGGTTGGTGTCCTGATATTCGTCGACGAGGATGTAGCGGAAGCGTTCGCGATAGGACTCCAGCACGTCCGGCCGGGTGCGGAAGATCACCAGCATGTGGAGCAGCAGGTCGCCGAAGTCGCAGGCGTTCAGCGCCTTCAGCCGCTCCTGATACTGGGCGTAAAGGTCGGCGCCGCGACCTGCGGCGAAGCCTTCGGACTCGCCGGCGTCGACCTGCTTCGGGGTCCAGCCACGGTTCTTCCATCGGTCAATGAGCGCGGCGAGCTGCCGCGCGGGCCAGCGCTTCTCGTCCAGGTTCGCGGCCTGGATCAGCTGCTTCATGACGCGGAGCTGGTCGTCGGTGTCGAGGATCGTGAAGTTCGACTGAAGCCCGACCAGCTCGGCGTGGATACGGAGCATGCGGGCAGCGACCGAGTGGAAGGTGCCAAGCCAGGGCATGCCCTCGATCGCGCCGCCGCTGATCTGGCTGACGCGGTCCTTCATCTCGCGCGCGGCCTTGTTGGTGAAGGTGACGGCGAGGATCTGGCTCGGCCAGGCCTTTCGGGTGGCGATCAGATGGGCGAGGCGGGCGGTGAGTGCGGCAGTCTTGCCGGTGCCGGCGCCAGCAAGAACCAGCACCGGGCCTTCGGTCGTCAGCACCGCTTCGCGTTGGGGCGGGTTCAGGCTCTGAAGGTACGCGGGCTGGGGCGCTAGGTCAGGGGACTCGGGCACGCTTGAGGAGGTAAGGGGAGGGGAACGAAACGGCAACCGACGAGTCGTCAATTCGGGTTTTTGACAAAGTTCCTACGGTTGCTCCCGATATCCCCGTTATCCACAGGCTTGTTACCAAATATTTTGCTTCCGCGACTCGGAAGCGATGTGCATGGTGACCAAGTGATCGGGACGGCGGTCCCGGCCTCCTCGGAAGGCCCGCAAGGGAAAGAAGAGTGCGGCAGGTGACCAAAGGTCCGATCTCCGCCGGCAGGCGATGGTTAGAGCTTTCGGGTTCTGTCCAAGACCAGTCGGTAAGAGGCGCCGGAAGAGAAATCTTCCTGTCGCGCGACGCGGCTCCCGGGGTTCTTCGGAACTTTGGTGAGCGAAGCGGGACGCGATAGAGGGTTTCCCAAGAAGGGCCGCAGAACGTGGAGCGGTTTTGGTTGAGGCTACGGTTTCAACCGGACCCGGTCGATCGAAAGACCAGCGAACCTTCGGGCCGCGCAGTCAGGTAGGTCAGCCAGGTTCCTCGAAAGAGGGAGCAGTTCTACTGGAAGCGACGCCTGAGCTGGTGAGCCAGGATCGAGAGCGGGTTTCATTGGGGCCTTCGGGTTTTCAGGGGACCAGGTTACGAACACCGGCAGATCCTTCGCTCGGCGCAGTGGGGGCTGGCAGCAATGCCGGCCCCCATTTCCGTTTGGGGCCAGCCGCTTGGGCTCGGCTGCCTCGACGCTCACCGCGACAATGTCGCATACTCCTGAGCCGACCCTCGGAAATTTCCTGATTTCAAGTCCGGACACCAAACTGCACTTCCTGCGTTTGGCGTGTCAGGTGGCGATGGTGAGGGCTGGTCCCGAACTTCGCTGACGGCGGCGGCAATCAGGCCGTCCGGAGCGGGACACGATTGGAGTAAGCCGGTGTTCCGAGCATTTGCAGCCATTGCGTTTGCGTCCGCGTCCGCCTCTGCCCTCGCGTCCGCCTCTTCTTCCACAGCGCTGAATTCGACCGCCGCCTGGTGGGAGCGCGTGTCCGTGCTCGTCGCCGACGACGGCCACGCCCAGTCCTGCCGCTACGAATCGAGCCTTCAGCCCAACGCCAAGCAGGACTGCTCGGTCGCCAGCGGTACTGCAGCGCAGGCCACGCACGCCGGCGCCAAGGACCAGTTCACCCGCATCACCTTCGAGCGGCGCTTCACCCCGGGCGCCAAGCCGGAAATGCAGCTGCAGCCGGGCGAAACCCTGCTCGGCGGCCGGTTGATGAGTCTGGCGATCGACGCCAAGGGTGCGGTCGAGAATTGCGAGGTCGTCGCGACCTCCGGCTCGGTTGCCCCGGAATATGGCTGCGCCGATCTCAAGGCCGAACGCTTCGAAGCGAGCGCCGGTGGAACGGGCGCCAGCGTTCCCGCGCGCTCAGGCTATATGTCGATCATCGTCTACGGCCATAGCGAGCACGTCGTCTAAGACAGAGTTCACGGCCACTAGCGACCGTCACGCAGCCGTCATAATCCTCCGCCAGCAAGTTGGGGGGTTAGCCGAGGTGACGATACGCAACGTCCTGTTCCTGTGCACGGGCAACTCGGCGCGGTCGATTCTTGCCGAGGCGATCCTCAATAAGGAAGGGGCGGGGCGCTTCCGGGCTTTTTCGGCCGGGAGCCATCCGAAGGGCGAGGTGCATCCCGGCGCGATCGCGCTGCTGAAGGAACTCGGCTATCCGACCGACGGCTTCAGGTCCAAGAGCTGGGACGAGTTCGCAGAGGAGGGAGCGCCACCGATCGATACCGTGGTCACCGTCTGCGACAATGCCGCGGGCGAGGTCTGTCCGATCTGGCCGGGCAAGCCGTCCAAGCTCCACTGGAGCACCCCCGATCCGGCGGCCGTCGAGCCACCGGCCCAGCGCGGCGCGTTCATCGATGCCTATCGCCTGCTCCACGCGCGAATCGCCGATTTCCTGGCGACGGAGCGGGCGAATGGCTGACGAGCCGCCGCTTGCCCGCCGCCTCGCAGCGGAAGGCGTCGGAGCCTTCTTCCTGTTTGCCTGCGTGATCGGCTCGGGAATCATGGCCCAGAACCTGGCGGCAGGAAACGACGCACTAGCGCTGCTCGGCAATACGCTGGCGACGGGCGCGATGCTGTTCGTGCTGATCACGGTGCTGGGGCCGATCTCCGGCGCTCATATGAACCCCGCGGTGAGCCTGGTCGCGGCCGCTCGCCGTGAGCTCAGTTGGGGCGATGCCGCAGCCTATATCCTCGTCCAGCTCGCGTTCGGGATCCTCGGCGCCTTTGCGGCGCACCTGATGTTCAGCCTGCCGACGCTGCAGTTGTCGGTGAAGGCGCGCACCGGGCTCGGCCAATGGGCGGGCGAGTTTATCGCGACGTTCGGACTGATCCTGACGATCCTCGGCACGGTTCGCTTCCGCGAGCGGTGGGTGCCGGCGACGGTCGCGCTCTATATCACCGCCGCTTACTGGTTCACGTCGTCGACCAGCTTTGCCAATCCGGCGATCACGGTGGCGCGGAGCCTGACCAACACCTTTGCCGGGATCGCGCCACACGACGTTCCGCTGTTCATCGTCGCGCAGCTGCTGGGGGCGATGAGCGGGGCGCTGCTCGCGCGGTTCATGTTTGATCCGTCAGCCGAGTGAGTCCGGAAAGGTCCGCTCAGGGGCAACCGTCGCGGACCTTTCCAGACACCGGACGCGCCAAAAGTTACCCCCCGGCTCTCGTTCGGCGGGTATGCATTGTATCGTCAGCGTAACGATTAGTAAAATCGCTTAGCGAAACGCGTCACAATCAGACGGTCGATCAGTTGACGACGATCTGGTCGGTCATGCCCATCGAGCTGTGCAGAAAGTGGCTGCAGTGGGCCGGATAAGTGCCCGCCCGCGGGGTCAGCGTAATGCTCTTCGTCTGATTTCCGGCGAGCGGGATCTTGCCGCCCGGCGCCGCGCCGGCGCTGACAGCGGAGGCCGCGAAGAACTCGGGCGCGGTGAAGTCGTGGCCGTGGCTCGACTGGTTGACGAAGGTGAGGGTGACCGGCTGACCCGCGCGGAGGTGGATCGGCTTGGGCGTAAAGCCGAAGCTGAAGACGCTGATGGTGATGGCTTGCGGCTGGGCCGCGGCCGGGCTGGCGGCCAGGACCGAGAGAAACGCGGCCGAAGCCAGGCGTGAGAAGGACATGAGTTACTCCTTTCGCGCCCCCGCGAAGGGAATGCCTGTAGCAGGACAAAGCTGAACGGCGCCAGCATCAGAGTCGTGTGCCCGTCGTAGCCGCGAACGCATCATCTGCGGTAGAACGCGCACAAGGTTGGGCCGATGATCATGTCTCGCTGCGCAACATTTCTGGCGATTGGGCTCCTGATATCGGCGCCAATAGCGGAGCCGGTCCGCGCCCGGCCGCCGCGCATCGGCAGGCCGGTGCCGGTAGGGCCCAGCCCCGGAACTATGCCGCCACTGTCGCCTGCGGTGATCGACCCTACGCTCTCTGTCGGTGGAACGGACGTCAAAGCGCGCACGAGCGAGACCCGCCTGAGCGTCGATGTCCGGATCAACGGGCGCGGTCCCTATCATTTCGTGGTGGATAGCGGTGCCGATACGTCGGTCGTGGGCCTGCAGATCGCGAGAGGCCAGCAACTGCCGGTCACCACGCCGGTCATCCTGAATGGAATGACCGGGAGCGATCAGGTCGATCGGGTCAAGGTCGAATCCCTTGCGCTTGGCCCAACCATCGTCCGAAACCTCGAGCTTCCCGTCTTGCGGGAATCCGACCTGGGCGGCGATGGTGTCGTCGGCATCGACGCGCTTTCCCAGCAGCGATTGATGCTCGACTTCGAACGGCGCCTGATAAAGGTCGAGGACGCCCGGATCCCGATGAAGACTGTCCCCGGGGAAATCGTGATCGTTGCGCGCCGTCGTCGCGGCCAGCTGATCCTCACCGAGGTTCGGGCGGCTGGACTGCCCTTGCTGGCCGTGATCGACACGGGCGCCGAGGTCACGATCGGCAACACGGCATTACGCGACCGGCTGTTGCGCAGGCATCGCGACAAGTTCTGGACCACCGAAGGCATCGGCGTCACCGGCGTCCACATCCCGCTTCAAATGGCGTCGATCGGCGAGCTCCAGGTGGGACCGATTACGCTGGAGAATGTGCCGATCGCCTTCGCGGACGTCCCACCTTTCGAGCTGTTCAGCCTGTCCAAGGAACCGGCGCTGTTGCTCGGCACGGACATCTTGCGGATTTTCAGCCGTGTCTCGCTCGATTTCCGCGCTCGCAGGGTGCGATTCCAGGTGAGGAGGTGCCGTCCACAGGGACTCGTCTTCAGCACTGCGCCGGAGAAGGTTCACACGCGCGTGCTACCAACCGGCGACGTGTGCGGCGGCTGAAGGGCAGGAGATGAGGAAAAGCGGTCCGGCACGCAGTGTAACCGAACCGCTTTCTACCCGCCCTGGCATGGCTGAGTGGTATCGGGGGGCAACACCACCGGAGGAACCAAGGTTAGCCCCGAAACGGCCCGATCGGTGTCGAGTTCCCGACATATTGTGAAACAAGCGGTCTCTGCGGGTGGCTCCAGCGCGTTGATCATCTTCTCGTAGAGGCTCGCGAGCTCCTCATGAAGCGCAGCCATGTCGCCGTTGACCGCCCACCGAGCAAGGTCGCGCTCCGCCTCGAGCCGGCGCCATGATGTCGTGAATGAGAACGTGCCTGACGCGTTTCGAAAACCCATATTCGGGGCACGGGCTTAGCGTCGGCACCATATCGCGATCCAGCAGCCTGCCGGGTCGGACACACTTACGGCAAATCATGGCGCCCTATCCTTCCTTGAAGCTCCTGAAGAAGAATCGTCGGATCTTGACTGCGACGCTGCTGGATTTCGACAACGGCAAATTCGGCCACTTGAGCGAGACGGAGCGAGCTGAGCTCATCGTCTTCGTCCAAAGTCGTGTCGGGCAACTCGATGACGAGATCAGGCGGATCGAGGGCGTTTAGACGCGCCCTCGTGATACGCCGCGAGCACCTCACGACGTCCGTTGAATTGCCCGTTAGACTCATGCGGCCATCCTTTCGCCAACTTCGGTGCAGGACCGTAAACTAACCAAATAGGCAAAATATGTCTTGACATCGTCACGCTGTTTCGGTACACGGTAGGCACAGTGAAGAATTGTAGGACAGGCTCAGAAGGAGTTTTTCCATAATGAAGCCCTGCAGACGCTGGACCTGCTTGTTGCTCCTGCAGTCGAAGAAGGACCGCGTGATGCCCCTCCTGCCAGCCCCACCATCGGCGCCTGCTATCTGGCTGGCGCTTCGCCAAGCGGTGACTGGGTGGGCAAGAGCATGTGTATCGCGGGGTACACGAGCGGGGGATGGAGGCTTATTCAGCCGACGGAGGGCATGACCGCCTACGTCAAGTCCACCGGCCAGACGGCCACTTACCGTGAGGGTGCGTGGGAAATCGCCGGGGGTCAGGTGGCGGCGATACCCGGCCCGAGCGGCGGTTCGAATGTGGATGTCGAGGCGCGCGCGGCAATCGATCAAGTTCTTGCCGCGCTACGACATCACGGCCTTATCGAAAGCTAATAGGTCAATAATCCTCGTCACAGGCCTCGAACTGATGCTTTTCAGCAACAGGAAGCCGCAATGACGAACTTGCGCGGCAACCGGCGCTCTCATAATGTGTTCTCGCGGTTCAAACTGAGAACGCATTGAAAGGGGAATTTCTATGCGCAAGCTGGCCATTGTGGCGGCTCTCGCGTCGACGGCCATCGCAACCCCGGCCGTCGCCCGGGATCATTCATTTTATGCGGGCCTCGAAGGCGGCGCGATGATCGTTGAGGACCTGAACCTCGACTATCGTAGCGGCACGACGACAATCCCGACCGGTTACATTGTCAATTTCGGCACCGGTTACGACATCGATGCCATCGCTGGTTATGACTTCGGAGTCCTGCGCCTGGAAGGCGAACTCGCCTACAAGCATGCTGGCGTGGATGGCGTTAACGCTGACGCGCGGATTTCGCCGGTTGGCAACGGCAACCTCAGCGGTGGCCGAGTCAATGTTTTCTCAGGTATGATCAATGCCCTGCTCGATTTTGGCAACGACAATGGCCTTAGCGGCTATTTCGGTGGCGGCGTCGGCTGGGCCAGCGTCGACCTTACGGCAGCGACGGCACCAGCCGGCACGCATGTAATTGACGACAGCGAATCACATTTCGCGATGCAGGCGATTGCGGGAATCCGCCTCGCCGTGAGCCAGAACATCGATGTCGGCATCAAGGTGCGTCACTTTGAGTCGAGGAACCTGCGCTTCACGAACACCTTCAATGGTACGCCGTTCGACTTCACCGGTTCGTTGAAGACGAACAGCCTGCTGGCGAGTGTGATCTACAACTTCTACTCGCCTCCGCCGCCTCCGCCGCCTCCGCCGCCGCCACCCCCGCCGCCTCCGCCGCCTCCAGCGACGCAGACGTGCCCGGATGGATCGGTGATCCCGGCGACGGATACGTGCCCGGCGCCGCCTCCGCCTCCGCCTCCGCCGCCGCCGGCGCCAGAGCGCGGCTAAGCGAAGGCAGACGGCCAAAAGAACAACCGGCTCGGGCTTCTCGCCTGGGCCGGTTTTCTTATGTCTTCCGCTGATCCTGCTGGAGGGGGCCTGTCGGTCTAATTGGCCTGAACCGAGCCTGCGCTGGATGCGAACTGAGGGGGCTTGCTGTCCCACCCGTAGATGTCTGGCAGGTACGACAGCTTCCCGTCGTTCACCTTAGCCGTGATGTACGTCAGATAGATTGGGAGGCCCTTGGGAACCAGCACACGTGTCTCGGCTTCCCTACCAGGAGAAGCCGGATCCTGACCTAGCAACCACCGCGCCAACCGCTTGGCATCCTCCACACGTACGCAGCCATTGCTGAGATTGCGGTTCGACAGCGCGAACTTCGCATGATCCGGTGTATCGTGAAGATAGATGTCTTCCGGATTGGGGAATGGGAATTTCAAAATCCCCATTGAGTTCAGCGGTCCGGGATCCTGGCGGATTTTCAGATGGAGCGTGCCTGCCGTCGCAGCTTTCCAGTCGATCGTCTTCGGATCGATTACATTCGCTGTCGCGCTCCACTCGTCGATGACGTGATAGCCATGGGACTTTAAGTAGGCCATGCCCTGCTTAAGCACCGTCGGAGCGATCGTCTTGCGCACCAGGTGATCCGGCGCGTGCCAATAGGGATTGTAGGTGATGTAAAACATGATGCTGGCGATCAGCGGCGTCGGCAGCTCGTTAGTGCCTGTGATCACCTTCATGGAGTCGACCGGTTGGCCGCTGTCGTACAGCGTCAGCATCGACGAACCGGCATCCACGAGCAGGAATCGACCACTCGCCGGAATCGAACGAACGCGATCAAGGTTGGCAAGCAAGCGCGGGTCTGGCGTCAGGTTGCCGCTTAGCTGGCCCTGAGCATATGCCGTGTCGCGCAACTGTGCGTATATCGGGTTCACGTTGGCGGTCGCAGAAAGATAAGTGCTGAGAGAGGGTGCGGCGGCTGCGGTGAGAAGGATCTCTTCGGTCCGTGACCCGAGGGGTTTCAGCACCGGGTAAGCATAGATCATCCCTGCGGTGGGACGCTTCAAAGCCTGAACATACCGAACCCAGGCGCCTGAAAGCGCCCGTTCTGCCGCGGCGGTTGCGCTGGGGTCACCGGTACGCGCCTGCGCGACGGCCGCCTCAACTTGAGCGGCCAGCTGCGGGCCCTCTGCAAAGCCGTCAAACGGAGCCCTCTGCAGTATCGCGACGACTTGCGCTGCTGCGGCTTCGTTAATCCCAGCACGGGTCCAAATCGGTTGTGGCTTGTAGGCGTTATAGAATGCGGAGATGTCGTCGGCGGCAGCCGGGGGTGCGAGCGTGCTTTGTGCCACGGGCTGAGCAGAAGTACGGGCAGGAGCGGCGAAGGCCATAACCGCCGCCCCGATCAGCGCTGCATTACGTGCCTTCAAGAACCTCACTACGGATCCCCTGTCGGTATTGTGGATGCCAATCTAGGCTAGCCTTCTGGGTCATCCAAGCTGGATTTGCGCTGAACCACCAGTCTTGTGTTACCCCGCGTTGGGCGCATAGGCGACGGCTCAGCGGCAATTTGGAACGCCTGGAGATGAAATGGACATCAATGGAGTGGCAGCCGTCGTGACCGGCGCAGCATCGGGGCTCGGTGAGGCGACGGCGCGGGAACTCGCGCGACGAGGGGCCAAGGTTGCGATCTTCGACCGCGACACCGCGCGTGGCGAGCAGGTCGCGGCAGAAATCGGCGGGATATTCTGCGAGGTCGACGTAACGTCCGATGAGAAGGTCCAGGCTGCCTTTGCCAAGGCGCGGGGCGTGCATGGGCAGGAGCGGATCCTAGTGAATTGTGCCGGCGTCGCCAACGCCGCCAAGACTGTCGCGCGCGACAAGGAAACCAAGGCTGCGAAAGCCTATCCGATGCAGCAGTTCCTGCTGGCGATCGAGATCAACTTGATCGGGAGCTTCCGCTGTCTTGCCAACGCTGCGTTGGGAATGGTCGACCTCGATCCGGTCGGTGCTGACGGTGAGCGCGGCGTCATCATCAACACGGCCTCCGTTGCGGCCGAGGACGGCCAGATCGGCCAGGCAGCTTACTCGGCCTCCAAGGGCGGTGTGCTGGCGATGGCTTTGCCGATTGCGCGCGACCTCATGCAGGACGGCGTTCGGGTGAACACCATCCTGCCGGGCGTCTTCAAGACACCTATGGTGGCCATGATGCCACCTAACGTACAGGACGCCTTGGGCGCGCAAGTGCCGTTCCCGAAGCGCTTGGGTCAGGCTGACGAATATGCTCGGCTCGCCTGCTTCATGGTCGAAAATCCGTACGTGAACGCGGCATCCGTCCGCCTCGACGGCGGGATCCGGATGGCTCCGCGCTGATGACGGACTACGAGCGCCTCCTCGACAATCTGGCCGAGGCGGCGCGCGAGGCTGGCGAGGCGATCACGACAATCGTCGCGCGGGGGTTCGAAATAGAGTCCAAGCAAGACTCCTCACCAGTCACCGAGGCCGACCGCGCCGCCGAGCTTGTAATCCTCGCGGCCTTGGCCCGGGCCGCGCCCGGAATTCCAGTCATAGCCGAAGAAGAGGTGGCCGCCGGGCGCATTCCGGCTCACGACGACACCTACTTCCTCGTCGACCCGCTTGATGGGACCAAGGAATTCGTTCGCGGCGGTGACGACTACACCGTCAACGTTGCGCTGATCGAGGACAAGCGCCCCATCCTCGGTGTCGTATTCGCCCCGGCTACCCGCCGCATGCATGTTGGCTTGGCCGGGTTGGGAGCTTGGGTCGACGAAGGACGAGGGCGCAGCGCGATCCGGACGCGCGCTCGCGGCGAACAGATGACTGCGGTCGCGTCCAAGTCGCATTTGAACCAAGCAACCGTGGACTATCTCCAGGAAGCCGTTGGCATGTGCGATTACCTGGCCGTCGGCTCGTCGCTGAAATTCTGCATGGTTGCCGAGGGGAGGGCCGACATCTACCCGCGCGCGTCTCCGACGAGTGAGTGGGATACGGCTGCTGGACACGCCGTGTTGCTTGCGGCTGGCGGCCTCGTCGACGGTCCTGATGGCTCGCCGCTCACGTACGGCAAGACCGCATTCTTAAACCGCGCCTTCGTGGCGACGTCCGGCTGGAAGGCGCCGCCCCTTGAGAGGTACCTCGAACCATTCGCCGGCGGCGGGGATTTGCCCGAAGGGGTCTAACCCGAACTGCTCCAAGGGGCGAAGCTCGCCCATCTCGGATCAGATTCGCTTCGGGGAGGGCGGCTAGCACGAAGCAAATCAACCTCCCGCTTCGCCGCTCCGATCCGCAGCTCAAGCTCGACAAGCCCTGCACCGTCGCAGCCGGCAAAGCGCAGCCGGTTCAGGAGGCGTTCCGCTTGCTCGAGCGACTCAGCGACTTGGCCGAGCCACCGGGCCCGCGCCGCGGCCGGTACTTCAACAGGTGTGCTGCACACATTCGCCCCCCGGCTTTGACAGACCCGTCTACCGCGAGTCACTGAATGTCTCACGCATACTTGTCCGTTCTGGAGCCGAATTCGTGGGACTTCTGTCCAGATTGCGCGCTATCACTTGGGACGCTCGGTCCCGCTAGTTGCCCAGGATGTTCCATGGACGCGTATTCGACCGACGCTACTGACCTTTCTTATTCCGACGCTGCTCCGATGCTGCTCGCTGCGAGCAGTGACCTCGCAATGATTCGTGCTGAACGTTCGGTCGTGGCGGCGGGGCTCCGCATCGGGGGGCGTATGCCGATTGACGGCGCCGCCGAACGGATCGCCCAGCAGATTTCCACTTCCGCGCTTTGGATTGAGCTCGACTGCGATCGAGGCCTCGCCATGGACGAGCTGCTCGTCCAGGTCAGCCGCGATGTCGCGGATGGACGCTATGCCGCGGTGGTTTCAGCTACCGCGGAGCTGCTTGACCCAGTCGCTGCTTCGGTGGGGGCCAGCGGGGTAGAGCTGATCATCGAGGCCAATGATGCCGAGCGAGCCGCGGCGCTCGCGGTAGCGACGGCCAAGCTCGAAGTGCCGCTGCAGGTCAGCGATGTCGCGACTGACAATAACGCCGAGCGGCTGCGCCAGCTGAGCGAAGAAGTCAGCCGGATCGCTTCAACATTGGCGCGCTTATCGACAGGGCCGGGCGCGCCGGTGCGGACAAGCGAGCAGCCACCTTCAGGCGACATTCCGCCGCTGTCGGCGGATGTTGTGCGATCGGTCATCCGCGCACGGCGCCTGCGTGCCCGATATTCCCGCGATGAGCTATTCGCCGATCCGGCGTGGGACATGCTCCTCGATCTGCTGCAGGCAGAAATCGCTCAGCATCGCGTGCCGGTGTCTAGCTTGTGCATCGCTGCAGCTGTGCCGGCGACGACAGCGCTCAGGTGGCTCAAGACGATGGTCAAGGAGGGGCTTTTCCTACGGCGAGCGGACCCCCACGATGGACGCCGAGTGTTCGTTGAGCTCGCGCCCGAGACCAGCCACGCCCTGCGCCGGTACTTTGCCGACGTCGGACCGATAGCCGCAATCTAGGCGGCTTGCGGCGCGGGCCGGTGCGTGGCACGGCAGCGCCGGGCGCTTAGCTCAGCTGGTAGAGCATCTCGTTTACACCGAGAGGGTCGGCGGTTCGAGCCCGTCAGCGCCCACCAAACCTAGAGCTGGCGGATGAGCGTGCAGGCGACCGCGAGCCATGCCGGATTGGCGACGACCTGCTGCCGCCCGCCGGCCTCCAGAGGCAGGATCTGGAGTTTTTCTTCGTCGCGATTGATTAGGCGGCCGAATAGGAACCGTCCGGCAGGCCGGGGGACGAGCACGTCGCGGTTTAGGGCCTGGGCGAACTCGGCCGGCTCGAGCGTGTCGCACCAGAGCTCGTCACCAGCGCGATAATCTCCAAGGCTTCCCGCGACGATTACTGCGACTTGACCATCTTGGGCCTTGGGAGGCACCACGATCGCGTCCTTGCGTGGCGCCATTGCCCCGCCATTCCCAAGAACAGCTGCCACCTTCAGCTCAGCCGCCTGCTCTCCCTGTACGAGATCCTGGGCCTCAACGGCGAGAGCATTGGCAATACGATTGAGCCACCCGATTGAGACCGTGCGAGTGCCGGTCTCGAGCCTGCCGATCGTCTGGGCCGTCGTTGGCGGATCGCAGCGCCGCGCCACATCGTCCAATGTGAGCCCGCGTGCCCGCCGAACTTCGCGGATGCGCGTGATCATTACAAACCCTCCCCTACCGACTAACCAAAACGGTTTTCTCCTGTCCTACACTTTTGCCATTGTGGCAAGTACCCCTCGAATCGCACCAAGTGGAGGATCGATGGAACAGAAGGCGCGGCTTCTTCGCGAACGTCAGATTGGGCATACGGATGATGATGGTGTCAGCCCAGGTCGGTCCATAACGGTGAATGTCACCGAATCGCCGCTCGGCTGGCTGCTTGCGCATGGTCACGTGACGCGTCGGCAGTTCGAGGCGGGCGAGCGACTCCGCAGTGACTGGGAACGGGCGGAACTCGCGCCGCAAGTCACCATAGCCTGGGACGCGGCGCCTGTCGCGCGCGGCCGAGGGGGATCAGCCTGCGGCCTCGACGTCAACGGCGCTCAAATCGATGCAAAGCACCGGTTCGACGCGGCAATCTCAGTCGCCGGGCCTGGCCTTGCCGATATATTGTGGCGGATCGTGTGTGCCGGAGAGGGCATGCGCGACGCGGAGACGGCGCTCGGCTGGCCCGCCCGCGCTGGCAAGCTGGTGCTGACGCTCGCGCTCGATCGGGTCGCGGCTTACTACCGGATCGCTTAGTCATTGCGGCCCGTACGATGGTCGGCGGGTGCCTTGGGCTTCTTTTCCAACGTTGCCGTGTCGCCGCGGTCGAACTCACGGTCGCGGAGGGTCGGATCGTGCAGGGTGTTGCGGCCTTCATCCTTACCGCTGTTGCTGCGCAATGCGGGGACTCCTAGAGGTATCGTTAGTCAACGGGCGAGCTTGGTGGACGTATCCGCCACTCGCCGCAGCGCTGGGGAGAGCGGTCGATGATCATCTATGGGTCGTCCTTGTCGCCGTACGTGCGAAAGGTGCTGGCCTTCGCCGGTGAGAAGGGAATGGCGTTCGATCTACAGCCGACGGGCTTCCCGAACCCCAGTCCCGAATATCTTGAGGCCAGCCCGTTCCGGAAAATGCCGGCCTTAAGGGACGGTGATTACACACTCGCCGATTCGAGCGCGATCATCCATTATCTCGAGGCTAAGCAGCCGGAGCCGGCGCTGATCCCCGCCAGCGCGGAAGCGCGCGGCAAAGTGATCTGGTTCGACGAATTTTCCGACACCATCCTGACCGCTTGCGGCGCGAAGATGTTCTTCAATCGCGTTGTCGCGCCACGCTTCATGGGCCGGGAAGGCGATCTGGCCGCCGCCGAGACGGCGGAGCGGGAAGAACTGCCTCCGATTCTCGACTATCTCGAGAAGGTCGTTCCCGATGCGGGCGGTTATCTCGTGGGCGAAAGCATCACGCTTGCTGATATCTCAGTTGCGAGCCCCTTCGCGAATCTCGAGCATCTGAAGTGCAAGTTCGACCACTCGCGGCATGGTCGCGTGCGGGCGTGGGTGGACTCGATCTTGTCGCGGCCCAGTTTTGCGCCATGGATCGAGCGCGAGACGGCCATGCTTGCTAAAGAGCCGGCCTAAAAGAAAGCGCCGCGCTCTCAAGGAACGCGGCGCTGTCCTATTGACGGAAGTTGGTCCTTAGAAGGACCCGCCGCCGCCGGAGCCGGAACTTCCGGAGCCGCCTGAATCGCCGCCGCCGAAGCCGCTGGAAGAGCCGGACCGGCCGCTGTCGTCTTCATTTTCGTCTTCAT
>Ga0207691_10002010_pt1 | contig 19907 bp, 17 predicted proteins | sample KBSM13metaG_FD_184327 | JGI IMG/M metagenome (GOLD analysis project Ga0207691, IMG submission 184327) | Miscanthus rhizosphere microbial communities from Kellogg Biological Station, Michigan, USA - KBS M1-3 metaG (SPAdes) (version 2) | ecosystem: Host-associated > Plants > Roots > Rhizosphere >... | reverse complement strand
ACGCAAGCCTTGGCCACATCAATTCGGCAGTTGCGGAACTGGATGCGCCAAGCCACGCTCGGCGCCATGCCGCCACTGGCCATCGCCTGTCAGCTCTATACGCTGCGCGATCTCACGCAGACCGACTTCGCCGGCACCATTGGGGAACTGGCACAGATCGGCTACGACGCGGTCGAGCTGGCGGGATATGGCAACCTTCGCAGCGCCGGGGAAGTTCATAAAGTCCTTGAGGGTCACGGAATGCGTGTGGCAGCCAACCACACGAACCTCGAAGCGCTGGAGCGAAACCTCGCCCGGGTGCTGGACGACAATCAGGCCTTAGGCAGCGGCACAGTCGTGCTTTCGTTTCTCCCCGAGCACCGCCGCAAGGACGCCGCCGGTTGGCGGGCGTCGGCCGAGGTTCTTAACCGAATCGGCCAGGAATGCGCCCGCCATGGGATTGACCTGGCCTATCACCACCACCACTTCGAGTTTCAGAAGATCGACGGGCAGTACGCACTCGACGTGCTCTGGCAGAATACTGACCCGCAGTTCCTCAAGGCCGAGCTCGACACGTTCTGGATCCGCTACGCCGGGGAGGATCCCGCCCGTTACATCGCCCGGCTCGGGTCGCGGGCGACGCACCTCCACCTGAAGGACCTGCTCCCGGGGCCACCGGTGCGGTTCGGTGAGATTGGGTCTGGCGTGCTCGACTTCCCCGGGATTCTGAAGGCCGCCGGCAAAGCGGAGGTGCGGTGGGGAATCGTGGAGCAGGACTCGACCTACGAGCGTGCGCCGCTGGAGGCCGTGCGGATCAGCCTGGAGAAGTTGAAGAGCCTCGGCGTGGCTTGAAGCGGTAGGCAGACGAACCGGGTGTGATGCGGGATCACTCTTGCGACTTGCGCGGCGGCAGCTTTGGCTTTTCTGCCGGCTTTTTATTCGCCCCGTCCGGCGGCGCGTTCACCGTCTCGACGAACTTCAGCCCCGCGAGAAACTGGTTCACCGTCTTCTTGTGCTGGTTGAAGAGCTCCGGCCCGTCGGTCTTGAACAGAACCCAGTGCACCGCCGATCCGATGTTCACCGCGTAGAGCAACAGCCCGGTTCGCTTTTTCGCCCCGCCCTCGGCCTCGGCCGGGGCTTCAACGAGAGCAGCCTGGTAAAGCACACTGCTGCCGTTGGGGCCTTCCTGGCCCGTCCGCTCGCCGCCCTGCACCACCCGGGCGTCCTTGCGCACCGCGTCCCACTTGGTCTTGAACCACTTCAGGAAATCGCCGTCGAGGTTCTCCCCCGGCGTCACGATCAGCGCACACCGCGACGGCGGCACCTTCGGCGGCGTGAAGACGACGATCCGCTCCTGTTCCGACCGGTCCCACCCGGCCGGTGCGATGTACGTTAGTTCCTCGGCCTGCTTCGGCTTCGGCGCGCCGAGGGCGACTGGCGCGCACAATAAGACGGGAATGATCCAGAGGCGTTGTCGGAGTCGAGTGAGCGGCATGGGGCGCCTCCCGGGGACAGTAAGGAGACATCATACCACTCACGGGGAGAGCCGCCGCAGGGTCCAACCCGCTTCGTTGGCACCGGGCGCGTTTACCGCGGCGCGGGTGTAGAGCAGACGGTCGTGTAACCGGCTGGGGCGGCCCTGCCAGAATTCGATCGAATGGGGGACGACGCGGAAGCCGCCCCAATAGTCCGGAAGCGGCACCGGAGCGCCCTCGAAGCGCTTCTGCAGCTCGACCTCGATCCGCTCGAGCTCGGTGCGCGACGTGAGGGGACTGCTCTGCTGCGAGACCCAGGCGCCGATCTGCGCCTGCCGGGGCCGGGACTGGAAATATTCCTCGCTCTCCGCCCGGCCCACCCGCTCGACCGTTCCCTCGATCCGCACCTGCCGCTCCAGGGGCTGCCAGAAGAAGCACAGCGCCGCGCGCGGGTTGGCGGCGAGCTCGCGGCCCTTGCGGCTGTCGTAGTTGGTGTAAAAGGCGAAGCCGCGCGCGTCGAAAGACTTGAGCAGCACGATCCGCGCCGAGGGCGCGCCCGACGGATCGACGGTCGCCAGCGTCATCGCGTTCGGCTCGGCGACGTTCGCCGCCCGCGCTTCGTCGAACCACCGGCCGAACTGCGCGACCGGGTCGGCCAGCACGTCCGCCTCGTCGAGCCGCCCCCGGCCGTAATCGATGCGGAGGTCCGCGGACACACTCCGGGCTTGTAACTCACTTAGATCCGACATGCTGATAGCGATTCCACGTTTCCAGGGGAGTTCAATCCGATCTTATGCCGCGAGCGACTGGAACCTTACCACTCCATTGCCCAGCCCGCGTCGGCGAGGAAGGATTTGACCTTCTTCCCCCGGAACAAGGTGTATTCAATCTTGTAGTCGATTCCGGCCGCGCTGAGCTTCAGTTCATTGCTGAAGCGCGGGTGGCGCATGTTCTGCACAAAGGGCTTGGGCAGGACGATCACGTCGACGTCCAGCTTCTGCTTCTTCGCCGGCCAGTCGGGGTGGCCGCGGACCTCCGGGGGGAGCTGGAAGTATTTGCAGCTCTTGGTTTCGTCCGGCTTCTCGAGCGCCTTGGCGATCGCGCCGACGACGAGTGCGCCGATCAACCCCCCGTGCATCCCCGCGGCGGCGCCGGCGTTGAAGCGCGTCTCCTTCAGCAGGTAGATCGCCTCCGGCGAAGCGATGACGGCCCCCATCCACTTCGCCTTGCCCACCGCGAACGCGTGGCCAATCTTGCGGTAAATCTCGCGCGGCGGCCCCGCGTAGGGCAACGCGACGGGCCCGCCGGCCCCGGTGGTGTTCTCGCCCATGCCCGTAAGATTAACTCGCCAATTTGCGGCGGGGAAGAACCACGAGAATGAGGAGCCGCGGCTTAACGGTCGGGCGCCGGCCGGATGGATGCCTTGAGCAGAGGCAAGGCGCGGTTCATTCCCTCGGCCGCCTCGCCCCGGTCGTACTGGAGCGCGAACACGGTACCCCGGCCGTCGCCGACGCGCGCGACCAGGACGTCTACCCATCGGTCTTCTCCCGACGCCGCTCCGGCGGAGGACAACTGGACGGGGCCCGCGGCGTCGTCCGTCCAATTCAAGGGCCCCTTCAATTCCCAGATCGGGCCAAGTTTTTCGGCGAGTTGCGCTTTTACTTTCTCCATCGTGTGGGTCGGATCCTTTTCGGCGAACGGGATCACCGTCAGCCGCCCGACCGGCCTGCCGAGAAGCATGTCGAACGCCAGGAAGGCGCTGACGTGCTCCTGTTGGGAGCTCATGTCCGGACGGAAGGGATCCGGGATCATGAACGCGATCCCCGTCGGCAGCGACACGACCGGCCGTCGCTCGGCGACGCCGCGGCCCGCGTGCTCCACCGGCAGCCACCGCGTGCCCTCCGCGACGGCGCGGTAAGCCGCAAGGTCGGCCGCGTGCTGCGGCGTAGAAAAGTAGGTCAGTCGGTAGGCGTAACCTTCGCGCCGGACGAGGAGCATCCGGTGCGCCGCGACGGGAAGGTTGTAAGTGGGGTTCACAGAGAAAAGCTCGGCCCCATCCAGTCCGCCCCACCGCGCGGGACTGGGGGCGACCTTCATGCGTTCCTCGGTCGCGACGCGCTCCGCGTCCTGCCGCAGCGTCGTGCCGCCGCGCAGCGGCAGGAGGTCCACCATCAGGACCCGGTCAGCCGTCCCCGCCTTAGCCCCGGGTGCGGCGAAGAAGGCGACGGACTTTGCCCCGTCGACGTCGCGGACGTAGCCGTGTGGAATGGGGAGGGAGACGCCAAAGCTCGGGAGCTTCACTTCTCCCGCGGGCGCGACGTCCTGCGGCGCGGAGTCTCCTCCACCGACACCAGGCGCGCCGGATGGAGTGTTTTGCGGACTGGCACGTTGCGAGCTACGGCCGCTGGCGCATCCCACGAACGTGGCGAGTGCCAAGACACACAGGACGCCCGCCCGCGAGGCGCTGAGTCGTACGGTCATGTTCGTCCCCTGCAATTCGGAGTTCCACGGCCCCTGCGAAACAGGTCAGGAGCTATGGGCGCCGTCGCCGGCGGGTTGATTTGACGTTGGACTTCGACCCCGGCGTTCGTTTTGCCTTTCGAGCGGGAGGGCGTTCTGGTGGCAGGTTCTCCAGATCGGCCAAATCCTTTGGCCGACCGCTCGCCTTTTTGTTTCGCTTGAGGTCCGCCATCGAGATGAGCGGGACGATGACCCCGTCCCAGTTCACTTCCCTCCGGCGCCCGTAGCTTTCTTCAAAGCCGACGCCGCTGGGAGCGGTAAGGATGTCGATGCGGACTGGCTCCCGACCGAAGATGAACACCTTACCTTCGGCCAGGAACATACTCGCCCGGACCTTGGTCGGCGAGAACCCCGCGAATTCTTGCAGCGTTCGGGAGAGACGCTTCGCATTATCCGGGTCGACGGCGATCCAGATGTCCAAGTCGTCGGTCGCGCGGCGGTAGCCGTAATGATTGACGGCGTAACCGCCGAGGAGCAGGTACCTAACCCCGTTCGAGTTCAGCGACTCTAAGAACCCTTTGAAATCGGGGAAGAGGTCGACCTTGGCCATAGCCGTAATTCAGTTGCCGCAGTCGCTCCAGCTCGCGGAGCCGCTTTGCGGGGGACTGCGCCCACCAGTACTCGCGGTCGGCGCGGTCGGCGTCTGCGAACGAGTCGAACACGCGCACGGTACGGGCGTCCAACCGTGGGGATGCCGCCGTCGCTGCCGGACGCTTCCTCTTTGTTGGCGACCGCTTGCGCTCGGCCATATGAGCTATATCGTGAGCTACGCCATGAGCTATGCCGCCCGGGTCTTCGAGTAGTACTTCGGCATCGGCTTGCCGAGCTTTTCCCACTGCTTGTTGACCGCGTCGGCCTTGCCGGCGCTGTTCAGCACGTGGAGCTTGCGCTGGACCATCTTGGTGATGGCCTCACGGGCGGGGCCGAGGTAGTTGCGGGGGTCGAACTCGGCGGCCTTGGTGGCGAAGACCTCGCGGATCTTGGCGGTCATCGCAAGGCGCAGGTCGGTGTCGATGTTCACCTTGCACACGCCGTACTTCTGCACCGCCATCGCGATCTGGTCCTCGGGGACGCCCTTGGCGTTGGGCATGGCGCCGCCGTACTTGTTGACCAGGTCGATGAACTCCTGCGGGACCGACGACGAGCCGTGCATCACCAGCGGAAGGCCCGGGCAGGTCTTCATGATCTGCTCGATGCGGTCGAAGGCGAGCTTCGCCTCGTGCTTGAACTTGAACGCGCCGTGGCTGGTGCCGATGGCGACCGCGAGCGAGTCGCACTTGGTCTTCTGCCAGAAGTCCTTGGCCTGCACCGGATCGGTGAGGAACTTCTCGACGTTCTTCTCGTACTCGTGGGCGTCCATGCCGACGACGTCCTCCTCGATGCCGCCGAGCATGCCCAGCTCCGCCTCGACGACTACGCCGGCCGCGTGGGCGATCTTCACCGCGTCGGCGGTGAGCTTCACGTTTTCGTCGTAGGGGTGGTGGGAGCCGTCGATCATGACGGAGGTGTAGCCGTCGTTGATGCACTGGGTGATCAGCTCGAGCGTGTCGCCGTGGTCGCAGTGGACGGCGATGGGCAGGTCGGGGTATTCGGCCACGCCGGCGTCGATGATCGCCTTGAGGTAGCGGATGTTGGCGTACTTGCGCGCGCCCTTGCTGATCTGGAGGATCAGGGGCGACTTCTCGCGGGCGCAGGCGTCCAGGATAGCCTGCGCGAGTTCCATGTTGTTGACGTTAAACGCGCCGACCGCGAAGCCGCCGGTGTAGGCGAGATCGAACATCGGCTTGGTGGTCATGAGCGGCATAGGGTGTTGTCCTTTCGAAGGCTGCGGCTTCTCCCCGTGTCCCGGGTGCCGGGCGGAAGGGATTCAGTGTAGGCATATGGGGTTTGATTTCAATGAGGGATGGGGGTTGCCCGAGCGCCGTGGGAGGGGATCCGGGCGAAGATCTCTTCGAGGGTCCCGTAGCTCCGCTGCGGTCGCTTAGGCTCCCTGCGCTACGCCGCGCGTAGCGCAGATCGCGGAGCGATCGGAGCGAAGCTGCGGGATGGTCTGCGGTCAGTTCCCTCACGCAACCGCGACGTCCAAGCGCGCTCCCGCAAGGCAATCACAAGCCGAGCAGCTCAGGCAGGACCTCGACGAACCGGCTGCGCGGGATCACGCGGTCCACGCCCGCCGCCTTGGCGCGGGCGATCGTGTCCGCGTCGACGTGTGAAACGAATCCGACAATCGTTCCCAACGACCTCGCCTTCCAGGCGACGGCCGCGTCGATTGCCCCGGACTGGTTCAAATCGACGATCAGCAGCCGACCTTCCGCACCCGCCAGGGCGGCTGGGTCCCGGAGCAATTTCACGGGGACGTCGGCGGCCCTCGCCGTAGCGACGATGCGGCTCGAAAACATCAGGTCCCGGACTAGAACGACGACGCTGGCGGGGGCGTCCGGATGAGCGACGGGCTGCTGGGGCGTCTCGGCCATGGGGGCGTCCGGGTCGGGGCGTCCAATAATACTCATTCCGCGCCGGCAACCTTGCCGAAATGAAGAGGACATGGATCTTTCCACGATCATTGGCTACGTCCTCGCCTGGGGCGCCCTCCTTTACGGCGCCCACCACGCCTCCCACGGCGCGCTGGGCGCCTATTTCAAGCCCGGCGAAATCCTGCTCGTCGGCGGCTGCGCGCTGGGCGCGGCGCTCGCGTCAATGCCGCTCCATTCGGTAATCAGCGCCCTGAAGTCGGCGAAGAAGCTCCTGGTTTCGCAGACCACGCACATCGAGCACCTGATCAAGGAGATGGTCACCTACGCCGAAACCGCCCGGCGCGACGGCGTGCTGGCGCTGGAGTCGGTCGCCCGCGAGGCGCCCGACCCCTTTCTGCGCCGGGGACTGCAGCTGACCATCGACGGCACCGACCCTGAAGTGATCGAGCGCATCATGCGCATCGAAATCGAAGCCATGACCGAACGCCACAAGCACGGCAAGCACTTCTTCGGGATGCTCGCCAAGTTCGGCCCCGGGTGCGGCCTGGTCGCCTGCCTCACCGCCCAGGTCGCGATGTTCAAAAACCTGTCCGGCGACGCCGGCGTCATCGGCGCCGCGCTAGCCGTCGCGCTGGTGGGGACGCTTTATGGCGCACTGCTCCAGAACCTCATCGCCGGCCCGATGGCGGAGAAGCTCGGGCTGAAGTCGAAGGAGGAAGCCTTCATCAAGGAGATCATCCTCCAGGGCGTCCTGAGCATTCAGGCGGGGAACAACCCCCGCGTCGTCGAGATGCAGCTCATGAGCTTCCTCAGCAGCAGCCAGCAGGCCGCCATGCCGAAGGCTGCGTGAGAGGGTTCAGGGTTCGGGGTTCAGGGTTCAGTGAAGAGGAACCCGATTTCCTGACTGCGGTCCCTGAACCCTGAACCCGGAACCCTGAACCCTGAACCCATGGCCAAGCCATCCTGCAAATGTAAAGAGACCGAGTGCGAAGAATGCCCCGAGTGGATCTTCACGCTCGCCGATTTGATCATGTGCATGATGGGCCTGTTCGTGATCCTGTGGGTGCTCAAGCCCGGGCCCAAGCAGGACATGACCGTGATTGACGGCGACTGGATCAAGCAGGTCGCCGCGATCCGCGACGCATTTGGCTACATCCCCGACCCGGGCAGCAAGGACCCCGTCGACGTCCACATGCTGATGAAGAAGCTCGAGCAGCTCGACCCGCTGAAAGGGCCGGGCGACGGCGGGCGCAAGCCCCTGCCCCGCAAGAGCCCCGTGGGAATCGACGACGAATCCCAGACCATCCGCCCGGGCAAGCAATCCGCGGTCGGCGGCAAGCTCCTGTTCACCGCGGGCAAGTCCGAGCTCACTTCCGAAACCTCCGCCCTGCTCGACGAGGTTGCGGAATTGATCCGTGGCCACCGCAACATCGTATTGATCAAGGGCCACGCGTCGTTCGACGACCTGTCCGACGGGTCGACGCCGCAGCAGCGGATGGACCTTTCGCTGCGCCGCGCTCAGGCGGTGGCTGATTACCTGACGGCGAAGCGGGTCGAGCCGGAGATTCTTCGCGTGCAAGGCTGTTCGACGTTTGAGCCCGTGAGCCGCGGGACCTACACCGAGGACGCGCAGGCGCGAAACCGGCGTGTGGAGGTGGAAGCCACCGACACGCTGGTGGAAGAGCGCCAGGATCGGACCCGCCCCTTCGCCGCGATGCCCACCTCCGCCGCCACTCCCGCGGCCGCGCCGGCACCACGAGCGTCCACCCACTCGGGTACCGTCCACCCCGTTCAGTAATTCAGCAGACGATGCACTTCTGGGTCAGGAAAACGCTTAGAGTCTAAGCGAGGACCTACCCCGCGCTGTGTTTGCCTTCACCCTTCCGAGACTTCCGCCTAACCTCAGGCGGGGTTAAGATATACAAAATATTGCGCCGGTAACGGGATGCGCCGTATACGGACGGCCTCAACCGGGGTATGATGCACGGGTCGGAAAGCGACAGGCTGTCAACCCGTAGACAGGTTGTCTGTAAGATGGGTAAGGACAGCACGGTTTTGATGCCGCCTCAAGAGCAGGAAAGGGAGGTGTTATCTATCGGCGGTATCAGCAGAAAGCTTTATCCGGCGCCTGCCGGCCCAACGGACGGGCCCGGTAAGAGGGCAAGGAGGCATACCCTTTGCTTGGCCGCTTGACGCATCGCCAAGAGATTTGGGGCCTCGGAAGTTTACCAGGGTGAGGTAGTCATGAAACGTCAACAGGCGACGAATACGGGCACTGTGAAGACGAGTGCGACCCCGGATCCGCACACCCTGTCGGCCGCTCCGTGGTCGAAAACGGAAAAGCGCAACGACGCGCCCGCCCCACCTCCCGTTTGGACGCGCTACATCGATAGCCGTCTCAAGCAGTTCTGCGTCCGCTAAGGGACGCCAAGTGTTCCGCCGCCGGGCCTTGATACCGGCGGCAGTGGCCCACGACTGAAAGACTCGGGCCGGTCGGCACAAAACAGAAAACGGCTTACGCCCGTCCCAGGACCGTCCGCCGCTTCCGCACCAGACGAAGCGCGCGCGGCCCGCAGACAAGCCTCGCGCTTGGAAGGAAGAGTTTACGCGCATGGTTCCGGTGAAAGGACAGCAGCAGCCGACCGAGGGTTCGCAATCTGGGGCGCAGGCGCCCGGGAAATCGCCGCAGGCGTTTACCGGCGACGTCGACTCGCTGCCGTTCAAGCAGTTCGTCTGGGGCGCGGGGATCGAGTGCTCGTTCCTGCCGCACCTCAACGTCGACCAGTTCAACTGGACCCAGCACGACCGCTTCTGGCGCGAAGACCTCAGCCGCGCCCGCAACGAGCTGGGACTGACTCACCTGCGCTACGCGTTCCCCTGGCACGTCCTGGAGCCCAGCCGCGGCACGTTCGACTGGGCGTACGCCGACGAGCGGATGGCGGAGTTTCAGAAGCTGGGCATCGACGTGATGCTCGACGTGATGCACTTCGGCACGCCGCTGTGGCTGAAGCAGGCGGTGGGCGACCCGGAATTCCCCGAAGCCCTGGAACGATTCGCGACGCAGCTCGTCACGCGCTACCGCGGGACGGTGAAGACCTTCTGCCCGTTCAACGAGCCGCTGGTCAGCGCGCTGTTCAGCGGCGACTTCGGGTTTTGGCCGCCCCATTCGCGCAGGTGGCGCGGCTACATGCCGGTGCTGAGCCGGATCGTGCAGGCGGTCAACCGCGGCATTCGCGCGATCCGGTCCGCGGCCCCCGAGGCGACCGTTCTCCTCTGCGACGCGGTCGAATCCTTTAAGACGCGGGCGAAGGACCTCCAGGCGGAAGTGAGCCGGCGGAACCTGCGCCGCTTCCTGGTGATGGACCTGCTGCTCGGCCGGGTCGATCAGTATCACCCGCTGCACTCGTGGGTGACCAGCTACGGGATGAGTGAGCTGGACCTGGAATGGTTCCGCGCCAACCCGCAGGCGCCGGACGTGTTCGGCCTCGACTACTACCCCCACTCCGACTGGCAGCTCGACCACGGCCCCGGCGGCGGCATCCGCCAGCGCCGCGCAGACAGCCCCGTCGGCCTGTACGGGGTGGCCAACGCCTACTGGCAGCGCTACGGCATCCCGCTGATGGTCACGGAGACCAGCATCGAGGGCAAGCCGATCAACCGCGAGATCTGGCTCGAGAGCAACGTCGAGCACGTCAAGCGCCTCCGCGAAGAGGGCGTGCCGATGCTCGGCCTGGTCTGGTGGCCGCTGATCGACCAGCTCGACTGGGACGGCGCGCTGCTGCACCGCGTGGGCAAGATCCACGAGGTGGGCCTGGTCAAGCTCACGCGCCAGCACGACGGCACCCTCGCCCGTAGCAACACGCCGCTGGTCGACCACTTCAAGCGCCTCGCCGCCGGCGGCGACGAGGTCGTGGGCAAGCTCGAATCGATTTCCTACCCCTCGCAGGAAGCCGAGCGGGAGCAGCTCCCGCCGGTGGGCGAATGGATCCAGCCGACCATCGCCCTGCCGGCGGTTCGGGCCGGCGATGTTGCGGGCCAGCAGGCAGTTGCCCGGCAATCCGACACCAACGGCAAAGGCAACGGCGCCAACGGGCACGGCCCCAACGGCAACGGCCACGCCGCCGCGGCCACGTCGCGCGACCGACTCGCCGCCGACCCGGTCCCGGGGCTCGGCTCTGAGTCGGCTGCGGTCGAGGCGGCGTCACACGCGGTGTCGAACCTCCACGTCGGCTCGTCCAAATCGACCGACCGATACGGCATCGTCGTTTTCAGCCACCTGCGCTGGGGCTTCGTCTGGCAGCGCCCGCAACAGTTCCTCTCGCGCTTCGCCAAGAAGCACCCGATCCTCTTCGTCGAGGAGCCCTTCTTCGACAAGCCCGAGGGCGCGCAGCCGGACCTGCAATCCCACCGCGTGATGCCCAACGTCACGGTGATGTGCCCACACATCTCCGTCTCGTGGGCCAAGAACCCCAAGCTCCCGCAACAGCTCCGCGAGTGGACGAGGCAGGCCATCGAAAACCTCAACGAGGACGGCGCCTTCGATAAGCCGCTGCTCTGGTACTACAGCCCCATGGACGCCAGCTGGTCGCTCGGCCACTTCGAGAACCGCGGTGTGGTCTACGACTGCATGGACGAGCTCTCGCAGTTCACTGGCGCGCCCAAGGCGCTGGTGCTCAACGAGTCGCGCCTCATGGAGCACGCCGACGTCGTCTTCACCGGCGGCTACAACCTCGGCGACAAGAAGCGCAAGCAGCACGACAACGTCCACGTGTTCGGCTGCGGCGTGGAGTTCAACCACTTCAACAAGGCCGCCGACCCGGGGACCCTCATCCCGCCCGACATCGACTTCATGCAGCGCCCGATCCTCGGCTGGATGGGCGTCGTCGACGAGCGCGTCGACTACGCCATGGTCGGCGAGATGGCGCGGATGCGCCCCGACTGGTCGTTCGCGATGGTTGGCCCCGTCGTCAAGGTCGACCCCAACCTGCTCCCCCACTCTCCGAACCTGTTCTGGCTCGGCGGGCGCGACTACCAGCAGCTGCCCCACTACGTCCGCGCGTTCGACGTCAACATGATGTGCTTCGCCATCAACGCCGCGACGGAGTTCATCAACCCGACCAAGGGGTTGGAATACATGGCCACCGGCAAGCCGATCGTCTCGACGGCGGTGCGCGACGTGGTCAAGCAGTGGACCGACATCGTCCACATCGCCAAGGGCGCCGAGGAGTTCGTGATGGCCGCCCAGCGGGCGCTGGAGCGCCAGGGCGACACCGACGAGCGCGTGAAGCGCGGCCTGGAGCTGGCGCGCAAGTGCTCCTGGGAGGGCACCGTCCAGACCATGCAGGACCTGATCAAGCAGGCGATCAACCGGAAGGACCGCCGCTCCGGGCGGAAGATCGAGCCGCTTACGGAGTCGCAGCTCGAGTACCAGTACATGGCGACGCAGGGCTCCTAAGGAGGCCCTTTAAAGCGAGGCGTCGCGGTGCGAAAGCGTCGCGGGCGAGGAAACGCCGGACGTGGCTGAGTGAACGAATGAATGACAGGAGCAGCGGTCAGACCACACGGATCGTGACCCTGTAGGGGCGGCCCGGCCCCGCCGGCGGCAGACAGCCGCGGGCGCGCGGCGGGCGAAAGACGCCCATCAGTTCGGCGGCGGCGGTTGTTGAGCCGAAGCCCTTACAGAGGAGTCGAATCGCAATGAAGTCCACCATCAACAACATCAACCACAACCCCGGCCATGAGCGCGGCTCCGCCAACGAACCCCGCATCGTCATCATCGGCGCCGGCCCCACGGGCCTGGGCGCCGGCTACCGCCTGAAGGAACTGGGCTACAAGAACTTCGCCATCTACGACCGCCTGCCCTACATCGGCGGCCTCGCCAGCAGCTTCACCGACTCCGCCGGCTTCACGTGGGACATCGGCGGCCACGTGATGTTCAGCCACTACAAGTACTACGACCAGTGCTTCGAAGACCTGATGGGCAAGGACTACCAGCTCAACAACCGCGAGTGCTGGGTCCGCATGTTCGACAGCTGGGTCCCCTACCCCTTCCAGAACAACATCCGCCACCTCCCCAGGGAAGTCACCTACGAGTGCCTCGCGGGGCTGGTGAAGGCGCAGGCGAAGGGCGACCACAAGACGGCGACCAACTTCCGCGAGTTCATCGACAAGGTGTTCGGCGAAGGCATCGCCAAGCACTTCATGCTCCCCTACAACTTCAAAGTCTGGGCCCACCCGGCCGAGATGATGAACAAGGAGTGGATCGGCGAGCGCGTCGCCGTCCTCGACGTCGACCGCGCGATCAAGAACGTCGTCATGGGCTCCGACGACTTCGGCTGGGGCCCCAACAACCAGTTCAAGTTCCCCCTCTACGGCGGCACCGGCGAGTTCTACCGCCGGATCGGCAAGGCCATCGGCGTCGCGGACGGCGAAGGTAATGGCCACATCCACCTGAACAAGGCCATCGACTTCATCAACATCGCGCGGAAAGAAATCCGCTTCAAAGACGGCGAGATCGTCCACTACGACCAGCTCATCAGCGCCATGCCGCTCGACAAGCTGTGCAACGACGTCATCAACGGCGAGATGCCCCGCGAGATCAAGAAGGCCGCCGCGGGCCTGCGGCACTCGGGCGGCTACATGGTCGGCGTCGGCATCAAGCAGCCGTGCCCCAGCACCAAGAGCTGGATGTACTTCCCCGAGGCCAACTGCCCGTTCTACCGCGTCACGTACCTGAGCAACTACAGCCCGTACATGACGCCGGACAACAAGACCCACTACTCGCTGCTGTGCGAGACCAGCTACAGCGAGTTCAAGCCGGTGGACAAGGACCGCGTCGTCGAGGAAACGATCACCGGCCTGGTGAACGCCGGGCTCCTGAATGACGAAGACCGCAAGGACATCGTGGACACTTGGGTCTACCACGCCGACTACAGCTACCCGACGCCCTCGGTCGAGCGCGACGGCATCCTCAGCCAGGTCATCCCCTGGCTCGAGCAGCACGACATCTACTCGCGCGGCCGCTTCGGCATGTGGAAGTACGAGGTGAGCAACACCGACCACACGCTGATGCAGGGCGTGGAGGTCGTGAACCGGCTGCTGCTGGGCGAGCCCGAGGCCACGATCGGCATCAAGTACGAGAGCACGCTCGACGGCCGCAATGCCGCCAACCACGAGCGCAGCCACGTCGCCGGCAGCGGCGACCCGAAGCGCGCCGCGGCGGCCGCGGCCGGAGCGTCGTCGCCGGCGGGCAAGTCATCACCCGATGCGTCAGCCCCCACAGTCTCGCACCTCGGCCAGCACACTCGCCCAGCCGGCAAGTCCGCCAAGGCCGAACTGACCGCCGTCGGCGCCGGCCACAGCGACGTCGGCGACAAGGACGAGGCCCACACCTCCGAAGAAGAACTCGGCGTAACAGCGCCGCGAAGCGTGACGACACCGCGGAAGGAAGGTGCCAAGTGACCAACAAGCCCGACCCGCGCCCCCGCCACCCCGGTCAGGACGACCGCTGGGGCAATCGCAAGGCCGAGCGCAAGACCAACCCCGACCGCCGCCAGCCGGTGGCCCGGCGGGACTAGCTAGCGACGACGAGGCGTTAGAGTAAGAGGGGCGATCTCGTAAGGAGATCGCCCCTCTTTCATTGTGCGGATGATCCGAATTGAGGGTGATCACGCGCCTGATGCTGACCGCTAAAGCGGTCTAGACCGGCGGTCGGCGCGCACGCACTCATCCCGGCCCGGATGCGGCGGCGTCGGGTAGTTCGTCGGCACCCCCTGCCAACCCGTGCTTGAGCACAGCCTTCTGCATCATCATCGAATCGGTCTCGAGGTGGGCGAGGACCTGACCCACGGCGCGGTCGTACTCGGCGAAGGCCGACTTCTCGATGCGGGCCGACATGTCCCGGAGCAGTTCGAAGCCGAAGTCGGCGACGTCCTTCTCGTCGGCGTCGGGCATGGCTTGCTTGGATATCATCGCCGCCAGCATCACGGAGCGCCACGCCTCGAACACCCCGGTCGTCGGCGTCTCGCCGCGCGCCTTGAGCCAGTCGATCGTCTCCGCCGTCAGCGCCAGGGCGGCGGGCGTGAACCGGTCCGCCATGGCGTTCAGTTCCTCGGCCGGCACGTCGGCGGCGATCGATCCCAATTCGTCCTCGTCGAGTTCATCGAGTTCGTCGTCGTCGTCAAACCCGAGCGCGTCGGGGCTGTTGGAATACTCGCCGGTCCGCTGGTCCATGTACGGCGCGTCCTCGTTGAATACGAAGGCGACATCAGTCCGCTTCAAATAGTCGTCGACCGGTTGGCCGACGAGTCGCTGGCGCAGGTCTTCGGGGTGTCCGGCGAATTCCTTGACGAACTGCGAGACGTCCGCCGACGCCCAGTCGCCGACGCCGCCGATGAGCGACACGGTCTTGGGCCAGTCCTTCGGGAGCCGCATGCCGTTGTCTTGCGCCCACCGCAGTCCGCCGGCGACCCAGCGGCGGACTTCGTCGAGACTCACCCGGTGCATGGGAATCCCGCGCCGCTTGCACCCGTCGACCATGTCGAGGAATTCGCTCCGGTCGATGCGCAGCCGCGTCCAGGCGTCTTTCAGCCCCACGACGCCGCGGTCGACCAGGAAACAGGCGACGCCGGTTAATCCGGCGCCCTGCTTCCACGCAAAAATCTGCGTCTGCCCGTTCAGGTCGAAGTCGCCGGACATCCAGCACTCGGCCTCGCCCCTGGCCTCGGCGAGGCGCTTGAGGGGGCTCACCGACGAGCGGCGCCGCTCGGCGAGTTTCTTCGCCTGCCGCTTGGCCTTCTGACGCTGCTTTCCCTGGCCCTTTGACATGGGGACGTTATCTCCTGCGGCGAAATTCTACCGAACGCGTTGCTCACGGGAAGTGGCAAGGCTGCCCCGGATGGGAAGGTTCCTGTCGACGCGCCACAGGAATGATTGCTCCCTCTCCCGGTACTCCGGGGGAGGGTTGGGGTGGGGGCCTTCCGCCTTCAAATCAAAAATCCAAGATCAAAAATCCAAGAGCCCCCACCCCTGCCCTCCCCCGGAGTACCGGGAGAGGCAGGATGTTGCGACAAAAATCACGCCGTCAGGATGGGGAACTTGGTGCTGCTGATCGGGAGGTGGCTGTACTCCTCCACTAGTCGCCGGTACTCGCGCGCCACCTTCCGCTGCTTGCGCTGCAGCGTGTAGAGCCCCACGGGGTTAACGGTGCCGCGCATTTTCGTCAGGGCCGAGTCCCAGTCCTTCATGTCCACCAGTCCGAACCAGGTGAAGCCAACGATCGGCACGCCGTCCTCGCGGAGGCGGAGGAGGTTCATCCACTCCTTCCACAGCCACTCGACCGCGTACTTGGCCGTGCGGTTGGTTTCGGTGTGCATGACGGGCAGGCGGTAGCGGTCGTAGTATTGCCGCGTGATGACGTAGTAGCCGTAGACGTCGCCGGCGCCGATGCTCCGCCCGTCGGGGCGCAGGACGTGCTCGTTGGTGATGTAGTAATCCGTCCCCATGATGCAGTGGCTCTTCAGGTCGCCGTTCTGCATGAACCACAGGTATTCGTCCACCGTCATGCCGTTGGCCAGCAGGTAGCGGTAGATCGTGGCAGACACGTCGCGGCCGAAGAGCAGGTCGAGCGAGAGGAACCGCCGCTCGTTCAAAAAGTGCGCCTGTTGCACCGCCGCGGGGCTACCGGGGTGGACGAACTCCGTGCTTTCGCTGAAGACGAAGATCGCGTCGGGGCGCAGGTCGAGGATGCTGCGCATCGCCAGGATCGACGCGCGGCAGCAGTGCTTGACGTTCGTGATGAAGCCGGCGTCAGTCGTTAGGCGCTCGTTCCACCAGCCGAAGTTGGCGCTGAACAGCGCGGTGACGTAAATCTCGTTGACCGGCGTGTAGTACCGCACCCACGGGTAGCGCTCGGCGAAGCGGTGGGCGTACTCGCCGAAATACTGCGGCCACTCCGGGTTCTGAAACCACTGCCCGTTGTTGCCCATCCAGTCGGGCAGGCCGAAGTGGCACAGGTCGATGATCGGCACGATGCCCAGCCGGCGCATCTCGTGCATGACCGGGTCGAGGAAGCTCCAGTCGTAGGTGTCCTTGCCCAGGAAGATCTTGTAGATCGGCGGCCCGTAGCGCAGGTAGCGCAGGCCCAGCTCGCGGACGAGCTTGAGGTCGGTCCGCCACATCTCGTAGTGGCCGGTGTCGCGGAGCTGGTCGACGCGCCCGTCGGCGACGACGGGGCACGAGCACTCGATGCCGACCGCGAACATGAACCGGAGCATCTCGGTGGGGTCGGCGGGTCGGATGCTGCTCATGGGCGTGGGCTTGCCGGTCAAAGTTGAAGATTCCCTCTCCCGTCCCGACGGGAAACGCGCGGCGCCCCGGGGGGCTCCCGTTTAATCGACGCACTAGATACGGGTCAACGGAGAACTTGGCAACCCGGGGCGCAAGCTGAGCTTCGAAGCATGATCCGCGAAGAGGCAAGCGGCGGTCGGGAGGTTGACCCGATTCGCACAGGGACTGTCCGCCGGAGCTTCGCCTCTTCGCGGGAACGGAGGGCTCGTAGGATGGTGAGGATGCCAGGCGCCCGCAAGAACCCAATGCAACGGATCCTCTCGCTGCTCCGCGGCGCCTACGGACCTCGCCCGCCCAAGTGCTGGGGGGACGGGGTGGGAGTGCTGGTGGACACGATCCTGTCCCAGAACACCAGTGCCGCCAACAGCGACGCCGGGTACCGGCAACTGCGCCGCAGGTTCCGCTCGTGGAACCAGGTGTCCGACGCGCCGGTGGAGGAAGTCGAGCGCTGCATCCGCGTGAGCGGGTTGAGCAACCTGAAGGCCCCGCGCATCCAGTCCATCCTCCGCCGGATCAAGTCCGAGCGGGGCAAGATCGACCTCCAATTCCTGAAGGAACTCGATGACGAAACCGCCTACGACTACCTCCGCGCCTTCCCCGGCGTCGGCCCCAAGACCGCCTGCTGCACGCTGCTGTTCGCCTTCGGCAAGGCGCTGTTCCCGGTGGACACGCACATCCACCGCATCGCCAGGAGGCTGGGCCTCGTGCCGCCCAAGGCGACGGCGGATCAGACGCGGGAGGTGCTGACGCCGCGGATCGATCCGAGGGACCGTTACGAGACGCACGTGCTGCTGATCGAGCACGGGCGGAAGACGTGTCGTGCGATCAATCCGCGGTGCGGAGAGTGCGTCCTGCTGAAGATGTGCCCCTACGGTCGGCAGCGGACTTTGCAGCCGCGGGTCAACGACCCGCCGGTCCCGCCGGGAAACGGTGAGGCGATGAAACGCGTCATTCGCCCCGCGCGATCGGCACGCTGATCAAACGCCCAACCGCTCGCGCTCCGCGCGGATCGCGTCGATGCAAGTGCGGATGTGTTCCGTCTCGTCGACGCCGAGTTCCGCGACGCCGGTGCGAATGTCGTCCCGACTGACGGCCGCCGCAAAGGCCTTGTCCTTCAACTTCTTCTTCACGCTGGAAGGCTCGAGGTCCGCGATGCCATTGGGTCGCACCTTCGCGCAGGCGACGATGAACCCCGCCAACTCGTCCACCGCGAACAGCGCCTTGGCCATCGGCGTAGTCCGCGGCGTGCCGCTGTACTCGGCGTGGCCGAGGATCGCGGTGAGGATCTCCTCGTCCACGCCCAAAGACCGCAGGTGTTCCACCGCGACGAACGGGTGCCCCGCCTCCTGGGACGGGTGCTTCTCGTAGTCCATGTCGTGCAGCAGCCCCGCGACGACCCACCGCTCGCGCCGGGCGGGCTCCAGCTTCTCCGCGTACGCCGCCATGCACGCCGCGACGCACTCCATGTGCACGCGCAGCGCCGGCGACTGCGTCCACTCGTGCATCATCATCCGCGCGTCGTCAACGGTCATAAAACCCACACGCTAAGCTAGCGGCCGGCCCGAAGGGCCGCATGGTTGCCGCATGTCGCGCAGCGGCATCCCTAAATGTCGAAGTACATGCAGAACTCGAACGGGTGCGGCCGCATGCGGATCGCGTCGACCTCGTTCTCGCGCTTGTACTTGATCCAGTAGTGGATCACGTCGGCGGTGAACACGTCACCCTGGAGCAGGAAGTCGTGGTCGTTCTCCAGTTCGTTCAGGGCCTCTTCGAGCCCGCCCGGGGCGGAGCGGATCTTCTCGTACTCCGCCGGCGAGAGGCGGTAGATGTCCTTGTCCATCGGGTCGCCGGGGTCGATCTTCTTCTGGATCCCGTCGATGGCGGCCATCGTCATGGCGCTGAAGGCGAGGTAGGGGTTGCAACTGCTGTCGGGGCAGCGGAACTCCAGCCGCTTGGTCTTGGGGTTCTCGCTGTACATCGGGATGCGGATCGCGGCCGAGCGATTCCGACTGCTGTAGACCAGGTTCACCGGCGCCTCGTAGCCCGGAACGAGCCGCTTGTAGCTGTTGGTCGTGGGGTTGCACAGCGCGCACAGCGCCCGCGCGTGACGCAGCAACCCGCCGATGGCGTAGAGGCCCATTTCGCTCAGGCCCGCGTACTTGTTCCCCGCGAACAGCGGGCGCTCGCCCTTCCACAGGGAAAAATGCACGTGCATCCCCGAGCCGTTGTCCTGGAACAGCGGCTTGGGCATGAACGTGACGACCTTGCCGTGCCGCGCGGCGACGTTCTTGCAGACGTACTTGTACATCATGACGCTGTCGGCCATCGTCATGAGGTCCTGGTAGCGCATGTCGATCTCGCACTGCCCGCCCGTCGCCACCTCGTGGTGGTGCGCCTCCACCGGGATGCCCAGCTCGATGAGCGTCGCCACCATCTCGCTGCGGATGTTCTGCATCGTGTCCATCGGCGGCGTGGGGAAGTAGCCCTCCTTCAGGCGGATCTTGTGCCCGAGGTTGGCCTCCGTCTCGTCGCCCCGGCCCCACACGCCCTCGCGCGAGCCGACGTAGTACTTGGCGAAGTTGATCCCCTGGTCGTACCACGCGTAGTCGAAGACGAAGAACTCCAGCTCCGGCCCGAAGTTGGCCGTGTCGGCGATCTTGGATTTTTTGAGGTACTCGATGGTCTTGCGCGCGATGGAGCGGGGGTCGCGCGAGTATTCCTTCTTGGTGATCGGGTCGCGGACGTCGCAGATGAGTGAGAGCGTGGTGTGCTGGAGGAACGGGTCGATCTTGGCCGTGTGCGGGACGGGGATCAGGAGCATGTCCGATTCGTTGATCGCCTGCCACCCGCGGATGGACGACCCGTCGAAACCGAAGCCGTGGTCGAAGCTGTCGAGGGACAGTTCGCTGACGGGCAGCGTCGTGTGCTGCCAGAGGCCGGGGAAATCCATGAACCGCAGGTCGACGAACTGGACCTTCTTCTGCTCGGCGAGCTTCAACACGTCCCGGGGGGTCATGCGCGTACTTCTCCTTCGGGGGGCGGGTGGTTTCGGGAGGGCATGCTACTCGGGGCGCGTGGCGGGTTAAAGAGGTGGTGGGGTGGGTGTGTTGTA
>Ga0207691_10002009_pt1 | contig 19909 bp, 14 predicted proteins | sample KBSM13metaG_FD_184327 | JGI IMG/M metagenome (GOLD analysis project Ga0207691, IMG submission 184327) | Miscanthus rhizosphere microbial communities from Kellogg Biological Station, Michigan, USA - KBS M1-3 metaG (SPAdes) (version 2) | ecosystem: Host-associated > Plants > Roots > Rhizosphere >... | reverse complement strand
TGCCACAGGTCGATGTCGTTGCGGAAGTACGCGGTGACGTAGAGATCGAGCTTGCCGTCGCGGTCGTAGTCGAGCCAGATGGCGCCGTTGCTGTTCACCCAGCGATGAAGGCCGGCGCGCTCGGTGATGTCCTCGAACCGATGGCCGTCGACGTTGCGGAAGAGCGAGAGATAGCCGTAGCGATAGACGAGCACGTCTTCGCGCCCGTCGTTGTCGACGTCGCCCCAGACGGCGCCCATCGACACGCCCTCGCCGGGCTTGTTGAGGTCGGCGAGCCCCGCCCCGGCGGCGACGTCCTCGAAGGTGCCGTCGCCCCTGTTGCGGTAGAGGGCGTTGGGTTCGCCGAACCGGCTGTTGGTGAAGTAGAGGTCGGGCCAGTCGTCGCCGTCGAAGTCGGCCACGGAGACGGCGGCGCCGAGGGCAGCGACGTGTGGCTCGACGCCGGCGATCTTCGGGTCGAACGACGGCCGCTTGTGGACGAAGTGGATCCCTGCCTGGGCGGTGGCGTCGCGCAGGACGAAGCCCGGGCGCGTGGCATCGGCCGAGGTCCGGATCGGGCCACGGTCGAGGCGCATGGCGAGCAGGATCGCGGCCAGGAAAGGGACGGCCATGATGGCCCGTCTGGCCGAAGGACGAGGGCGGGTTACCACACCTGAAATCTAGCGTTCGGTACCGCGGGGGGCGACGCTGGACGAACGACTCATGGCGAACGCTGCGCGAGTCGGGGACGGTCGCCCGACCGGCCCTTCAGCACCCGCGTGTTGTACTCGCGCTGGTATCGCTGGTGCGCGGAGTCGGTCGGATAGGCGTCGCCCTTCGCGTAGGGGTACGCGCGCACGGCGTGGTAGGGGAGCGGCTCGACCGTAGTACCGAAGGCGGTGTTCAGGTCCGAGTCCTTGATCCAGCCGTCGGTATAGAGCAGGAAGTCGCGCTTCCAGCCCGTGGGCAGTGACGTGGCCGAGCCGGCATCGAAGTGAATCGTCGTCTCGTCGCCGGGCGCCATGATGACGTACATGTCGTCGGGGCCGCGGAGCAGCGGCAGCACGTCGCCGTAGCGGGTGAACGCGCCGTCGATCGGCCGCCAGGGAGACTCCTTCGTCACGTCCTCGTAGGCGAACCAGTAGGGGCCGTAGCGGCCGCCCTTGCGGTACATGCGCGAGAAGCCGCGCTGATGCAGCTCGGCGGACACCGGCTCGAGCGTCGTGAGCTTCACACTCGGCGACTTCGGTGCGCGGGCGACGAACGCCTGGTCCCAGTAGATCTGCATGTTCGTGCGGATGCGCACGTGGTGATCCTTCGTCGGGAACTTGCCCGCGAGGTCGATCACCATCGTCTTGTCCTTCCCGGACGGGAAGCCGAGGTTGGCGACGGCCGTGCGCCACCGGCCGCTCGCGTCCCGTACCTCGAGCGAGGGAGCCGACAGCGCGATCGCCGACTGCTGGCCGAGGGCGACGTTGATGCTCGCGTCGGTCGGATAGATCCAGCCGCGCAGGAAGAGATAGCTGTCGGGCGCGCCGGCCGACTCGCCGAGATCGAGCACGAGGTCGTGCGGCTCGACGACGCCCTGATAGCGTGTGGGCGTGAAGTTCGACACGTAGACGTCGTCGCTCTCGCGCAGCGCGGGGAGCACGTCCGCGCCGCGCTCGTCGACGGCGGAGCGCGGCAGCTCGCGGCGCGACACCTCGAAGGTGCGCAGCGTGACGGGGCCGGGCGGAACGAAGCGCTCGTCGACGAAGACGTCGATCGAGTCGGGATGATCGACCGCGACGAGCCTGACCTGATCGGCGTACGCGGTCTCCCACAGCTCCTCGGTGAGCTGGAGGACGTAGCGGCCGTCGCGCGGCTTCAGGGCGTCGCCGGGGATGCGCACGTACTCCTGCGACGCGCCGGCGGGCGCGAAGGCGCTCGTGCTGCCCATGAGACCGAGCGGCATGCCGAGCGCGCTGCGCCACATCGCATCGGTCACGAAGCGGAAGCGCGTGCCGTCCCACGTGTAGGCGAACGCGCACGAGCCCTTGAGCATCTCGCGCTCGACGACGGTCTCGTCGGTGCCCGGGACGTAGACCGTCTGGGGCACGCCGTTCGGCCACTCGATGCGCAGCACGTCGGCCTTGAGGTGCGGGCCGAGCCCGAAGTGCGTGCGTCTCGACGTGGCGACGCGCGTCTCGTACAGGTCGCCGGCGCGAAGCTGCAGTCGCGCGCCGATGCCGAACGCGTTGTTCTTGCCGCTGCCGGCGCCGAGGCTGCGGAGGTCGACGTTCACGGCCAGATTCGCGTTCCCCTGCTCGTTGCGCAGCAGATGCGGCGTGCCGGCCGCATCGATCACCGTGATGTCCTCGTCGCCGTCGTCGTCGACGTCGGAGACCGCCAGAGCGGATGTGCCGAGCGAGCGGATGTTCGCCGGAAGGATCGTCGAGCGGTCGAGCAGCTTGCCCGTGCCGTCGTTGCGCAGGAAGGCGATGCCGTTCGCGCCCGCGCCCGAGCCGACGACCAGATCGAGCCAGCCGTCGTTGTCGTGATCGACGAATTCCGCCGAGGCGATCGACGCGCCGCGCAGCACCTGCAGCGCGCTGGCCGAGCGCGTGTCGCGGACGAAGGTGCCGTTGCCGCGGTTCCGCCAGAGCGCCGCCTCGCCGCCGCCGCCGACGAAGAGGTCGATCGCGCCGTCGTTGTCGTAGTCGGCGGCGGCGACGACCGTCGCATTGGAGCCGGTCAGACCGCTCGCGCCCGTCGCATCGGTGAAGCGCTGCGCGCCGCCGTTGTGGAGCAGGGTGACACCCGTCGCACCGGCGACGACGAGATCCAGCCGGCCGTCGTCGTCGAAGTCGGCGAACGCCGCATCGCGCGCGTCGCCGCCACCGGCCAGGCCGAACGCGGCCGTGGACTCCGTGAAGGTGCCGTCGAGGTTGTTGCGATAGAGCGTGCGTCCGGCAGGTCCCACGAGCAGCAGATCGAGATCGCCGTCGTGATCCAGATCGGCGAACAGCGCGCGGCGCGCACCCTTCACGTCGGGGATCGCCGCGGTCGCGAGCTCGGCGAGCGCGCCCTTCCCGTCGTTGCGGTAGACGCGTCCTCGGCCGTCGCCGCCGATGACGAACAGGTCGAGCCAGCCGTCGTTGTCGACGTCGGCGAAGGTGGCGAAGGTGGCGCCTTGCGGGAGCGCGAGCCGCGCGAGCGTCGTCACGTCGCGCGCGATGCCGCCCTGAAAGCGATAGAGTCGCGCGCCCTCCGGTCCCGTGGCGACGAAGAGATCGTCGATGCCGTCGCCGTCGAGGTCTCCGGCGGCGAGGACGGGGCGCGTGGCCCCTGCGCTCGCGGGAGGGGCCGGGAAGCCCACTTCGGCGGTCGCGTCGACGTACTTCGCGACGTCCACCGTGGCGCGCTCGCGCACCCCTTTCTGCGAGATGAAGTTCCGGGGCACGAAAGTGAGCACCGGGCGTCCGGGAATCGCGCCCTCGGTCCACCGCACGTCGTCGAGCGCTGCCTGGTAGGGCGACGTCGTCTCCATGGCGCGGAGGAAGCGGTCGAGCGTCGAGCGCGCGTCGGCGAGGCGGCCGGCGCGGGCGAGCTGGATGACGCTGTCGAGCGCGGCGCGCGCCTGCGGCGGCGGCGCGGGGGGGATGCGCCGCACCTCCTCAAGCTCGCGCACGACGCTGTCCGCCTGGCCCGCGCGGGCGAATGCGTCGACGAGCTCGAGGCGGGCGGCGAGGTTGGCGGGCGCGACGCCGAGGACGTCGCGCAGGCGGTCGCGATGGCGCTGGGCCGACGCGGCGTCGGCGCCGCGCGAGTCCAGCTCGGCGAGCGCGTAGAGCACGTGCGCGTTCGCGCTCGAGTCGCGGCGGAGCTGCTCCAGCATGGCGCGCGCTTCCGGCTCGCGGTTCGTCTGCGCGTACACGCGCGCGAGCGCGAGACCGATCTCGGTGCCGCGCGGGTCGAGCTCGCGCGCCTTCTTCAGCTGCGTCTCGGCCTCGGCATAGCGCCCCGCCTGCATGTACGTGAGCCCGAGGTTCGCGAACCCCAGGGGATCCTCGGGGGCGAGCTTCGCGAGCTTGGCGAACGCCGACTCGGCCTCGGCGAGCTGATTGCGCTGCAGATAGCTCAGGCCGAGCATGCGCGTGGTGTACAGCTCTTCCACGGAGGCCTGCTCGGCGCGCGGGCAGGCGATCGCGGCCGACAGCAGGAGGAGGACGAGCGCCGGACGCGCGCGAGATGTCGCTGGCATGCGACAAATATCTCGGTCGGGCGGGGGGAGTCGAGGGGGAAAGGCGGTGAGTTGGTTGGTTGGAGGGTGAGGGGGTGAGATGGAGATGGTGAGATGGAGATGGTGAGATGGTGAGACGCGCTGCAGGGGCCGCTCGACCGAGCTCGGTTGCCTGAGGGGTTCGCCGGACCACTTCACGAACGCACTCACCGGCCTTCCTGGCCCGCGCCGTGGAGGTCATCCGCGCGCGGTTCGGCGGATGGGAACCGAAGCTGGCGCTCGACGTGCTGGCGGAGATCTATGGGAGGACGGACGGAGGCGCGCCAAAAAGGCGGTGAGTTGGTGAGTTGGAGGGTGGGTGAGTTGGGAACTGCGTGGCCGCTGTTTCCCAACTCACCGACTCACCGAATCACCAACCCGCCTTACGCCTTCAACACGATCTTCTCGCAGTTCTCGAGCTTCTGGTTGAAGATCTTGTATCCCTCGGGCGCCTGATCGAGGGGCATGCGGTGGGTGATGATGAACGTCGGGTCGATCTCGCCCTTCTGGATCCGCTCGAGCAGCGGCTTCATGTACCGGTGCACGTGGCACTGGCCGGTCTTTATCGTCAGCGACCGGTTCATCACGACGTTCATCGGGAACTTGTCGATGATCCCCGCGTAGACGCCGATCACGGACACCGTGCCGCCGTTGGCGCAGGAGTAGATCGCCTCACGGAGTGCGATCGGACGGTCGGCCTGCATGCGCATCATCTGCTTCATGCGGTCGTGCAGGTAGGCGACGCCGTGCGTATGTCCCTCCGCACCGACCGCATCGATGCAGTGGTCAGGACCGCGTCCCGCAGTGAGGTCCTTCAGGACGTCGGCGACGCTGTCGACTTCCTCGTAGTTGATCGTGATCGCGCCCGCTTTCTCGCGGGCCATGTCGAGCCGGTACTTGAACCGATCGATCGCGATCACCCGCTCGGCGCCGAGCAGATAGGCGCTGGCGATGGCGAACTGCCCGACCGGACCGCATCCCCACACGGCGACCGTGTCGCCCGGCTTGATGCCACACATCTCGGCGCCCATGTAGCCCGTGGGCAGGATGTCCGAGAGGAAGAGCGCCTGCTCGTCGGTCATCCCCTCCGGCACCTTCAGCGGTCCGACGTCGGCGAACGGCACCCGCGCATACTCGGCCTGCCCGCCCGCGAAGCCACCGGTGAGGTGCGAGTAGCCGAAGATTCCCGCCGCCGTGTGGCCGAGCAGCTTCTCGGCGATGTAGGCGTTGGGGTTGCTGTTCTCACAGAGCGAGTACGCCTCGGCCTTGCACGCGTTGCAGTTGCCGCAGGCGATCGGGAAGGGAACGACGACGCGGTCGCCCACCTTCAGGTTGTTCACGCCGCTGCCGACTTCGACGACCTCGCCCATGAACTCGTGGCCCATGATGTCGCCCGGCTCCATCATCGGCAGGAAGCCGTTGTAGAGGTGCAGATCCGATCCGCAGATCGCCGTGGAGCTGATCTTCACGATCGCGTCCCGCTTGTTGAGGATCTGCGGGTCGGGAACCTCGCGCACCTGCATCTTCTGAGGCCCCATCCAGCACGTCGCTTTCATACTCTGGTCCTCGGTTATCGGTAATCAGTTGTCAGCCATCGATCACCGGCCGCCGGCGCGTGCCGGCGACCGATGACCGAGAACCGATCACTGCGGTCAGAGCTTGACCGGCTCGTTGTCCGGCTGCGCCGGGTGCGGGCCGCGCTGCTTCGTGGCGTCGGAGAAGAGGATCTCGCCGGTCTCCATCACCTGCTTGAAGTGGCGCAGGTCGTCCATCACCTGCTGGCCCGGCTCCTCGCGGAACAGCATCGCCACCTTGGAGCCGAGCTTCCCGAGGGGTGGCTTGTATTCCAGCTCGATGCGCACCTCGGTGCCGCGACCGCCGGGCGCGGGCTCGAAGCGAACGGTCCCCGCGTTGAACACGTCGGCGTCTTCCGTCGAACGCCACGCGATGAGCTCGTTCGGCCGGTCCTCGGTCGTCTCGGCATCCCATTCGACGGTCGCACCAGCCGGAGCCTTCGCCTTCCAGTGCGAGCGGCGCTCGCCCGTGACGGTGACGGAGTCCAGGTGCCGCATGAACTGCGGCAGATTCTCGAAGTTGTGCCAAAACGCGTAGCACTCCTCGGGCGACTTGTTGACCGTGAGGCTGCGCTTCGTGCGGATGATCCCCTTGTCGGCGCCCTCGTTCGCGACCGTCCGCGGCTGCTGCGAGACCGTGCGCGCGGCCATCACGTCGAGCGCCGTCACGGCGAGCACGTTCGCCGTCGCGAACAGGGCACGACCGCGGCTGTTCTCCGGGTTCGCCATGACCTTGCCGAGCAGCGCCAGGTCGAGCGCGTCACCCGCGACGCGCGACCAGAGCGCCTTCTCGGGCTGCTGCCGCGAGAGGATCGCCACGCCGTGCGAGATCTCTCGTGCGCCGAGCGCACGCATGAACGATGCGTTCCCCTCCGCGTCCTTGATCCCGCAGATCTTCGACATGGTCTGCGGAGCGAGGAACTGCGCGAGTCCGAGACCCAGGCTGAACACTCCCAGGAAGTCGGCGAGGCTTTCGCCGCCGGTGCCCCGGTTCTCGTTCGCGAGGCGCTGATAGCGCGCCGTCGTCGAGATGCGTGGCCGTGCGTGCTCGGCGAGCGCCGTGCCGACCGCAGGACCCCCATTGGGGCCGGCCGCACTCGTTCTCGGTTCGATTGAGGTTCCCATGCTTCACTCCTTGCCACGATGATCGTCGTGCGCACCGCGCACGTTCCTCGTCCGCTCACTGGCGAGCGACGGGTGGGCGACGGGCGCAGATCGCGTGCCCGTGCAGACATCACCAGGACTAGGTTCACGGCGCGGACGCGATTAGGCTCCTGACGATGAACGTGCTCATCCTCGGAGCCAGCGGCATGGTCGGGCAGGGCGTGCTTCGCGAGTGCCTGCTCGATGACGGTGTCGCGCGAGTCGTCACGCTCGGCCGCACGCCGACGCGGCAGTCGCATCCGAAGCTGCGCCAGATCGTCCACGCCGATCTGTTGCACCTCGCGCCGGTCGAGGATCAGCTTCGCGATCTCGACGCGTGCTTCTACTGTCTCGGCGCGTCGGCAATGGGACTGAGCGAGGCGGAGTACACGCGGATCAACCACGACATCACGCTCGCCGTGGCCGAGACGCTCGTCCGGCTCGATCCCGACATCACGTTCGTCTATGTGTCGGGAACGGGCACCGACAGCACCGAGCGCGGCCGGACGATGTGGGCGCGCGTGAAGGGGCGCACCGAGAACGCGCTGCTGCGGCTGCCGTTCAGGGCGGCGTACATGCTCCGGCCAGGGGTGATCGTGCCGATGCACGGCATCAAATCGAAGACGCGACTCTATCGGATCTTCTACTCCCTGCTCGGACCGCTCCTCCCCGCGCTCAAGGCCGCCTTCCCACGCTCGGTGATCACCACGGAGCAGATGGGGCGAGCGATGCTCCGCCTCGCCCGTTCGGGGTATTCCAAGCACGTGCTGGAGATGGCCGATCTTGCCTCGCTGTGAAACCCCAAGACGACGCAAGCAATCACGCCGACGTGACGCCGATCACTGCGCCGTCTCTTGCATGACTGTTCACTGCCATGCGCTACCGGCCTCGGCCCAAAGTGGGGTCAAGGCTGTGCCCGCATAGCGACCTTCGACTCTCGCAAATTCGCAGTCCAATGCAGCAGTCCGTCCAGGCACCCACGCCGAAGGCGCTCGCCGATCTGGTCGCACGGTGCGACCAGATCAATCGGTTCGCGATGCAGCTCACGGCCGTCGAAGAGAACCGGATCGCCGCATTGGCCGCGGGGATACTCGTGATGCGGCAGGTGCTCGACCTGCGGATGATCGATCCCGAGAAGCTCCCGATGCGTCAGGGGCGGATCCAGCACTGGGCGCTCACCGGGGGACACCTGAAGGAAGCGGAGACGCCGGCGATCCACGCCGTGCGCGGTCAGCTATGCCTGGACGAGCACGAGCAGGTGAAGGTGCTCTCGAACCGGACGTGGCGCGGCCAGTGGCGCTCCGTGACGCTCTGGAAGAGCGCCGAGCACAAGATCCTTCCCGCGACGATGATGGAGTTCCTGGCGCGACTCACGGAGCTGGCTCAGAAGCGCGCCCCCGACGCGGCGCGCGCGCTGCTCGCGCGGAGTGAGGCGGTGACCGCGACGCACGGGTTGCTCGCGACCGGACCGAGACAGCGCGGTGGGTGACGCGCGTAGCGCGTCACGCGATGCGCATTGCGCTATGCGCTACGGCGGGAGCAGCAGGGCGGGTAGGAGCGTCCCGAGGCGGTAGCGCAAAGCGCGTCGCGCACTGCGCACCAATCAACTGACGAAGACGACATCTCCGTCTTCATCGAGCCCCAGCTCCTGCTGGAGCCCGCACACGCCACAGATCTTCGTCGCGACCCACGCGGCGTTTAGCTCTTCGCGCAGACTGGCCGCGGCGGGTTTGACGACCAGCTTCTTGAAGCTGTACTCGCCGCAGTTCTCGCACGCGTGTGCCCGCGCGATCCGCTCGGCCCGCTCGCGTGTGATCGGTGTGGCCAAGGTCAGAGGTCGGCGACTGGTGTGCCGTCAGGGCCGTCGTCCGCGTCGTCGGCGCCTGGCCGAGCGACGCCCGACCCGAGCTGCGGCGGCGGCGAGGGCGCCGGCGACGCGGTGGCTCGCGACGCGGCGCCGGCTCCGCCCTTCGGCGCCGACGTCCCGCTGCGCACGAGCAGCTCGCGCATCGCGCCGATGGCGCCCATCACGCCCGTGGCTTCAGCGGGAAGGAAGATCGTCGTGCCCGACCCTTCGGTGATCTTGGGGAGCGCCTCGAGGTACTTCACGCCGAGGAGGTACATCGCGGCCTCACCCTCGGGGAGCGCCGACGCGATCCGGGTGAGCGCCTGCGCTTCCGCCTCGGCCATCGCCAGGCGCGCCGTGGCCAGACCCTGGGCGCGGAGGATCGCCGCGTCCTTCTCCCCCTCGGCGCGCCGCACCTGCGCCTCGCGCACGCCTTCGGACTCGAGGATGGCGGCGCGCTTCGTCGCCTCGGCGTTCGTCACGGCGGCGCGGCGCTCGCGCTCGGCGCGCATCTGCAGCTCCATCGACTGCTTGATGTCGCGCGGCGGCTCGATCGCCTGGAGCTCGACACGGGTCAGATCCACTCCCCAGCCGATCGCCGCCTCCTCGATCACCTCGCGCATCCGTGTGTTGATCGCATCGCGGCTCGCCAGCGTGGCGTCCAGCTCCATCTCACCGACGATGTTGCGCAGCGTCGTGCGCGTCAGCGTCTCGAGCGCGTACGGCAGGTTCTGCACGGCGTAGGTCGCCTTCTGCGGATCGGCCACGCGGTAGTACAGCACCGCGTCGATGTCGATCGTCACGTTGTCCTTCGTGATCACCGGCTGGCTCGGGAAGTTGAGCACCTGCTCGCGCAGGTCGATGCGCGTCGTCGATCCGGCGGTGATCTTCTTCTGGCCGCCGACGGCGACCTCGAAGTAGCGGACGTCGATCGACCGCGGGCGCTCGAACCAGGGGATGAGGACGTTGAGCCCCGAGCGCGCGACGCGGTGGAAGCGGCCGAGGCGCTCGATGACCATCACCTCGGCCTGGCCGACGATCTTGAACGACGCCGTGGCGAAGGCGGCGAGGATCGCCAACACGATGAGGACCGCGATCCACATAACGGCTCCTTGAAGGTCGGCTGATGTTACCGCCGGGGCAGAGGGCCGGCAACGCCGCGCCGAGCCCGGTACGTCGCTACCTTCTGGTCGTGCACACCGAACGGGTGTCGACCTTCGAGCTGTTCTTCGATCTCGTGTTCGTCTTCACGATCACGCAGCTCACGAGCGCGCTCCACGCCGACTCGAGCGCGGCGGGCGTGCTGCGGGTGCTGCTCATGCTCGCGGTGATCTGGTGGATGTACGGCGGGTATGCCTGGCTCACCAACGCCGTGTCGGCCGAGATCGGGAGATCGCGACTCGCGCTGCTCGTCGGGATGATCGGATTCCTCATCGTGTCGCTGTCCATCCCGACCGCCTTCACGACCGGCGGCGTCCTGTTCGGACTCGGATATCTGCTCGTCGTGGTCGTGCATGCGACGCTCTTTGGCCAGGCGGGGGAGGGCGCCATCCGCGGCATGCGCGTCGTCGCGCCGCGCAACGTCGTGGCGGCGCTGGTGCTCACGCTCGCGGGTGTGCTCGCGCCGCGCACGGGAGCGGTCGTCGAGGTGGTGCTGTGGGTCGCAGCCGTGCTCGTTCTCTGGCTGCCACAGCGCAGGTCGACCGAGCGCGGTTTCGAGATCCGGCCCGCGCACTTCGTCGAGCGGCACGGACTGGTCATCATCATCGCGCTCGGCGAGTCGGTGATCGCGGTCGCCACGGGTACGAGCACGCATCCGCTGAGCGTTGGCCGCGTCGGCATCGCGACGCTCGGTGTCCTGCTCTCGGTCGGACTCTGGTGGGTGTACTTCGACCGCGACGACAGCGCGGCCGTCGTCGCGCTGGATCGGACGCCCGCGTCGGAGCGGCCGTTGAAGGTGAAGGTGGGCTACGGCTACTGGCACTACGTGCTGCTGCTCGGGATCATCGCAGCCGCCGCGGGGATGAAGGACGCCGTGAGTGCGCCGTTCCATCACCTGCACTTCCCGGCATCGATCGCGCTGGCTGCCGGCGTGGCGCTGTACCTCGGCGGTCACGCCGGCTTCCGGCGCACCATCTTCGCGGAGCGATGGTCGGCGCGGCTGCTCTGGAGCGCGCTCGCGGCGCTCGCCACGGTGCCGCTCGGGGTGCACGGCACAGCGGCCATCCAGCTCGCGGCGCTCGTGGCGGTGCTCAGCGCGACAGTGCTCCGAGGGTCATCGACGTCACGCGCATGAACGCGTCGGCCGGATTCACCGGATCGACGATCTTGCGGTGCAGCGCCAGCCGGCGGCGGCGACGCGCGGGAGTCGGACGATCGGGGAAGACGAGGCTCGCCGCATAGGTGAGCGCACCGTCGAGCAGGATGCGTCCCGCGCGCGATTCCCGCGCCCGTTCGTGGAGCACGGCGTAGGAGGCGCCGAGCACGCCCGCGTAGGCGAGCTGCGTGGCCAGGCCCGTGGCGATTCGCGCCCTTCCGTCACCGACGCGCACGCCGACACGCGAGAGCCCGCGCGCCGCGAGGTCGTCCCAGGCCGTGCGATGGCGCGCACCGCCCGCGATCCGGGCGAGCACCTCGCGCTCGACGAGGCTGATCGCCAATCCGCCAACCACGCCGGCGGCGCCGCCGCGCAGCGCGGTCTCGAGCAGCGAGCGCTGCCGCCTACTCCGCTTCGCCATGTCGTCACTCCGTGCGAGAACCGCGGTGGTTCCTTGCAGGAGGCGTGCGCGGACGCGCGCTGCATCCGCAGGGCACTGCTCCGCCTCCCGAACACTTCGACCGGCGGGTAGGTTTCTCGTCCAGGTGGCTTCTCCGTCCGGACGAGGTCGTCCGAGCGGGGAGGCCCGATGAGCAGCACGGCGGAGGACACGACGACGTCGATCTCCAGCGTGATGGCGCCGAGCGGCGTCGCTTCCGATCCATTGTTCGATGGTCCGGGAGAGATGCGCGCGCTCTGTCGCGCCTTCGATTGGTCGTCGACGCCGCTCGGCCCCTCGACCTCCTGGCCGCAGAGTCTGCGCACCACCACCGGAATGCTGCTCGCATCCCGGAACCCGATGTTCCTGTGGTGGGGGCCGGAGCTGATCCAGATCTACAACGACGCGTATCGCCCCAGCTTCGGCGCCGAGGGCCGGCACCCGCGCGCGCTCGGCATGCCCGGACGCGAGTGCTGGACCGACATCTGGGAGGTCATCGGCCCGCAGATCGAGCAGGTGATGACCACCGGCGAGGCGACCTGGCACGAGGATCAGTATCTCCCCATCGAGCGCAACGGCCGCCTCGAGGACGTGTGGTGGACGTACAGCTACAGCCCGGTGCGCGACGAGGACGGGCAGATCGCGGCCACGCTCGTCGTGTGCCAGGAGACGACGAAGCGCGTCATCGGCCAGCGCGAGCGCGACCAGCTCCTCGAGGAGCGTCGTCAGGCGGAGCTGTCGCTGCGCGAGAGCGAGGCGCGACTCCGCGCCATCTACGACGGCACCTACGAATACATCGGCCTTCTCTCTCCCGACGGCACGCTGCTGGACACCAATCGTGCATCGCTGGAGTTCGGTGACATCCCGCGTGACGAAGTGATCGGCCGGCCGTTCCCCGACACGCCGTGGTTCAGCAACACGCCTCGCGCCGCCGAGGCGATTCGCGACGCGGTCAGACGCGCCGCTGCCGGGGAGTTCGTGCGGTTCGAGACGGACATCCACGCGCCGTCCGGCGAGTGCCGCACCTTCGACCTCTCGATGTACCCGGTGCGCGACGAGAAGGGCGACGTCGTGCTCATCGTGCCCGAGGGACGCGACGTCACCGAGCGACACCGCGCCGAGGTCGCCCTGCGCGAGAGCGAGACGCGCTATCGTGCGCTGTTCGAGTCGCTCGACGCGGGCCTGTGCGTCGTGGAGATGATCTTCGACGAGCGCAACGAGCCGGTCGACTGCCGGTTCATCGAGGTGAACCCGGCATTCATGCGTCAGACGGGCCTCGCCGATCCATCCGGCAAGCTGCGCAGCGAGCTCGGTCGCGGATGGGACGAGTACTGGATGCAGACGTACGGAAACGTCGCGCTCACCGGAGAGCCGATCCGGGTCGAGGCGCCGACGACGGTGAACGGACGCTGGTACGACGTCTACGCCTTCCGCATCGGTCAGCCCGCGGATCGGCGCGTCGCGGTGCTGTTCAACGACGTGACGGCGGCGCGCACGGCGAACGCCGAGCGCGAGCGCCTGCTGCGGGCGCTCGAGGTGGAGCGCTCACGGCTCGAGTACGTCTTCAAGCAGGCACCCGCCTTCCTCGCCGTCCTGCGCGGATCCGAGCACGTGTTCGCCCTCGCCAACGACGCGTACTTCAGGCTGGTCGGGAAGCGCGAGCTGATCGGCAGGCCGCTGCTCGAGGCGCTTCCTGAGCTGGCGGAGCAGGGCTTCAAGGACCTGCTCGACCAGGTCCTCGCCACCGGCACGCCGTACGTGGGCCGCGAGGTGTCGGTGCGCATCTCGCGCACGCCGGGCGCCGAGCCCGAGGAACGATTCCTGGATTTCGTCTATCTCCCTCTGGTGGAGGGAGACGACGAGCGGGTCGGCGTCATCGCGCACGGCACCGACGTCACCGAGCAGGTGCTGGCGCGGCGCGAGGTCGAGCGACTGTTCGATCTCGAGCAGCATGCGCGCACCGTGGTCGAGGAGGCGTACCGGCTCGCCGAAGCCGCCAACCGCGCCAAGAGCCAGTTCCTCGCCGTGATGTCGCACGAGCTGCGCACGCCGCTCAACGCGATCGGTGGCTACGCCGAGCTGCTCGAGATGGGGATCCGCGGTCCGATCACGGCGGAGCAGCGCGAGGATCTGACGCGCATCCAGTCGAGCCAGCGCCACCTGCTCGGCCTCATCAACGAGGTGCTCAACTACGCGAAGCTCGAGACGGGGACGGTGTCGTACGACATCTGCGACGTCGTCGTACGCGAGTCGCTCTTCGCCGCCGAATCGCTCGTCGCGCCCCAGGCGCGCGCGAAGGGGATCATCCTCGGAACGTCGGAATGCCCGCCCGACGTGATCGCGCTGGCCGATCCGGAGAAGCTGCGTCAGATCCTCGTGAACCTGCTCTCCAACGCGGTGAAGTTCACCGACTCGGGTGGCCAAGTCGGGATGTCGTGCTCGACGGACGAGCGGCACGTGCGAATCCACATCAGCGACACGGGGATCGGCATTCCGGCCGACAAGCTGCACGTGATCTTCGATCCGTTCGTGCAGGTGCGCGGCGATCTCGCGCGCCGGCACGAGGGCACGGGACTGGGGCTCGCGATCAGTCGCGATCTCGCGCGCGCGATGGGCGGCGACCTGACGGTCCAGAGTGCGCTGCGCGAGGGAAGCACGTTCACCCTCGCACTTCCACGCGCGACGTCGGCCTCGGCTTAGCGCACCCGCCGTTCGGCGGCGAAGGTGCGGAACAGGTACACGAGCGCCGGCAGGAGGATCACCGCCCCCGCCGCCAGCGCACCGACCAGCAGCTCGAGCGTGGCGCGCGGCGCGGCTGCGTTGCGGATGGTGAGCGTCGGCGGCAGCACGAACGGAGCCTGCACCAGCACCCAGCCCCACAGGATCAGTGACACCTGCGCCGCGGCGGCGACGCGGGCGAATCGCCAGCGTCGCTCGTAGAGCGCCCAGATCGCGGCGAGCGCGGAGGCCGCGATCGCGAGCTGCAGCACGAGCGCGCCCCCGGCCGTGAGACCGCCCACGACGTGGGGCGTCGTCATTCCGGCGACGCCGAGCGCACCGAACGCCGCGACGAACATCGCGGCCGCCGACCACAGCGCGCGACGCCGGAAGGCGTCGCGCAGCGCGGGCTCCCGCACGCCGAGGTACACCGCGGCGAGGAAGGCGAACATCGCCAGTGCCAACACGCCCAGCGCGAGCGGGAAGGGCGCGAGCCAGGGGCTGACGTACACGGACACGTAAGACGGCGCCACGGCACCGGGCGAGGTCGGCACCCGTGCCGCCGCGGCGCCGGCCTCGCCCGAGACGATCGCCCCGACGATCATGCCGAGCACCAGCGGCGTCACGACGCTCGCGACGGCGAAGACGCGACCCCAGCGCCGCTGGCTCGCGTCGTCGTGCGCGCCGTAGCTGCGGAACACGAACGAGGATCCGCGCGCGACGATGCCGAGCAGCATCAGGGTGAGCGGGATGTGCAGGACGATGCCGAGCGCGGCGAACGCCGCGGGGAAGGCGGTGAACAGCATCACCACGACGAGGATCAGCCAGACGTGGTTCGCCTCCCAGATCGGCGCGATCTGCTCGGCGATCAACGCTCGCTGCGCCTCGCGGCCGGGGCCGCGCGCGAGCAGGTCCCACACGCCGCCGCCGAAGTCCGCGCCGCCCGTGAGCGCGTAGGCGTTGAGCGCGAGCACCATGATCGCCGCGACGACCTCGGGCAGACCCACGCCGACCGCGCTCATGCGGCGGAGCGCGCCGTCTCGCGCACGAGGGAGGCGATCAGCATGACGACGATCGCGCCCAGCCCGAGATAGAGCAGGATGAAAAGCAGCATCGGGACCACGAGCCCCGGCATCGGCGTGACGGCGGCGGACGTGCGCATCAGCCCCTGCACGACCCACGGCTGGCGGCCGACTTCGGTGACGATCCACCCGGCCTCGGTCGCGAGGAAGCCGAACGGCGCGACGAGCACGAGCGCCCGCAGCAGCATCCGCTGCTCGGGCATCTCGCGCCGGCGCCACGCGCTCCAGGCGGTCCAGAGGGCCACGAGCGCGAGTGCGCTTCCGAGTGCCACCATCGCCTGGAAGGCGAGGTGCACCACGGCCACCGGTGGACGGTCGGCCGGCGCGACGGAGCGAAGCCCCTTCACCTCGGCGGACGGATCGTGGAACGCGAGCAGCGAGAGCCCGTACGGGATCTCCAGCGCCCAGCGCGTCTCCTCGCGCACCGCGTCGGGCAATCCGCCGATGCGGAGCGGCGCGCCGCGCTCCGTCGCCCACTGTCCTTCCAGCGCGGCGAGCTTCACCGGCTGCGTCGTCGCGACGACGCGCGCGCTCACGTCGCCGGAGAGCGGCTGCAGCACCGCCGCCGGCGCGCCGACGAGCAGCGCGATCGTGAGCGCGCGCCGGTGGAAGTCGCGCGCCGCGCCGCGCAGCAGCATGAGTGCGTGCACGCCGGCGACCGCCATGCCGGTGGCGGCGTACGCGGCGAGCAGCATGTGCAGGGCCTGCTGGAACGCCGCCGGGCTCCGCATCGCGGTCACGGGATCGATCGTGGCGAAGCCGCCGGATGGGTCGAGCGTGAACCCGGTGGGGGTATTCATCCAGGCGTTCACCATCACCACGAACACCGCCGATGCGGCACCGCTCACCGCCACGACCACGCCGGCAGCGAGATGGGCGCGTGCACCGACGCGCTCCCACCCGTAGAGGTAGATCCCGAGGAAGATCGCCTCGAGAAAGAACGCGAACCCCTCGAGCGAGAACGGCATCCCGATGAGCGGCCCGGCGTAGCGCATGAAGCCCGGCCAGAGCAGCCCCAGCTCGAACGAGAGCACCGTGCCCGAGACCGCACCGACGGCGAACAGCACGGCCGTCCCCTTGGACCATCGGCGCGCGAGATCGAGATACGCCCGTTCTCCCGTGCGACGCCACCGCCACTCGGCGAGCACCATCATCAGCGGCATCGCGATCCCGATCTCGGCGAAGACGATGTGGAAGCCGAGCGAGATCGCCATCTGCGTGCGCGCCGCCAGCAGGTCGGTCACGTCAGCGTGTCTCGTCGTCCACGCGAACCGCGACGAGCCGTGCGCCGGTGAGCGTCGTGTTCGGGCGCCGGCGGCCCTCGTCGTCGTGTGCCTCGAACTGGCCATTCGCGACGTAGACGAAGCGACCGATGACCATCGTCCCGATCGTCGGCTCCGGCGCCAGCGCCGGCTGCTGATCGAGCACGCGCACCGCCACGATGCTGTCCCCCGCGGCGTCGAGCGCGAAGCGGACGATGCGCGCCGGTGCGACGCCGTTCTGCACGGCGACGATCGCGCCGCGATACAGCACGATGCCGTCGCAGCCGAGCGACGTCGACCCCGGCGCGTCGGGAAGCCGGATCGCCGAGCCATCGCTGACGCGTACGCGCAGCAGGCCGTGCGAGTAGTCGGCGACGTACACGAAGCGGCCGTCCTGCGTCGGGGCCATCCCCTGCAGGCTCCGGAAGAGCGGATGACGGAAGCGGTCGAGCGTGTCCGCGCCGGGACGCAGCCGGTACAGCACCGGCTCGTTCGAGTCGGTGAACCACACCTCGCCGCCCGGCCCCACGGCGGCGTCGCCGAGCACGTGGCCACCGGGGACGACGGGAAGATCCCAGCGCCGCTCGATGCGGCCCGTGCGCGCATCGATGCGGAGCACCGCCGCGATCGCGCTGTCGCCGGGCGCGTATCCCTCCATGTACTTCATGCCGGACGTCGTCGCCCATATGAGGCGGCGCGCCGCATCGACGCGGACGCCGAGCACCGCGCCGATGCCGTTCGTTCCGGCGGGCCAGAGATCGCGCGTGTCGCCGTCGCGCGAAACACGTGCGACCGTGCGACGCCGGATGCTCGCGACGTAGAAGTCGCCCGTGCGCGAATCGTAGTCGACACCTTCGGGCCAGAGCGTGCTGTCACGCGTCTGCCGGAACACCGCGCCGCGCACGACCGGCGCGCGATTGCGGTCATGGACCGCGCGAATGGCGTCGAAGTTCGGCGCGCCACGAAGCGCGGCGATCGCCGAATCGGTTTCCAGATCGCGGCCGAGACCGAGTGCGGCGTACGCCTCGAGCGCGGCGAGGGCGCCGGCGGTGTCGCCGGCTCGCGCGTCGAGGACGGCGCGCGCCCAGTGATACGCCGACTGCGTCGGCCACGCCGTCGCCGCGCGGAGCGCTTCGGCGCGCGCCGTCGCCAGATCGCCGGCGCGGCGCGCCGCGGTCATGCGCCCCCATGCCGCCCGAGCGGCGGCGGCGGAATCGACCACTGGATGCTCCGGCGCCTGGGCGTCGAGCCGCAGCGGGAGAAACGCCAGCAGCAACGACAGCAGGCGGAGCGGTCGAGTCATGCGGAGATGCTAGAGCGGCGTGCGAGCGAAGGCTAGTCGGGGGGATGCCCACTCGTCTCGACATGTCGCTCCTCCGTCGAAGTCCCCGGCCGAGCCGCCCCTGTCGGGCGTGCGAGCGTCGTGCCAGCTTCGGGCGACCGGTCGCGTCGTTCGAGGTGACGCGGGTTCCGTGGCCCCGGTCAATCATCGACCGCCATCCGGAGACACCCATGCGCCGACGTCCCCTCGCCGCTCTGTCTGCCGTCGTCCTCCTCGCCGGCTCCGCGTCGGCGCAGGCCCCGGGGAAGTTTCCGCCCGATTCCCTCGTCAACACGAAGGTCATCCCGCACAAGACTCCGGTCACGGAGGTGCTCGGGATCATGCGGAACTTCGCGTCCGACCTCGGCGTGCGCTGCACGCACTGTCACGTCGGGAAGGAGGGCGCGCCGATCGCGAGCTTCGACTTCGCGAGCGACGAGAAGCGCACGAAGCAGGTCGCGCGGCAGATGATGCTCATGCTGGCCGAAGTGAACCGGCGCGTCGACACGCTTCCGGGCCGGCAGTCGCCCGGACTCATGGCGACGTGCGGGACGTGCCACCGCGGTGTGAACCGTCCGGTGCCGCTATACACGCTGGTCGGCGACGTGGCGGCTGCGTCCGGCGCCGACTCGGCGATCAAGACCTATCACGCGCTGCGCGACCGGTACTACGGCCGCGACTCGTACGATTTCGGCGAGCCGTCGCTCAACACGGCCGCGTTCCGGCTCGCGCGCGCCGGCAAGTTCGACGAGGCGCTCGCGCTGCTGAAGCTGAACGAGGAATACTTCCCGAAGTCGTCGGGACTGTACGTGTTCCGGGGAAACGTGCTGCTGATGCGGGCCGATACGAACGGTGCCGCCGCGGCGTTCCAGGAAGCGGTGCGGCGCGATTCGACGAACAACGAGGCGCGCGGTCGGCTCCGCGCGATCGGGCGGCAGCCCTGACGGCGTTCGGGCGAGAGCGGCACCGCCGCCCTCGCTTGACGGTGAACAATCTTAGTACTAAGATACTTCCTGCACGGCGCGCGCACGCCGTATGCGCTGGAACGGCCGGCCCGGTCGAGGAGTTTGACCCCTCGAACCACGGTGTCTGACCCCTTGATCCGAGGTGTCTGACCCCTTGAACGAGGGAGGAAGCATCGTTCCGCAGCGGCGGCGCGCTCACACGAGAGAACCCATATGAGCATCGAGCTGAAGGGAATTCATCATCTGACGGCCGTCTCGGCGAAGATCCGGGACAACCATCATTTCTATACGGGCACGATGGGGATGCGCCTCGTCAAGCGTTCGGTCAACCAGGACGACGTGAGCGCGTACCACCTGTTCTACGCCGACGCGAAGGGTACGCCGGGCACCGATCTCACCTTCTTCGATTGGCCCATGCCCACCGAGTCGCGCGGGACGCGGTCGATCTCGCGCACGTCGTTGCGTGTGGCGGACGCCGAGGCGCTCGACTACTGGAAGTCGCGCCTGAGCGAGCTCGGCGTGCGGGCCGGAGAGATCGAGGAGCGCGACGACCGCCTGACGCTCGACCTCGAGGATCCAGAGGGGCAGCGCCTCTCGCTCGTCGCCGACGGCGGTGCGGGCGAGGCGAACCCGTGGGACCGGAGCCCGGTGCCGGCGGAGCACCAGATCCGCGGGCTGGGGCCCATCGCGCTCAGCGTGCCGACCATCGCGCCGACGGACGCGGTGCTCCGATCGATCGGCATGCGTCCCGTGCGCCAATACGGGCATCCTGAGAGGGCGAGCGACCTGGTGCACGTGTACGAGATGGGCCCTGGCGGGGTGAACGCGGAGCTTCACGTCGCGGAGCAGCGCGACCTCAAGCCGGCACGACCCGGCGCGGGTGGAGTCCATCACGTCGCCTTTCGCTCGAACGACGCGGACTACGATGCGTGGGCGGAAAAGCTGAACACGCTCGGCATCCCGAACAGCGGCAAGGTGGACCGCTACTGGTTCCGCAGCCTC